>TARA_R110002072_G_scaffold228234_8_pt1 | contig 77200 bp, 60 predicted proteins | sample TARA_R110002072 | Tara Oceans TARA_R110002072 (sample SAMEA4397118) | marine metagenome | biome: Polar Biome; feature: [SRF] surface water layer (ENVO:00010504); material: water (ENVO:00002006), including particulate matter (ENVO:01000060) such as... | depth 5 m
TCAGGCGACCGCTCCGACCGGGTGCGGACCTACAACTTCCCGCAAGACCGCCTGACCGACCACCGGCTGAACAAGAACTTTGCGCTGGCCCAGGTGATGGAGGGCAAGCTCGACCCGATCATCGACGGCCTGCAGCAGGACCAGCGCGAGCGTCGCATCGCGGAGCTATAAGGCCGAGCTATTAGGCCGGGCTGTAGGCTTGGGCGCATGCTCGGTTGCACGGTCAACCTGGGCGCCGACCGGATTCCGCGGTGCAAAGTGAACCTGGCAGCCGCTTTCCACGTGCCAGCGATCCCATCCTGCGCTCTTCTTGGCGGATGGCTTCGGCGCGTTTTCTTTCGTGACTGACAGCCCCGAATCCGCCACGATCTCGCCCCGAAACCCCTCTCCCGCACGACTCCACGGATCTAGAACTGATGACCGATACCGGAACCCCTGCCGACCTCGCGTCCCTCGAGCCTCTCGAACCACTCGAAGCACAGCCCCAAGTACAGCAGGACCCGATGGCCCACCAGCGCGCGGGCCTCGCGGCTCCCGCGTTCAACATGTACTGCGGCGACAAGACGTTTTACCGCTTCTTGTTCGCTGGCGTGATCATGATGGTCGGTTGCATCATGCCGTTCTCCGCCGAGATCGGTCGCGCCGGCTACCAGACGCTTGCTGGTGGCTTCTACATGTTGATTGCCATCGCGATGATCTGGTCGTGGTGGGCGTCGATTGCCAACAACCGTCCAACCGGCCTGAAGTGGCTGCTGTTCTCGATGTTCCCGCTGATCGGCGGTGCGTGGACCATGATCGTGTTCGATCCGGTTGTCGCCCACGAGTCCGCTCGCAGCCTCGGCTACCTGGCGACGGACATTCCGTTCTCGCAAACGTGGAGTGACCTGTTCTCGGACATCGGTTCTTCGCTCGCGAAGAAGAAGGATGCTCCGGCGCGCGTCGAAGGCTTCTGGCGCCTGATGGGCCCGGGCAACGTGATGATCTTCCTCGGTGCATTGATCGCCGAAGCCGGATTCATCATGGGCGTCGTTGGTGGTGCCAAGCAAAACAAGAACGCCACCAAGCAGAAGCAGATGAAGGCAGCGGAACGCCGTCGCAAGTGAGCGACGGGGCGGCTGACCCACGTCCGGGCGATTCCATGCCCGGCACTCAGAAGCTGGGCACCCAGAAGCTGGGCACCCAAAATCCGGGCACTCAGAAGCCCGGTGGCACTCATGCCACTGGCTCTCATGACACTGGCTCTCATGACAGGGGCACCGATGGCGCGACGCACACCGTCATGAGTGTGCTGCGCGGTGCCGAGGGTTGGCTTGCCAAGCGTACCATCGAAGCGCCCAAGCGATCGGCCGAGTTGTTGCTCGGCAAGGTTCTGCGCATGGATCGCCTCGAGCTCTACCTCGAGCACGACCGTCCGCTCAACGAGCAAGAACGCAACGCGATGCGCGAGCTGATGGTTCGCCGCGGCGACGGCGAGCCGGTTGCGCACCTGCTTGGTAGCTGGAGCTTCCGCGGCCACGAACTCGAAGTCGGGCCGTCGGTGTTGATCCCTCGCCCGGAGACCGAAGAACTGGTCGACCTTGCGATCGAGAAACTGGGTAGCGGAAGCGGTGCTGGTAAACGCGCGATTGATCTCGGCACCGGCAGTGGTGCGATTGCGATTGCCCTCGCCGTCGAGCAAGCCGACCTGCAGGTGCTCGCGACCGACGCGAGCCAGAACGCACTCGCCGTGGCACGCAACAACGCGAGCGCCAACAACGTCACCGAGCGCGTGCAGTTCGTACACGGTTCGTGGTGGCAGCCAGTGCCCGACGAGCAGGTGTTCGACCTGGTCATCAGCAATCCGCCCTACATCGACCCGAAAGCAATCGATGGGCTCGAAGACAACGTGCGGCGGTTCGAGCCGCCGTTGGCCTTGTTTTCGGCGCCGGGCGATGTTGCATCGTGCTACCGCGAGCTAGCCGCCGGCCTCGAACAGCATTTGCGACCGGGTGGTTGGTTTCTCGCCGAGACGGGTGTCGGCGCAGACACTGCTTCGCGTGATGTGTTTGCGGCGCTGCCGTTCTTGCACAACGTCGAGCTGCGTAAGGACCTGTCGGGTCACCCGCGCTTTGTGCTCGCGCAGCGCGTGTAGCTGCGCTGGCTGCAGTTGCCGCGCAGTCTGTTCCGGCGCAGTGTGTTCGGCGCAGTGTGTTCGGCGCAGTCTGTTCCGCGCAGTCTGTTCCGCGTTGCCGCGTCCTGGAACGGCCGCGATCTCTGCTAGACGATCGTGCCCTTGCTGACGTAGCCCTTGAGCGAGGCCTTCGTCACTGGCGTGATCTCCGTGAAGTAGATCGCGATGTCCCACTGCGGCTTGCCTTCGGTCGCTTCCATGCGGTCGCAGCGCACCACGGCGCCCGTGACTTGATGGCGATCGGTCTGGCCCGGTAGCGCGAAGTCGATGCCGACCAACGTCATTTCGTCAATCGGCGCTGGCGCGATGCACGCCATCCCGATCTCGGAAATGTCGCGTAGCGCGCCCGGCTCGGCGAGCGTGTCGGACGACAGGTTGACCGGAAACGAGGCGGCTGCGCGCAGGGCGCGCCGGCGTTCTGACTGCGGTGTCGGCTTTGTCACTGGACAAAATGTAGCCAAGACATGGTTTGGGCGCCAGCGGAGGGCTGTGATGGAACCCGAGACGGTTCGCGTCTAAGATGCCCCGCTTCCTGTTCCACCGGCCGGTGGACCCCCCCTAGACGACAGACGAATAAGAGACTTCACCCGTGGCCAACTTCAACAAAGTCATTCTGATGGGCAACCTGACCCGCGACATCGAACTGCGTCACACGCAGGGCGGCATGGCCATTGCCAAATTTGGCATGGCGATCAATCGCAAGACGTCGTCGCAGAGCGGCGAAGCCAAGGAAACGACGTGCTTCGTTGATTGCACGGCATTTGGCAAGTCCGCCGAGCTGCTGAGCCAATATGTCCGCAAGGGCAGCCCGCTGTTCGTTGACGGGCGCCTGGAGTTCTCGACCTGGGAAGCCAAGGACGGCGGCGGCAAGCGGAGCAAGCTCGAAGTCGTCGTCGAGAACTTCCAGTTCATGGGTGGCGGCAATCGCGAAGGTGGCGCCGGTGGTGGTGCGGCTGGTGGCGGCGAGCGTCGCGGCGGTGGCCGCCCGGCGCAAGAAGGTGCTGCCGGTGGTGGAGGCGAAGTCGACTACGGCGACATTCCGTTCTAACTCGTCTCGCGAGGGCACCGCACTAGCCCTCCGCAAGGAACCCTTCGAGCTCACGTGGGTGGGGTTTGATGCTCGTGCCGTGCAGTTCGCCTGCGTTCCCAGGAGCATATCTCGAATGTGCTGAGCTGCTGGCAAGCCGTTGGCGAATTCGTTCGTGCAAGGTGCCGTCTGAGGAGTGCTCGCTGGCCTGCCTTGCCCCAGCTCGGTCGCGTGGATCGTTGCGGTCTGCGGCAGCCCATTTGGCGCGTCACGGGCGCCGGGCATTCGGTGTACCGCCAGCCGTGTTGGGAGTTGCGCACAAGGTTCAGATGGGCGGACACATCGACCGATGAGCCCAATCTGATGCGGTGCTGCGCAGACCAATCCGTCATGTGTCGTGCTGTATTGCAATTGTTCATTCCTAGTAGCCATTGCACGTCACCCTTGCGTAGAGCGCCGCATTGGAAGCGGTCCGCTGCTTCTTGCTCTCGCCGTCCGAACCCAAAACCTGATTTCGGGCACAGCCTCGCCCTTCACTCCATGTCCTTGTTCCGTACGCTCCTTGGATCTGCCGCCCTTCTAGCTGTCGCCTTGCTGCCGTGCGCGTCTGTCGACGCACAGAGCCCGCCTCCTGGCTTCACCTACGAGACCTTGGTTGATGGGCCGCTACAAAGCGCGACGGCGATGGCCTTCTTGCCGGATGGTCGCTTGCTGATCACCGAACGTGAGACCGGCAACATCCGTTTGTTTGCGAACGGCCAACTCGATCCGAACCCATGGGCGACGGTCGCAGTTCACAGCGGTGGATCGTGGGCAGAAGCAGGTTTGCTTGGCATTGCGGTCGACCCGCTATTTGCGAGCAACGGGCACGTCTACGTGTTCTTCACCGCGCCAGGTGGCTCGGAGAACCAGATTGCGCGCTTGCAGGACGTCAACGGTCAGGGCACTGGCTTCACGGTGATGACGCCGGGCGGCTCGATTCCCGCGCAGCTCTACCACAATGCGGGCACCATGATCTTCGGTCAGGATGGCACGCTCTACGTCGGGACCGGCGACGCGCTCGGCGCGGCGCACGCGCAGAATCCGGCGGATTGGCGCGGCAAGATCCTGCGCTTTGAGATGCCCAACTTCACCGTTCCTGGTGACAACCCGACGCCGGGCAACATGGTCTACTCGATGGGCCATCGCAACCAATTCGGCCTGGCGATTCATCCGGTTACCGGTGATCTCTACCAGACCGAAAACGGCGGTGGCTGGATGGACGAGATCAACCACATCCTGCCGGGTGGCAACTACGGTTGGCCCATCGTGGAAGGCCAGGAGACGATTCCGGATCCCTCGCTGATCGATCCGCTGGCCTACTACCAACCGACGACCGCGCCGACTGGTTGCTGCTTCTACTCGGGCGAGCACTACCCGGCGATCTTCAAGAACGTCTGGTTTTTCACCAGCTACAACGTCAACGAGCTGCGCGCAGTGTGGCTCGACGCCTCGGGTTCGACTGTGCTCAATCAAGCCGTGTTCGATCAGCTGCCTGGCTCTGGCTACGCGGTGACGACCGGCCCTGACGGCAACCTGTGGTACCTGACCAACGACGCCGGTGGCTTCGGTGCCGACGAACTGGGCCGCTACGTGTACGCCAATGAAGCGTCGCCGTCGCTGCAAACGAGTTCGGTTTCGAACAAGACGATCGGCGCTTCGGTCACCGTGTGCGTGCATGCACAGAACGGTTCGGTTGCAGTCCCGTGGTTCTCTCAGTCGACCTATCCGACGCCGATCTGGACGCCGCTTGGCAACCACTGGGTGCCGGTCGACGCCTTGATGCCGTCATTCCAGATCACCAACGACGACCGCGGCTACCTGGAGTTGCACGTGCCGAACATGGCGTCGCTGCTTGGCGTGTCGTTCTTCGGGCAGGCGATGGTGCTCGACGCGCAACAGCAGTTCTCGCTGACGCAACCGACTGAGCAGACGATTCGCGGCTAGGCGATTCGCGGTTGTAGTGTTCGCCGTGGGGGCTGTCCGCGGCGGAGCGCGCCGCCTGCGGCCGCAAGCCGTGCGATCTCCGATGTCGAGGGTTGTTCCCAGGAACCGATCACGCCAGCCGCAGTCAAGCCTGAGCCGCAGTCGAGCCTGAGCCGCCGTCGAGCCTCGCCCGCCGTCGAGCCTCGCCCGCCGTCGAGCCTCGCCCGATCGAAACGGCACGAAGCCGGGCGCTAGCCCTTCTTCTGTTCCTTCTTCCAGCTGTCCTTCAGACCCACCGTGCGATGGAATACCGGCTTGCCCGGTTGGCTGGTCTTCGGGTCGCAGTAGAAGTAGCCGACGCGTTCGAACTGGAACCGATCGCCGCCGTTCGCCTCCTTGAGGCTCGGCTCGCACATCGCCTTCTGGATGACGCGGCTGTCGGGTCGCAGGATCTTGACGAACTCGTCGCCATCGGTGCTCGCCGGGTCTGGATCGCTGAATAGCGGTTCAAACAGGTGCGCGTCGGCCTCGACGGCATGTTCGGCGGAAACCCAGTGGATGACTCCCTTCACCTTGCGGCCATCGGAGGTCTTGCCATTGGCGCTTTCCGGGTCATACGTGCAGCGAACGGTCGTGACGTTGCCATCCTGGTCCTTGTCGTAGCCGGTGCACTTGACCGCGAAGCCAAAGCGCAGCCGCACCTCGCGATCCGGTCCGAGGCGGAAGAACTTCTTTGGCGGCTCCTCCATGAAGTCCGAGCGATCGATCCAGGCCTCACCGGTGAACGGCACCTTGCGCGTGCCGGCGCTCTCGTCCGAGGGGTCGTTCTGGATGTCCTTCCACACGACTTCGCCGGCGGGCCAGTTTTCGATGACCAGTTTGATCGGGTCGAGCACGGCCATGCGCCGCCACGTGCGCGTGTTGAGGTAGTCCCGCGTGAAGAAGTCGAGCAAGCTCAATTCGTGGGTGCCGTTGACCTTGGCGACGCCGACGTGCTTGCAGAACGCGACCAGTGCCTCGGCGGGCACGCCGCGACGACGCAGGCCGCGAATTGTCGGCATTCGCGGATCGTCCCAGCCATCGACGTGCTTCTCTTCGACCAGGCGCAGCAGCTTGCGCTTGCTGGTCAGCATGTATTCGACGTTGAGGCGGGCGAACTCGATCTGCTGTGGATGGTGAATGCCGAGCTGCTCGCAATACCAGTCATAGAGCGGCCGATGGTGCTCGAACTCGAGGGTGCACAGCGAGTGCGTCACGCCTTCGATCGAATCGCTCTGGCCGTGCGCCCAGTCATACATCGGGTAGATGCACCACTCGTCGCCGGTGCGCTGGTGGTGCAGGTTGCGGACCCGATACATCGCCGGATCGCGCAGGTTGAGGTTGGGGTGCGCCATGTCGATCTTGGCGCGCAGCACCTTCGCGCCGTCGGCGAACTCACCGGCTTTCATGCGGCGGAACAGGTCGAGGTTGTCTTCGACCGAACGGTCGCGGAACGGGCTGTTGGTGCCCGCGGAATGCGCCGTGCCACGGCCTTGGGCCATTTGTTCGGCGGTCTGGTCGTCGACGTAGGCCAAGCCCTTTTCGATCAGTTGCTCGGCCCAGGCGAACAGCTGGCCGAAGTAGTCGGACGCGTAGACCATGTTGTGCCATTCGAAGCCGAGCCAGCGCACGTCCTCCTGGATGGCGTCGACATACTCCTGCGCCTCCTTCTCAGGGTTGGTGTCGTCCATGCGCAAATTGCACTTGCCGCCGAACTCCTTGGCTACCGAGAACGACAGCGTGATCGCCTTGGCATGGCCGATGTGCAGGTAGCCGTTCGGTTCCGGTGGGAAGCGCGTCTGGATCTGCTGCACCTTGCCTTCCTTGAGATCCGCACGAATGCGGTCTCGGATGAAGTCGGTGGTGGCCTCAGGCGAGGTCCCGTCAGAGTTTTTGGAATCAGCAGGATCGGTCATGATTGGATTGCGAGCACGATCGCGGTCTGGCGCCTCGATTGCAATCGAACCGGCGTGCCTTGGTTCGTTATGCTGCTCGCCGATGTCGGTCACCAAGTCCAAGGCGGAGAAAACGCGCGAGGTGCTCTCGTTCTTGCCTCGGCAGGATCGCCACAAGCCCAAGGGGCCGGAGATCAAGAAGTCCAAGGTTGGGCGTTGGCGGGCCACCGTGCTGATTGCCGTGCATGTCGCGATCGGCATCCACATCTGGCACTGGCTGGCGACCGGAGAATCGATGACCCCGGTCGAGCCGTCGGAAGCGATGGAAACGGTCGAGCTGGGGCGGATCAATGCCGGCTTCATCCTGTTCTTGAGCCTGATCGCGACCACCTTGATCTTCGGCCGTTGGTTCTGCGGCTGGGCGTGCCACGTCGTCGCGCTACAGGACCTGTGTGCCTGGCTGCTGAAGAAGTTCGGGATGAAGCCGCGTCCGGTTCGTTCCCGCCTGCTGGTCTTTGCGCCGTGGGTGGTGGGGTTCTACATGTTCCTGTGGCCGCCAATTCACGCGTGGCTGTGGCAAGAGTGGGGCAAGGCCAACGCATGGACTTGGTTGACTCCGAAGCTTGTGCCAGGGGTCAAGGATTGGCAGTGGCAAGTGACGACGACCGAATTGTGGGCTCGGTTCCCGGGGCCAATCATGACGATCGGCACGTTCCTCGTTGTCGGCTTCCTGATCGTGTGGTGGCTAGGGGCCAAGGGCTTCTGCACCTACGGCTGCCCCTATGGCGCGTTCTTCTCGCTGGCGGACCGCGTCGCACCGATGCGCATCACTGTCAACGACAACTGCGAGCACTGTGGCCATTGCACGACGTCGTGCTCCAGCAACGTGCGGGTGCATGAAGAAGTCGCCAAACACGGCCAGGTCGTCGATCCGGGCTGCATGAAGTGCATGGACTGCGTTTCGGTTTGTCCGACCGATGCGTTGTCGTTTGGCTTCGCGAAGCCGACGCCGTTTACGTCCAGCCAGCAGCGCATCCAGGCGCGCGCCGACTTTGCCTGGTGGGAAGAGATCTTGATGGCGGTGGTCGCGCTCGTCGCGGTCCAATGGACGTTTCGCGGTGCGTGGTTCGGGGAAGGCATCCCGTTCTTGATGGCGGTTGGCCTTGGCGTGATCACCGCGGTGTTCGTGCTGCTGTTGGTGCGTCTGGTGGTCAACAAGAACGTGACCTTCCAGCACACCGTGCTGAAACAGGATGGCCGGCGCAGCACGGCCGGCTGGGTGGTCATGGGGCTGCTGGTCGGTTGGGTGCTGTTTAGCGCGCACACGTTCGTCGGCCACCGTTTGCGTGCGCCCGCGATTGAGCACGCGAGGGAGCCATTACAGATGAAGTTCTACCTCGGCCGCAGCGATCCGGGCGTGATCGAGAAGGTGCTCAAGGAAGTCGAGGCGGCAGCTGCCTGGGCGTTGCTGCCAGATCCACAGCTCCGCGAAGTGCGCGCCATGATGCGCGCTGCCGTCAGTCGCCATGAAGAAGCTGAGGCGGAGTTGACGGACATGTACGAGGCCTACGGCAACTTGTTCCATCCCGAAGCAAAGATGACGCTGGCCCAGTACTTCGGCGTGAAGGGGACTCGCTACGATGAGGCCGAGAAGCTACTAATCGAGGTGTCGACGAATGATCCGAGCAATCCCGCTGCGCCCCGATTGCTGCAGCGCGTTCGCATGAAGAAGGGTCGATAGTTGGGGCCCCAGGCTTCAGCCGTTCTTCTGTTCTTGTGCGAAACTGCGCAGGTCGGCGAGCACCGTCGCGACCTGGTCCTGCATCTTCGCCGGCGCCGTCACCAGCAGCACGCCGCGGGCTTCCGGCCGCACCGTGTAGGTGCCCTTGGGTAGCTCGGACAACTCGGTTGCCTTGACGATGTTGACCAGCAAGGCATACATCGGCAAGAACGGCTTGCTGCCCGGCTCCTGGGCCAGCACGAGGTCCTTCACTTCGTAGGTCCGGGTGACGTGGCCGTTCGGGCCGACGGTTTCACAGGACGCCATCAGGCTCAGGAGGGCTGCGCAGCAGCTGGCGAAGAGAAGTCGTGTGCAGTGCATCTCGCATTCTAGTCGAGCGGTTAGAGGGGGCGACGCGGCGCCGTATTCCGGGTCCTGTGGGGGCGGCCAACAGGTGCCCCGCAGGGCCGCGACGTGCCTTGGAATCGTAGCGAATGGCGATGAGGCTCTTGACGAGGAACTGGATTGCCGATACTCGTTGCAGCAACAACTCATCCAGACCAGCTGAGGGACGGGCCCGACGACGCTGGGGCAACCACGAGCAACGATCGCTTCATGCCTTCGTCGTACGCAGGTGCCAAATCCCACGGCCAGTCATCTACCTTCCTCGTGGAAGTCGGGTGGTCGAAAGATGAGTCTGCCAAGCACTCCGACAACGGCGTGTGCCTCTTGGGCACGCGCACCTGGAGTGAGCGGTGGGCGCATCTGCGACGTCTGCGCCAACGGAACTGGCAACGGGCCCTTCCACAAGGACTGTTCCGATGACTGACTCCGCGACTCCGCGCTCGAATCCTGCGCGCGGCAATGACGAGCGACTCGACCCGCTTGCGCCAAGCCCTGGCGAATCCCCTTCGATCACAGAAACCGCCGCCGCGTCGAATGATGCGTTCTTGTCGAGCGGCCTGTCGCCAGGCCAACCAGACCCGCAACGCCAGCAAAGCCCGCAACGCCAGCAAAGCCCGTCAAGCTCTGGCGAGGTGGGGCACGTCGAACCGGCAACGACGCTGCACCTGATCGGGCCTGGCCAAGTTGGTCGCGCGTTCTTGCGGCAGCTGCAGGCGCGCCCGCCAGAATCGTTGCGACTGGTGGCCGTCAGCGATCGTTCGGGAACAGTGTTCCAGCGCGAAGGCCTCGCGGCGGAGGGCGTCGTGAGCCACAAACACGCCGGCGGCCGTTTGTGCGAACTGCCCGGCGCAGAAACGATTCCGACCGAGTTGGCGATCCGTTTGGTGTCGGCCGACATCGTGGTCGACGCAACGCCATCACACGCTGCCGACACGGATGCCGCCGTCCAGCGTGGCCGCGCGGCCCTGCAATGCGGCGCTTCGCTGGCGCTATGCAGCAAGAACGGTCTCGCCGAGGCTGCTGCGGATTGGCTGGTTTCCGCAACCCGTTCCCGCGTGCTCGTCAACGCCGTGCTCGGCGGAACCGGCGCGCAGTTGCTCGCCGATCTCGATGAGCTGCAGCGTGATTGCCACGGCTTGGCGCTGGTGGGCAACGTCACGACGACGGCGATCATCACGGCGATCGAGGATGGCGCGTCGGTCGACGAAGGCATTGCCGAAGCGCAGCGCCTCGGTTTCCTTGAGCCGGACGCAACGCTCGATCTCGACGGCAGTGATGCTGCGACTAAGTTGCTGTGTGTTTGGTCGGCGTTGTTCGGCAGTACGTTCACCAAGTCCCCGGGGCTCGCTTCGGTGCAACGCGAAGACGTTCGCGACCTCGATCCCACGGCGTTGCGCGAACGCGCGTCGCGTGGTGCGACGACCCGCCTGATTGCACGCGGTGGCCGCAGCGGCACCGATCTGCGGGCCGCGTTCGAAGAAGTAGCGTTGGGGTCGCCACTGGCAGCGCCCGCGGATCGCGTCGTCTATGGCTACGAACTGCCGTCCGGCTTGCGCGTCCATACTGGCCTCGGAGTCGGCTACGAACGCACCGCCGAGGCCTTGTGGCAGGACGTGCACGCCTTGTTGCTGGGGGCGAAGCAATGAGTGCCGCCGTCACCGTGCCTCCGGGCGTCGAACTCTGTCACTTGCCGTCGCCGTTCTCGCTTCGTCGCGGCGGCGCGCTCGAAGGTGCGGTGTTGGCCTACGAGCGCCAGGGACCAAAGCATGCCCCGGTAGTGATCGTGTTGGGTGGCATCTCCGCGCACCGCCACGCGTCCGGGCACACGGTGCAGCCGCAGCGCGGTTGGTGGCAGGGCGTCGTCGGCGCTGGCCTGGCGATCGACGCCGACCGCTTCCAGGTGCTGTCGTTCGATTGGCTCGGCGGAGCTGGCAACTCGACCTGTCCGGCGCCTGGCGAGAGCTTTCCGTTTGTCGAGGCGGACGACCAGGCGCAGGCCTTGTGGGCGCTGTGTGATGCGTTGCGCATCGACAAAGTTCACGCAATCGTCGGCAGTAGCTACGGCGGCATGGTTGCGCAGCATGCCACCGCGATCGCTCCCGATCGCTGCGAACGTCTGGTCGCGATCGCCGCGGCGCACCGCAGTCACGCGCAAGCCAGCGCTTGGCGACACGTGCAGCGGCGCATCGTCGAACTCGGTTGTGGCAGCGGTTCTGCACGGCAGTCGCTGGCCTTGGCGAGATCCTTGGCGATGGCTACCTATCGTTCACCAGACGAACTCGACGAACGCTTTACCGGGGGACTGGAAGATCCGGCCCTCGCGAGTTGGCTCGATGCCCGCGGTGCGTCGTTTGCCAGCGAATGGAACGCCGAACAGTTCTTGTGTCTGAATCGCTCGATCGACGCGCACCGAATCGACCCGCGCAGCATCCGTGTGCCGACCTGGTTGTTGGCATTCGATTCCGATCAGTTGGTGCCAACCAAGGATGTTCGCGACCTGGCCCTTTCGCTGCCCGATCTGCGCGGCCATCGTGAACACCGTTCGCGCTACGGCCACGACGCGTTCCTCAAGGAAGTCGCCATCGTATCTGGCTTCGTCAAGGAGGCACTGCGATGAGCCAGCATGAGACCATTGCCGTGCAGAGTGGTATCAACAACGATCCGGTTCACGGCGCGGTTGCGCCGGCGCTGCACCTGTCGGCGAACTTTGCGTTCGACGACTTCGCGGTTCCGGGGCGCTACGAGTACACGCGCAGTGGCAATCCCACGCGCGATGAGTTTGCCAATGCGTTGGCGCAGCTCGAAGGCGGCGCCGGTTGCGTGGTGACGTCGACGGGCATGTCGGCGGTTGCCTTGGTGTTGCAGCAGTTGGTGCCGGGAGATCTGCTGGTGTTGCCGCACGATGGCTACGGTGGCACGTGGCGCCTGGCCGATGCGCTGGCACGTCGTGGCCAGTTTGACGTCGAATTCGTCGACCAACGCGACCCGGTTGCCTTGCGTTCCGTGTTGCAGCGGCGGCCGCGCATCGTCTGGTGTGAATCGCCGAGCAACCCGCTGCTTCGCTTGGTCGATCTGCAAGAACTCGCGCAGCAATGCCGCGAAGTCGGCGCGCAGTTCGTTGTTGACAACACGTTCTGTTCGCCAGTGCTGCAGAATCCGCTGCAGCTCGGCGCCGACCTCGTTGTGCACTCGACGACCAAGTACGTCAACGGCCACAGCGATGTCGTCGGCGGCGCCGTGATCGCCAAGGATCCTGCCGTGCACGAACAGCTGGTCTGGTGGGCGAACGCGACGGGTGTCACCGGTTCGCCGTTTGACAGTTGGCTGGCGTTGCGTGGCTTGCGCACGCTGTCGGTTCGCATGCGCCAGCACCAGGAGAACACGCTGGCGATCGCGCAGTGGCTCGAGCAACAACCGAAGGTGTCCGCGGTGCACTACCCGGGGTTGCCTGGCCACCCCGATCACGAACTGGCGGCAAGCCAGCAGCGAGGGTTTGGTGGCATGCTCAGCTTCGAACTCGAAAACGAGGCAGCGGTGCGCGCGTTCGTCTCGGGACTGCAGCACTTCACGCTGGCCGAGTCGCTTGGCGGTGTCGAGAGCCTGATTGCACATCCGGCGACGATGACGCATGCGGCGATGTCCGCCGAGGCGCGGCGCACGGCCGGCATTGGACCGGGCCTGGTGCGGCTCAGCGTTGGCATTGAGCACGTTTCGGACCTTTTGCAGGATCTCGAGCGAGCCATGCTGCGAGTGGCCGGGCAATCGGGGTTGGTTGCGAACTCTGGGCGGACTGGGGCGATTGCATCGGCTGGGTCGGCTGGGTCGGCTGGGGTGGCTGGGCCGACTGGGTTGGTTGGGGCCAACCCCGAGCAGCCAGTCGCAATCGAGTCCAGGGCGCCGGCGAATGACGTTCCTGTTAGCGAGACCGGCGTGAGTTGATTACGGTTCCGCCGCAACTCTGTCGCCATCTGCCCTCCATGATCCATCCTACTGCTATCGTGCATCCGTCGGCCCAAGTGGCAGCGGATGTCCGTGTTGGTGCCTACTCCATCATCGAAGCGGGCGTTTGTATCGCCCCGGGTACCAAGCTCGCGGAGCACGTCATCGTGCGCTGCGGGTCCGACATCGGTGCGAACTGTGAGATCGACAGCTTTGTGCAGATCGGTGGCCAACCACAGATGCGCGGCTCGGAAGCGATCGTCGGTGGCGTCCGGATCGGCGCCCGCACCGTGTTGCGCGAAGGCGTGACGGTCAACAAGCCGAGCAAGCAAGGCGGCACGACGACGGTGGGGGAAGAATGCTTCTTCATGGCCAACAGCCACGTCGGTCACGATTGCCAGGTCGGGGATCAGGTCACGCTCGCCAACAACGTCATGCTCGCGGGCCACGTGCACGTTGGCACTGGTACGTTCTTCGGCGGTGGCGCTGGCGTGCACCAATTTGTTCGCGTCGGTGCGCGTGCGATGGTTGGTGGTAACGCATCGATGTCCTACGACATCCCGCCGTTTGCGATGGCCGCCGAACGCAATGAGGTCCGCGGCCTGAACTTTGTTGGCCTGCGCCGCAGCAAGACGCCGAGCCCGGTGGTTTTCGATCTCAAGCGCGCCTACCACGCCGTCTACAGTGGTCCCGGCGACTTGCGCAAGCGCGCCGAGACGGCGCTCGCAACGCGCGAGTATGGCCTCGAAAGCGCCGGACTCGAGTTCTTGCAGTTCTTCATCGGTGGCCAGCGCGGCTTCGCGCGACCACGTTCGTGCTAGCCGCCGCTTGAGCGCTTGACGAACAGCGACGTCACGAAGCCGACCACGAGCACGCCGACCAGGCCGACGATGTTGTACCAAAGGAACTCGACCTTGACGGTGTTGTGTACCAGCAAGACTGCGCCCATGCCGCCGAGTAGTCCCAGCGCGCCGGCCAGGTCGCCTGCGCGTCGCATGAACAACGCCATCACGAAGATGCCAAGCAGGCTGCCGTAGAACCACGAGCCGACCTGGTTGATCATCTCGATGATCGAGCCACCGCCGGCGAAGAACATCGCTGTGAAGGTGGCGAGCGCTCCCCAAAATAGCGTGATGAACTTGCCGACGCGCAGCGCGTGGCCCTCGCTGCATTGCGGTCGGATCCAGCGGCGATAGATGTCGACGACTGTCGCGCCACTGAGCGAGTTGAGCACCGAGTCGATGCTCGACATCGCCGCGGCAAAGATCGCGGCAATGATCAGTCCCAAGAGCAAGGGAGGCATCTCAGCGAGGATGTAGCGACAGAAGATGTCGTTGGTGTCCTTGCTGTCGACTGCCTTGCCGTCTTTGACTTCGTTGGTGACCAGGATGCGGGCGCGCTTGCGAATGCTGTCCACCTCCGCGACCGCCGTCTGGTAGCGCAGCAGTGCCGCCTTATCCGAAGTGACGCCGCCTTCGACCTCAGCCAGCGCCAGCATGCTGGCCTTGCGTTCGGCGTGTGCGGTATCAAACGCGACCTGCAGCGGCGCGATGCGATCTTGGAACTCGGCACTCTGAGACGCGGCAATCTGGTCGGCGTTGTAGAGCATCGGCTGCGGCGTGACGGTGTAGAACATCCACATCATCACGCCGATCAGCAGCACGAACGCCTGCATCGGCACCTTGGCGAACGCGGATAGCAGCAAGCTCTTCTTGCTCTCGTCGGCGTTCTTGCTGGTCAGCAGTCGCTGCGCCTGGCTGTTGTCACAACCGAAGTAGCTCAGGTGCAGGAACAGTCCGCCGAACACGCCGGCCCAGACGTTGTATTTCTGTTCCCAAAAGCTCGGGTCCCCGATCTTGGCGTCGACTTCCGCATGCGTGCGCGGCAGCAGCCCTTCGTTTTCGGGCAAGATCTCCAGCGCGCCGAGCTTGTCGGCGGCACCGGCGAGCTCAAGCACCTTGCCGAAGCTGCCGAGTTGTGGCAGGAGTTCCCACAGCAGCATGCCGAACACGAGCACCAGGCCGCCGAGGATGACGACCATCTGCTTGACGTCGGTCCAGATCACGGCGGTGATGCCGCCGATCATCGTGTAGGTCGTGGTCAAGACGCCGATGATGATCACCGAGACGACCAGATCGATGTTGAGGATGGCACTGAGCGCGACCGACGGTGCGTAGATGACGGCGCCGAGCGCCAGACAGCGCGAGCACAAGAAGATCAGGCTGGCCAGCGTCCGCGACATCGGCCCGAATCGTTCCTCGAGCAGCTCATACGGCGTCAGCACATTGCGGCTTCGATAAAACGGCACCAGGAAGATGCACAGCAGCACCATCGCGAACGGCAGGCCGAAGTAGCTCTGCACCAGACCCATGCCACGTTCATGGCCTTGGCCGGTGGTGCCGATGACGGTGATGGCGCTCGCCTGTGTCGCCATGATCGACAAACCGGCGGCCCACCAAGGGATCGTTCGGCCGCCTGCGTAGTAGCCCTCCAAGTTGGTGGCGGAACTGCGGCGGCGCACGCCATCCCAGACGACGTAGCCAATGAAGGCGAAGAATACGAGCCAATCGAGGATTCCCATGTTTGGCTCAGCGCTTCACGTTGAAGGCTTGGGAGAACCAATAAAGCAGCGCCATCACGACCACGGCGAGCACGCAGCACAAGGTGTAGACCCGGGCCCAGCTGCCAAGCGGCGCGCGTCCTGGTGGGGTCCCTTCCGCAGAGCTATCGGCCATGGGGTAAGCGAACCGCGCATCGCCCGCGAGATCCATAGTGCTAGCTGTTCTTGCTGCGTCCCGTTCGTGCACTATGCTCGCGCCGCGCGATGCATGACCCGATCCTAGACGACCTCAACGAACAACAGGCCACCGCCGTCACGCACGGCACCGGCCCCCTGATGGTGCTGGCGGGCGCTGGCTCGGGCAAAACCCGCGTCGTGACGAGGCGGATCGCCCGCTTGATGCGCTCCGGGGTGGAATCTCGCCAGATTCTGGCGATGACCTTTACCAACAAGGCCGCTGGCGAGATGGCCAAGCGCGTCGAAGAACTCGGCGGCGGCTACGTGCGGGTTGCAACGTTCCACTCGGCCTGCGCGCGATTCTTGCGCACCGACGGCCATTTGCTCGGCTTCCAACCCGACTTTTCGATTTACGACACCAAGGATCGGGACTCGTTGATCAAGGAGCTGATGGCCGACATGCACGTGTCGACCAAGGAAGCCAAGCCCTCGATGATCGGCGGGATGATCAGCAAGCTGAAGAACGCCGCGATGACGCCGGCTGACGGCATGCTGTCCGGCAGCGATGTCGGGCGGTTGGTCGAGCGCTTGTGGGGCCCATACCACGACCGCATGCGCAAGGCGTCGGCGATGGACTTCGACGACTTGTTGGGCAACTTCCTGCTGATCTTGCGCGAGCACCCAGCCGTCGCCGAACAATACCAGATGCGCTTCCCGTGGTTGCTGGTGGACGAGTTCCAAGACACCAACCGTGTGCAATACGACCTGCTCAAGTTGCTGTGCCCGCCGGCTGGCAACATGTGTGTCGTCGGTGACCCGGACCAGTCGATCTATGGCTTTCGCGGCGCCCAGGTGCGCAACATCCTCGACTTCGAAAACGACTACGAGCCGTGCAAGGTTGTGCGCCTCGAACAGAACTACCGCAGCACCGCCAACATCCTGCGCGCGGCCGAGACCGTCATCGCCAACAATACGACTCGCCTCGACAAGCGCCTGCGCACGGACGAGCCGCCCGGCGCGTCGCTCCTGCGCCTGAAGGCCTCGGGTACGAGCGAAGAAGCTGCGACGATTGTCGATCGCATCAAGGATTTGGGCGAAGAGGGCGTCGGCTTCGAGGAGATTGCGATCTTCTACCGCACGCACTCGCTGTCGCGCGGTTTGGAGCAGGCGCTCAAGGATAAGGGCGTGCCGTACGAAATCGTCGGTGGCCAGACGTTCTTCGAGCGGCGTGAGGTCAAGGATCTGCTCGCTTACTTGCGGGTGCTTGCGAATCCTCTCGATGAGGTCAGCATGAAGCGCATCGTCAACGTGCCACCGCGTGGCCTCGGCAAGATTTCGCTTGAGAAGCTGCAGGCCGCTGGCTTTGGCGAAGGCATGTCGTTGCGCGAAGTCGTCGGCGAGACCTCGATGCACACCATGCTCGGCGCCAAGGCGCGCAAGGGCCTCAAGGACTTGTCCGAAACGCTCGACAAGGCACAGGCAGCGGCGCAATACGGTGCGCATGCGGCCCTCAAGGTCATCCTCGAAGGCACCCGGTACGTGCAGCACGCGACCAGCTTTGGCGACGCCGAAGACAGCGCCCGCGAAGACAACATCGCCGAGTTGGTCAGTGACACGGTGCAGTTTGACGAGGCGCCACCGGTCGAGCAAGACGACGACGGACCGCCAGCGAACGGCTTGCCAGGCTACCTGCAGCACGTTTCGTTGTTGACGTCGGCGGACAAAGATGACGAAGGACCAGCCGTGCGCATGATGACGGTGCACGCGGCCAAGGGCCTCGAGTTCCATCACGTCTTCGTCGCGGGCCTCGAAGAAGGGGTGTTCCCGAGCATGCGTTCGGCCGACAACCCCGAGGATCTCGAGGAAGAGCGTCGTCTGATGTATGTCGCGCTGACCCGGGCCAGGCGCACGCTGATGCTCAGCTCGGTGCGCGATCGCATGATCAACGGCAGCATGGAGACGATGCGGCCGTCGCGCTTCCTGCGCGAGATTCCGCAGGAGCTGCTTGAGAACTACACACCGTCGTGGCGTCGCTACGACATCGACGATCAGAGCTCGCACAGCACCGGCTGGAGCGTGACACCCGACCCCGAAGCGCTCGAAGGTTTGCAGAAGGGCGTGCGGGTGCGCCACGATCTTTACGGCAGCGGCGTCGTTCGGCGGCTGTCGGGCCGCGGCATGACGGCGCGCGCCACGGTGCGTTTTGACGACGGTGTCGAACGTGAGTTCGTGCTCGAATACGCAGGCTTGCAGCTGCTCGAGGACATGGAGTTCTAAAGCCCACTTGACCAACCCAGATGACATCTTGGCGGCCTTCGATGCGTTGTTGCAACGCACGACCATTGAGGCTCCCGATCTGCTCTCCGAACTGCGCGCGCGTCTCGATGCGACGATCGCCAGCCGTAGCGTCGAACCGGTGTCGTCGCTCGAAGAAGGGTGGCACGGGCTGATTGGCGAGTGTCCGCCGATGCTCGAGCTGCGCCGGTTCCTGGAGAAGTTCGCGAAGGCGAGTGCCCCGGTGCTGATCACGGGTGAAAGCGGCACCGGCAAGGAACGTGTCGCGCAGGCGGTGCACGAGATCAGCCGCCGTTCGAAGCAGGCATTCGTGGCGGAAAACTGCGCCGCGATTCCGGCGACGTTGTTGGAGTCGGTGTTGTTCGGTCACAAGCGCGGCGCCTTCACCGGCGCCGTGGGGGACCACCCTGGCCACTTCGTCTCGGCACATCGTGGCACGATCTTCCTCGACGAGATCGGCGAGATGCCGATTTCGATGCAGGTCAAGTTGTTGCGTACCTTGCAAGAAGGGGAAGTGCGGGCGGTCGGCGATACCAAGGTGCGCAAGGTCGATGTGCGCGTGATTGCAGCGACCAACCAGGACCTGGAAAATGCCGTCAAGGAAGGCCGCTTTCGCGAAGACCTCTACTTCCGACTCAACGTGCTGCGGTTGTCGATGCCACCGCTGCGCGACCGCGGCAGCGATATCGCGTTGTTGGCCCGCCACTTCCTGGCCGATGCCACGGCGCGCACGGGCCGCTCGTTGACGTTGTCCGACGAGGCGGTTGAGGTGCTGACTGCGGCCAGGTGGCCCGGCAACGTGCGCCAATTGCAGAACGAGATGCAGCGATTGTCCGCGTTGGCGGACGGGCCGATCGTCAAAGCCAGCGAGCTGTCGCCCGAGTTGGCCAAGGGAGCCAAGAAGGACTCGTAGCGATGACTTGCGACATCGTACTCGCGACCCACAACGCGCGCTGGATCCACACTTCCTTTGGCCTGCGCAGCTTGCGTGCCAACCTCGGAGCGCTGCGCGAACGCAGCGAGATCCTCGAGTTCCAGCTCAACGATTGGGCGGCCGATGTGGTGGAGCAAGTCCTGGCGAAGCAGCCACGCATCGTTGGCTTTGGCGTCTACGTATGGAATGCCACACAAGCACTGCAAGTCGTGCGAACGCTGAAGCAAGTTGCGCCGGATACCACGATCATCATCGGCGGCCCGGAAGTCAGCCACGAGTCGGATCAGCAAGAGATCTGCGCGCTGGCGGACCACGTCGTCGCGGGCGAGGCAGACGTAGCCTTTCGAGAACTCTGCGAGCAGTTGCTGCGCTTTGAGACCCCGGCGAAATTTGTGGCTGCACCGACGCCGCACTACACCGAGCTGCAGTCGCCGTACGACGAATACACTGACGAAGACGTCGCGCATCGCATCATCTACGTCGAGAGCTCACGCGGTTGTCCGTTCACTTGCGAGTTCTGTTTGTCGGCGCTCGATGTGCCCGTTCGCAAGCCGGAGTTGGAACTGTTCCTCGACGCGATGCAGCGGCTGTTGGATCGTGGGGTGCGCCACTTCAAGTTCGTCGACCGAACCTTCAATCTCGGCATCGATAGCGCCGCGCGCATCCTGCGGTTCTTTCGCGAGCGGTGGTTGCAGGGCATGTTCCTGCATTTCGAATTGATCCCCGATCGGCTGCCCGAGGCGCTGCGAACCGAGATCGCCGCGATGCCCGCCGGCGGCCTGCAATTCGAGATTGGAGTGCAAACGCTCGATGATGCGACCAGCGAGCGCATCTCCCGTCGACAAAACGTCGCCAAACTCGAGGACAACGTGCGATGGTTGCGCGCCAACACCTCGGCGCATCTCCACGTCGACTTGATTGTCGGTTTGCCCGGCGAAGACGAAGCGAGTTTTGCGCGCGGCTTCGATCAGTTGTGGGCGCTCGGTCCGCACGAAATCCAAGTCGGCATCCTGAAGCGCTTGCGCGGCACGCCGATCATTCGCCACGACGTCGAACATGCGATGGCCTATGCCAAGCAGCCGCCATACGACGTGCTGCAAACCGGAGCGATGCCGTTCGCGACGATCCAGCGGTTGAAGCGCTTCGCCAGGTTCTGGGAGATCGTTGCCAACCGCGGCAACTGGACCGAGACCTTGCCGCTATTGCTGCGAGGCGAGTCCGCGTTTGCGGCGTTCGCCGAGTTTGGCGAGTGGCTGTTTGCCCGCACGGGCGCGCCGACCAACATCGCGCTGGTCAAGTTGGCGCGCTGGCTGTGGCAGTGGTTGGTCGAGCACCGCGAGATCGATGCCGAGTTGGTCGCCGCAGCGATGATGCGCGACTACACACGCTGCGGTCGCACGGACTATCCAGAGTGCCTGCTGCCGTTCGCGCAGGGCAAGCTCGGAGAACGCAAGGTTGTTGCGCCCAGCGAAGCGGCTTCTGGCATTGGCGCCTCCCGCCAGGCCCGTCACGGTAGCTAGTAGCCAGTCGTTAGCCGTCGAGCTATTCGTCGAGCGCGCGCTGCAGGATCGCGACCGCGTCGCGAACCGCCGTGCGCAGCTTGTCCGCTTCGGCGCCCGCCGCGGATTGGATCTGGCGAACGGCGTCGAGCACCTTGTTCTCGATCGAGTCGCCGCTGTTGTCGCTATCGCGCGCCCGGCGCATGCGAGTTGGCTGGTTGGCGGCTTCGGACGAGATCTCCAAGTCGGCGGACGTCCGCGGCGCCGACGGGGCCTTTGGCGGCTTCGGGATGCGTGGCTTGACCTGCGCCAGCCCGAGGATCACCTTGGCGGAGTGCAGCGCGCGACCGGCCATGGGAATGCCGTGCAGGCGAGCCTCGTCGCGGAAATCCGGCAGGCCGAGTTCGGGGTTGCTGTGCAGCTTGTGCAGGCAGAACAGCACGCTGTCTTTCTGGCCGGGATACCGCTGACGCAGGTTGGCCAGGATGCCATCCCAGGAATCGTCGGTGGTAGGGGCGTCGTTGGAGAACTCGGTCACGAATTTGGGGGCTTGGGCTTGGGCTGAGGCAGGGGCCGGAATTGTGCGTAGTTCAGCGCCGGCAAGGGGGGGGAGTGAGAGTGGCCCCGGGGCTGGTCGCCGTCAACGGGGTCTTATTGGGGTGGTCCGCCCGGACGGAGACCGTGCCGGGGCAAAGATCTGGTTCTACTCGGGTTGCCTGCTTGGTTTGAGCCGATACACTTCCCGTATCAAGGCTGCCTGCCCGAGACAGCTCATGCCGCAAGTTCGCGGCGATCCGGAGGATAGAAATTATGTTGCGACCACTTTTCGTGACCGCCCTCAGTGCGGCGATGGCCATGGTGTTGGCCCGCCCTGCAGCCCCACAGTGATGAAGCGGTGGTGGCGGGTCCAGTTGGGCCCCACGTGGTGCAGGTTCCGCAGCTCCTTCTGCTCCTTCCGGAGGCGGTGCTCGAGGTGGAGGCATTCCACTCGACTTCCGTCGCGGTCGTACAGCTAAGGAGATGCTCAAGGTTGAGTGGACCTACCCGGTCTACAAGCCGACGACGCCGACGCGCAAGCCGGGCGAACGCACGGTTGCCAAGGAAGTCGATCGCGCGCTGCCGATCGAGCAGGCGTACATGCTGGTTGCCGATGGCGACAAGCGTCCGCTCTTAATCATGCGCGAGTGCGAACTCTGCAAGGGCACGGACCACGCGGTGTTGAGCCGCACGCTCAACAATGAGCAAACGGTTCTGCTGACGCATTGGTTCCGCTGCGTCAAGCTGCCGCCAAACGTCCTGACCGAGAAGCACCCCTTCTACAACCTCTTCAAGAAGGGCGAGAAGCAGAAGAAGGTGCCGCACTTGTTCTTTGCCGATCCGAATGGTGACAACAAGGTCGCGCTGCCCGGTGACCAGTCGCAGTCCGAGTTGTGGAAGGTAATGTTTACCTACCTCGACCGTTGCTACGACGAGAACGCCAAGGCTGCGATCAAGCAGTTGCGCAAGATCCTCGGCAGCTACGACAAGCTCGACGCCGAAGAGCAGTTGATCCGCAGCCGCATCGACAAGGAGATCGAAAAGAACGGTCCCAAGTCGAAGAAGCTGAAGCGGTTCGACAAGGACCTCGCCAAGGTTGCGAAGCAACGCGAGAAGCTGCGTGCCAAGGAGAAGGATCTTCGCGATCTCGCTCTGAAGGCGCCGGTTGCGCCGAAGCCGGCAACGGCGCCGAAGTTGGAAACCGCGAACGGGCAGTAATGCCGTAGCCGCAAGGCTGCCAAGCTCACAGCGCAGCCTCCTCATAGCGAGGGCGCGGGACTTGTTCCTGCGTCCTCGCTGTGCGTACCGAGCGCGACTCCAATGACGACTTGCGTTCCGCTTGCGAGACTTCTTGCCGCAACCTCGCTCGCTGGCGACGATGCGGTCGACTTGGTTCGCATACCTCACTTGCCCGCCATGATGCTGTCCCCAACCAAACGCTCGCTGCTCTACGTTCTGTTGCTCTGGGTCTCCACTTGTGCGCCACTACTGGCGCAGAAGAAGGACGACGACGAGATTCAAAAGCTCAAGAAGGGGGATCCCTATACCAAGCAGGATCCTGAGGCGATGAAGGCACTCGCGGTAGTGAGCTACGGTCCGTTTCCTTGGGCCGACCACGTTACGACCGCCGATGTCGACAAGGTGCTCGGCGAAGGTCGGGTGCTGTGGATGGAAACCGAACACTTCCGGCTGGGCTTCAACCTGAAGACGTCCTCGTTGCCTGATGTATCCGAGGAGCGCAAGTCCGTCATCGCGGAGTGCAAGGCTCTCAACAAGAAGTGGCGCAAGTTCCCGGCGAAGCCGAAGAAGCTCGGGCCGTGGATTCGCGTGCATCTGTATGCGCAGCGCTGCGAGCGTTCGTATGTCGAGTTTGCTGACTTGGTCGGCGTCACCGACAAGACCTTCGACAAGAACGGTAAGACGAACGGCACAGGGCCATACCTCGGCTTGCCGGGCAAGTTCTTGCTGATGATGTTCCAGAAGAAGTCGGATATGGCACGCTACCTGAGCCGCTTCTGCAACGACACCAAAGCCGATGAGTCGTGGCGCCATTTCCACGACAAGACGGGGCAGCTGGTTTTGTGCATCTCGCAAGAAGGCATGGAAGGCTTCGATGCGCAGGGGCTGCACGGCCACATGTCGTACGCGATGTGGCAGAACATGCTCAACGGCTACCGCGGCTACCACTACCCGTTGCCGCTGTGGTTCTCGACCGGCATCGCGCACTACTACTCACGGCAGATCAAAACGAAGTTCGTCAACGCCAACATCCAAGACACCGAGTCGGTCGATCGCGATACCCAAAACAAGTGGGCGCTCAAGGTGTTGCGACGCAGCAAGCACGAGGGTGCGACCATGTCGTTCGACCAGCTGAGCGCGATCGATGATTGGGACAAGTTTGGCTATCACGCGCACCTGCAGAGCTGGTCGCGAATCGACTACTTGATGCATCTCGACAAGTCGAAGGTCGGGTTGATGATCGACAAGTTGAAGAGCGTTCCGGGCACTGGCGATTGGGATGCGCAGGGTAAGCAACTTCAGAAGATGCTGCCGAAGCTGCTGTTCAACCTGTTCGATCTGGATGGTGAGACCTTCGACGCGAATTGGCGCAAGTGGGTTCTTAAGACCTACCCGAAGCGCAAGTAGTCGCCGCAACCACCACCGAGACAGCGCCACGATCCATGCCCGTTACCTCCACTGTCATGATGGCCGTCGCTGGCGCGGGCGCTCTCGGCGCGGTGAGCCGCTACCTGTTGATGATGGCTCTACGGCAAGTCTGGAACGAATCCCCATGGCCGGTCGCCGTGGTCAACATCGTCGGGTGCTTTGGTTTTGGCGTGTGTTGGGCATTGAGCCAGGGAGCACTGTCGCCGGGACGGGCCCCCAGTTTGGTGGCGACCGCGATTCTGGTCGGATTCTTCGGCGCGTTCACGACCTTCTCGGCGTTTGCCCTCGACGGCCAGTTGTTGTTGTCCGAGCGAAAGTTTGGTTGGTTCGCGGTCAACATGTTGCTGCAGAACGGTGTCGGCATACTTGCCTTGTGGTTGGGCATGCTGACTGGTGGTGGTCGATCGTGACCCGAGGCTTCGCGTTCGTCGGGTAGTTGATACGATCGTCAGGCCTCTCTCTCACGTTGCCGCTTATGCGTGTACTGCCAATCCTTCTCATCGTGCTGCTCGCGGTGTTCAGCATCGGCCTTGCCTTGACTGTCATGTGGAACAGTTCGACGGGCACGGCTGCCGCTGGTGTCGCGATGCCAGCGTTCCTCGGCGGCAAGCCGCAAGGTCACGTCTACCGGAGTGCGTCGGGGGAGCCAGACGACGTCAATCCGTATACGTCCCACGATCCGGTTGCTCAGCGATTGATCTTGGGCTTCACCCACGATGCCCTGCTCGATCGTGACCCGGACACCGGTGAGTTGCGGCCGGCGCTCGCAAAGGAATTCGAAGTCTCTGCCGACGGCACGACGTGCACCTTCACGATGCGCGATGGACTCGTGTTTGCCGACGGATCGCCGGTCACGATGGCCGATGTGTTGTTTGGCTGGGAGTTGGCCGAGGCGAAGCATTTGTCACTGGGATCTGTCGCGCAGGGTTTTCAGCGGGTGTCCAAGGTGGATTCGTTGGATGAGCGGCGGTTCCGCGTGCACTTCAAGGATCACCACTTCGCAGCACTTCCGGCAGTCGGTCTCAGCTGGATCGTGGCCCAGAAGCAGTTCTTCGTTGGTCGGGTGCAGCGAGCCCTTGCGGCGGATGAAGAAATGCCTGCGATCGATTCTGCTCGCTTTGCGACGTTGCTTCACCAGGTCAACAATGAGTGTGGTCCGGGCACCGGCCCATATTCTTTGCTCAACGACCCGAATGGCGTGAGCAATTGGCACCATCAACAGGAGGTCCTGTTGACCCGCAACGAGCGCTCTTGGCGTCGCACGGTGCGGCCCGGCACGTGGAACTATGCGGGCACGCGACTGTTGTTTCGCGACTCGGCTGGCCAGCGGACCGCGTTGTTGCGTGGCGAGGTCGATTGGTACTTTGGCCCGCAACTTGATCAGTTGCTGCAGTCGCAGCCGAAGCTCGCGCGCGACTACAAGAAGTTCGTCTTCGACTACCCGACGCTCGGTTGCTATCGCATTCTGTGGAACTTCACGAACAAGCCGTTCGACGATGTCCGGGTGCGCAAGGCGATGGGCATGTTGGTCAATCGTGTCGAGATGACCAAGGTGTTCGGCGGCAATGCCAGACCAGCGGTCGCCCACGCCAAATTCGGCTCGCGTGCCTATCCCGACATGCAACCGACTGCCTTCGATCCGAAGGCTGCGCGAAAGTTGCTGCGCGAAGCTGGCTTCGATGCTGAGAACGACAAGCCGCTTGAGATGACGTTGCTGATCGTTCAAGGCAACGAGCAGGTTCGTCGCGTGGTCGAGTTGTTCGCGGGCGCCGCCAAGCAAGCGGGTGTCGAGCTCGTTGTGCACGCGAAGCCGCCAGCGGGCTTTGCTGCCGAGAAGAAGCGCAACGAATGGCACGGTATCCTGCAGCTTGAATCCTTCGATGCGCTGGGAGATCCGCATCGGTTCTTGCATAGCGAAGGGCTCGACAACGACGGCAAGTGGTCGCACCCTGAAGCGGACCGGTTGGCGAACGCAGCGCGGCAGGAGTTCGACTCGGTTCGGCGCGCAGACCTTTGGCGGCAACTACACGAGCTTGCCCATCGAGAACAACCTGCGGCACTGATCGTGCATCCGCTGGCTTCCATGCTGGTCAACAAGCATCTTGAAGACTGCAATCCGGGGCCGCTCGGTCTGAAACCCGACCACGCATGGGTCGCCCCCGAGAACCAGAAGAAGTAGGCCGTCGCGCTATTGCAGGCCGATCGCGATGCGTTGGCTGGTGAACAGTCCAGCGGGTGACAAGAACAGTGCCTGTGGCCTGAGCAACGCGCCTTGCGCGAATAGCTGTCCGTTGAGACCAGCCATCGGCACGTGGTGGTAGCTCCACGTCGGCAGCGGGATCAGTACGTCTGGCGTCACTAGCAGGTTGCAGCCGGGCACGATCGGGAATGGCTGCGCGTTGCGATTGTTGCCGATGATCAGGAATGGCAGGTCGCCGAGCTGTTGTCCGCCGACCCAGAAGCGCACGTCGCCGTTGAGCAAGGGCTCGGCATTTAGTTGCGCGCCGCAGCTGACGCCTTCCCACAGAATCGATGCGTGGCCTGGTTCGATCGTGAAGCCGGCGACCGTTTCGACGACCTGACCAAACGTATCGATCGCCGGCAGGACCAGTTCGGTGCCGAGCAGGATGTCGGTCGTGCCGGCGGGCATGGTCACGGTCAGATTGTGCGATTCGATCCCGAACAGGCTCGCGCCAGGTGTTGCCTGCGCGTCGATCGTGCCATCGTTGCCGATGTCGACCCACGCTCTGCCAGTCGGCGCGGTGGCACACGCGATCACGGATGCGCGGAACGAGACATCGAGCGTCATCGATTGGTGGAGGGTCACCTGAACCAGGATGCGACTGGTGCCAGTTCCCGCGAACGGCATGCCATTGCCTGAGGCCGCGGTCCACGCAACCGAGTGCATCCTGGCACCGGCGGAGTTTGCATCCTGGTGCACGAACAGGCCAGTTTGTGCCTGTGCCTGCGCGGTTTGGGCTGGCAAGGGCAGGGTTTCGAGCAACAGTCCGGTGCTCAGGTCTTGCCCGCTAGCTGCGGTCACGACACTGGTTGCTCCAGTGGTATTGCCGGTCGTGACCACCAGGTCCCCGTCGGCAATTGCGCTGATGGAGACTGCTTGCGCGAGCAGGGGCTGTGCGGAGAGCACACCGGCAAGTGCGGTGTAGCGTGTGATGGTAGAGAGGTTCACGGGTTGCGTAGTCGTTCGGTTGAGGGGGGGTGAACGAACAGGATCGAAGCGCTTTGCCCGTGACGACAATTGCTGGGTGATGGGCAAGCCGTTCCTACGAGCTGGTGCGTAGAAACGCTGAACTCGCCTCGCTCCCATCCCGGACTCGCTCGCATGAATCTCTCCGAATTGCTTACTGGGGCAACCGCTCTGATTGTCGCAACGCTCATCGCGGGCAGCGACTCTGCTCCTGTCGCGCCCGAAGCAGCAGCAGCGCCCGAAGCAGCAGCTGTTGAAGTTGGGGCTGGGGCCCTGCAACCAGCGCCCGCAGTCGGGAACCCCAAGTCTGGATCGCGCTCGGTCTTCGTGCCACCGCCGCTCGTTTACGGTCGCGCACGCATGATCCATGCCCCGACTCCTTGCGATGTTCCGACCTTCTCAGAAGGCGGGCCGGGTGGACCGTACTTCGTCACGGATGGCGTGCCGCGCGTGGGGCAGCCATTCCGCGTCGATTGGAGTACCAAGCCGACGAGCCCAAGTGAGTCCCCCGCGTGGCTGGCGATGGTGCTCGTGTCGTATGAGTTGGCCACGCCGCATCCACTTGATGCGCTCGGTGCCCCTGGGTGCCATCTCATGGTGTCGCCCGAACACATCATGATGCCGCGTGAGGGCACGGCCCTGACCCAGTTCGGCGGCAGCGTCAGGCTTGACTGGACGCCACGGGTGGGGCTGGCTGGGTATTCGTTCTACTCGCAGCTCCTGGTCAGCGCGCCGGGTGTCAACACCGCCGGCTTCCTGCTGTCGCCGGCTCTGCACGTTGAAGTGGGCAGCTAGTTAGAGAGCGCCCAGCTCCGCAGCTACATGCTGCCGGGCTGCATATGCAGCGACCGCGAACCCCACCAAGGCCACACGCCAAACAACGCTTGCGCCGGGAACGTGACTGCGTCAAACACGAACGCGGTGGCGATCAGTGGAATGCCGGCGATCGGGCGCAGCCCCATCTCTTCTGAGTGCTTGCTCGGCGCCTCGAATACCGAAGTCTTGCCATAGGCCCAACGCACGGCATTGGTGGTGCCACAGCTTGATAAGAACGTGCAGGCAATCAGGCTCGCCGCGAGCAATCGGAACTTGGTCATATCAGTATTGCGCCGTATCGGTTGCCCGAGCGCAAGCGCCCGAGCCCTGCGATACAGATCCGGCGCACGCGAGCGCTGCACCGCATCGCCCAATCCAATAGGCCACACCGCAAGCAATGCCGAACTCATGCAAAAGCACGCGGGGAGCACGTGGCGTCGGACCATTGTCGGCGTGGGCGCGCACTCCGGAGTGCGTCTGCCAACGTTGTTTGGCCGACGCGCATCGTGGTCGAGTGGTGTGGCGGTCGGCGGCTGGTTCACCGACGGGGGGTTGGCTGCGATCGCCCCTCGAGTTCCTGGCTGCGCGGCGAGCTCGCCCAGTTGAGTCGGCTGAGTCGCGCGCGGGGGTTGCAGATTCTGGCGGATCCGACATCATGGCTTTGGAATGCAAAGCAACGTGAGCGCGCCAGTGGAGAACGCTCGGCCTGCTGTGGTCGGGCCAGCTTTGATCGGCTGCACAGCGGTTCTGTTCGGCGTGGTGCCCCTGTTTGGTCTGCTGGCCGAACTCACTACGGGCATGCTCAGCGAAGTGTTGCCGCTGTTTCCAACGTGGTGGCATGTCGTGGGCGTCGGATTGGCTGTCTGCCTCAACTTCGCGCTGCACTTCGACCTGTTGCGCGGCAAGAACGTGTTGGTCCGCGCCGGCGCGACTGGGTTCACACTCGGCATGGCCATGCTCTACGCGGTTGCCGAGGCGCCCGCAGTGCCGGCGATGGTGATATTGGCCGTGGTCGGTCTCGGAGTCTTGGCGGCGGCCCCGTACTTCGTGTTGTTGGGCATGCCGCGGTTGGTCGCCAAGTTGTGGCGCGAATGGCAAGCGAGTGGCCGCACGCAATTGCACTTGGCAGCGATCCTGCTGGTACTCGGCGCGTTGCCGTTGACCCTCTCGCTTGTCGATGGCTGGAGTCGCAACGCGGTGCTGAAGAAGCTCACGGCCTTGTCCGAGGTGATGCAGTCGGATGGCCAGCCCGAACGCGAAGAAGCGTTGGCCCGAGAGTTGCGCGGGCTAGACATCGCCACGCAGCGATCGATCTGTGTGACCGGCAGCCAGCGATCCGACGAAGCGAGTTGGCTGATGACGTCGCACAGTGGTTGGCGCCATGGTCACCTGGCGAATCACCACCCGTTCTGGTTCGTCGCCAACCTGGCGAGATGCAAGCTGCCAAGGGAGGACGCGCGCCGTGCCTTCCATCGCGCGCACGGCGAAGCGTTTGATGATGGCGAGTTGCCGATCGAAGCCATCGATAGGTATGCCGGCGCGGCGCTGGAGTGGCGCACGAGCAAGATTACCGCATCGCTCGAACCGGCAGCCGCACTCGCCAAGGTCGATTGGGAACTCAAGGTCGGCTCGAGCAGTCGTAGCCTTGCCGAAGCGCGCTTTGACATCCGCTTGCCGACGGGTGCCGTCGCGAGTTCGCTGTCGTTATGGATTGGTGGCGTCGAGCGTCCGGCCGCCTTCGCGGCCGCCTCCAAAGTCGAAGCCGCCTTCGAGTCCGTCGTCGCGAAGATGCGCGATCCCGCTTTGCTGCAGGAAATCGGCCCCGACCTGTTGCGGCTTCGGCTGTTCCCTGTCGTCAGCGGCACCCCGATGCAGGTGCGCGTTGGTCTGACCCTGCCGCTGTGCTTGCGCGGCGAGAAGGCTTTGTTGCAGTTGCCGCAGGTGGTCGGCCACAACTGCGGTGGCGGCCGCATGGCTGACCACATGGTTCGCGTCGAGGGGCTCGGGGTTGTCGAGACGGTGCCGTTTTCAGATCAGCAATTGCGCCTTGCGATCCCGGTTCCGCGCACGGACCGCACGGTCTTCGCGCCGGATGCCGATGGCTTTGTCGTGCAGCGCTTGCGGCCGCGTACAGCCGTCGCGACGAACTCAGTGCACGCACCAAGTGTTGTCGTGCTCGAGGCCTCGGCGTCGGTCGGCCGAGCCATTGCCGACCCGAGCGCATTCCTTGCGAGTTGCTTTGCGGCGCCGTCGTTGCAGCCTTCGAAGCCTTGCATCGTGTTCCTGGTTGTCGGCAGGGAATCGCGTCGCTTCGAATTGCAGTCCGGCAACGAGGCGCTGTCGCCGTCTTGGCTATCGCAGCCGTTCGCCGGCGGTGTCGATGCCCGCAATGCAGTGACTGCGGCGATGCAAGAGGCGAAGGCGCTCGGTCAGCACCGGATCTATTGGCTGCATGGGGCGATGGCGGACTGGCAGGAGAGCCAAGCGGGCGACATTCCTTCTGGTGTCGAGGTCGCGACTCTGGCGCTCGATCCCGGCCGCAATGTTCTGCGCGACTCGCCGTGGCTAAAGGACTGTGCGGTGACGGTGCCGCGCCTCGGCACCGATGCGGACTCGTTGCGCCAGTCGTTGGTCGACTTCGAACGTTTCCACACCATTGGCGCATTCGCGGATTCGGGCGATACGGAGCGGCGGTTTTCTCGCGCTTCGAAAGCTCCTGAAGGGGCCGCGCCAGTCAGTGACCAACTGGCGCGGCTGTGGGCGGCGCGGCAGGCGCGCGCGTTGGCGGCTGCTGGCGATGACGATGCGGCGGCGCAGTTGGCGGCCCGTTATCGTCTCGTCACCGCTGGCAGTGGTGCGGTGGTGTTGGAGCGCAGCGAGCAGTACGAACAACATGGCCTCGATCCTGGCGCGTTGGTCGGGCGCGAACCAGATGGTGCGATTGGTAGCTTGCCGATCGCCGAGCCAAGCACGTTCATCTTGCTCGGCAGCGGTCTGTTGTTCGTGATGTGGTGGATGGGGCGCCGTGATCGCAGCAAGCCGGCGACGGGCTGATGCGTGTGGAGTCTCATTGCGCTCGCAGTTGTTGCCGCTGGCTGCGTCGGATGCCTTGAGGTGATTGGCACGTCGAGGTGACGAGTGGTCATCTCTGGTGACGGAGAGATCGGAGTGCCAGCGGTGCGTGTGGGTAGGCCTCAAAACCTTCACCCTGGAGTCTGCTGATTAGGCAATTGACGACCTGGCGCTCGATTTCGCGCGGGCGGCCCTTGTCGAACTGGGCCCGTTCGGTGCGACCCGCAAGCAGTGTCAAATGGTGGAGAGTAAGGGAATCGAACCCATGACCTCCACAATGCCATTGTGGCGCTCTACCAACTGAGCTAACTCCCCATCTGGCACTGCTTGCTCTTCTTCGGCAGACAACCAAGGTCGTCTGGAGGAAGCGCGGCGAAGAAGCTACCGACGAATTGCTCTGGGTCAAGTCCGAATCTTCGGGCGTCCTGCCCTGGGGGAGAATCCTTGGGCGAAAGCTTGACCAAAAGGCGACTACCCGGGGGGGAGAACATGCGGTAGTGTCGGACTCTTCGTCGAGGACCGGAACAGGTCATCGATCAGTGGATTTCGCACCCGGATGGTCTTCGGTGCTGCTGGTCACGGTTCTCGACATCAACTGGGCGTTGCGTTTGGTCACGCGACGTTAGGCACGATGGTCAACAAGGGTTCATTCTTTCAACGTTTGAAGGGTCGCTGGGGTTCTGGTTCGGGAGTCCGGGTCGAGAAGCCAAGCACTGCTTCTTCTAAGGGTTCTGCTGCCAGTAGTTCTGCTGCCAGTGGTTCTGCTGCCAGTGGTTCTGCTGGCAATGGCGCGAAGGCTTCCGCCGGTAGCAAGATTGCCACTTCAGCAAAGCCCGCCGCCACTGCATCGCGTGTCGAGCCTGAGCTGATTCAGCCCCGCCGAAGCGGCAACGGCAACGGTAACGGCAGTGGCCGGGCGGTGTCGTCGACGTTCCAGCCGGCGGAGACTCGTTCTTCGCGCAAGATGTCGGATCGCGAAGAGGCGATGCTAGCCGTTGGTCAGCACTTCCAGGAACTGACGGCGTTGATGCGCGGCTCGCAGGCTGCCAGCGATGAGAAGCTGCAAAAGATCGTCGATGCAACCAGCTCGATGCCAGTGCTCGGCCAGCAGCAGCTCGAGACGCTGCAGTCGCTGTCGCAGCAGATGGAGAAGCAGAACGCGCTCGGTGAAAAGTTGTCGACGACGATGACACGCTTGCCGAACTTGCTCGAGAGCGTCGAGAAGGCGCTGGATCGCGCCGCCAAGACCGATGAGCGCACTGCCGCGACGGTCATGGAGTTCCAGTCGACGATGGATCGCATCCACACGTCGATGGACAAGATGGTTGAGCACAGTGGTGATCAAGCCAAGGCTTCGCAGGATTTGGCCAACCGTCGCTCGGACGAGCTCAAGGGCTTGGCTAGCGATATTGCCAAGGCCCAGGATGGCGCCGTCGACGAGCTGAAGCGCACGACCGATGAAGGTCTGCAGCAACTTCGTCGCACCCACGAAGACCAATCGAACCGACTTCAGAAGGTCGTGCAAGAGCACGCCGGTTGGAACCGCGCGGTGTTGGTTGGCATCGGCTTGGTCGTTCTCGGCATTGGTGCCGTGATCGCGCTGCAGCTGATGAAGTAGGTAGTCGTTGGCTGCATGGCTGCATCCACGATCGTTGGCGCTTCCTCGACGATGAAGTCCGGGCGGCGCCTATGGCTTGTGCGCCATGGAGAAACCGAAGGCCAGTCATCGATTCGCTACCACGGTGCGAACGACGTGCCGTTGTCGGATGTCGGCCGCCAGCAGATTCGCGCGCTGCTACCGCTGCTCGCGGGGGTGCCCTTTGCCCAGGTAGTGCATTCCCCGCTATCGCGAGCTGCGGAGTCCGCTTCGATCCTCGTCGATGGTGTGCGAGAGAATGGCGGTCGAGAATCGGGCATCGCGATCGATGTGGCTGCGCCGCGCGTCGACGAACGTTTGCGCGAGATCTCGTTCGGTGCCTGCGAAGGCATGACGCGCGAGGAGATCGACGCCGCCTTTCCGACGTTTTGGGCCGATCACGCGGCGGGCAAGGTCGATCGATTTCCCGAGGGCGAGCTGCGCACAGCCTTCGCTGCTCGGGTTCGCGCGGCGGTCCAGGAGTTCATTGCGGCGAACTGGCAAGGGGACGCCCTGTTGGTGGCACATCGCGGCATCGTGCGTCAGGCCATCATCGACCTGCTCGGCGACCCCGACCCTGCTCGTGATGCCTATGCGGTCGAATTGGCCAGTGTCAGTGTCGTGCGTGAGACCGAAGCGGGCTGGCAACTGGAGCTGCTCGGTATGACCGGGGAGTGACCGCGGGCTGCGCGAGGATGTGCTTTTTTGTCCTGGCACCGTACGCACTTCTTGATACCTGTTTTTAAGTAATGATTCATCCGACTCCTCGACTGCGTTTTGCGCCATCTCCGACCGGGCCGTTGCACCTCGGTGGGGCGCGGACGGCGATGTACAATTGGGCTTTGGCTCGCAGCCTTGGTGGCGCGTTTGTGTTGCGGATCGAGGATACGGATCGCGAACGTAGTACGGACGAGTCGCTGCAGATCATTCTTGAGGGGCTGGCTTGGCTCGGGATCGATTGGGATGAAGGGCCGGTGTTTGATGCTGGCGATCGCAGCAATGGTGGCGGGGAGTTTGGACCTTACTTTCAGATGCAGCGGTTGGACCGCTATGAGGCGGCGGCGAAGCAGTTGCTGGATGGGGGGCATGCGTATCGCTGCTACTGCACTCCCGAACGCATGGAGGCGGTGCGTGCCGAGCAGAAGGCGAAGAAGAGTTCGTTCCTTGGCTATGACGGGCATTGCCGCGATTTGAGCGAGGCGCAGCGGGCGGAGTTTGAGCAGCAAGGGCTGACGTTCAATCTTCGGTTCCGGATGCCCGAGGATCGCGTCGTCAAGGTGCACGATCTGATTCGTGGCGATGTGGAAGTCAACACCAAGCAGCTCGACGACTGGGTCATGGTGCGCGGTGGCGGTGTGCCGCTCTACAACTTCGCGTGCGTTGTCGATGACGTCGACATGAAGATCACACACGTCGTGCGTGGCGAAGAACACTTCCTCAACGGCATCAAGCAGAACCTGGTCTTTGAGGCGCTCGGTCACGAATGCCCGGAATACGCGCACATTCCGCTGATCCTCAATCAGAAGGGCGGCAAGCTGTCGAAGCGCGATCCCGGTGTGAAGAGCACGCTTGAGTATCGCGACATGGGATATCCACCGGAGGCCGTGTTCAACTACATCGCGTTGCTCGGCTGGGGCTTCTCAGCCGATCGCGATGTGTTCACGCGGGATGAGATGGTGGCGGTGTTCAAGATTGGCAGTGTCGGCAAGGCCGGTGCCAAGTTTGACGTCGAGAAGTTGCACTGGATGTGTGGCGAATACATCCGCCAGTGGTCGACGGATGAGTGCCTCGCGCGCAGCCGGCAGTGGTTGGAGCCCGCGTTGCCGGGCGGCTCGTGGGAAACGCATCAAGGGTGGTTGCGCAACGTCGTTGCCTGCTACCAAGAACGTGTTTCCGTGCTGCAGGAGTTCCCCGAGAAGGTGCAGTGGTTGCTTCACGACCCTGAGTTGGACGAGCAGGCGCAGAAGGCAATCAAGAAGCGGCCGGACTGCGGTGCGTGGTTCGCTGGCTTTGCCGATCTGTTGCAGACCCTGCCGATGGCGCCGAGCTTCCCCGGAGACCGCGGCGACGCTGATGCGGCCGTTCGCCTGCCGACGCAGGAAGGTGCCGCCGAGCCCGAGAGTTCGTTCGCGACCCCGGCAGCCTTGGAGCGCGCGGCTCGTGCCTGGGCCGAAGCGCAGGAGATCAAGTTCGGCCACTTTGTTGGCCCGGTACGCGCGGCGCTGACCGGAACCAACAAGGGACCCGGCTTCTTCGACGTCGTGTTCTTGCTGGGCAAGGATGCGTGCGTTCGGCGCCTGCGTAAGCTCGCGGCCGAGTAGCGAGAGCCGCTGCTAGCGCTTGTTGAGTTCGGCCAAGGTTCGTTGCAGTTTGGCCATCGAGAACTCGAGGCCGCGCGCCGCAGCTGCGGTTGGCTTGTTGCTGTTGCCGTAGCTCATCGCTGCTGCCTCCAGTAGATCACTGCGACGTTGCATGTCGTTGCTGGCTTGTGCTTGATGCCAGAGCCAGTCCCAGCGGGTTGTCGGACGCAGGGTGTGCATCAGCAGAGTGGCAAGCAGCGCCGCAAAGGCGATCCGCCATGCCGGCAGCCAATGGTCCGTCTTGTTGCTCCTGCTGAGGAACAAGAAGGTGAAGCCAAAGCCGGTCAACAAGCCGCCGACGTGGGCGGTGTTGCTGATGAACGGCAGGAACATTCCGATCGCGAGGTTGATGGCGATCAGCCACATGATGCGACGGGGCCCGTCGTAGTTGAGGAAGCCCAGAGCGCTGTTGGCTTGTCGCATCTGCCACGCGAGGATGGCGCCGAACATACCGAACAGGGCACCCGAGCCGCCGACGACTGGCCCGAGCGGGCCGTTGATCACGCAAACGGCGATGCTGCCACCGAGCGCGGCGACGAGATACAGTATCGCCATGCGCACGCTACCGATCGTTCGTTCGAGGGCGGGGCCTGTGCTGAGCAGGGCATAGGTGTTGAAGGCGAGATGCATCCAGCCACCGTGCAGGAAGGCACTCGACAACAAGCGCCAAGGCTCGCCGTCGCTGACCAACGTCGGCAGCAGCCAGCCGTATTGGTGTAGCTGCTGATCGGCCGGCGAAATCGGGTCGGTCAAGAAGGCCATCGTCACGTAGCCGAGCGCGACCAACAACGTGACCGGGACTTCGTCCGCCTGCTGTAGGAGATCCTTCACTTCGAATCTCCCTGCGGCAAACGTTGCGGCAAGCGCCAGCAGCGAACCCGGGCTCGCGCGCGGAACCAATTCTCTTCGGAAGTCAGCCGCATCTTGGGATCGGCAGCCGCCGCCTGGAAGGCAAGGGCTGCCGCTTCGCCTTGGCCAGCAGCAAGCAGTGCCTCGCCATGCCAGTAGTGGCTGCGGTGGCTGCCGCCGTGGTTGCGCTCGTAGTCAGCATACGTCTGCAGCGAGGCTTCGAGTTGTCCGTTGAGATGCTGGGCGCGCGCCAGGTGCAGTTGGGCGTCGCCAAATGCGTGCCCCTGGTCGAGCCGTTCGGCAGCCGCGAACGCGGCCAATGCTGTCGGCAGCGCACCGATGCGCAGCGAGAACAGGCCGAGCAAGTGCTGTGCGTGCGGCATCGTGGCATCGAGTTCGACCGAGCGACCTACGTGCTTGCCAACCAGTGGGTAGTCCGAGCGAATCCACGCGAGCTTGGCGACTTCGAAGTGCTTCTGCGCGGTTTCGAAGTGCTGCAGCTCGGATAGCGCGCGGGTGATCGGGCCGCGGTCGGCCGACCACGACGTGCGCAGTCGGTCCTTGAATCGCCGCAGCCAAGCCGGCAACGGCGGGTAGACCATCAATCCGACCACCGCGGCGACGACCACAACGAGCAGGGTTTGCATCGCTATTTGCCGGGCGGTGTTGGCAATGGCGACCGCGGTCTGTGGGGCCTGTTGAGACACCAGCCACAGCAGCACGGGCAGTAGCGCGATCGCCCAGATTGCCGCCAACGGCCACAGGGCCGGCAGCCGGGCGCGCAGTGGAATCGCTACGCCGGTTGTTGCTTGCGGCACCGGCTCGCCGCCGTCGTCGTTGCTGGTCTCCGCCATTACGAACTCGCGTTGCCGCGCACGAACTTGCCGCGCTCGCGATCCTTGATGACCCCAGGGAACTTCAATACCTCATTGTGCATGGCGCAGTAGATGCCCGGCGGCATGACCTGCACGGCGAGCAGCGCTTCGGTCATGTTCTGCAGTGCGTCGGTATTGCGCATGATGTAGGGCCGCATGGCGCCGGTCAGCACGATCGGGACGCGCGGCTCCGGTCGCAGCGAATACAGCAGCTCGCCGGTGACCGGCAAGCGATCGGTGCCGTGCACGATGACCACGCCGTCGTGCGCTTCCGCCATCGCCGAGGCGGTCCGGGCGACCAGTTCGTGGTCTTGCGGGGTCATGTCGAGGCTGTCTTTGTTGAGCAGCGGCACGCGCACGATGTCGACGCCGCCCAGTTGCAGGCTGGCGAGTATCACGTCGAGCACGCTGTGGGCGTTGTCGAGCACCCCGTGCAATTCGTCGTAGGTCTTCTCGATCGTGCCGCCGGTCGAGATCAGGGCGATGCGTTTCTTGTCGCTCATTGGCTTGGTTCTCCCGGGGAGCATCGCGCAAACGGCCTCGCCGGACCAGGACTTGCCTTTGGTTCCGCAGGCATGGATCAACGGTAGTCATCCCGAAGGTGGTCGCTGGACTAGGCCCCTGCTACAACGCCTTGGTGCAATACCGCCCCCTCGGAGCTTCTGGCGTCAAAGTTAGCGCGATCGGTCTCGGGTCCTGGCTGACAATCGGCACGATTGTCGACGACCAGGGTTCCCAGAACCTCGTCGCGCACGCGTTCGAAAACGGCATCAACCTGTTTGATACCGCCGATGTCTACAACAACGGCGAGGGCGAACGCGCTCTCGGCGTCGCCATCAAGGACTTGCCGCGGCACCGTTTGGTGATCGCGACGAAGTGCTTCTTTTCGATGAGTGACGACGTCAACGATCGTGGCTTGTCCCGCAAGCACATCCACGAGTCGATCAAAAAGTCGCTCAAGCGACTCGGCACCGACTACGTCGACCTTTACCAGTGCCATCGCTTTGACCCCGACGTGCCGGTGCGCGAGACCGCGCTGGCGATGCACGACCTGATCCAGCAGGGACACATTCTCTATTGGGGCGTCAGCATGTGGCCGGCCGAACGCATTGCCGAGGTGGTTGCGCTGTGCCAGGCCGAGGGTTGGCATCTACCGATCACCAACCAGCCGCTCTACAACCTGTACCGCCGCGAGATCGAGGTGGCCGTGGTGCCGACGTGCCAGCGTTCCGGGATGGGGCAGCTGGTCTACTCGCCACTTGCGCAGGGTGTGCTGACAGGCAAATACAAGCCAGGCGAGGCGCCGCCGCCGGGCACGCGCGCGACCGAAGAGGCGGGCAAGAAGTTCGTCGCCAACTTCATGAGTGACGATTACCTCGAGCGCGCGCAAAAACTGGTCGTGCTGGCGGAGAAGCACGGCACCGACGCGACCCGCATGGCGCTCGCGTTCGTATTGCGAAACCAAGGCGTGTCGTCGGTGTTGGTTGGCGCGCGCCATCAGCAGCAACTCGACCACAATCTGTCGGCGCTGGATGTCGAACTGTCCGATGCTTGCATGGCAGAACTCGATGCCATCTTCCCGGTCGCGGACCCGTCGAGATTGTTCTCGTGAACGAACCGCTGCTGCTTCGCTTGCCGGACGAAGCGTCGCTTCGGCAGATGTTTCATCGCCGCTATGGGCCGCAACGCGCGCTCGGCTGGGGGCCGCGCCTGCGGCAGCGCTGTGGCTACTACACACCCGACGATGTCTACGAGTCGTTGGTCGCCGGGCTGGTCGTCAAGGGCATGTCGTGGCTCGACGTTGGTTGCGGGCGTGAGTTGTTTCCGAACAACCTGGGGCTCGCCGAAATCCTGTCGAAGCGCTGCCAACACCTGACGGGTGTCGACCCCGATCCGACGCTCGCCGAGAACCCGTGGGTTGACGAGAAGGTCCAAGGCGGCATCGATGGGTTCGATGGCGAAGGCCGGTTTGATCTCGTCACGATGCGCATGGTCGCCGAGCACATCGCCGATCCGATGGCGTGCACGAAGTCGATCGCCCGCGCCCTGCGCCCCGGTGGCCTCGCGGTGGTGTTCACCGTCGCCGGGATGTCGCCGATGCCATTGCTGACTCGCCTCGCCCCGATGGGCTTGCGTCACGTCGTCAAGTCGTGGCTGTGGGGCACACAGCCGAAAGATACGTTCCCGACGTGCTTCAAGATGAACTCGCGCGCCGTGCTGCAGCGACAGTTCGCCGCGGTCGGCATGAAGGAAGAAGCCTTCCTGCGGCTGGATGACTGCCGCACGTTCGCGAAGTTCCAGTCGATGTCGAAGCTGGAGATGGCATTACTGCGCGCGTGCCGCGCGGTGGGTGTGCCGTATCCGGAACACTGCCTGCTCGGTCTCTACCGGAAGCAGATGCCCAGGTAGTAGACGGTTGTGACGGCTAGTGAGACTGGCTAGTGAAAGTTGATGGTGCCGGGTCGCGAGACAACCGCGATCTTGTGGACCTCTTTGCCCTTGGCGTCAAAGATGCGCACCATCTTGCTCTCCGCGACGGCGGTATGGCCATTCGCCAGGCGCCGCGCTTCGTTGGGACTCTGCAGTCCTGAAATCGTGAATACGGGGTCGCCCTTGGCATCGAGTTCGATCACTTCGCGGGAGCTGTAGGCAGTGATCAGCGTGTTGCCGTTGGGAAGGCGATCGGCGCCAAACGCGTCGTTGATCTTATGCTCCCAGACGATCTTGCCGGCTGCATCGACCTCGCTCACACGCTTGCCGTATTCGGTGATCAAGGTGTTGCCGTCAACCAGGCGGTCTGCGTCGTAGGGTTGCTTGAGCTTGTCGTGGGTCCATACGATCTTGCCCTTCGGGTTGACCTCGAGGACCCGGCCGCCTTGCGTGTCGCAGATGAGTGTGTTGCCGTTTGGCAACCGGTCCGCATCCAGCGGCGATTTGAGGTCCTGGAACTCCCAGATCACTTTGCCGTCGGCGTCGTACTCGACGACCTTGTTGGCCGAATACTGGGTGACGAGGTAGTTGCCGTTGCCAAGTCGTTCGGCGTCCCATGCGCTATTGATGCCGTCGAGAACGACCTTCGACTCATACTTGTTCTCGGTGGGGGTGTATTCCAGCACGCGCCCCTTCGAGTAGTCGGTTACGAGGAACGCGCCCTGGTTGCGCACGCGAATCTTGGCCCAGCCGCCGGCGCTGGCGATCACCGGATCTTCGCTCAGTGACTGCTTGTGCAGAGTGCCTTCGGCAACCATCGCGGCGGTGCCGAGCTCGCCGAGAATCTGCATGCTCATGCACGCGATCGCCGGGTCGGGATGCAGCGCCCCGCGCATCAGTGTCGGCACCGCGTGTTCGCCGATCTGCAGCAGGCCCATCGCGCCTTCGGTGCGGCGCGCCGGCAGTTCAAGGTAGGTCAGGAAGCGCGTCGCTTCTTTGCGGGCTAGTTTGCGCGCATCGTTGTCCTGGGCCGTCAGTGGCCCGCCGGTAAGTGGCAGTCCCGCGATCGCGCACCAGATCAGACCGAGGACTGTGGACTGCGGCACAAGAACGTTCATGGCGTCCAGACTACCCGGCGCGGCGCATTCCTGCAGACCGGGTCGCGAGATGCGGGGCTTCTCAGGCTAGAGTTTTTCCATGCGCTTTGGAGTGAACCTTTTGCTTTGGACGACCCACGTCACGAACGAACACGAGTCGCAGCTGACGTTCGTCAAGGAATGCGGTTTCGATGGGGTTGAGGTGCCGTTGTTTGACGGCGATGTCGCGCACTACCGGAACGTCGGTGCGATGCTCGACCAAGTTGGCCTGCAGCGAACCTGTTCGGCAGGCCTCGCGCCCGAACACAATCCGATCGATGCGAGTGCCGCGGTGCGGCGGGCCGCGGTCGACCGGTTGAAGTGGGCGATTGACTGTGGTCATGCCCTGGGGGCCGAAGTGCTGTGCGGCCCATTGCACTCGGCGTTCAAGGTATTCAGTGGTCGCGGACCGACCGAAGACGAATACAAGCGCAGCGCCGATGTGCTGCGCGAGGCGGCCGAGTATGCCGAGACGTCCGGCTTGGTGTTGGCGCCGGAGGCACTCAACCGATTCGAGTGCTATCTCCTCAACACTGCGGCGCAGATGCGCGACCTGTGCCAGCGCGTCGACCACCGGTTGTTGCGGGCGCACTACGACACCCACCACATGCATCTGGAAGAGCACGATGCCGGCGCGGCCGTCCGGACGTGTGCCGCCGAGCTTGGTCACGTGCACTTCAGCGAGAACAACCGTGGCGTGCCTGGACGTGGCCAGGTCGATTGGAATGGCACGTTCGCCGCGCTGCGGGAGGTCGGCTACGACGGCTGGTGCGTGATCGAAGCGTTTTCTCGGTTGGATCCCGAGTTCGCGGCCGCAATCCACGTGTGGCGGGACTACTTCGCCGATCCGAAGGATGTCTGCGTCGACGGCTTGCAGTTCGTCAAGGCTGGCATGCAGTCCCGATAGCGAGGGCTGCCGCTAGCGCTTGCCGGCGAACGAGTCGAGCATGCGTTGCACCTGCGCCGCATCAAACCGCTCGCCGGGCTGGTTGTCTTGGTTGGCTTGCAGAGCCTTGAGGTCGGGGGTCGTCGATGCGACACCGTCAGCGGGAACGTCCATGTGGGCGCACCAGCAGATCGCATTGAGCACAACTTTGCGGAAGTTGTCTTCGGCCCAGTTCCAGTGCACGTGCCCGCCGGTAAATCCGAAGGCACGGCCGCCGTCGGCGCGGCTGTACGCCCAACCGACGTGTTGCGGATGCTTCGCTGCGACCGCCGCACGCACATGTGGGTTGCCGGAGTGCGGGCCGTCCTTGCGGCGCATGGTCTGCTCCGGGGCGAGCGCGGACAGAATCGGCGTCACCGCTTCCATGCCGGGTCGGAAGCGCATGTGGAAGTACCACTCGTCGTTGATCGCGAACGGCTGCACGCCGCGGGTGATCGCGTGCTTCGGGAACTCGGTAAAGTTCGCGGTCCAATGCGGGTTGACCGACCAGTGCGTTTCGAAGTAGCCACCGAGCCAGCGCAGGAAGTTCTGACCGGGCTTGCCGGTTGGCACTTCCACGGCGTAGTGCAAACACACGAGGCCGACGCCGCGTGCCATCAACCCATGGATCTCGCCCATGTGGCGCATGAACGGATGGCCGCCACCGCCGTCGGCAAAGCTGACGATGACGTCGGCGTCGTCGAACACGCTGGTGTCTTCGGGCCAGATGCTGATCACTTTGGTGGTCAGGTTGAGATCGCTTTCGTCTAGCGCCTTGGCCAACAACATGCAGCCCGCGCGGTGTTCGTGCGACGCGTAGCCGTGGCTGCGGCGACCGGCGAGGAACACGATGTTGCGGGTGCGCTTCGGGTCATTCTCGACGACCCAGATATTGCGATAGACAACCGGGTTGCCGTGGTCTTGCAAGAACAGGCCGCCCGGTTCGACACCTTCGGGACGACGATGTGCAGTGGTCGCATGCGTCAGGGCCAGCTCGTCGTGCACCAGAATGCCGTTAAGGTGCACGGTCATGCGACCGTTCGCGACCTTCTTGCCGTCTTGGAACTTGGCGGCCGTGAACACAATGTCGTAGGTCTGCCAGGTCTCAGGTGGCAGGCACGCATTGACGATGGGTTGCGCGATCGAATAGACGCCGCCGCATTCGTTCTGCAGGCCATCGAGGCCAAAGGAGTCGAGCACCTGGCATTCGTAGCGACCTTGTACGTAGACGCCGCTATTGCCGCGACCCTGGCCGCGGGCTTGCGGCTTGAAAGGGGTTTTGAATTCGAGGTGGATGCGGTGATCGGCGAAGGCGCGCTTGGAATCACAGCCGGCCGCGAGCAAGCCGGCTTTGGTCAGGCGACCCTTCGCAAACTGATCGGCGGAACTGCCATCGAATAGTACGACCGAACGGGGTGGGGGTGCGGCGCCCAACGTGGGACTCTTGCGGGTGACCTTCTTCAGGTCGCCCAAGGCCTCACCCTTGGCGGAACGCAGCGACAGGATGCCGTCGCGCAGAGTGGCCGCCCAATTGCCTTCAAAGCTGGCGCCTTCGTAGTTGGCGGTGCCGTTGGCGAACGTGGTCTCCACCTGCAGTCGCGGGTCGTTGCGGGTCCAGCCGGCACCTGGCAGGCCGCCGCTGTAGAGCACCATGCGCAACTTCTCGCGGCCGTCCTTGTCGGTGAGCGCGATCAGCTGCGCGCCGATGGTCGGATTGCTCCAGCCCTCCGCGAGGCCGTGCGCACATTGGCCCAGATACTCACCCTGCGCGTCAAACAGGGTGGCGTTTCGAGTGGCGTTCGCCTTGCCTTGATCGGTTGCAACCGCGTCTTGCGCGTCGAGGTTGGGGACCGCAGCGGTCAGGAGCGTGAGTGCGAGCAGGACATGGCGATACATGGCCGGCAATTAGACTCGATGTCGTTGTGGCGGAGCACCCACAACGTAGGAAAGAGGGCGCGTTCGGGGAGCGCCGGCGATTGCGTTGGTGGGCCAGCTTGGTCGCGGCGGTTGCCGAGGACCCGGTGACAGGTTGGCTTGAGAACGGCTGCTTGGCTGGCTGGAAGCGGCTTTGGTGGTGTTCTGGTGCCAGTCCGGCCGGCTCGCTGGCTAGCGCTGGCACCTCGGATCACCAGTGCTGTCGGTGGCGGCGGGCCAAGATGTGTTTTTTGGTCCTGGCACGGTACGCACTTCCTGGTGAATGATGGGGATGCGAATGGAGTTCCAAGATTACTACACGACTCTCGGTGTCTCGCGAGATGCCAGTGAGGATGAGATCAAGCGTGCCTACCGGAAGCTGGCCAAGGATTGGCATCCGGATACCCATCCGGAAGCGGAGCGCGATGAGGTTGAGAAGAAGTTCAAGGCGATCTCGGAGGCCAATGAGGTTCTGAGCGACCCGGAGAAGCGCAAGCGCTACGACTCGCTGGGGGCGAACTACAAGCATGGGCAGGACTTTCAGGGGGGTGGTGGTATCGACCCCGAAGAGTTTGCCAACATGTTTGGTGGTCGCGGCGGGATGGGCGGAGGTGGTGGCTTCTCCGACTTCTTTGGGCAGATGTTTGGCGACATGTTCTCGGGGCGCGGGCGACCGCAGCCACGGCCGCAGCGCGGCGCCGATGCCGAAGCGGCGATTGAACTCTCGGTTGGCGAGGCGTTGCTCGGTGGCAAGCGTTCGTTCACGTTCCGGATGCGCACGCCGTGTGAGGTCTGTAATGGGCAGGGCCGATTGACGAGTGGCGCGTGTCCGGCTTGTGGCGGGCTCGGCGCGACCAATCAGCAGAAGAACATTGACCTGAAGATTCCCGACGATGTGCGGGATGGTCAGGTGCTGCGCCTGCGCGGCTTGGGCCAACCCGGTGCGGCGGGCCCAGGTGCTCTGCTGTTGAAGCTGAAGTTGGTCGCCGACGATGTCTACCGGTTGCACGGCCGCGACGTCGAGGCCGAAGTGATCATTGCACCGTGGGACCTGCTTGAGGACACCAAAGTGAACGTCGCAGTGCGCGGTGGCACGGCGACGGCCCGGATTCCCGCGGGCACCAAGCCGGGGCAGAAGCTGCGGCTCCGTGGCCAGGGCTTGCACAAGCCCGATGGCACGCGCGGCGACTTGTTCTTGGTGGTGCGGTTGGGCCTGCCAGAGGAACTGTCCGAGCGTCAGCGGGAGTTGCTGAAGCAGCTCGGCGAAGAGTCGAAGCCGGTGCGTGGCGGTGCGGCGACTGCTGAGGGCTAGCCAGCTCAGCATCCACTAGCGGCGGCAAGCATCGTTGCAGCAGCGGGCGACGCTGGTCCATGGACCGGCGATCGGGACGCGTGGCGGCTGCTGGCGATCTACTGGAAGCGCATCGCCAGGACGCCACCGCGCGACACCGTTGCGATGCTTGCGGACCAACTGCCGGGTCGACTGACATACCAGCCTTCGGGGGGTTGACTCGATCGGCACCCAATGACAATCGAGCGGTAGTTGCTGGTCTCGATGCCAATCGCGTTCATCGGGGACGGCTGGGTGATGCCAGCGCTTTGCAGATAGAGCTTGCTGCCGCACAGTGGCGGCGCCGGTGGAATCGGGACCGGTGGGTCGCCGCCGAAGTTGCCGTTCGCGTCCGTCCAGGCAATCGACAGCATCGGACCGGAGGCCAGGTCGAGATAGGACCAGCAGCTACTGCCGTTGAGTAGCACCGGGGGAGTTAGCAGCGTCGTCGCCCACGTTGCGACCGGCATGTTCGCCGTGAAGCCTTGACCGGAGAACGTGAATGACGTGCCGATGTCGTAGTCGCCGTCGGTCAGGACGACTGGGTTCATGCTCGGGTAGCCACACGACAGCCCCGCGGCGATCGAGGTGCCAACGCGCGCGGGACCGGTGGCTGCTGCGAAGTCGAGGTTCGTGCCAGCCGGGGTGTGGGCCGGGTTCGCGTGGACTTCGAACTCGACGACCAGCGTGCCGCCGGTCGGGATGTAGACGTCGATTGGCGCGGTAAACGGGAAGTGCAGTTCGCCGTTGCTCGATCCCCATGGCTGTGCAAATGGCGTCGTCAGCAAGTCCGCTGGGATCGTGTAGTTGCTCTGTTGGAATACCGTTGTCAGCGGCTTGCCGAGGTTGTCTGCGAACACCGCGCCGATTTGCTGCGTGCTTCGAGGTGAGCTGCCGATGCGGATCGTCAAGCTCGCTAGCGTATGCGGCGTGGCCGCGGCGCTCTGGCTCGGTCCGTCGTAGCGCAGCGACAACTCGTGCAGATGCAGGGTGCCGCTGCCGGGCAGTCCCAGCGCCTCCGCCGACAAGAACTGTTGGCTACGGCCGGTGACCTCAAACAGTGATGCGATCTGGTCTGGCAAGTCTTGAACGGGCGTCACATCCGTTTGTTGGGCGGGCAGACACGGCAAGCAGCACAGCAGCGCCGTCGACGATGCGGCGAGCGTGGGGGATAGGTAGCGCATTAGTGTTCTCCTTCGGTCAGTAGCTCAGACAGTCGGATCAGGGCGCGCCGGAGCACGGTGCGCGACGCCACGACGGTACGACCAGTGCGTTGCGCCGCTTCTTCGTGACTCAGGCCGGCGATCTTGATCATCGTGATGACTTCTCGGTCGGTGGCGGGCAACCGCGCGAGTGCCGACTCAAAGCGCGCTACTTGCTCACGCGCGCTGGCGTCCCGGCTCGGCGTCAAGGCATCGCCGCATGCGACGATCTGCGAGCCGTGGGCGTCCGCGACTTCGCGCGCGACCGCTCGGCGTTGCGAACGGTAGTGGCGGGCCTTCTGTAGGATCTTGCGCATGGCGGCCGTCTTCAGCCAGCCGTGCAGTGCTTCATCTGAGGGGAAGTGCAGTCGCGCTTGAGCGCTAAGCAGTTCGCGGCAGACGGACTGCACGATGTCATCGCAGCTCTCGCGCGCCGTCAGTCGGGGGCCCATGCGTTGCTTGACGTATGCGTGCAACGGTTGCAGGTGTCGTTCGAGCTGCTCACCGTCGATGGCCGCCGAATCGGGCTCAAGTGCTGGTCGCGAGGATTCAGGCATGGCTAATCTCGGTCTTCCGGCTCGGGGTTGCTCAGCTTGGATTTGTTGGACTGGGTCTTGTTGGGCTGGGTCTTGTTGGGCTGGGACTTCTTGGTCTGGGATTCCTGGGGCTGGCGTTTGTGGGAATGGCGTTTGTCGGGCTGGGTCTTCTTGGATTGGGTCTTTTCGGATTGGGTCGTGTCAGTGGTTGCCGTGTCGGGGCGACCATCCGCTTGGGCAGGCTTCGCGGCGCGCTTGGCCTGTTTTGCGGCGGGAAGAGCCTGGCTTGCCAAGTGGCGCTGTAGCACGTCGAGGTAGTTCTTGGCTGCCGTGTCGGTTGGTGCCAGTGCCACGACTTGCTGGTAGGCCGCGGCGGCGGCCCCGGCATCGCCGGCGGTGGCGCGGTTGGTGCCGAGTTGCCGCCAGGCATCGGCCCAGTCCTGGCGAAGTTTTATGGCCTGTTCGAGAGCTGCGCGGCCTTCTTCGAGTTCGCCGCGCTGAGTGTGTAGTGCGCCGAGGTTGTACCACGCTTCGATGTAGTCCGGCGCTTGCGCAGTGGCCGCCTCAAACGCTGCGATCGCCTCGTCGGGCTTGCTGGCGGCCAACAACACACCGAGGTTGTAGTTGGCGCCAGGCACCGCGTTTGGCAGCTTGGCCGCGTGGCGCAACGTTGCCACGGCAACTTCAGTCTTGCCGGCGCGGTGTTGGCACAGGCCGAGATTGAGCCATGCTTTGCAGTTGTCCGGCGCCAGCTCGATCGCTGTTCGCAAGGCCTGCTCGGCGGATCCGAGCTTGTTCTGTAGCATGCGCGCGGTGCCGAGTTCCGCCCACGCGGCGACGAATGCCTTGTCGATCTGTGTTGCCGCAACGAACGAACGCTCGGCACGTTCGGCATCGTAGGCGATGCGGGCATAACCGGCCCAGTAGGCCGCGGTCGCAGATTCCGGCCATGTCAGTTCGATGGCCTCGGCGGTGCGTTGGGCCAGCGCGTGGTCCTGCGCCGTTGCGGCCGCCATCGCCAACATGCCGTGGTAGACCGGCCGGGCGCGTGGCGAGCGCAGCACTGCGTCGCGCAACAGCTGGGTCGCGCGTTTCGCCGTCGTGGTATCGCCGTGTTGGCCCGAGAACAGCAGGCGCGTCGCCTTGGTAAACAACTCGGTCGGCGTGGCCAACGCCGGTTCTTGTTCGGTTCCCGTGTTGGTTGGTGCGTTGCTTGTGCCGACGGCGGCCTGCCTTCCAGCTTGGGCGGCTTCGCTCGTGGCGTCGATCGCCAGGCAGTGGTCGAAGTGCTGTTGCGCCATCTGCCGGTTGTTGCGCGCCAATGCTTGGAACCCGAGCGCTAGCTCGCGTTCGACTTGTTCGGTCTGCAACTCGGCGTGTCCGGCGGCAAACGTGTTGCGCTCGGCCCACAAGTATCCGCCCAACGACGCCGCCAACAACAGCAGCAGGGATGCGGTGGTCGCCAGCAAGAACGGCACCGGCTCGCGACGCGCCAGGCGAATCACGCGGTGTGCGAAGGTCAGCCTGCGCGCCTTGACCGGTCGGCCCTCGACAAACGCGCGCAGGTCGCTGGCCAGCTCGGTGCCGGTCGCATAGCGATGGCTGGCACGCTTCTCAAGGCATCGCGCAACGATCGCCAACAGGTCGGCCTCGACGTGTGGCAGACCCTTCTGCAGCTTGGGTGGTTCGACGCGGGCGATCGCGTGCATCGTCTGGCTCGAGCTGGTCGCGCCGAATGGGCGTTGGCTGGTCAAGGCTTCGTAGAGCACGCTGCCGAACGAGAACACATCACTGCGCGCGTCGGTGGCGGTGCCTTCGACCTGTTCGGGCGACATGTATGGCACCGAACCGAGCAAGGCGCCGCTGCGGGTCAATTGCTCGTCTTGATCGAGCGAAGCCAGTCCGAAGTCACACAAGAACGTGCGGCCGTCGCGGTCGACCAGGATGTTCGATGGTTTGACATCGCGATGCACGACGCCGTGGTGGTGGGCGTAGCCGAGGCCTTCGGCGATCGGTAGCAATAGCCTGGCAATCACCTGGCTCCAGCGAGTGTCGAGTCCACCCAACGAACTGCCGACGGCCACTTCATCGACCCCGGCGGTGCCGTCGGCGAGGGCGCTGACGACGTGGTGGCCATCGCGCGCGGTCACGTCGGTGTCTCGCATCGCGCCGAGCAGCTCAGCGAGCGAACGGCCCGCGATGTAGCGCATGACCAAGAACGGCTGGCCGAGGTGTTCGCCGAACTGCAGGATCGGCACGATCGCCGGATGTTCGAGGCGCGCGACGACCCGTCCTTCGCGCAGGAAGCGCTGTCGGTTGGGCGTCAGCCAAGCGAACTCCGGTCGCAGCAGCTTGACCGCGACTTCGCGCAAAAGGCCGGCTTGCTCGGCGCGGTAGACGACGCCCATGCCGCCCTTGCCGAGTTGTTCGAGCACTCGGAACGAACCGATCTGCTTTGGCTGGCCTTGCTCGTCCTGTTCGAGCATGCCGACTCGTTCGAGTGCCTGGTAGCGGCGGCGCAGCTTCTCTGCTTGCTGCGGATAGGCTTCGCACAGCGCGTCGAGCAATGCCGACCGCTCCGGCGGCTCGGTCCGCAGCAGGTGATCGAGCAAGTCTTCCGTCTGGTCAACCGTCTGGTCAACAGACTGGTCCACACGCGCACCGCCTCCCGCCGGTTCTGGCTGGTCGGCCGGCGAGTTCTCGTGGTTCCGAGCTTGCGGCATGTGATCTGTAGAATTCGGGGAGGAGAAGGTCACCGAATCGCGGCCGCTCAGCTCCAAATCGGCAGAGGACCAGCCCGCGAAGGTCGTGACTCAGAAAATGTGCCCTCGCTTGCTCTGGTCCGCTGTCCTACAGTGCGGATATGCGTAATAGCTGGCGAGAACGGTCGCTGGATCAACTGGCGGGCATGGGCGCCGTGTCGGTTACAGGACTTAGCGTGGTTCTGCTCGCCAGCATCGGCTTGCTCGATTGGTTTAGCGAGGCCGACATTGCGGCGAGCCTGGGCTACCTGCTGCCAATTTCCGTGGCCGCGTGGGGCTTCGGCCGCATTGGTTCGGTGATCGTCGCGGGGCTGTGTGCTGGCATGTGGCTGACGATTGACTTGATGACGGCGGTCGATGGCGTCACTCCGGCCCTTGAGTTGGTCAATATGGTCGTGCTGACGGTCGCGTTCCAGTTGTTCGGCCTGCTGTTGGCGACCCTGCGCAGCCAACTGGATCACGAACGCATGTTGGCGCGCACCGACCCGTTGACCTCGGTGCACAACCGCCGCGCCTTCTGGAGTGCTGCCGCGCGGGAAGTCACCCGCGGTCGCCGCCAGGGCACCCCGTTCTCGCTCGCCTACATCGACGTCGACGGTTTCAAGGGCGTCAACGACAACTTCGGGCACCGCGCCGGCGATGAGTTGCTGCGCCGGATTGCCCACGCGCTGCAGGAGGACCTACGCGATCTGGACATGGTTGCGCGACTCGGCGGCGATGAGTTCGTGATCCTGTTGCCCGGCGCGGCGGAGGCCGGTGCCGGCAAGGTCATCAGTCGCTTGCAGAAGCGTCTGGCCAAGGCTCGGTGGCGGCAATCGTTCGATATCGATTTCAGCATTGGCGTGCTGACCGTCGTCGAGTCGCCCGAGAGCGTCGAAGAACTGGTCGGGCGAGCAGACGAGCTGATGTATCAGGTCAAGCGCAGCGGTCGCGGTTTTGTCCTGTTCGACGTCTTGCGGGCGAGCGAGGACTTGCCTGCGACCGATGTGCCCAAGTCGGGACCACCCGCTTCGCGAATCGCAACCTAACCATCCCGCGGGTTGTTTGCGTCGGGGCTTTCGGCCAGCATCCGTCGATGGCGTTAGTCACGCTCAAAGACATCCACATCAAGGTCGGCGACCGGCATCTTCTCGACTCGGTTTCCTTGGTCGTCGACGAGGGCCAGCGCATTGGTTTGCTCGGCGCCAACGGTTGTGGCAAATCGACGCTGCTGCGCATCCTCGCCGCGGAGCTTGAGCCCGACAGCGGCGAACGCACCGAACGTCGCGACCTGCGGCTCGGCTACTTGTCGCAGGATCCTCAGCTGCCGGCGGATGCGCACGTGCACGCTGCGGTGCTTTCCGGAATCGAGGGGCGCGCCGAAGTGCTGGCCGAGCTCGAGGAGGTGCACACGGCGATGGCCGACGACCCGAGCAGCCAACAACTTGACAAGCTGCTGAAGCGGCAGCAACACCTCGACGAACAGCTGGAGAAACTCGGTGGTCACGACATCGATCACCGGGCGTCGGCGTTGCTCGATTCGCTGGGGGTTCCCGATCACAACGCTATTTGTGGCGACTTGTCTGGCGGCGAGCGGCGACGGGTCGCAATGGCGCGGTTGCTGTTGTCGAATCCCGAAGTGTTGCTGCTCGATGAGCCGACCAACCATCTCGATGCCGAGGTCACGGCATGGCTCGAAGGCTACTTGCTCGATGCCGGCGTGCCGCTGGTCTTGGTGACCCACGACCGCTACTTCCTCGATCGTTTGTGCACGCGCATCGTCGAGTTCGACAAGTCGAAGCTGCACGAATACGACGGCGGCTATTCGGCCTACCTGGTCAAGCGCGCTGAGCGCCTCGAGGCGGACGCGAAGTCTGAGAGTGCGCGCATGAACACGTTGCGCCGCGAGACCGAGTGGATCAAGCGTGGCCCGCCGGCGCGCACGACCAAGTCCAAGGCCCGCATCGGCCGGCATCAGGATCTGGTCGATTCGGCGCCGCCACCGACGTCGGCGGATCTTGAGTTCATGATTCCCGAGGGGCCGCGACTCGGCGACTACGTGCTGCGCATCCAAAACGTCAGCAAGTCGTTTGGCGATCGCACCGTGATCGAGCCGTTCTCGTTTGAGCTCGGTCCGGGCCAACGCCTCGGCATCGTGGGCAAGAACGGCGCCGGCAAGACCACGTTGCTGCGCATGATCATGGGGCAGCTCGATTCTGACACTGGCTCGGTTGGCATCGGCCCGACCGTGAAGTTCGCCGGCATCGACCAGAAGCGTTCGGATCTGGACGAGTCCAAGACGGTCATCGAGGAAGTCGCTAACGGCAACGACTACGTGTTCGTGGCGGGCCGTTCGCAACGCATCGAAACGTTCTTGGAACAGTTCCTGTTTCCCGGCGAGATGAAGCACGCGCGCATCAACTCGCTCAGTGGTGGCGAACGCAATCGCGTCTTGATTGCCAAGTTGCTGTGCGCCGGTGGCAACGTGCTGGTGCTCGACGAACCAACCAACGACCTCGACCTGGTCTCGCTACGCGCGCTCGAAGACGCGTTGTTGGCCTTTCCCGGGGCTGCCATCGTGGTTAGCCACGACCGTTGGTTCCTGGACCGCATCGCGACGCGCGTCATCCACATGGATGGCTCGGGCCATGCGCGCGTGCACGAAGGCGATCTGTCGTTGCTACTCGAGCGACTCAAGCAAGAGGCGGCAGATCGTTCTGCGCATGCCGCAGCGGCCAGTCAGAAAGCCAAAGCCAAGGCGAAGGCGGCGGGCGCTCCCGCGGTAGTGAAGAAGCCCAAGAGGCTCAGCTCGCGCGAACAGAACGAGCTCACCGAGTTGCCGATGAAGATCGAGGCGGCCGAGACGGAACTCGCCGCGATCGACAAGGACCTCGGGGATCCGAGTCTCTACGAGCAGCAGAACGCGCAGCGCTTCGACGAGTTGACGAAGCGGCGCCAGCAACTGCCCGACGAGTTGGCCGCGCTGTATGCGCGGTGGGAAGCGCTCGAAGCGATTGCCGAGCAGGCGTAGCGCCCGCTCTTTGGTCTGCGATTGCTTCCGGCCTGCTGGTCACGGCTTGGCCAGCCGACTGTGCTCCGAGTTAGCGTGCTCTGAGCGACTGTGCTCGGAGATACTGTGCTCTGAGATGCCGTGCTCTGAGATGCTGTCTTCGGAGCTACTTCGGCAGCACCGGCTCGACGAACTTGACCCCGTTGTCAAGCGACTCGAGGAACGCGACCAGTTGGTCGATTTCCTGGTCGGACAACTGGCGGTCGATGAGCAGTCCGTCCTTGGCGAACTTGTGCTCAAGCCCGCCCGACGCCATCAGCTTGACCGCTTCCTTGAGCGTCGCGACGCTGCCGTCGTGGAAGTAAGGCGCCGTCTTTGAAACATCGCGCAACGTCGGCGTCTTGAATTGGCCGTTGTTGGCGGGGTCCTTGGTCGCGTTGGCGCGGCCGAGGTCCGGGTTCTCGGCATCGAGGCCAATCCCGATGTTGTGGTAGGTCTTGTCGCTGAATAGCGGCGGCACGTGGCAGGTGGCGCAGCCAGCCTTGCTGGAGAACAGCTCGAGGCCAGCCTTCGCATCGTCCGACAGCTTTTTCTGGTCGTAGAGCGAGTTGCCACTGCGCAGCGTGCGCAAGAACGACGTCAACGCGTTGACGATGGTCGTTTCACTGGCGTCTGCCTTGAAGGCCGCTTGGAACTCAGCCTTGTAGGCTTCGATTCCGTTGAGCGTCTCGGCGACATCCGCCGGCACACCACCGAGCTGACCGGTCCAGGCAGCGAGTACGTTGGACTCAAGGCCAACCTTACGGCCATCCCAGTAGAGCTCAGGGAAGTAGCCAACGTTGTACATCGTCGGCGAGTTGCGGCTGTTCTGCTTGCCGTTGTCCTTGATCGAGAGCGCGATGCCGTCCGTGAACGCCTTGTCGGTGTGGTGACAGTTGACGCAACCCATCTTGCCGCTGGCGCTGAGGCGCGGGTCGAAGAACAGCTTCTTGCCGAGAGCGGCCTTCGCGGCGGTCAGTTCATTGCCCTCCGCGAGATCGAGCTGCGCACCCTCGAGGCCGAGCGGTGCCTTCAACGGGTCGACCTCTGCTTGAGTGTCGGAGCCGCAGCTAGTGAAGAACGGGAGGAGAAGGAGGGTCGATAGAGTCGCGCTGCGCATCTGTTCTAACGGCGTGGGGGGCCAAAGGGCGGAGTTGCCTTGCAACGTCATCCTAGCGTCATCCCGGCCTCCGCCACCTCGGAATCTGCGTACCGTACCCGGTTCAAACCACAGGTCGGCTTCGCCGACCTGTGGTTTGAACCGGGTACGGTACGCAGACTCAGATTCCCAGTCTGGCAGTCTGGCAGTCCGGCAGTTTGGCGGGTTGCCGCTAGCGCATGCGGCGCAATTGCCGCAGGAGTTGCAGGTAGCGGCGGTCCTTGGTCATGCTCCACGCGAGTTGGGCATCGTGCATCATTGCGTATTGGCTGTAGTCATCGCTGACGCCGAGAACCGGGTCGAATCTACCGGCTGGCACGGGGGTGGTGCCGCGAGTGGTTCCGGCATCTACGGCCTGGGCGGAACGGCGGGAGGATGCTTCGGCGATGCGCACATCCCGCTGGCGCTTTTGGGTGGCTTGGGTGGCCCGGCGCTCTTCGTTCGCCTGCTCACCTGCCTTCTGGGAGTCGGCCTCGGCTTTGACGATGGCGTCGAGGGTCAGGTCGTCCTTTTCGACTTTGAAGACGCTCGACTTTGGTAGCAGGATCTCGCCGCCATTGATGCGGACGTGGTAGCTGTCATCGTCTTCGGCGACGAGTACGCCTTCGATGAGGTTGGGGGAGGAACCAGCGGCGGCGTTCTTTTCGGTCTTCGGGTCCGTCAACCAGAACTTGTCCGCTTTTGCGGGGGCGCAAATTAGCAGGACGCCAGCGATCAGGGGGAGGTAGCGCATGGCAAAAGATTAGCACGTAGCGGGCCAGGTGGTGGGGCGGTTGCGCCAGTGCGTGTTGGACTGAAGCGGAACGCCCGGTGAGACTGGGCAGTCTCATGCGCGCGATTCTTTCAGGTGTCCTTCTTGCGACGGTGTTCGCGGCTACGGCAGTGGCGCAGCAGGGGTCGGCGTTGACGTCGATCTTCGATGGCCAGAGCCTCAACGGTTGGCGAGGCGATCCGGCGGTCTGGAGCGTGGCGGACGGTGTCATCGTCGGCTCGACGGACGGCGTCAAGCTGGCGGCGAACACGTTCTTGATCCACGAAGGTGAGTTCGCGGACTTCGAACTGCGCTGCAAGGTCAAACTCGAAGGCAACAACAACTCCGGCGTGCAATATCGCAGCCGCGTGCTGAAGAAGGGCGCGTTCCGGGTCCACGGCTACCAATGTGATTGGCATCCGAACGCACCCTACTCGGCGATGCTCTATGACGAGGGCGGTGGCGGCATCGTCGCCGAGCGCGGCCAGTTCGTTCGCTGGACGGATCAAGGCCGCCGCGAACTCGGTCGTTTGGTCAAGCCGCGAGCAGTCGATGTCGGCGGCTGGCACGACCTGCGAATCGTTGCCCGTGGCGACTTGGTTTGGCACGAGCTCGATGGCCGTATCGTCACGGCGCTGCAAGATCAACGCGGCTCGGCGCCAAGAACCGGCATCGTGGCGCTGCAGGCGCATCGCGGCCCGGCGATGAAGGTATCGTTTCGCGACCTTGCCGTGCGTGCGTTCGCGAAGCCGGACGAGATCAAGATACCTGGCGCGTTGCTGGCCTTGCTGCGCCGCGCCGATCAGGAGGTGCCCGAGAACAACGCGCAGACTCCGAATTGGGTCTGGGATCAGGAAGCACAGGGCGATGAAGAACTGTTCTTCCGCCGCGAGTTCGCGGTCGCCGCGGTGCCCAAGAAGGCGCAGCTGTCGATTACCTGCGACAACAACTGCCGCGTCTACGTCAACGGTGCACGGGTGGCGAACGATGACTCGTGGGAATCGCCGACGATGGTCGATGTGGCCAAGCACCTGGTGGTTGGCAGCAACGTCATCGCCGTGCACGGCTGGAACGACGGCGGACCTGCCGGCATGGCGTTGCGTCTCGCGTGGCAAGAGAAGGGCTCGGATGTCGAGGTGGTGACCGACGCCGATTGGCGTTGCCACGCCAACGATCCCGACGGCTGGGATCGGCCCGGCTTTGACGCATCCAATTGGCAGCCGGTGCGCGTGCTTGGCGAACTCGGCCAACGCGGGTTGGTGTGGTCCGGTCGCCACGGCAGAACCGCGTTGGGTCAGCAGAGCGATGCTTACGCGCCGCAGATTGCGATCGTCGATTGGGAAATCGATAGCGCCGACGCCTCGCAGCCGCCGCCGATGCGGTTGCTCGATATCCCGCGCGAACTCGGTTCGTGGGTGTCGTTGGCCGCCGACCCGAGTGGTCGCCTGTATTCGAGTGCTCAAGGTGGCGGCCTGTATCGCATCACGCCCGCCAGGCAGCTTGGCGGTCAAACCTATATCGAACGCGTTCCGGTCGAACTCGGCGGCGCGCACGGTTTGTTGTGGTTCCGTGACTGCCTCTACGCCGTCGTCAACGGTGGCCAAGACGGCTTCTATCGACTGACGGATACCGATGGCGACGACATGCTCGATCGCGTCGAGTTGCTGCGCGCGCTCGATGGCAGCGGTGAGCACGGCCCGCACTCGGTAGTGGTCGCGCCCGACGGCGAGAACCTGCTGGTGCTATGCGGCAACATGACCAAACTGACTGAGCTCAGCAAGAGTCGCGTGCCGACCAACTGGCAAGAAGAACGGCTCGTGCCGCGCATCGAAGATGCCCGCGGGTTCTGGGGTGGCTACTCACCACCGGGCGGTTGCCTCTACTTGGTCGATCCCGACGGCAAGGACTGGGAACTGATCTGCTGCGGCTTCCGCAATCCGTTCGACCTCGTCGTGCTGCCGAACAGCCAGATCGTCGTCTACGACGCCGACATGGAATGGGACATGGGACTGCCGTGGTATCGCCCGACGCGCTACCTCGCCGGCCAGAGTGGTGTCGACTACGGTTGGCGCAAGGGCAGTGCCAAGTGGGGCGTCGACTACCCCGAAGCGCCGCCAGCGCTGCAGGATATCGGCCCCGGATCGCCGACTGGCATGGCCTACGTGCCGGGGCCCGAAGGTGGCATCATCGGGCTCGACTGGACCTTCGGCACGGCCTACTTCGAGGGCAAGCCGTGGAACTATGGCGCGCCGTTCCCGGTTGCGGACATTACGTTTTCGGCCCGTGCCGACGGCGGCGTGTTCGTCGTCACCGGCGGCCGCGGCTTGCCGTCGCGCTTGTTGCGGGTGGTGCCTGGGCGCGCATCTGATGAATACGCAATGAGTGACACCGAAGCGCAGCGCGTTGCTCGTTGGGGGGCCGCCGTTGCGTGGCCCGAAACCGAAACCCGCACGGCCAAGCAGATCCTCGATGCGGGGGCCGTCGGCAGCGATCGTCTGGCATTTCGCGGTGTGGCGCCGGCGGTGAAGCCGGACTGGGTGACCGCGCGCATCGCACTGGAACGGTTGCCCGCCGAGCAGCTCCGCGCAACGGTGTTGGCGGTTGATCCGGCGACACCAGATCGCGCCTTCGCTGGCTTGTTGGCATTGGCGCGACAAGGTGCGTCTGCGGATTTGCAGCCGATCCTCGACGCGCTGGGCAAGTTCTCGTTCGCGCCGTTGACCCATGCGCAGCGCATCGCCTGGCTGCGCGTGCACGCCGTCGCGTTGCTTCGCCAAGGCCCGGTTAGTGACGCGCAGCGCGCTACGGTTGCCAAGCGCCTGCTGCCGCTGTTCCCGGCAGGCAACGAACGCCAAGACCAAGACCTGTGCGAGGTGCTCGCCTATGTCGATGCGCCCGGTCTGCTCGACAAGGCGGTGCCATTGTTGACGCCGCTCAAGCCGTCGGAGCCGCCGGCATGGGCCGAGTTGGCGACCCGCAATGCAACCTACGGCGGCGTTATCGACAAGATGATGGCCAACATGACCCCGATGGGGCAGCTCTCGATCGCGAATGCGCTGCGCATGGTGGACCACGGTTGGACGATCGAGCAACGGCGCACGCTGTTCACGTTCTTGGGCCAAGCCCGCGGTCGTTCGGGTGGCGCTAGCTACGACGGCTACGTGTTGAAGATCGTCGATCTCGCCTGGCAGACCTGCAGCGACGAGGAGAAACGCGCGCTCGAGTTCGTGGTCGGCCGCGTGCGTGCGCCGAAGAACCAGTTCAACAGCAAGCCGCCAAAGGGACCTGGCCAGAACTGGCAGATGAGCGACATCGCCGAGCTGGTCGATGGCGGATTCGACGGCCGGAGCAAGAAGTCCGGGCGCAACCTGTTCCACGCGGTGGGCTGCGCTTCGTGCCACTACTTCAAGGGCGAGGGGGGCTTTGGTGGCCCGGATCTGACCAGCTTGAAGAACAAGTTCCGTCCTGCAGACCTGCTCGAAGCGGTGATCGATCCCAACAAGGTGATCAGCGACCAATACACCGGTCAGGTGCTGACCAAGAAGGATGGCACGGCACTGTTTGGTGTTGTCCACAAGACTTGGGACGGCGACATGGAGGTCTACGAGGTCATTCCGGCTGTCGCCGACGCAAAGCCAGTGCGGATTCCGATCGACGAAGTCGAGAACGTCGCGCCATCGCCGCAGTCGCCAATGCCGGCGGCGCTGCTCAACCGCTTGTCGAAGGACGAGGTTCGTGATCTCGTCGCGTTCTTGATCGGCGCGAAGGGCAAGTGAAGCCCGGAGCGTCGCTCCGGGTTATTGCTGAGGGGCGGGCCCCGGGTTCGTCCGCTGCTGCACACAATGGGGCCTGCAGTGCCAACGTGTGCGGCACTGCGGCAGCAAAAGATTCGGCTACAGCCAGTTTGGCGGCTACGCTTCTCCTCCAATGCTAGCTGCTTTCGCTTCTGCATTGGTGTCGTGCGTGGCGCCCGTGCCACAAGAGCCGATCACCGTTCACGAAGACATCCAGTATTCGGATGTCGCTCGCCAGCCGCGACGGAATCGTCTCGACCTGTACCTGCCGATTCCGAAGGTTGCCAAGCCCAAGGTCGCCGGGCCCAACGATATCGCCGTCGCAACACCCGCAGTTGCCATCCCCGATACCGGATCACCACCTCTGGTGATGTTCGTGCACGGCGGCTCGTGGACCGGAGGGCATAAGGATAGCTACACGTGGATGGGGCGCATGTTGGCCGACAACGGCTACGCGTGTGCAGTCATCAACACGCAGCTGTTCCCGTTCGCGAAGCCGGACGCGATGGTTGCCGACTGTGGCCAGGCGCTCGGCTTCTTGCACAAGAACGCCGACAAGTACGGCTTCGATGGCAATCGACTGTTTGTCATGGGCCACTCCTCCGGCGCGCACCTCGTGTGTTGGTTGGCTCTTGATGACGCCCAGTTGAAGGCTTCCGGAGTGCCCAAGAAGGCGCTGCGTGGTTCCATCTTGCTGTCTGGTGTCTACGACATTCGCTCGCGCCACTTTGCGCTCGATGCCGTCTTTGGCGTCGACTGCGACTTCCGCGAACGCGCGACGCCGCTGTTGCACGCCGACCCCACGGACGCGCCGGTGTTCATCGCTTGGGCGCAGAAGGATCTGCCCGGCTTGGCATTGTGTGCCCGCATGCTGCGTGATCGGTTGCTAGCAGCGAAGGTGCCGGTCGCGGCGCGTGAATACCCGGACTGCAATCACGCCGACTACATCTTCACGCTGTCCAACCACGAAGATCGCGTCATGAAGGACGTGCTGCAGTTCTTGGGCGATCCGAAGAAGGCGACGACCAAGCGGCAAGCAAAGCGCCAGCAGACGCTGCTGTGGGTCGCGACCTGTGAGCGCGAGCATGAGGTTGGCGATGCGGTTCGCAAGGCGATGCAGCCGCATGGTGTCGAAGTGCTCGTGCAAGACTTCGTCGACCCGACCTGCCTTTGCGTGGCCGATGCGTTCCGGCAGCTGCGTGCCGATCACAAGGGCGAGGAAGCGCTGGCGCCGTGCTATGTCGGTGGCATTGGCGTCGGCGGAATGGCTGCCGCAACCGCGCCGTTGACTGCGCGCGAGGACGGTCTGTTGGGGCGGGTAGTTGCCGGCGTCTCGTTGGATGCACAGTCCTTGGCGGCGTTTAGTCGGCGCTCGTCGGCAGTGGACACGAGGTTCCTGCAAGAGTCGCGACTACTCAGCGTGCTCGGTGATCAGGACGCCAAAGAGAAGCGCTCGCAAGCGATGTATCGCACGTCGTCGTTGCTGCGCATCGGACGCGAAGCGCATCCGGTCGAATTGGCCAACACCACGGTCGAAGCCGCGTTGTTGGCCCTGCGCGCCGATGACAGCTTGATCGTGCCGATGCTGTTGGCGTTCTTGTTTCCGTAGCGCAGTCGTTGCCCGGTCGCAGTGTTGCTACCGTCGCAGTGTTGCTGCCGTAGCACAGTCGCTGCGACGTAGTCCAGTCGCTGCGCGCGCTCACGCCGACTTGACGCCGTGCACCTGCAGTTGCGGGAACGGGATCCCAAAGCCGTGTTCGGTGCACGCGCCGACCAGCGCCTGGTTGATGCGCCTGCTGATCGCCTTGTAGCGGGCCGCAGCCTTGCCTTCGAGTCCGACCAATACCAGGAAATCGAGCGAGCTGGCGCCAGCCTCTTTCAGTTCGACCCGGATCGAGCGCATCGCCGAACCATCGGCATCCGCTTCCACGGCGGTCGCAACGGCTGCGTGGAAAGCCTCAGGAACGCGCTCCAACGCGAATTCCTGGTGGCTGTAGTCGATCCCGAACGTCACCGCGATTTCGAAACCGTGCGACAGGTTGCGTGGCTTCATCGCCAGGAAGTCGGTCGTTGGGATCGTCTGTGGCGCATCGTTGCGCTTGACGAAGACGACGACTTCGGGCGTCTGCAACTCGATGCAGCCCACCGCGTCATCGAGCACCACGATGTCGCCTTGTTCGCACGGAAACCAAGGTTCGTCGGCTCCACCGAGGCGTGAGCGTTGGCCGATCAATTGGCCAATCGGCATGCGCAGGATACCTCCCGTTAGAGCCGGATTTCTGAGCTTGGTATAGAACCGCAACGACTCGACTCGGTACGGCAGGCCCTCGACCAGGATGCGCTCGCCTTCGCGCACAGAGCCCACGTTGAGCAGCATGCGGATCTCTTCCAGATACTGTGGTGCTTGCTTGGTCAGGACCCAGCCGACGCCGACGAGAAACAGGATCCCGATCGTGAAGATGACAAACTCGTCCCGTGCATAGGCCGTGATCAGGGTGGCGGCGATGGCGACCACGATCGTCATCATGCGCATCAGGATGGTTACGAGACGGGCCGCAAAGCCGCGTTTGCGCTTCCTCATCACGATGAGATTGCTGAGCAAGCGCATCGTAAAGAACGCCACCAGGAACACCCCAATGCACCACAGGATGCTGACGCCACTCTTGCCCACGGCTTTATCCAGCTCGGTGGTCAACGTGTCGTAGAGCGAGGTCTTGCTCGCTTCCTGTTCCAGTCGATCCTTCTTTTCACCGAGCACGAGAATCTGGCTGCCGAGACTGCGCAGTAGCGGCTGCCAGTGTTCGTCCAGTTCTCGTTGCGCCTCGGCGGCTGCGAGCAGACTCTCTGGAGTGGCATCGGCCTTGAGCTTTGCCATCGCCGCGGTGAGTCGCTGGCTCGCGCGCGTGGCGATGTCGCGACGGGCGATGGCACTGGCGTGGTCGTCTTTGACTTGCTGCGCCTCCCGCGGCGCCGCGGTCCAGTCCTTGACCACCGAGACGATCGGGCGCACCGTTTCGATCAGTTCTTCCTGTAGGTTGAACTTGACGGTCGATGGATCTTCGAACTGCTTGACGTCAATACGCGTGACCAAGCTGGCGAACTCCAACCGGCGCTGGCGGATCTCTTGGTCGAGCTCCTTGGCCCGGTTCTGATCGTTGGCGGCCAAGGCGGCAGCGCGTGCCTCCCGCTTTTCTTTTAGCACCTCGGCAAGACTGCGGAGCGCTGCGGCCGTGCTCTCCTGCATGCCTGGATCCTGCTGCTGTGGGGTGGCCCCGGCGGCTTCAGGTTGTTGATTTGGGTTCGACCCCTCAGTGGCAGCTGGCACGGCACCACTGGAGCCAGGCACCGCGGATGCGGTCCCTTCGGCCGGTGGGGTCTGCGCCGCAAGCGGGAACAGCGAAAGTAGCCCTGCGGTCAGGAGCGTCAGGGCGAGACGGGTAACGAGCATGCGCATGATCCTCAAGGTAGCGCAGCGTGCGTTTGGTTTCGCGCGCCGCCCCGGCTACACCATTGTCAGATGAGCAAAGCGATCTCGACGAAACCCCTGAGCGGCATGCGCGACTTCTTGGCTGAGGACGTGGTGCGTCGCCGCCACGTGCTCGCCGTCGTGCAGCGCGTCTATGAGTCCTTTGGCTTCGTACCGCTTGAAACTCCGACCATCGAGAACCTGTCGACGCTGCTCGGCAAGTACGGGCCCGAAGGCGATCAGTTGCTGTATCGCCTGCTGCACCGACGCGACAAGCTGACGCGGGCGCTCGACAAGGGCGTCGACAGCGAGATGGATCTGGCGGCCGAAGGGCTGCGTTACGACCTGACGGTGCCGTTGGCCCGCGTGGTAGCCAACTACAAGGACCTGCCGTCATTCTACAAGCGCTACCAGATCCAGCCGGTGTGGCGTGCCGATCGACCCGCGCGCGGTCGCTTCCGTGAGTTCTACCAGTGTGATGTCGACATCACCGGCACCCAGAGTCTGGTTGCCGATGCCGAAGTCTGTGGCGCGATTGCTCAGGTGCTGCGCGAACTCGGCTTCACCGAATTCAAGATCCAGACGAACCACCGCGAGCTGTTGCGGGCGTTGGTCGCCGACGCCGGCATCCCGGCCGAGCAGGAGTCGCTGGCGCTGATCGCGCTCGACAAGCTGGACAAGGTGCAGGCGGAGGGTGTGCTCAAAGAACTCTCCGAGAAGGGCATTCCCGAAGCCCAGGCGAACGGCTTGCTCGCGTCGTTGGAGCGCATGCGCGAAGACGGTGCCCTCGAACGCATGTGCGAGGGGGACGGCCCCGGGGCCGTCGGTGCGCGTGAGCTGCGTGAGTTGTTTCAGTTGGCCAGCGGTGGGCCGGCGCGCGAACACCTGAGCTTCGATCCGACGCTGGCGCGCGGGCTGAGCTACTACACCGGCCCGATCTTCGAGATCCAGGTCGAGGGACTTGCCGGCTCGATGGGCGGCGGTGGCCGCTACGACAACCTGATTGGCATGTTCCAGAAGCAGGACGTGCCGGCGGTTGGCTTTTCGCTAGGCCTCGAGCGCGTGCTGCTGGTGATGACGGAACGCAACATGTTCCCCGAGCTCGGTATCGGTCCGGAGTTGCTGTTGTGCCGGATGGCCGAAGTGGATGCTGCGCAGGTTCTGGCCGTGGCCAGCGAGCTGCGCGCAACCGGGCTGCGGGTCGAAGTCTATGCCGACGCGGTGGCGATGAAGAAGCAGTTGCAGTACGCCAATGCTATCGGCGTTACCCACGTTGGCATTCTCGGGCCGCAAGAGCTCGCGGATGGCATCATTGCGCTCAAGGACCTGGTCAGCGGTGAACAAGTCTCGTGTGCGGTGAAAGACGTCGAGGGTCGCGTTCGTTCGTAACTGCCAGCGCCAACCAGACTAGGTTTCTGTCCATGCCCGAAGCGAGTTCCGCGATGCCCAACCACGAGCCGCAGCCATTGCGGCCCGAAGATCTCAAGCTGGTTTCGCGCGTCGTCGCGGCGTTGGAAGCTTGCGGCACCGAGGACTCGGTCGAGTCGATCCGGGCCATCAAGCACCACCTGCAGAACCTGGTGATGTTCGGCGAGTTGCTCAACCGCTATCCCTCGCCGCTGACTGACCAGGTCCTGCACGGCAAGAAGCGCGGTCTCGAGACCTTGGTCGACACGATGGTGCTGACCGATCAGGCCACGTTCCCGTTCCGCGCGCCAACCCAGGCGCTCGTCGGTCGCACGATGAACATGGCGCAGATCAATTTCCTGCGCATGCTGTGGCATTTGGTGGGCAGCCTGCCGAGTGGCGAAGAGGCGGCCAAGGTCGGCTGTGAGGACGCGATCGATTTGCGCGAAGCGGCGGCGCGGCGGTTGCGCGGTTCCGTGCACACCCGGTTGGTCGAAGAAGTGTTGGCCGACATCGTCACCGACGCATCAGTCGAACGGAAACTACGGGCCCAAGGAGTGCGCAGCCTCGCGCATTTGTGGGGCAACCGGCTGACCTGGCGCGTACACGACTTCTTCCCGATTCTCGAAGCGACCTGGGAGGCGCGACAGCGGGTGCGGGTGATCGGTGGTTCACTTGCCGGCAGCTGTGAACTGATGCAGTTGATGACCAAGGGCGGCGATGCGGAGTTCGTCGACTTGTTTACCAATCACGACTACGGCACCGTCGAGCTGGACGCGTTTCGCGAGTTCTTGTTCGGCACGTCATCCGAAGAGCTGGACCGGCTGGCGCAGCGCATGGCCAGCGAAGGGCTGACCAGTATCGAGCTGGACAGTCGCATTGGCGAGGTTTCGCGCGATGTGGGCTCGATCCTGTTCGAGTTCTTCCGCGCACGGTTGGTGCAGTGCAGTGCGCGCCGAGTCGCCAACCTGCCTGGTCCGAGGCACACGGCCGAGGGCTACGTGATGCTCGCGTGGCTCGAGAAGCAGTGCTCGTGAGTCCTTGCTTAGGAACCACTGCTTCGCAACGACTGCGCCTGCCCAGTAGCTGCCTGAACCCAGTAGCTTGAGTGGACCGCCAACTAGTGCGCTTCGAGCCAGTTCTTGCCGGTGCCCAAACTGACTTCGAGCGGCACCTTGAGCTTGGCCGCGCCGATCATCTCATCGCGCAGCAGACGCTCGACTTCCAGGCGCTCTTCATCTGGCACGTCGAGGATCAGCTCATCGTGAACTTGTAGCAGCAGCTTGGTCTGCAAGCCGCGCGACGTCAGCGCCGCATGCACGGCGAGCATGGCGCGCTTGACGATGTCGGCTGCGGCTCCTTGGATCGGCGTGTTCACGGCCATGTTCTCGGCGGCGATGCGCTGCATTGCGTTGGTCGAGTCGATGTCCGCGAGGGGCCGGCGGCGACCGAACATGGTGCGCACTTCCTTATCGGTCCTGGCCTGTTCGAGCGATCGATCGAGGTAGGCCTTGACGCCGGGAAGAGCCCGAAAGTAGCTGTTGATGAACTTCTTGGCTTCCGGTGGCCGCATGCCCGTTTCGTTGGCGAGCCGCGATGCGCCCATGCCATACATCAGCCCGTAGTTGATGATCTTGGCCTGGTTGCGCAGCTCGGGCGAGACCATGGTCGGCAGCAGGCCGTGCACCAGCGCCGCGGTGCGCGCGTGGATGTCTTCGCCTTGGTTGAACGATTCGACCAGCGCCTTGTCCTCGGACAGGTGTGCGAGGATGCGGAGTTCGATCTGCGAGTAGTCGGCCGACATCAGCTGCCAACCGCGCTTCTTGGCAATGAAGGCGGCGCGCACCTTGCGGCCTTCTTCGGTGCGGATCGGAATGTTCTGTAGGTTGGGGTCTTCGCTGCTCAAACGACCGGTTGCGGCGACGGCCTGGTTGAACGTCGTGTGCACGCGCCCGGAGTCGGCCTGCGCCATCTGCGGCAGGCTGTCGACGTAGGTGCTCTTCAGCTTGGTCAGTTGCCGCCACTCAAGAACCAGCTGCGGAACTTCGTGCTTGGCGGCGAGCTTCACCAGCACATCGTGATCTGTCTTGTACTGGCCCTTGGGAGTGCGTTTTGGTTTGACCTTGGCGAGCAGGTGCACTTCCAGTTCGTCGAACAGCACGATGCCGAGTTGCTGCGGCGAGGCCAGGTTGAACTCGTGGCCGGCGCGTTCGAAGATGCGCGCTTGCAGCTCGTCGATGCGCTTGGCCATCTCCGTCGATAGGGCCGCCAAGTGCTCGCAATCGATGTTGATGCCGGTCCACTCCATGTCGAGCAGCACTGGCACCAGCGGTAATTCCATCTCGCGATACAGCGACATCGTGCCGTAGCGTTCGAGTAGCTCCTGCATGACGGGCACCAGTCGCAGCACCAGGTCCGCCTCTTCGCAGACGTAGTTGCCAACCAGTTGCGGATCGACTTCGGCAAACGTGCGTTGCTTCTTGCCGGTGCCGACCAGGTCTTTGGCCGACGTTTTCTTGAACGCGAAGTGCTTGAGCGAAAGGTCGTCGAGTGAATGTGATCGCAGTCCCGGTTCGGTGCAGTAGCTCGCCAGCAGGATGTCCAGGTCGATGCCGTTGAGCAAAACGGCGGGGGTGCGCAGCGCGGCAAGCAACCGCTTGAGGTCGTGCACCTGCTTCTTAGGCGTCTCTGCTGCCAGCAGTGGCCGCAACATGTCGAGGTGCTCACCATGGCCGTCGCCGAGCGGCACGTAGACCGCTTCGCCCGGAGCGATCGCGAACGCCATGCCGACCAGTTTCTGGGTCTGCAAGGTCTTGCCGGAAGTCTCGGCGGCGATCGCGAATTGCTCGCACGATTGCAGCCGTTCGATCAGGGCTTGCAGGTCGGCCTGCTCCGTGATCACGGAGTACTTCTGCTCGATGTCGTCTTGCGGCGGTGCCTTGGCGGCCAGGTCTGCCAGCAGGTTCTTGAAGCCGAGTCGTTGGAACAGCGGCAGCAGCTTTTCGGAGTCCGGGGCTGCGGGGCCGATCGCTTCGACCTCAACGCCGACCTGTAGGTCGAGCTGCAGAGTCACCAGCTCCTTGGACAGCTTGGCGATTTCGCGGTTCTCGTCGAGCGACTTCTTGATCGATGGCTTTTTGACCTCGTCGAGGTGCTCGTAGATGCCGTCCATCGTGCCGAACTGCTGCAACAGGTCGACGGCCGTCTTCTTGCCGACCTTGGGCACACCCGGCACGTTGTCCGAACTGTCGCCCATCAACGCGAGCATGTCGACGATCGCGGTGGGCGGCAGGCCCCATTTGGCCTCGCACGACACGGCGTCGAAGATCTCCGGCTTGCTGGTCGAACTGCGCAGGTTCCACAGCTTGATCTTGTCGTCGACAATCTGCAGGAAGTCCTTGTCGCCGGTGACAATGAAGACCTCCATGCCGGCGTCGCGCGCGCGCACCGCGAGCGTACCGATCACATCGTCGGCTTCGTGGGTCTCGGCCGACACGACTTGCAGGCCATAGCCGTCGACCGCCTCGCGAATGTCGTCGAGCTGCATCGCCATCTCGTCCGGCATCTTGGTGCGCGTCGACTTGTATTCCGGATAGATCTGGGTGCGCAGTAGATCGCCGCGCGGCCCGTCGAACGCGATTGCCATGGCATCCGGTTGTTCGCGTTCGATCAGCGCCCGCAGCGTCGTGCAGAAGCCGTAGGTCGCGGCGGTAGGGTGGCCGTCCTCGGTCGTCAGTGGCGAACGCCCGGTGCCTTGGAAGGCGAAGAAACTGCGGTAGGCCAGTGCCGTGCCGTCGATCAGGAATAACCGCTTCGCCATGCGGTCCGTTGTAGCGTGCGGTGGCCCCGCTTCGAAGCTTCGATCACAGTCAGGCTGCTGTCGCCTGGCTGGTGGAGCCTACTAGTGGGGGCCAAGCCAATGGGGTCAAGCCAATGGGACCAAGCCAATTGGACCAAGCTGTGGGGCGAGGCCAGTCGGACGGGGCCAGTCGGACGGGGCCAGTGGGGACTCGCTACTTGCCGCCAGGCTTGCCGTTGCCGGTTTGTGGCTGTTCGACACCTGGCGGCGTGATGCCCTCGCCTTTCTCGTTGTCATGCGACGGCAGCAGGACCTTGACCAACACGAAGCCACCGATCAGTACGATCGTGCCCGCCGTCGTCACCAACGCGAAGCGCTTCTCGATGAACTCCTTCATGCCGGGCCCGTAGCGCTTGAAAAGCCACGCGACCAAGAAGAAGCGCGCTGAACGGCCAACCGCCGACGCGATCACGAACATCGGGAAGTTGATTGCGCAGACTCCGGCCAAGATCGTGATGACCTTGTAGGGAATCGGCGTGAACGCGGCGGCAAACACGATCCAGAAGTCCCAGTCCGTGTAGAGACCGCGCACCTTCTCGACGGATCCGGGCGAGACGCCGGGGATGTAGTCGTAGAAGAAGCTGCGAACGCCGTCGTTTTCCCACAGGTAGTAGCCGATGCCGTAGCCGGCCATTCCGCCGACGATCGAGCCGATCGCGCACCACGTGGCAAACCGGTAGCTCTTCTGCACGGTGCCAATGCACATCGCGATCAGCAGCACGTCCGGCGGGATCGGGAAGAAGCTGCTCTCGGCGAATGCCAGCAGGAACAGCGCCGGCACGGCATACGGAGTCGGCGCCCAGCTGAGCACCCAGTCGTACATGCGACGCGGGATTCCGGTGATCGTTGCCCACAGCCCCATACTGCCAGCAGGCTTGCTGCCAGCAGGTTGGCCGCCATCAGATTGGCCCATGCCAGCGGCAGGTTGGCTGCCCGTTTGTTCCGTGTTACTCACGCGTTCCCTATCGGCTATTGCGGTGCTCGTTCGTTCGCCCTCTTTGCGGGCGAGAGTCTGGTTTGGCTGCACCTGCAGCCAGGTCGTGGATGTCAATCTGCACCGGCCCATCTTCGCTGCGCGAACTGATGCGCGGCGTGTAGGCGATGCTCCAGGGACCCTTGTTCTTGCGCAGGGTCTCGAAGTGTGCCGAACCGCGAATGACGCGAGCTGGCATGATGTCCGGGCCCTTGGCGACACGAATGCGGAGGTGCTGGCCGCGCGTTTCGACGAATGGGTTGCCGATGATCTTGACGCCGTGGGTGACGAAACGCGGCCGTGGGTGGCCGTTGCCGAACGGTCCGAGCGCTTCCATACGACGAATGGTCTGCGGTTCGAGTTCGTCAAACTCCGCCATGCCGTCGACGCGATAGGGGTGTTCCTTCGGCGCCAGTCGTTCGCAGACTTCTTCGAACCGCTTGCAGAACGCCGGGAAGTTCTCGCGTTTGATTTCGAGGCCGGCGGCGGCGGCGTGGCCACCGTGCGCTTCCAAGAGCTCCGAACACTCACCGAGTGCGTCGCGCAAATTGACGCCGTTGGTGCAGCGGCCCGAGCCGCGCCCGATGTCGCCGCTGAACGCGAGCAGCAGCACGGGCTTGGCGGTCGATTCGGCGACCCGGGCCGCAACGATACCGAGCACGCCGGGGTGCCAGTTGTCCTGACCGAGCACGACTGCTGGGCCGGTGCCACCCGAGATCAATTGCAGCACTTCGTCCTGCAGTTGTCGTTCAACCTTGCGGCGCGCTTCGTTGTGGCCCTCGAGCACCTTGGCGGCTTTCTGGGCGTCGGTGTAACTGAGCGAGCACAGCAAATCGACGGCGTCATTGGCGTGGGCAACCCGGCCCGCGGCATTGATCAGTGGGGCGATGCGGAAGGCGATGTCTTCGACGCCGGCGCCGCGGTGCTGCAAGCCAGCAGCGTCCATCAGCGCGCGAATGCCTGGGTTGCGACTTAGCGACAGCGAGCGAAGCCCGTGGAAGACCAGGGTGCGATTCTCGCCGCACAGCGGTGCGACGTCGGCGACCGTGCCCATGGCGATGTAGCCCATGGCATCGATCAGGAAGTCGGCGAACTCGGAGCTGTGTCGCATCGTGCCGCTCAGCGATTCGGCTATCGCGGCGATCAGTTTGAACGCGACGCCACAACCGGCCAGGTTGGGGTCTGGGTAGCCGGCGTCGGGCAGCCGTGGGTTGAGCACGGCGTAGGCATCGGCGACGTTTTCGGTGGTGCCGTGATGGTCGGTGATGATGACATCGATGCCGCTGTTCTGCAGTTCGGCGATCGGCTGGATTGCGTTGGTGCCGTTGTCGACCGAGATCACCAGCGGGAAGCCACCGTCCTTGATCGCCTTGACGCTGGCGGCCGAGAACGAATAGCCGTCCTTGCGCGCCGGGATGTACGGCTTGCTGTTGCAGTGCAGCAGCTTCAGGAATTTGTGTAGCAAAACCGTGCCGCTGATTCCGTCGACGTCGTAGTCGCCGTGGATCAGGATCGGGTCGCCGTTGCGCAGGGAAACCTGGATGCGCTCGACGGCCTTCTGCATGTCCTTGAACGCGAAAGGGTCGTGCAGACTGCCGAGATCCGGCCGCAAAAAGCCTTTTACAAGTTCGGGTGTGTCGACGCCACGGGCCAGTAGCACGCGCACGCAAAGGTCCGGCAAGCCAAGTGTCCGTGCCAGCGCGATTTCGCGAGGATCGGGTGTTGGCGTCTCGAGTGCAGCGCGAAGCATGTGGGGTGGGGTATGGTAGCGCTCGATTCCGCGATGCCCAGAACTGACGCCGACCGTTCTTCCGCCTTGAGGCTCCTGCCCTCGGTAGACCAATTGCTTCGCCATGACGATTTCCAATCGTTGTCGCGCCCCGTGTTGACCCGTGTCGTTCGCGGCCTGGTCGACGAACTGCGACAGGGGGCGCTAGACGGCTCGATTGACGCGACCGGCATGGAGCAGCGTTGTGCTGGCGATGCGCTGGTCGCGACGGTGAAGAATCGCTGCGAGACGGCGTCCCGGCGTCGCCACGAGCGGGTCTACAACGCGACCGGAATTGTGCTTCACACGGGCATCGGTCGTGCGCCACTGGCCTCAGCGGCGATCAAAGCCCTGACCCAGGCGGCCGGCTACGCAATTGTCGAAGTCGATCCGGTCACCGGCCAGCGCGACCAGCGCGAGGACGCCGTGTCGGCGTTGCTGCAGGACCTGACGGGTGCCGGCGGTGCCCTGGTCGTCAACAACAACGCGGCGGCGACCACGTTGATGTTGGCGGCGTTGACCGCGGACACGGAAGTAGTGATTTCGCGCGGCGAACTGGTCGAAATCGGTGGCGGCTTCCGGATCCCGGATGTCATGCGCCGCGCCGGATGCACGATGGTGGAGGTCGGTGCGACCAACAAGACGCACGTCTACGACTTCGAAAACGCGTCGAACGAGCAGACGTCCGCCTACTTGAAGGTGCATCCAAGCAACTACCGCATCGAAGGCTTCGCCGGCACGCCGTCGGTGGCCGAACTGAGCGCGCTGGCCAAGGAACGCGGCCTGATGGTGCTCGACGACCTTGGCTCCGGATTGTTGTGGAACGAGCCACTGCCGGGCTTGGTCGACGAACCGCGCGTTGCCGATAGCCTCGAACAGGGTGCCGACGTGACGTGCTTTAGCGGCGACAAGCTGTTGGGTGGGCCGCAGACTGGCATCTTGGTTGGCGACGCCGCGATGATTGCCCGGTGCCGCGCGCATCCGCTGTATCGTGCAATGCGGTGCGACAAGTTGGTGTTGGCCGCATTGGAGGCGACGTTGCTGCTCTACCGCGATGGCAATCCTCTGGCTGCGGTGCCGGCACTGCGCATGTTGTCGGTGTCGCAGGAAGATCTCGAGAACCGAGCCGGCGTCCTGGCCGCGTTGTTGCGTGAACTAGATGCCGAAGTGGTGCGCAGCGAGTCGTTCGCTGGGTCGGGCGCAAATCCCGCCAAACCACTGCAGAGCTTTGCGACGGCCTTGCCCGGTGGCGACGCGCACTGTGACCGTCTGCGCAACGCGCGGCCGGTGAGCGTGTTTGCGCGAGTCTCCGAAGGCCGGGTGCTGCTCGACGCACGCACGCTGTTGCTGGAAGATCTTGATGTCGTCGCCCTTGCCGTTCGCCAAGCCTTGTGCGACTAGCAACTCGTGCGCTTAGCAACTTGTGCGATTGGCAATCCGTTGTCTTGACCCGCTTTCGTGGCCCCGCGTGTAACTAGCTCCCCGAGGGCTTATCCTGGCAAAACCTACTATGGCTGAATCAACTGACGTTCGACTGACTCGCTATGCATCGAGCTCTGGTTGAGCAGCGAAGCTGCCACCAGGAAGCCTCGGGCAGGTTCTCCACTTACTAAAAGCGACTCCGAATCCTGACTTGCTCGCCGGCCACGCGGGCTTTGAGGATGCGGGAGTGATGCGTCTCGATGACGAGCGTGCGCTGGTTCAGACTCTCGACTTTTTCCCGCCGATCGTCGACGACCCGCGCTGGTTTGGCCGCATTGCTGCAGCCAACTCGCTGTCGGATGTCTATGCGATGGGTGGCAAGCCGCTGACCGCGATGAATATTGTCGGCTGGCCGCGCGAGCTCGACATCGCGATTCTCGGCGAAGTCCTGGCCGGTGGCCTCGACAAGATCGAAGAGGCCGGTGCCGTGCTTTGCGGCGGCCACTCGGTCGTCGACCACGAGGTCAAATACGGCCTGTCGGTGACGGGCATCGTGCACCCGAAGCGGTTCTGGCGAAATGCCGGCGCCAAGGAAGGGGATGCATTGTTGGTGACCAAGCCTCTCGGCATGGGCGCCGTGTCGACGGCGATGAAGAAGGACAAGCTTGAGGAAGGTGCCGCAAGCGCGGCGATGACGGAGTCGGCGATGCAGGTGATGGCAACGCTCAACAAGCGCGCCAGTGAGATTGCGGCCGAGTTTGACGTGCACGCCGGGACCGACATCACTGGCTTTGGCTTTGCAGGCCATTCGTGCGAAATGGCGCAAGACACTGGCTTGCAGTTGGTCGTCGACGCAGCGCAGTTGCCGTTGATGGACGGCGCCCTCGATCTCGTGCGGGCAGGTTCGCTGTCCGGTGGCTGTGCCCGCGGCAAGCAGCACTTCGGTGGTCGCGTGCAGATTGACAGCAACGTCGACGCTGCCTTGGCCGACCTGGTGTTCGATGCGGAAACGTCTGGTGGTTTGTTGATCGCCGTGCCTGCGGACCAGGCGGAGAAGCTGTCGGCGCGCTTGCGCGACGCCGGTGTGCCGAGCCACGCGATCGCAGGCCACTTCGTTTCGCGCAGTGACGACGCGCCGATTCTGCACTTCAAGTAGCGGGCGGCACGTTTAGGTAGCGGGCCGCACGGCCAATCGGCGCCCATCGCAGCGGCGCTGTCCTAGTGCTTCTTCTTGGCAGGTCGCTTGTTGGCACCTGCAGACGTCTTTGGCGGCAAGGGTGCGCCGTTCGCATCCAGCTGCAACAGTTGTCGAGCCCGCGCATCGTAGTCGGGCCGTTTCGCTTGTTGGAAGTCGCTGCGTTGCAGATGCCAAGTGGCTTCGAGCAGCGGATGGCTCGGCAGCACTGGTAAGCCCTTTGGCGCTGCCGGTGGTTGTTCATCGTCAGGAATCGGGCGCCCGTCCATGCAGGCGAAGCGCAGCGTTGCGGACAGCCACTCTCGCGACGCTGGGTCGTAGAGGAAGGTCGCGTCGAGCTGCATGTTCTTGCGTCCCTTGCCCGCGGCGCTGGCCAGTGCTTCGAGGACTTGTTCGTGCTGCGTCGACGGCACGGTCGTTTGGTAGAGCAGCTTCTTGATTGGTTTGCCGGACCAGGTTGCGTGAATGCGCAGGGCTGGGCGGCCAAGGTGTTCGGCAGGTTTGGGCAGAGTCAGCTTGGCCGTCAGCAGGTGCGGCACGAATATCATGGGCGAGATCGGCACATCGGGCGAGTATCCTTGCGGTTTGCTCCACGGCTGATCGCCATGTTGCACGGCAACGTGCTCGCCGCGAGTCGCAACGTTCCAGCCATGCATTTCGAACCACTGCACGGTGCCGTCCGTCGCACCTGAGAACGTTCGTTCGAGCGGCAGTATGGCAGTGGCGTCGCCGTAGCTCGAAACGTTGAGCGTGCCGGTGTAGGCGTGCGGTGTCGCCCTCAGCTGTTTGCTTGCCGCCGCGAGGTCGGCCTTCATCCGAGCAAGTGCCTTGGCCTCAGCGGGTGATGGCTCTGGCTTCTTGGTTTGGCCAGTTGGCTGTTGGCCAGTTGGCTGTTGACTGGTTGGCTGTTGACTGGTTGGTTGTGGACTGGCTTTGGCAGGTGCGGCGGCGGGCTTTCGCTCGCCTTGTTGCTGCTGTTGTTGTGAACCAACGGCAGCTGCCAGGAGCATGGTCAGGAGCAGGCCTCGCATGATTGCCATGTTAGCCCGTTTGGTCTGCTGGCTGTTGCGCATCCCGTGTCGGGTGGATTCCCAGCGGAGAGGGCGGCGAAATGGCCCGCGCTATAGGGCTTAGTGCAGCAGGCTCTTCTGCAGCTCGGTGAGCTCCGGCTTGGCCTGTTGGCCGTGGTTGTGCAGCTGCAGCGTGAAGTTGGCAACGGAGGTCTTCTTGCGAGAACGCTTGGGCAAGCCCTTGGAATACTCGAGCGGCTTGTTGGCCTGGGCTTCTTCCTCTTCTTCAACTTCCTCCTCCTCCTCCTCTTCGTCTTCGCCGCCAACCGCGCGGCCAACCGCGATGCGACCAGCCGGGAACGCGAGCATTCCGCCGTTCGGGTCGGCCTTGGTCCAGGCGCGCACCTGGATCTGGTGCACGAGGTTCGTGCCGGGGTCGAGCGAGATGGCGAGGTCGATGGTCGTGTCTGGTGGCGTCGCTGCTCGCCGTGCTGCGTTGGCGCGGCCAGCGACGAGTCTGATGACCTGGCCGAAGTTGCCTTGGGAGAGCGACTCGGGCAGGCAGCCGGACCACATCAGCTCGCCAATTTGGTCGGCGTTGAGGGTTACCGACACGACCTCGACCGGGCGGTCCTTGTAGGCGCCGGCTTCGCGGTGGGTGACGGCAAGTGGCCAGGTAGCCAGTTGCTGCATCAGTGCCTGCGCATTCGGGATGAACGTGATCTTGTTGCCGTCGGCGAAGTGGCCGCGGCGAAGGCGCCAGTCACGGTCGCCATCGCGCGCCAGCATGCTGGTGCCAATCAGCAGCAGCTCGTCCTCTTCCGCGCCAGAAAACTTCACGTGCGTGCGGTCCGCGTGCCACGATCCGGTGGCGTCGCCCGACGAGCTTCGGCCCATCAGCGCAGCGAACGGGTTATTGGCCAGGGCCTTTTGGTCCGGTCCCCATTTGACGGTGAAGCCGGTGTCGGCCGTCTTTGCCGTCTTGCTCAGCGCGCTCTTGAGGCGCTGTTTGAGGGCGACCTTGGCGGTGACTGCTGGATCTTGGGTTGGGGCTGCGGTGTCCTGCGCGCGCAGCGCAGCTGGCAGCAAGCAGCAGGAGGTGACGACGAGGAGGGTGGCTCTCATGGCGCGCATCGACGCATCATAGTGCCGAAAGCTTCGCAATGGTTGGCAGAGCAGTTGGTTCGAGCCGGAAACCGTCTGGTGTCGCTGGGCGACAATGGCGGCCAGCGGTGTCGCCACAGAGTGCGCGGCCTGCCTTGCTAGTCGGCCGCTGGCTTGTCGCCATCTACGTCGGGAGTCGACGGGCCCGCTGGCGTTTCCCCAGTTGCAGCGTCATTGTTGGCCGCGGACTCCGGTGTGGGAGAGTCAGGTGCTGGAGACTCGTGTGCTGGAGACTCGTGTGCTGGGGACTCGGGTGCTGGGGACTCGGGTGCTGGGGACTCGGGTGCTGGCGCATCGTCTGCAGTTGCCGATTCGGCCGTCTCGTCCTTGGGGTTGAGTTCGTGCAGCAACTTGTTCATCCGGATCGCTGCGCCGATGCCTTCATCGAACAGAAACTCCAGATGCGGAACAGTGCGCGTGTGTAGCACGCGTGCCATCTCGCGCTGGCAGAAGCCGCGGGCGCGGGCGAGCACGCGGCTGCTGTCGCGCTTGGCCTGCTCTTCCTGGTCCGAACCGGCGAGCACCGACCAGTAGGCTTTGCAGTGGGTGAACTCGGTATCGAGTTCGATTCGCGTAATCGTCACCATGCCAAGTTTTGGATCGGCAAGGTCACGTTGCAGCACCTGCGCGAGGCGTTGCTTGATCTGTTGCTTGAGGCGGGCGAGACGGCGTTCGTTCATCGGTCTGGTTATTCAGGCGAGAGGATCTCAAGCTGATGGTCGATCAGCGAACCGTCGCGCCAATCGCGCAGTTCGTTGATCAGGTGGTCCATGCTCGAGTTCACGTGTTTGTTGTCGCTGCCTGCGACTACGGCGCCCAGCGTTGCGTAGGTCGGAAGGTCTTGGTCTGCAAACTCGGTAATCGAAACATTGAAGGACCTTCGTAGGCGATCCTTCAAGCTCTTGATGACTGAGCGCTTGTCCTTGAGCGATACCGCATACGGGATCTCCAAGGTGAATTGCAGGACTCCGATGTAGAGCATGGTGCGTCGGGTACACGGCTCTGGCTAAACGTGGGTGCTGCCCCGCCACCGTGACCTACCGCGGTCACGGCAAGCGGTGCGATCACTTCGAGTCGCCCAGCTTGCGCTTGATGAGGTCGACCTGCACGAACTCGAGGACGTCGCCTTCGCGTAGGTCTTGGAAGCCATCCAGGGTCATGCCGCATTCGAAGCCGGATTTGACTTCCTTCGCTTCTTCGGTTTCGCGACGAAGGCTGGCCAGCTTGCCGTTGTAGATGACCTTGTTACCACGCGACAGCCGCACGATTGAGCCGCGTCGAGCGACACCGTCGATCACGCGACAACCAGCGATGATGCCGAACTTCGAAGACTTGAAGGTCGCGCGGACCTCGGCGTGGCCGATGACCGATTGCACTTCTTCCGGAGCCAGCACGCCTTCCATGACGTCGCGGACTTGGTCGAGCAGTTCGTAGATGACCGAGTAGTAGCGGATGTCGACACCTTGGGTGTCCGCGAGTGCGCGCACGTTGGCGTCCGCGACGGTGTTGAAGCCGACGATGACCGCGCCCGAAGTTGCCGCGAGGTCGACGTCCGCCTTGTTGATCCCGCCGAGGCCGGAGTGCACGAGGTTGACGCGAACTTCGCTGGTCGCGAGTTCGTCGAGGCACTTGCGCACCGGCTCGAGGGAGCCCATGGCGTCGGCCTTGAGGATCAACTTGACCTCCTTGAGTTCGCGCTCAGCCAGCTTGGCAGACAGGGTTTCGAGCGTGACCGCGGAACGTTCGGCACGCGACAATTCGCGCACGCGGCGTTGGCGTTCTTCGACGACTTCCTTGGCCTTCTTGGCGTTCTCGACGACGAACAGCTTGTCGCCGGGAGTCGGCAGGCGGTCGAGGCCGAAGATCGTGATCGGCGTCGCCGGTCCCGCTTCGGTCAGGTTCTTGCCGTGGTCGTCGATCATCGCGCGGATACGCGAGAAGCTTTCGCCACAAACAATCTGGTCTTTGAGTCGCAGCGTGCCGTCGGTGACCAGCAGCGTCACGACGACGCCCTGCTCGGCCGATTGCTTGGCTTCGACGACGATGCCCTTGCCCGGAGCATCCGGGCGGGCGTTGAGGTCGAGCAGTTCGGCCTCGAGGTGGATGCGTTCGACCAGCTCGGGCAGACCTTGGCGCGTCTTCGACGAGCACTCGATCATGCCGATGTCGCCGCCGAAGTCTTCGGACTGGAGGCCCTTGACCATCAGCTGCTGCTTGACCTGGTTCGGGTTTGCCTGCGGCAAGTCGCACTTGGTGATCGCGACCACGATGGGGCAGTTGGCTGCCTTGGCGTGGCTGATCGCTTCTTCGGTTTGCGGCATGACGCCGTCGTCGGCAGCGACAACGAGCACGACCACGTCGGTCAGTTCGGCACCGCGCGAACGCATGGCGGTAAACGCAGCGTGGCCGGGCGTGTCGAGCACGACGATGGCCAAGCCGTCGTCGTTGGTGACCTTGTAGGCGCCAATGTGTTGGGTGATGCCGCCAGCTTCGTGGCGCGCGATATCACTCGAACGCAGCGCGTCCATCAACGACGTCTTGCCGTGGTCAACGTGGCCCATGAAGGTGACAACCGGAGCGCGCTCCGCGGATTCTTGACCTTCACTCTCGGTGACGAGCTGTTCGATCAGCTCATCCATGGCGGCCTTGGCTTCGACGACCTTGATGTTCCGGTCGAGCTCCATTGCGACGAGTTCGACTTCGTCGTTGGTGAGCATCGAGTTGATGTTCTTGCCGCCGATCTTGAGGCGGAACGCGAAGGTCGCGATCAGCTCGTTGACCTTGATGCCGAGTCCTTCGGACAGGGCTTTCATCGAGACCGGCTCGAGAACTTCGATCAGTTTCGTCGGATCGATCGGCGTCGAGATACGTCCCTTGCGCCCCGGACCGCCACGCGAATCGCGGCCACCACGGGAAGCGGGACCGCGGCGGTTGCCGGGCCCCATCTGACGCATGCTGCCACGCTGCTGCATCTTCTGCAGAGCGGCACGGCGCAGGTCGCGCGGTGCGGCGGGCGCCGAACGGCGGGTCGCGTCGCGAATCGTTTCTTGCGGCAGTTCGATGCGGCCTAGCACGGTCGCCTTCTTCTGCGGTACGAGCAGCTTGCGAACTGTTCCCTTGCCTGTCGGTGGAGCTTGGGCTTCCGCTGGCTTCTCGGGAACTGGCGTAATCGTCTTCATCACCGGCGCTCCGGGGGCCCGTCCCCTTGCGGCTGCTGGTGCCCGTTCCATCTCGGTGCCGGCGGCATCGGGAGTTGCGGGGGGTTGAGCGGCCGGAGTCTGGGCCGCTGGAGCTTGGGCCGCTGGAGCTTGGGCCGCTGGAGCT
>TARA_R110002072_G_scaffold4663_1_pt1 | contig 76906 bp, 76 predicted proteins | sample TARA_R110002072 | Tara Oceans TARA_R110002072 (sample SAMEA4397118) | marine metagenome | biome: Polar Biome; feature: [SRF] surface water layer (ENVO:00010504); material: water (ENVO:00002006), including particulate matter (ENVO:01000060) such as... | depth 5 m
ATAATCCCGACAGGTAACGACAAATTTCCGACGAAATACATCACGGCAGAAACTTGCCGCAACATAACTCACTGAAAAATAACAAAACATGCTTCTGGCACGGACATTGCTTTCCTCACTGCAGGAAAACAATTACCGCACCAGCAGGATAATCGCATGGCAGCAAGTACCCTGAGCATCATCAATACATTTCAGCCAGACATAAAGGTCAACCATCCCGGCGCCGAGGCGCTTGAGCTGGCGTTTAAGGCGTTTAATGAATTGTCAGCCGAACTGACGCAGACCTATCAGGCGCTGGAGACGCGGGTTCGTGATCTGACAGCTGAGCTGGAGGCAGCCAACGCCCAGCGACTACAGGAGCTGTCAGAAAAGGAACGTATTGCGCGCAGACTGCAGAAGTTGCTGCAACTGCTACCGGGCGGCGTGCTGGTGCTTAACGCACGCGGGGAAATCACGGTGTGTAACGAAGCTGCACAGGAATTGCTGGGGACTCCGCTGGAAGGGGAGTTGTGGGTGGACATTATTCGTTCCAGGTTTGCGCCGCGCAGTGATGACGGTCATGAGATTTCGCTGGCCAACGGAAAGCGGGTCAGTCTGTTGAGCCGGTCGCTGGAGGAAGAGCCGGGGCAAATAATTCTGATTACTGATCAGACTGAGACGCGTCGCCTGCAGCAAAGCCTGAATCGCCATCAGCGTCTGACTGAAATGGGCAAGATGGTTTCTTCCCTGGCACACCAGATACGTACGCCGCTGGCGGCGGCAATGCTGTATGCGGGACACCTGTCATCGACAACGGTGGGTGATACTGAACGCCAGCGACGTACGCATGATCGTCTGATGTCGCGGCTGCATAACATGGAGCGGCAGGTGCGTGACATGCTGGTGTTTGCCCGGGGTGAGGCGGTGCTTGATACCACGCTGAGTATTGCGGAACTGTTTGCCGAAACCCGGGTGGCTGCCGAGGTTTTGCTGCGGCCTGGTAGTGCAGACTGCGATTGGGAGAATCTGGCTGAAACGTGCCAGGTAGCCTGTAATAAGGAATCATTGGTGGGGGCTCTGCTCAATCTGCTGGAGAACGCGTTACAGAATGGCGGACCGCAGGTACAGTTGAGTGTGCGGGCTGATCATAATTGTGAGGCCGGTTTTATCCGGTTTTTTGTACAGGACAATGGTCCGGGCATTGATCCGAAGGTGATTGATCAGGTGACAGAGGCGTTTTACACAACACGAGCGCAAGGTACCGGGTTGGGGCTGGCAGTGGCGCAGGTAGTCGCGCGGGCTCATAGCGGGCAGTTTTTTATTGAAAACGTACTGGAGAGCCCGATGAAAAATCCGCACGAATTGGCCGCATCTGCCGTTGAGCTCGACAGGGAGGGTGACAACGCAGTCGGGGGCGTCAGAGCAGGGTTTTTATTGCCCTGCGCCGGTCGCGCGAGCACAACTGAAGTGGCAGCAGACACACCATTCGAACCAGTATTCAAGGCGACAGAGGAGTTAGCATGATGACTCAAAAAACAAACACAAATCGGTCGACGATACTGGTGGTTGAGGATAACTGGGAGTTGCGCGAGGCGCTCACTGACACGCTGGAGTACGGCGGGTACGACGTAGTGGCAGTGGCGTCTGCTGAAGAAGCCCTGTCGGCTCTGGGTAACTGTCAGGCAGACATGGTGGTATCTGATATCAATATGGATGGCATGGATGGACATCAGTTGCTGCAGGAAGTGCGCGGTCGGTTCCCGATGTTGCCGGTGGTACTGATTACAGCGTTTGGCAGCGTCGGCAGTTCGGTGCGGGCGATGCGTGAAGGGGCTGTTGACTATCTGTTGAAGCCATTCAAGCCGGAGCAATTGCTGGCAACAGTAGAAAAGTATCTGGCGACACGTATCGATGGTAAACACGAACCTGTGGCTAATGAACCGTCAAGTCAGCAATTGCTGTCGCTGGCGCGCAAGGTGGCCAGGTCGGATGCCACCGTACTGATTTCCGGTGAGAGCGGTACTGGCAAGGAAGTGCTGGCTCAGTTCATCCACCAGCAGTCAACGCGCGCCGCGGGTCCGTTTGTCGCCATCAACTGCGCGGCTATTCCGGAAAACATGCTGGAAGCAACCTTGTTTGGCCATGAAAAAGGCTCGTTTACCGGGGCCTATCAAAGCAGCCCGGGCAAGTTTGAACAGGCCGATGGTGGCACCATTTTGCTCGACGAAATTTCCGAGATGGACATTGGCCTGCAGGCAAAAATTCTGCGTGTGCTGCAGGAACGCGAAGTTGAGCGTCTGGGCAGTCGCAAGACACTTCAGCTGAATGTACGGGTAATCGCGACGACCAACCGCGACCTGCGTCAGTATGTGCGGGAAGGTAAATTCCGCGAGGATCTCTATTACCGGCTGAGTGTGTTTCCGCTGTCATGGCAGCCCCTGCGTGAACGACGGCAGGATATTGTGCCGCTGGCTGAACGTCTGCTTGAGCAGCATGCCGCCCGTATGGGACGCAGTGCCGTCCGGCTGGACGACAGGGCCAGGGTAGCGCTGAGTCAGCATGACTGGCCGGGCAATGTGCGGGAGCTGGACAATGTGCTGCAACGGGCGCTTATCATTCAAGATGGCAATACCATTACGGCGGCGTGTCTGGGACTGAATCAGGGCATGGGGTTTGGTCAGGGCTCTGAACATTGTTACAGCGATGGCGCGAGTCAGCGCACTGACAACAGGGCTGATACCCGCCCGCAGCATCCCTTGCAGCCGGAACATGACAGACAGCAGCAGGGCTGCAACGAACTGGGCACTGATCTGAAGCAGCGCGAGTTTGAAATTATTCTGACGACCCTGCGCAAACAGGGTGGACGGCGCAAGGAAACCGCTGAGGTGCTTGGCGTCAGCGCACGCACGCTTCGGTACAAGCTGGCACGTATGCGGGATATGGGGATTGATGTACAGGAGCTGACAGCATGAACGGCATTAGTGATCGTATGGACATTAATCAACTGCTGATGCAGATGCGTGAAATTCGCGGCCAGATTCAGACGCCGGAAACCGCGCAGCCTGATCTGGCCCAGGCGGTGAATCAGGGCAAGGGGCTTGAAGGCGTCAGCAAAGCAGACGGCACCGGTTTTGGGGATATGCTCAAAAGCGCGGTGGATTCGGTTGCCAATACGCAGCAGAAATCGGGTGAACTGCAGCGAGCTTTCGAGATGGGCGATCCCGAAGTGGATATTACCCAGGTAATGATTCAGATGCAGAAGGCCAGTGTGTCCTTTGAGGCAATGAACCAGGTGCGTAATCGCCTGGTCAGCGCGTATCAGGACATCATGAACATGCCAATCTGATGGCCGGTGACCGGGCATGTTGATGGTTTGCTGCCTCGGGGCACACCGTCAGGTTAAACACAATATTGCGTCAACAGGATTTTTATTAACAGGATAACAAAATGGCTGCTGCAGATACTGCTGGTGCGTCAACTGCAATGACTCCCGCCGGAGGCAAGTCCGCGCCGGGAAGCACAAATTTTCTGACCGGTTTTAACCGCCTCAATCTGATCCGGCAGGCAGGGCTGCTGGTCGGGCTGGCGGCGAGCATCGCATTGGGTTTCGCGGTTGTGCTGTGGTCCCAGCAGGAAGACTTTCAGCCGCTGTACCCAAGCATGCAGGGTTACAATGTGGCCGAACTGGCTCAGATACTGGAGGTTGGCAATATTCAGTATCGTATCGAACCGGCGTCCGGTGTCCTGTTGGTGCCTGCTCAGCGGGTCAACGAGATCAGACTGCAGGTGGCCGGTGCCGGCATCAGTCGTGATGATGGTTACGGCTATGAGTTCATGGACCAGGAGCAGGGTCTTGGAACCAGTCAGTTCATGGAGTCCAATCGCTACAAGCGCAGCCTGGAAGGCGAGTTACAGCGCACCATTGCGAGCTTCCGGCATGTCCAGTCGGCCCGGGTACATCTGGCAACCCCAGAGCGCAGTGTGTTTGTTCGTAATGCCCGCAAACCAACTGCGTCGGTATTTCTGAGCCTAAGTACCGGACGGCAATTAAGTGACATACAGGTGCAGTCGATAGCCAATCTCGTTGCCTCGAGTGTACCGGAGATGAGTCCTGAAGATGTTACCGTTGTTGATCAATCCGGCAATCTGCTATCGCGACGTGGCGATAATCCCGAGATGATGATTGCCGGTGAGCAATTTGAATATGTGCGCCGGTATGAGGAAACGCTGTCCAATCGGGTCAATCGTATTCTGATGCCTCTGCTGGGTTCCGGTCGATTTACTGCGGAGGTGGCTGCAGATGTTGACTTTACCCGCACAGAAGAAGCGGCAGAAACTTTCAATCCGGATAATGTTGTATTGCGTAGTGAGCAGTCCATGGATGAGCGCCGCGCAGCTGGCGAAATAATTGCTGGTATACCTGGCGCTTTGAGTAATCAGCCGCCAGCAGCCGGAGTGGCACCGGAAGTGGCGGCGGGGGCAGCCGCGAATGGCGCGGCGGGTGAGAGTGGTAACACCCGCACGCAGGCGACCCGGAATTATGAGATGGATCGCACTATCAGTTACACCAACTATGATGGTGTCAGAGTACAGCGTCTGTCAGTTGCGGTGGTAATTGATGAGCCCGAAGGCGAGACGGTCGCACCGTGGACCAGTGAGGATGTCGAACGAATTACTGCGCTGGTGCGCGATGCCGTGGGTTACAACGAAGCACGCGGTGACAGTGTAACCGTCATCAATAAACGTTTTGCCCAGCCACAGGAAATAGCCATCGACAGTCTGCCAATCTGGCAGGAACCCTGGTTTGCAAGTCTGTTAAAACAGGGAGCGGGGGTCGTGTTTGTGCTGATACTGGTATTTGGCGTGCTGCGTCCGGCCATCAAGCGACTTGCCGCTGTTGGCGCTGACTCGCGCGGCATGGTTCCGGTAGCTGCGTCAGCGGGCGGTACTGCGAACAACGAAGTGCGTTACACCGATGTGCGCCCGGATGCAAACAAAGGCAGTGGTGAATCTGTCACCCTGAGTGGTGGCGATGATCTGTTATTGAGCGCACCGGGCGACAGCTATGATCGCCAGCTCAGTGCAATTAAAGGATTGGTGGCCCAGGATCCCGCCCGGGTGGCCCAGGTAGTAAAAAACTGGATATCTAACGATGGCTGAGAACAACACAATGGACAAAACAGCTCGCTCGATGAGCTCTCTGGAACGCGCGGCGATTCTGTTGATGAGCATGGGTGAAAAAGATGCTGCGGAAATCCTCAAGCAAATGGGTCCCAAGGAAGTGCAGCGGGTCGGCTCGGCGATGTCCACGCTTAAATCGGTGACGCAGGATACTGTTTCGGGGGTCCTGAACCTGTTTTTGCATGAATGTGGTTCAGAAAGCGGACTGGGTGTCGGCGCGGAAAGTTACATCCGTACCATGCTCACAGAAGCGCTGGGTGAAGATCGCGCACGTGGTTTTCTGGATCGTATCCTGCTTGGCAGTTCCGGTTCAGGCATTAACAGCCTGAAGTGGATGGATCCGCGTTCGGTGGCGGACGTCATCAAACTGGAACATCCGCAGATTCAGGCTGTCGTATTGAGTTATCTGGAGCCCGATCAGTCAGCCAGCATTCTGTCCAATTTCCCGGAAAAGGTGAGACTGGAAATCATGATGCGGATTGCGTCTCTGGAAAGTGTACAACCTGACGCATTGAAAGAATTGAACCTGATTCTGGAGAAACAGTTCTCGGGCAAGGGCTCCAATCCGTCCACGACCATTGGTGGCACCAAAACGGCCGCGGAAATCATGAACCATCTTGATGGATCGGTGGAGCAGGAACTGATGCAGTCCATCAAGGATACGGATGAGGATCTGGGCAACCAGATTCAGGATCTGATGTTTGTATTTGACAATCTGCGCGAAGTGGATGACCGTGGCATTCAGTCGCTGCTGCGGGAGGTCTCTTCGGAGGTGCTGATACTGGCCTTGAAAGGTGCAGACGATTTCCTCAAGGAGAAGTTCTTCAACAACATGTCCAAACGTGCGGCAGAATTGCTGCGTGATGACCTTGAAGCCAAAGGTCCGGTGCGGATTGTGGAAGTGGAGGCAGCACAAAAAGAGATTCTGGTGGTGGCGCGGCGTATGGCCGATGCAGGCGAGATTCAGCTTGGTGGTGGCAGCGAGGCAATGATCTGATATGCAACGACATCTGTTTGACGGTGTGAACCGGGTAAGTCAGAAATCAGTGGAGACCCAGCGGGTGTTGCGCTGGATGCCGCCAACCATCGGCAAGGCGGGCAACCTGATTCAGGCTGAGCCGCGTGAGGAGTCACAACTGCGTCAGGCGGTGGCACAGAATGCAGGTGGAGCCGCTGCAGGTGCGGTACCGCCCACGAATGTTGCCGGTTCAGATTTTACGCAATCGTATGATGAAGGATATGAGCAGGGACTGTTGCTGGGTCGCAAGGAAGGTCTGCAAAAGGGATTGCAGGAGGGCCGTGAGCAGGGTTACAAGCTGGGATTTGAAGAAGGTCATGGTGAAGGTTTTGTGCTGGGACAAAGTGCAGGCCATGAAGAAGGACTGGCGCAGGCGGATCAGGAAGTACGCCAACAACTGAATGTGCTGAACAGCATGATGACTCACTTGTCACATGCCATCAACGATCAGGACTATCAGCTTGAAAAAGCACTGTTGGCGCTGGTGCGGGTAGTGTCCCGCAATGTGATACAGCGCGAGTTAGAGACCGACAGCAGTCACATCATGAAAATCGTGCGCCAGGCGATCAACACGCTTCCACCAAGCCGTGACAATATCCGTATTCTCGTCAACAACGCTGACCGGGATCTGGTGCTTCGTGCTGCCGAGGAAGGTGGCGAGAACTGGCGGGTGATTGCCAGTGCACAGGTGGAACGGGGCGGATGTCGTGTGGAGACTGATCACAGCGCGGTGGACTTTACCACCACCGAACGTTTTAATCAGGCAATTGAACAGATAGTCAGCAAACAGTTTTTGCATGACGAGGACACACGAAATCAGAGCGTGCCTGCCGGAGAGGCGCTGGAAGAGGCACCGGAGCCGGTGGTAAAGCCGATGTCCAGCGATCAACCGGCACGGGCCAGGCGCAGTCTGGCGGAAGAGGCCGAGGCACTGGCAGCGCCGGAGACAGGTGCAGGCGCAGTTTCAGACACAGATTCAGGCACAGATTCAATCACCGATTCCGGACAGGATGACAGACAATAATGTTTCAACGACAGAGTCTGGCCCAGCGGTTACGCTGTTACATTCCTGAGGATCGCTTGCCGATTCAGCCGGTGATCGTCGGCCGGCTGACCCGCGTGGTCGGCATGACACTGGAAGCGGTAGGCTGCAATGTTTCTCTGGGCGGCCGCTGCCTGGTCGGTCACAGCAGTGGCAAGGACATTGAGGCTGAGGTTGTTGGGTTTGACGGTGCCCGCATCTTCCTCATGCCTCTTTACAGTGTTGAGGGGTTGCAGCCGGGCGCGCGCGTTGTGCCGGCCACCCAGACCCAGACATTGTGGGTGGGCAATGGTTTGCTGAGCCGTGTGCTCAACGGGTTTGGTGAACCCATTGATGGCAAGGGACCGCTGGCAGTCAATGAGTGCCGTGCGGCTGAGCCGGAGCGTTATATCAACCCACTTAAGCGCCAGCCCATCAGGCAGACACTGGATGTGGGTATTGCGGCAATCAATGGTCTGCTGACGGTAGGACGTGGTCAGCGCATCGGCCTGTTCGCCGGCTCCGGCGTGGGTAAGTCGGTGCTGCTGGGCATGATGACCCGCTTTACCGAAGCAGATGTGATTGTGGTGGGGCTGATTGGTGAACGTGGCCGTGAGGTCAAGGAGTTCATTGACGAGATTTTGGGTGAAGAGGGGCTGCGGCGCTCCGTTGTGGTGGCGTCACCCGCTGATGATTCACCTTTGATGCGTTTGCGTGCGGCAACGGTGACCACCCGGATTGCAGAGGGGTTTCGGGATCAGGGCAAGGATGTGTTGCTGTTGATGGATTCACTAACCCGGTTTGCCATGGCGCAACGTGAAATTGCCCTGGCAATCGGTGAACCACCAGCCACCAAGGGGTACCCACCTTCAGTGTTTGCGCGTATCCCGCAACTGGTGGAACGGGCGGGTAACGGCGACAAGGGCGAAGGCACTATCACGGCGTTTTATACCGTATTGACGGAAGGTGATGACCAGCAGGATCCGATTGCCGATTCCTCGCGCGCGATTCTGGATGGTCATATTGTGCTGTCGCGCACCCTGGCTGAACAGGGTCACTATCCTGCCATTGATATTGAGGCTTCCATCAGTCGTGTGATGCCATCAGTGGTCAGTGCGGAACATCTTGCCAAAGCACAACTGTTTAAACGTGTGTATTCACGCTATCAGCAGAACCGGGATCTGATCAGTGTTGGTGCCTACACCATGGGCGCAGACCGGGATATTGATTTTTCCATTGAACGGATGCCGCATCTGCGACAGTTCCTGCAGCAGGGGCTGACGGAGAATGTGGGCATGAACGAGGCAGTCGACCGGCTGGCGAAAGCCATCACTCCGCCGACGCGCAAAATGCCCGGCGCGCAGGGCAGCACGACGAACGTGACCCAGTTACCGCCGCGCAGTGCTGACAACCGCCCGGAGCCTCGCACACTGGGAGGCAATGAGCGTCAGGCAGATGGTCGCAAAGCATGAAGCGGGTCAAACGCATGCAGCCGGTATTACGTATTGCCGAGCTGGAAGCGGAGAAAGCCGGGCGGCGACTGGCACATGCCCAGCAGCGACTGCTGGCGGAAGATTTCAAACTGGTTCAGCTGAGTGAGTATCAGCAGGAGTATCGGCAGCGGCTGCAGACTGCGGGCAAACAGGGACTGACGGTTGACCGCCTGCGGTTGTTTGACGGTTTCCACCAGCAACTGGACACTGCCATGGCCCACCAGAAGACCGTCATTGCTGCCCATCATCAGGAAATTGAAGTGCTGCGTAAACAATGGCAGCAACTGGACATCCGGCACAAGAGTCTGCAAAAAATGCTTGAGCGCCTTCAGGCCGAGGCGAACGCTGCCCAGGCCCGCAATGAACAGCGCAACCACGATGAGTATGCCCGCCGTCGGTCAGATAATTCCGGCTGGAACTGAGGTTCTGGCAGGCTTCTTGCTGGTAAATAACTCTGAAGAATAGTGATTCAGAGGATTATCACATGTTGTTACCCGCCGATTTGATGTTGTTGTCAGGATCCTCCGGTGCATCCCGTAATGAGGTTGACACTGTAGCATTGCGCCCTGGCGCTGAAGGCACCGCTGCCGGTTCCTGGTTGACCGGAGATGACCTGGCAGACTCCGGTACGGATGCCAGGGAAGCGCCCAGAGTATTGATTAACAAGATTTTGTCACAAATGTCTGGTGAGCAGAGTGATGCATTTGCAGCCGATTTTGTGGACAATCTGCGTGAGCTAGTACCGCTTGAAAATTCGTCAGATATACTGCCCGGGCTGACGGCCACGGGTGCCGTGCAACAGACGCCCACTGACCCTGCGGACCTGGTGTCCGTCAATTGGTCAGTGGATGAGCTGCTGAAATTTTCCGCCCAACTGATGGATGGCGGTAATTCTTTGCCGCCGGATGAACAGAATTTGCCACAAGTGCTGGCCAGCGCACTGGCCGCCCTGCAGGGTCTGGCACTGGCAGATTCCCGGGCGGAAGTAACCGCCACGCCCGGCAGCGGGGCATCAGCCCTGAGCGGGTTTTCAGAATCAGCCCTGAGCGAACCCCCTCTGAGCTGGGCATCACAAACAGCCCTGAACGGGGCATCAGCCCCGGACCTTGCATCCGTGCTTCCACTGGACCGGAATTCACTAACAGCCCTTAGCGGGGAAACAGCCTTGAGCAGGGAAGCAGCCCTGAGCGGGGAAACAGCCCTGAGCGGGGAAACAGCCCTGAGCGGGGGAACAGCCCTGAGCGAGGGTACAGCCCCGAGCGGGACATCCGCCCCAAACGGATCACTTCCCCCCGCACCCGTCGATAATGCAACACCGGCCTTAGCAACCGGCACAGTCGCGGACTCACCAACAACCGCCGGTCCACTCACGCCGGTATCCGACCCGGACCGATCGGCTGCCCGACAGGCCACACCCCCCGGACTTCATGGACAGTCAACAAACCAGTCAGTTGGCACGTCAGCGATGTTGTCATCATCCGCAGACACCACAACCCGCATGCAGGCCGCACAGGATAGTGCCGCGATTACGGATGCCGAGAGTCTGCGCTCAGCTGTCAGCCAGGCCGGCGCTGCAACACCGGCAGTTGCTGTAACAGGTGCAGTTGAAGGTGCGGCTGCTGGTGCCGGCACCAACCCGGAGCTGGCGAAAACGGGTAATGCGGAGAGCAGTGCGCACTTCCGGTCTCCCGGTGAAACTGCAACACCCCTGTCGATAAATGCCGACAATCAGATGAGTCGCACCCGGCAGGCTCAGTCAGCAGCCATGATGGCTGCGTCCGCCAACGCCATGAGCGCCGGTGACACTAACCTGACAGGCTCCGCGGAATCTGCCGGCAGCCGCGCTGATGCTGCGCAGACGTTGGTGTCAGCTGCTCCCACAGCTTCCGAATTGGCAACAGACCTCTACGGTGCAGATCAACGCCGACAGGTCGCCCAGCAATCCCGTGAGGCCACTGTGGTCGCACAGCAGCAACCGCTGGCACAGGCGCGCGTGCTGGCTGAAGGTCTGTTGTCCCAGTCCGGCTCATTCGGGCACGCGAGCTGGGGCGAGGGCATCGGGCGGCAATTACTGATCATGAGCGCCAACGGTGTAAACAGCGCGCAGATCCGTCTGGACCCACCGGAGCTGGGCACCTTGACTGTGCGCGTACAGATGACTGATCAGGCAGCTACCGTGCACTTTGTCAGCCAGCATGCGATGGTGCGTGATGCGCTGGAACAGCAATTGCCACGCCTGCAGGACATGTTTCGTGGAGAGGGCGTAGAGTTGCTGGATGCGTCGGTATCGGATCAGTCTGCACAGCAGCGCGGCAGTGATTCCGGTGCCAGTCAGTCCGGCGATGATAACGCACGCCAGAGTACAACAGCCGGCCCGGAGGCTGACAGCGCTACCGGGAAGCAGATGGAACAGGCTGTTTTGCGTTCCAGCAGCCTGATTGATTTTTACGCCTGATCGATCTCTTTGTGTCAAACACTTGTCTGCAGGCGTCATTCTGACGCCTGCATGGCGTCACAAAATTGGCGAAAGCTGTTTTGCGTTGATGCTGTCAAATTTCGTTATCATATTGAATTAGAACGTTTTAACAGATTTTTTCAAGTCTGGCACAAGCTTTGCTTCTGCTATTGATATTAAAGATGACGAGGTGGTTATGGCTGACGAACAAAATGCTGATCAGAGTGGCGCCAAGGGCAGCAAAAAGATGTTGATTATTGGCCTGGCGGCCGTTCTGGTAGTGGGGATTGCCGGCGCCGGGGCGTGGTTCTTTCTGTTGGCCGGAGATCCGGCTGAAGTCAGCGAAACCGACGTTGAAACTACACCAACGCTCGGCCCCGTAGAGTATGTCGAACTCTCCCCGGCATTTATTGTCAATTTTCCGCATCGGGGTCGCCAGCGGTTTATGCAGGCGACCATTTCTGTCATGGGCCGGGATGTTGAGGCGATGGAAGCGGTCAGGCAGCATATGCCGGCTATCAGGCACAATCTGATCAACCTGTTGAGTGCTCAGCTGGTGCTGGTTTTCGAAAATCCGGTTGGTATCGAGGCGTTGCGTCAACAGGCTACTGAGGAAGTAAAGCAGGTACTGCAGCGCGAGATAGGCCGGCCAGGCATAGAAGAAGTTCTGTTTACCAGTTTTGTTATGCAATAAGGCGGTGGGAGCACACTGATGCAGGATCTGTTATCACAAGATGAGATTGATGCGCTTCTCCACGGCGTAGACGACAGTGATATCGATGGTGATCTGGATGATGATCCGGGTTCGGTGCGTGCCTATGATCTGACCAGCCAGGATCGGATTGTTCGCGGTCGTATGCCCACGCTGGAAATGATCAATGAACGATTTGCCAGGTATACCCGCATCAGTCTTTTTAATCTGTTGCGCCGTTCCGCCGACGTCTCCATTGGCGGCGTTCAGATCACCAAATTCGGAGAATATCTGCATACACTTTATGTGCCTACCAGCCTGAATCTGGTCAAGTTTCGACCGCTGCGTGGCACGGCATTGATAGTGCTGGATGCCAAGCTGGTATTCAAACTGGTGGACAACTATTTTGGCGGCGATGGGCGTCACGCCAAGATTGAGGGTCGCGAGTTTACACCGACTGAACTGCGTGTTGTGCAGATGGTATTGAATCAGATTTTTGTTGATCTGGGTGAAGCCTGGCGCAATGTCTACAAACTGGATTTTGACCACCTGCGCTCTGAGGTCAATCCAGCCATGGCGAATATTGTCAGCCCCAGTGAAGTAGTGGTTGTGAGCAGTTTTCACATTGAGCTGGATGGTGGTGGTGGCGATATTCATATCACCCAGCCCTATGCCATGATTGAGCCGATTCGCGAGTTGCTGGACGCCGGTATGCAAAGCGATGTGGACGAGCATGATGAGCGTTGGGGCAAGGCGCTGAAAGAACAGATCAAGCATGCAACCGTTGAGTTTACCTGCGATGTTTTTGAACGTGAGATCACCCTGCGCGATGTGGTGGATCTTGAAGAGGGTGACATCATTCCGGTCGAAATGCCGGAAATTGTGATTCTGAAGGCCAATGGTGTACCGCTGTTCAATACCCGTGTCGGGATGTCCAACGGCAATCTGGCGTTGCGGATAGACGGTGTGCACCGTACGACTGATGACTGAGGAGAAGACAATGAGTGAGAACGATCAGGCGATGGCTGATGAATGGGCCGCAGCGATGGAAGAAGATAAACAGTCCGGTGCCGGTGAGATTGACAATGGCGGTAGCGGTCGCAGCAAAAAGGATGGTTCGCCCGATCTGGATGTCATTCTGGATATCCCGGTACGGATCTCAATGGAGGTTGGAAGCACTGCAATCACCATCCGGAACCTGCTGCAACTGAATCAGGGCTCTGTCATCGAACTGGACCGCCTGGCTGGTGAACCGCTGGATGTACTGGTTAACGGCACTCTGATTGCGCATGGCGAAGTGGTCGTCGTGAATGACAAATTCGGTATCCGTATGACTGATGTGATCAGTCCGTCGGAACGTATCAAGAAACTGCGCTGAGAGAATTCCCCCAACATGGCTGAAGCAACCGTCAGACTTACAGAAGCCGCGCAATCTGCAGCGCAGACCACTGCCATAACGGGTAGCGGGGCTTCCGCAATGGCGCAGACCCTGTTGTGGCTGATGGTCATTATTGGTTTGATTCTGGCACTGGCCTGGGTGGCGAAACGTTTTTCCAACGGCACCGGTTTTGGCAGTCAGGGTATGAAGGTCATCAGCGCGTTGCCGGTGGGTAACCGCGAACGCATCGCTCTGGTACAGGTGGGTGATAAACAGATTCTGCTGGGTATTGCACCGGGCAACGTCAGTAAACTACATGTGTTTGATGAACCCGTAATGCCTGCGCCGGCGGCTTCGGGTTCATCTGCTGTCTCCTCCGCCAGCGGCCAGCGAGCTGGTTTTCAGAGTGTTCTGAAAAACGCGCTCAACCGGAATCACTAAGATGCTGTACCTGCAAAAGCTGCGATCCTGTTTACTGCTGTTGTGCCTGATTGGCACGCACATGTTCTTCTCCATTGATGTTTTTGCGCAGGATGTACTCAGTACCTTGCCTGAGGAAACTGCAACGCCTGTGCAGGATAACTTTCTGAGCGGTATTCCTGCGCTGGCAGTCACAACCGATGCGGATGGTTCGCAGCAATACTCGGTTACCCTGCAGATTCTGTTTATCATGACTGCGTTGACCCTGTTGCCGGCGCTGGCCATGATGATGACCTCGTTTACCCGGATTATTGTTGTGTTTGCCATTCTGCGACAGGCACTGGGACTGCAACAGACGCCGTCCAACCAGATTCTGCTGGGGTTGGCGCTGTTCCTGTCCATATTTATCATGACGCCGGTGTTTCAGCAGGTGAATATTAACGCTCTGCAGCCGTACATCAATGAAGAGATTAATGCCGATCAGGCGCTGGCCCAGGCGGAGATACCATTTCGTGCATTCATGGCAGCGCAGACCCGGGAGTCGGATCTGCAACTGTTTCTGGAGTTATCCGATTCGCCGGAGGTTGCCAGCATTGATGAGGTGCCAATCACAGTACTGATTCCTGCCTTTGTCACCAGCGAATTAAAAACTGCGTTTCAGATAGGTTTTCTGCTGTTCATTCCGTTTCTGGTGATCGACCTGGTGGTGGCCAGTGTGCTGATGGCGATGGGTATGATGATGCTTTCGCCAATTATTATTTCTTTGCCGTTCAAGATCATGCTGTTTGTGCTGGTTGACGGCTGGGCCATGGTTATCGGTACCCTGGCCATGAGTTTTGGAGTCTGATGCGATGACACCTGATGTGGCGGTCACCGTCTGGCGCGAAGCAATGTGGTTGATCGTATTGCTGGTGGCAGTGATTGTAATGCCAAGCCTGCTGATCGGACTGGTCATCAGTACCTTTCAGGCGGCAACCCAGATCAACGAGCAGACCCTGAGTTTTCTGCCACGCCTGATGACAACACTGGTTGTTATCATCATGACCGGGCCGTGGTTGTTGCGCAAAATCCTCGACTTCTCCGAGCAGTTGATTCTCAGTATTCCAATGTTGATAGGTTAGGCGGGTGTTGACGTTTACGGATGCGGAGATCGGAGCACTGCTGGGCAGTTATTTGTGGCCAATGTTTCGCATCATGGGATTTTTTCTGGCGGCGCCCGTGTTCGGCTCCAATTTTGTACCCGTCAGGGTGCGGTTGATTCTGTCGCTGGTGGTTTCTCTGCTGATTGCACCAACCATACCCGCAGTGCCGGTGGTGGAGGCATTGTCGCTGTCCGCATTTCTGATTGTTGCACAGCAGATCCTGGTTGGCGCCGCGCTGGGTTTTTTCCTGCAGATGCTGTTCCAGTTGTTTGTTTTGCTGGGCCAGATGATTGCCATGCAGATGGGGCTGGGTTTTGCTTCCATGATGGATCCGGCCAATGGCGTAAACGTGGCAATCCTCAGTACGTTTTATCTGATGTTTGTCACGGTGCTGTTTATTTCCTTTGACGGTCATCTGGTGATGATCGAAGTGATTGCGGAGAGCTTTACACTGGTGCCAATCGCTACCACCGGGCTTGACGTGGATGTCTACTATCAATTGATCAGCACCATAAGCTGGGCTTTTTCCAGTGCGCTGCTGCTGGCATTACCAGCAGTGACTGCCTTGCTGATCACCAATTTTGCATTTGGCATCATGACCCGCGCCGCACCACAGATGAATATTTTTGCACTGGGTTTCCCGGTGGCACTGATGTTCGGGTTGTTCATTGTGTGGATAAGCATGGCGTTTTTTCTGGATTCAGTTGAAGCAATATTTGCAGAGATGTTTGTCCGCATGCGCGCGTTATTACAATAGGGAGTGAGTCATGGCAGAAGAGCAGGATTCCTCGGCGGAAAAAACCCAGGAACCCACCCCCAAACGGCTTGAAAAAGCCAGCGAGGAAGGCGATACCGTCCGTTCCCGCGAACTCAATACCATGGCTATCCTGTTGACCGGTTCGGTCGGCATGCTGATGTTTGGCGGATTGATGGCGCAGTCACTGGGCAATATCATGGGCCAGAATCTGGTACTGTCGCGCGCCGCCATTTTTGACACTGCCACCATGATCAGCTATCTGGATGTGTCGGTGATGGAAGGCATGCGACTGATGCTGCCGATTTTTGGGGTGCTGCTGCTCGCAGCATTCCTTGGCCCCATAGGGTTGGGGGGCTGGAACTTTACGTTCAAGGCGGTGATGCCCAAGGCCAGCCGGATGAATCCGGGTTCAGGTCTCAAACGCATGTTTGGCCCCAAAGCACTGGTGGAGCTTGCGAAGGCCGCCGGCAAGGTGCTGGTGGTGGCCGGTATTGCGCTGCTGCTGCTTGCTGTAAACATGAACACAATCATGGGTATGCAGCAGGAGGCTATCGGGCCCGCCATACAACATGCGATGGTTGTTATTGGCTGGTCGGTGCTGGCAATGTCCTGTGCAATGATTCTGATAACCATGATCGATATTCCGTTTCAGATTCACTCGCATACACAAAAATTGCGCATGACCACGCAGCAGGTCAAGGACGAGATGAAGGATACGGAAGGAAAGCCGGAAGTGAAACAGCGCATCCGGCAGTTGCAGTATCAAATGTCACAGAACAAGATGCTTAATGCATTGCCGCAGGCCGATGTCATTATCACCAACCCGGAGCATTATGCCGTGGCGCTGAAATATCAGCAGGGTGGGGGGCAGGGTGCGCCTGTGCTGCTGGCCAAGGGGATTGATTTTATGGCGCTGCGCATACGTGAGGCCGCCGCCAAACACAAAATTCCCGTCATTGAGTCACCAGTACTTGCGCGCGCAATTTTCTACAATACAAAACTGGACGAAGAAATTCCCGAAGGCCTGTACAAGGCGGTTGCGCAGGTGCTGGCTTATGTGTTCCAGCTGCGTCAGCATGTCAGAGGCGTGGGACCAAAACCTGTGTTGGCCACTGACCTGCCAGTGCCAGAGGAGTTGCGTCACGACTAAAAAGCGTCTGAAATCCTGAGGCTTATTAAAATAAATTTCACATTCGTAAAAAGTGAGCACGACTTTTGCAGTACCTGTATCAGGAACACAAAAGTTGACTTGAATCGCTGCAAAAGCGTCAAGAAATTGGTTGCGGTGACTGTTATCTGACAGTCCTCCGTCAACGGAGCTACTTAAACGACATGATGAACTTTGGTACAGAATCAGGAAGAGGGATGGACCGCACCAGGCTGCTGTCCAATGCCCGCAGTCTGACCGACGGCAATCTGGGTATCCCCATTTTGTTGCTGGTGATTCTGGCGATGATGACCCTGCCGATTCCACCGATTCTGCTCGATGTGTTTTTCACGTTTAACATTACGATCGCACTGGTCGTGCTGGTAGTGGCTGTTTACGCCATGCGGCCACTTGATTTTGCTGTCTTCCCGACCATTCTGCTGATTTCAACACTGCTGCGGCTGGCACTGAACGTCGCCTCTACCCGCGTTGTACTGCTCAACGGGCACGAAGGCGGTGCGGCTGCGGGGCGCGTTATCGAGTCATTCGGTGAGGTTGTCATCGGTGGCAACTACGCGGTAGGTCTGATTGTGTTTCTCATTCTGATCATTATCAATTTTGTAGTAGTCACCAAGGGCGCAGGGCGCATTGCGGAAGTCAGTGCGCGATTCACGCTGGATGCGATGCCGGGCAAGCAGATGGCAGTAGACGCTGACATGAACGCCGGCATTATCGATCAGGAACAGGCCAGAGCGCGTCGCCAGGACATCACGCAGGAAGCTGACTTCTACGGGGCCATGGATGGTGCCAGTAAATTTGTCAAAGGTGATGCCATTGCCGGCATTCTGATTCTGGTTATCAATATGGTCGGTGGTCTGGCCATCGGCATGTTGCAGCATGAACTGACCTTTGGTCTGGCTGCAGAGCGATATGCACTGCTGACCATCGGTGACGGTCTGGTGGCACAGATTCCGGCACTGGTGCTGTCAACAGCGGCAGCGATCATGGTTACCCGCAATAACAATTCCGAGATGATGGGCGCCCAGGTGGTGGGGCAGATGTTTGCAACCCCGCGTTCTCTGGGTATTGCCGGCATGGTGTTGTTTGTGATGGGTATCGTGCCAGGTATGCCACATTTTGCATTTCTGTCATTGTCTGCAGCGGCAGTGACCGGCTCTGTGCTGATTTACCTGAAACAGCAGCGGGCCGCCGCACCCGGCATTGAAGAGGAGGCCGCGAAAAAAGCCGAGCAGGAGAAAAAGCTGGCGGAAGCCGAACCCCAGGAGCTGGGCTGGAATGATGTTGCTCCGGTAGACGTGGTGGGGCTGGAAGTCGGCTACCGATTGATTCCGCTGGTGGATAAAACGCAGGGTGGGCAACTGTTGGGCCGTATCAAGGGGATTCGCAAAAAACTCTCTCAGGAACTTGGTTTTCTGGTGCCATCGGTGCACATTCGCGACAACCTTGACCTGCAGCCCAATGAGTATCGCATCAATCTGATGGGCGTGAATGTTGGCGGGGCTGAGATCTATCCGGAGCGCGAGATGGCCATTAATCCGGGGCAGGTGTATGGCCAGGCGCAGGGTATTGCCACCAAGGATCCGGCGTTCGGGCTGGATGCCTTGTGGATTGAACCGGGTCAGCGCGAGCAGGTGCAGTCGCTGGGTTATACCGTGGTGGATGCCAGTACCGTTGTGGCGACTCATATGAATACCCTGTTGCAGAAACATGCACACGAGTTGCTGGGTCACGATGAAGTGCACGAATTGCTGGCCATGCTCGCAAAAACCTCCAAAAAGCTGGCCGAAGAGCTGCCATCCATGGTCAACCCCAATATTTTGCGCCGCGTGTTACAGAATCTGTTGCAGGAAGGTATTCCGGTGAAAGACATGCGCACGATTGGCGAGGCGCTGGCAGTCACCGCAGCGCGTACCAGTGATCCTGGCGTGCTGACAGCCGCGGTGCGGGTGGCACTGGCGCGGGTGATAGTACAGGGTATTTACGGCAACCGCTCAGAATTGCCGGTGATTACGCTGGATCCGGCACTGGAACAGATATTGCTTAAAGCAGTACAGCAGTCGGCACAGCAAAGTGAGCAGGGTATGGCGGATGACAACGTGGTTATTGAGCCGGGCATCGCAGAGCGTCTGCAGCAGGCGCTGGTACAGGCGGCACAGCGGCAGGAAATTGCCGGCAATCCTGCCGTTTTGCTGGTTGGTGCGCCATTGCGCGCACTGCTCAGCCGGTTTGTGCGTTTTACGATGGCGGGATTGAAGGTACTGTCGTATCAGGAAATTCCGGATAACAAACAGATAACGATTGTGGCGACCATTGGCCAGTAAACAAGACAGGCCAGTAATTAGACAGGCACATCAACATGCCTGACAAAGGTGAGGACTGATCATGCAACTTAAAAAATTCCTGGCAAAAGACATGCGGCAGGCACTGATGCAGGTACGCGAGGCACTGGGTGAGGATGCTGCCATTCTCTCCTCCCGCAGCGTACCCGGCGGTGGTGTGGAGGTGGTGGCAACCCAGTCTCCGCCGGCGGTGACAGCAGTCGCGGATCAGGCAACTGCCGTGCCGGCTGTCAGTAAAGCTGAGTTTGGTGCCATGCGCTCGGAGTTGAACAGTATTCGCAGCCTGCTGCAGCAGCGGCTGAATGGTATTGCCTGGGATCAGTTTGCCCGTCATACGCCAGCCCAGGCAGCTGTCTGGGAGCGGTTGTCGGCCATGGGGTTGCCGGGTGTGATCAATCGCAGATTGATTGACGGTGCAAACGGTGCCCGTACGCTGGAGCAGTTGTGGCGCCAGTCGTTGTCAGCACTGGTCAGGCAGACACCGGTGATGGGCAGCGATCCGGTAGAAGCCGGTGGGGTATTTGCATTGCTTGGACCAACAGGCGCCGGTAAAACCACCACCATCGCCAAGCTGGCAACACGCTTTGTGCTGGCGCACGGTCCGGAGGACGTTGCACTGGTCACGACGGACAGTTTTCGGCTGGCGGCGCACGAACAATTGCGCACATTGGGGCGAATACTTGGCGTCAGCGTCAGGATTGTTGATAATGAGCACTCGCTGGCTGACACACTGGACAGCCTGTCGCACAAACGCCTGGTGTTGATCGATACCGCAGGTCTGCCTTCGGGTCATCCTGATCAGATCCGTCAACTGACGGCGCTGGCACAGCAACCGCAGGTGCAGAAGTGGCTGGTGTTGCCATGCACCACGCAGGCACAGGTCCTGAATGCCGCCTGGAAAACCTGTTCGACGGCAGGTGTTTCTGCGTGTATTCTGACGCATCTGGACGAAGCCTGTACGATGGGTGAGGCGCTGGCGTTGTGTATTGAACGCGCTCTGCCTGTGGTGTACGAGACGTTCGGGCAAACCATACCGGACGATCTGGCGGTCGCAACGGCGCAGACACTGGTCAGGCGGGCGGTAGCACTTGGGCGGGAACAGGCCGCGACACCGGTGGACCGTCACAAAATTTTGAACGATTATGGCAGTCAGGCGATGGCTGCCGTTCCGGTTGCCGGGAATGCGGCACGTTAACGCTGGGGAGAATTAAAGGGATGCATCCCATACAAGTACTGGCTGTGACCGGTGGCAAAGGTGGCGTCGGCAAGACCAGTATTTCTGTCAATCTCAGTCTGGCCCTGGCGCAACTGGATAAGCGGGTCGTGCTGATGGACGCGGATCTTGGCCTGGCCAACGTGGATATTCTGCTGGGTGTAAAAGCCAGCCGCACCATTGAAGATGTGCTGGCAGGTGATTGCAGCCTTGGCGAGGTACTGGTGAAGACACATGGCATCAGTATCATACCGGCATCATCCGGAGTGCAGTCACTGGTAACCATGGGTCCCGGGCAGCACGCGGGTATTATCGATGCCTTCAGTGAGCTGGCTGATGACCTGGATGTGCTGGTAGTGGATACCGCAGCGGGCATCTCCGATACAGTGATCAGTTTTGTTCGCGCGGCCCAGGAAGTGATTGTGGTCGTCTGTGATGAACCTTCATCCATGACCGACGCCTATGCGCTGATCAAACTGCTGAACCGCGACTGTCAGTTGCAGGACTTCAGAATTCTGGCGAACATGACGCGCAGTGCTGAGGAAGGTATCAACCTGTTCAATCGGTTTTCTGCGGTTGCGGGGCGCTTTCTGGATGTGAATCTGCGTTTTGCCGGTGAAATACCTTATGATGAAACCTTACGCAAGGCCGGGCAGCGACAGCGCCCGGTGCTGGATGCCTATCCGGGTTGCAAGGCATCCGAAGCCTACCGGCGCCTTGCCAAAGAAGTCGCCAGCTGGCCGGTACGCACCGAAGCCAGCGGCAAGCTGGAATTTTTTGTCGAACGACTGGTTCAGGGCATGGTCTGACATATGAGTGCCTCGGTTTATCAAGATGTACAGACTGGCAACATGGATGACATGGTGACGCAGCACGCGCCGCTGGTTAAACGTATTGCGCATCATTTACTGATGCGCATGCCGTCCAGTGTTCAGCTGGATGATCTGATTCAGTCAGGCATGATTGGTTTGCTGGAAGCGGCACGCAAATACGATGTCTCCAAGGGGGCCAGTTTCGAGACGTATGCCGGTATCCGCATCCGCGGTGCCATGCTGGACGAAATACGCCGTGGTGACTGGGCCCCTCGCTCGGTGCATCGCAAGTCCCGCGAGGTCGCCGAGGCCGTCAAGCGGGTGGAATCGCGTACCGGTACCGATGCCCGGGATCATGAGGTGGCTGAAGAGCTCGGTATCGACCTTGAAACCTACTACACCATTTTGCAGGATTCCTCTGGCAGCCGTCTGTTCAGTTTCGACGATCTGACTGGTGGCGGTGACGACTCCATCATGGAATCAGCGTCAGCGCAGGTCAGCGGCCCGTCCGATGACCTGCAGGAGGACTCGTTCCGGGATCATCTGGCGGACGCCATAGAGGATCTGCCCGAGCGAGAAAAACTGGTGCTTGCGCTGTATTACGATGAAGAGCTGAATCTTAAAGAGATTGGCGAGGTGCTGGGCGTCAGCGAATCCCGCGTCAGTCAGATCCATTCCCAGGCTGCCTTGCGGCTGCGCGCACGACTCAAGGAATGGAGATAGGGGAACCTCTGAATAGCTGTCCTTCACTCCAGTCACAATTATTTCACACCGCCACCTAAATTTTTCCCCCGATTGAGCGATAACCCTTCTAGGGAACCTCTGAATAAGCCAGCGCTATTACAAATTGATTCAGAGGACCCCTGGAGAACTACCGTTCACTGGTGCGGTGCTCTGACAGAATTCACGACCTGGAGGCGGTTTTGAACAAGAACATGAAAATTCTCATTGTTGATGACTTCTCAACAATGCGACGCATTATCAAAAATCTGTTGCGTGACCTTGGCTTTACCAACACTGCCGAGGCTGATGATGGTAATTCCGCCTTGCCGATGCTTGAAAACGGCGAGTTCGAATTTCTGATTACTGACTGGAATATGCCGGGCATGACAGGGATTGATCTGCTCAAGGCTGTCCGGTCCAGCGAAAAGCTGCGCGCCTTGCCGGTATTGATGGTAACGGCGGAAGCCAAACGTGACCAGATCATTGCGGCTGCCCAGGCGGGCGTCAGTGGTTATGTGGTCAAGCCTTTCACCGCTGCGGCGCTGCAGGAGAAGATTGAAAAGATCTTTGAACGCGTCGAAGCCAACGGTTGAGGGGCGCGCCTTATGACAGAAACTGATCAGGAACGCTATGAACTCCTGTACCACGAAGTGGGACGACTGACCCGTGCACTGCACAATGCGATCAGGGACTTTCATCTGGATATCGGCCTGGAGGGTGATACGGTTGTCGAGCACGAACTGTCCGAGATGGTGGATGCCCGATGCCGGCTGAATTACGTTATGAATATGACCGAAGAAGCCGCCAATAAAACCATGGATAAAGTGGATGAGGCGGCGCCGATCATACAAGGGCTGGTTGACCAGAGCGCCGATCTGCGACCTGACTGGCAGACCTATATGGCCAGCCGCCAGTCAGATCCGGCAGAGCAGGACTTGTATGCAAGGGTTACCGCGCTGCTGGACAATGTCAGCACGGAAGGCGGTGGCATCCACGAGCGGCTTACCGACATCTTAATGGCGCAGGGTTATCAGGATCTGAGTGGTCAGGTTATCAAGCGGGTGATCAGTCTGGTCAGCGATGTAGAAAAAAGCCTGGTGCGACTGGTGAAACTGGCGAGCAGCGTTGAACAGGCAGCGGGTATTCAGTCAGCGGCCGCTGTCAGGGGCACAGATGACAGTCCGAGTGAACAGCAACGTATCAGGGCAGAGGGTCCACAAACAGATGTCCGCCGCAAGCACGATGTCGTGTCAGGTCAGGATGATGTGGACGATTTGCTGTCCAGTCTGGGGTTTTGACTCAGGCAACAGCGTACTGCTGAGGTCAGTCATGCGGAGAGGTCAGGCACTATGAGTTTTTTTGACGACGAAGAGATCCTTGAAGATTTTCTGGTGGAAGCCGGTGAAATTCTCGAGCAGCTTTCCGAACAGCTGGTGCAACTGGAGAAGCAGCCCGATGACAAGGATCTGCTGAATGCCATTTTTCGCGGGTTTCATACCGTCAAGGGTGGTGCTGGTTTTCTGCAACTCAATGCGATGGTCGATTGCTGTCATGTTACCGAAAATCTGTTCGATAATCTTCGCAATGGTCACCGCAAAGTGACTTCCGAGTTGATGGATATTGTTCTGCAGGCACTGGACTGCGTCAATGAAATGTTTGCCCGGGTCAAGGAGCGTCAGCCACCGCAGCCAGTTTCCGCCGAGCTGCTGGCGGCCCTTGAAGCATTGGCCAATGGTGAAGACGATCTGGCCGTGGCCTCCATTGCCGGTATGGCGGAACCGGAAACGAGCGGAAAAGTGCCTGACGACATGAATGATTGCATGTCTGATGACATAACCGATGAAGAGTTTGATGAGTTGCTGGCGGCGCTCGATTCAGCAGATGTGAGCGCCGAGTCAAACGGCTCCGATGCCGGCAGCAATGATGAGATTACCGACGAGGAATTTGAAGCGCTGCTGGATCAGCTGCAGGGCACTGTTGCCGCAGCTGATGTGCCAGAGAACAAACCCGCTTCAGCGGCCGTCGAGAGCAGTTCTGACGAAATAACGGACGAAGAATTTGAAGCGCTGCTGGATCAGTTGCATGGTACGCCGGGTGATGTGTCGCGGGCGACCGACGCTGCGCCTGCAAATACCGACAGCCCATCAGCAGGTATCAACAACCCGCCATCAAGTGCCGGCAGCCAGTCATCAAACGCCAGGCCTCATTTACAGGCGGTGCCTTCGACACCCGCCAGTGCGCCCGCTACAAGATCCTCTCCCGAGCCAGCCGCGCAGGCCGCCAGGGAGTCCTCTGCGCCTGAAACAACGGTGCGGGTGGATACCCGTCGGCTGGACGAGATCATGAATATGGTCGGCGAGCTGGTACTGGTCAGAAATCGTCTGGTCCGAATTGGTTCAACATCAGCGGATGAAATATTGTCCAAAGCGGTAGGGAATCTTGATCTGGTGACTGCCGACCTGCAGTCGTCCGTCATGAAAACCCGTATGCAACCCATCAAAAAGGTGTTCGGACGCTTTCCGCGTGTTGTAAGAGACCTGGCACGCAGCCTCAAAAAGGACGTATTGCTGGAACTGCACGGTGAAGATACCGATCTGGACAAGAATCTGGTTGAAGCGCTGGCCGACCCGCTTGTGCACCTGGTGCGTAATTCGGTGGACCATGGTATCGAGTTGCCGGATTTGCGCCAGGAGCGCGGCAAACCCAGGCAGGGTACCATTTTATTGTCTGCCGAACAGGAGGGGGATCACATACTGCTGACCATCAACGATGATGGCAACGGCATGGATCCTGACATGCTGCGGCGCAAGGCGGTTGAGAAAGGGTTGATGGACAGGGATGCGGCAGACAGACTCAGTCGCAGCGAATGTTTTGATCTTATCTTTGCGCCGGGATTCTCCACCAAGACTGAAGTATCCGATGTGTCTGGCCGTGGTGTGGGCATGGATGTGGTCAAGACCAAGATTTCCCAGTTGAACGGTTCGGTTGCCATTGAGTCCAGCCCCGGCAAAGGTACACGAATAGAGATCAAGGTGCCGTTGACGCTGGCGATCATGCCAACGCTGATGATCATGGTGGGTGAGCAGACGTTTGCCCTGCCACTGGCGAGTGTGAGCGAAATTTTTAATCTGGATCTCAGCAGCACACATGTTGTTGACGGCCAGCAGGTTGTCACTGTGCGCGACAAGGCTCTGCCATTGTTTCATCTGCGCCGCTGGCTCAGCCGCCAGGACGGTGATAAAGCCAGACTGAGTCCTGAGGCAAACGTGGTTATTGTCAGTGTTGGTGCACAGCGCGTTGGTTTTGTTGTGGATACGCTGATCGGGCAGGAAGAGGTTGTCATCAAGCCGCTCGGGAGAATGTTACATGGTACACCTGGCATGGCGGGCGCGACTATCACCGGTGATGGGCGCATAGCGGTGATTCTGGATGTGCCCGGGTTGTTAAAGTGTTATGCCGCATAACAGGGAATGTCATAGATGAGTATCAGGGTATTGGTGGTGGATGATTCAGGCTTTTTCCGGCGGCGTTTGACAGAGCTGATAAACGCCGACACCCGGCTGGAAGTTGTCGGGACTGCAGCTAACGGTCAGGAGGCGATTGATCAGACACAACGACTGAAGCCGGACGTGATCACCATGGATTACGAAATGCCGGTGATGGATGGCATTACTGCGGTGCGACATATTTACAGTGACAGCCGCACGCCGGTATTGATGTTTTCGTCGCTGACGTATGAAGGTGCACGGGTAACGCTGGACGCGCTTGAAGCAGGGGCGGTGGATTTTCTGCCCAAGAATTTTGAGGATATCTCACACCACGCTGATGAGTTGCAGAAGATTTTGTGCGACCGCATTGTGGTCGTGTCTGGCAGTCGCGGATCGGCCAGAAGCGCAGCTACGGGTGCCATGCTTCGCCCCGGCGGCGGGCAGTCCCGGGTGACATCAGCATCAGCGGCACCGGACAGGGCGGCAACACAGCGACGCACCGGCCTGCGCCAGTCACAACTGGTGATAATTGGCGCCTCTACCGGTGGGCCGATGGCGCTGCAGGAAGTGTTGACTGCGTTGCCGCGTGCGTTCCCGTTGCCAATACTGCTGGTTCAGCACATGCCGGGTACTTTTACCAAAGCGTTTGCTGAACGACTGAACAGAATCTGCCAGATAGAAGTTTCTGAAGCACAGGATGGCGATGTGCTGAAACCAGGACACGCCTATCTCGCACCGGGTGGCAAACAGATGCTGGTTGAGGGGCGCCCGCCTCTGAAAGTACGGGTCATGAATGGTGATGAACGGCTCAATTATCGTCCTTCCCTGGACGTGACTTTCGGGTCGGCATCGCGCGAACTGGGAGGCAAGGTACTGGGCGTGGTGCTGACCGGCATGGGTGCTGATGGTCGTGACGGCGCGCGTCTGCTCAAGGCTCAGGGCGCTACCATCTGGGCCCAGGATGAAGCCAGTTCAGTGATCTACGGCATGCCCATGGCAGTTGCCAGGGCGGGCCTGGTGGATGAAGTAATAGCGTTGAAAAATGTAGCCACAAGACTGAGCGAGGAGATCGCCTGACATGCGTATCTGGTCAGTAGCCAATCAGAAGGGCGGCGTGGGTAAAACCACCACGGCGGTAGCCCTTGCCTGCCTGCTGGCTGATCGGGGTAAACGCGTACTGATGCTGGATCTGGATCCCCAGGCATCGCTTGGCAGTTATTTCGGGCACTCACCTGAGAATGTTGAACACAGCAGCTTCAGACTGTTTGTGCCGCCCGGCAAATTGACTGATCAGATTGTCAGTGGCTGTATTCATGCTACCGGTTATCCGCAGTTGTCACTTGTGCCCGGCAGTACGGCGCTCGCAACCCTTGAGCGCAGTGCGGTGTCCCAGGAAGGCATGGGGCTGGCGATTGCGCGGACACTGGGACGTCTCTGGGACGATTATGACTATGCTCTGATTGACAGTCCTCCAACGCTGGGTGTGCTCCTGATTAATGCGCTGGCAGCCTCGGAGCAATTGATTGTGCCGGTGCAGACGGAGTATCTGGCTATCAAGGGCGTTGAGCGTATGCTGAATACGCTGCAAATGGTCAATCGCTCCCGGCGCCAGCCCTTACCTTTTCTGATGGTGCCGACACTGTTTGACCGGCGCACGCAAGCCAGCGTCACCAGTATTCGCTATATGCGCAAGACCTGGCCCGAGTATGTGTGGAATGCGGCGATACCGGTAGATACCCGTTTGCGTGATGCCAGTGCCAAAGGTGTGACACCGCTGGCGCTGGATCCTCAAAGTCGTGGCATTCAGGCCTACGGTTCATTGTTGAAGACTCTGTTAAAAGCCGAGGCAGATCGATTTGCCGTCTCCGGAGCAGTTGCCAATGGTTAATGCACAGATAACTGCTGCCAGCACCACGGGGCAGGTTAACCTGGTTCAGGATTATCTGGATGCGCTGCTGCGCGATGTAACCGGGGACGCGACTTTTTATCCTGAACCCCAGCCTGAACCCCAGCCTGAACCCCAGCCTGCAACCCAGACAGCCCGAGTTGCAGAGACCGCAATAGCAGCACCCGATGTGGACACCTTGCTGATTGCCGACGCAGCCACTAGCGCTCGCGGCACGCGGGTACGTCCGGAATGGGCCAGCCAGCCCTTTGCAGCCCTGTTGTTTGAAGTCGATGGCATGGACATGGCAGCACCGCTGCATGAACTGGGCGGAATTTCACTGATAAGCGGCAAATTGCAGCCGGTGATGGGGCAGGCACCGTGGTTTCTGGGTCTGCTGCGCTGGAACGGCCGTAACATCCGCGTGATTGATACAGCACAGTTTCTGATGCCCGAGCGGGTGACTGACAACCAGCACGTTGAGAATTACCAGTCAGTGATTGTCCTTGGTGACAGTCTCTGGGCGCTGGCAGTCAATCAGGCTGCGCAGTCTGTGCGTCTGAGGCCGGAAGAGGTACGCTGGCGTGAGGGTAGCAGTACACGCCCCTGGCTGGCCGGAACCCTGCTTGACCGCCTGTGCTCGATGCTGGATATCGCAGAATTGACACGGATGCTGACTGCGTCGGAAGCAGGCTAGATGCAGTCGGTTAACGGCGTTCATGCGTGTCGTTCGATGTTCTGGTACAAAATATGCATCTTGTATGCATGGTGCTAAAAGAAAGGCAAATACGGGTGATTTTTACAGGCAAGCGCTAATAATTTGACGTTTTGCAGCACACACAAACCCGATGCTGCAACCACAGACACTACAACCCAGAAAGAACAGACAGAGAGACCCGGCCAATGGCAGAACTTAAACAGCAGCTTAATCAACAACAGGAAGACCAGGTCCTGCAGTGGGTAACCTTCCGGCTGGACAATGAAACCTACGGCGTCAATGTCATGGCGGTCAAGGAGGTCCTGAAGTTTCAGGACATTGCGCCGGTGCCGGGTGCACCCGACTACGTGACCGGTATTATCAATATCCGTGGCACGGTCATTTCAGTGATCAATACACGGCGCCGGTTCGGGCTGCAGGATCTGGAAGCAGATGACAATACCCGCATTGTGATCATTGAAATCGGTCAGCACATTATCGGTATTGTGGTTGATAGTGTTGCGGAGGTGGTGTATCTGCGCCAGTCGCAGATTGAGACAGCGCCCCAGGTGAACAAGGATGAATCGGCAAAGTTCATTTCCGGTGTCTGCCATCGCGATAACGCCCTGCTGATTCTGGTTGAGCTGGACAAGCTGCTGACTGAAGATGAGCTGGCGGAGCTGGATAACTGATGCATCAGGCGGGAGAAACTGCATGTTGATTATGGTGATGACAGGTGTCTGCCTGACACTGGTGCTGGCCCTGCTGGGGATGCAGGTGATGAATATGCGTCGAATACGGCAGCTCAGTGAGGCGCTGCAGGCTGCCACCGCGCGACAGGAAGCACTGCTGCACAGCAGCGGTCAGGCAATTGTATCGCTCAATGCGTCGTTGCAGGCGCTTGATCAGAGGGTGACGCATACTGCGCGGCGTCAGCAGGAACTGGAGAACAAGGACAGCGGCAGCCTGACCTATGCACAGGCCAGCAAACTGATCCAGATGGGCGCAGGACCGGAGGATCTGGTCAAATCCTGCGGCCTGTCTCAGGCAGAGGCCAAGCTGGTGTCGCTGATGGCAGCCAGAGGCGTTGGCAGAACGGCCTGATTACCGGCGGTGGCAACCGACATAAAACCGGCTGCAACTGGCACCAGAACCGTTGCGCAGGGCAGGCATTTCAACTGAAATGTGGTTATAATCGGCCGGATGACCGATACCAACTCTCCATCATCCCGGACACCTTCTTCCCAGACACTTCTGCTGGAGGCCCGCGCACTGTTCTGCGAGCGTGACGAGCGGGTATTGTTCGATAATCTGAACTTCTCACTGCATGCCGGTCAATTGATGCAGGTGCAGGGCAGCAATGGCAGTGGCAAAACCACGCTGCTCAGAATTCTCTGTGGTCTGAACGACAATTACGAGGGTGACATCTACTGGCGTGGTGCGTCTATAGACGAGCAGCGCGAGACATTTCTGGCCTCGATGCTGTATATCGGACATCGGGTGGGCGTTAATCGTATTCTCACGCCACGCGAAAACCTGCGCTGGAGTGCTTCCCTGCATACACCGGTCAGTGATCAGCGCATTGAAGCGGCGCTGGGCCGGGTGGGTCTGCGTGCCTATGAGGATATTCCCTGTCGCAATCTTTCAGCTGGTCAGCAGCAACGTGTGTCGCTGGCCCGGTTGCTGATCAGCCCGGCACCCCTGTGGATACTGGATGAGCCGTTTACCACACTGGATGTTCACGGTGTGCGCGAACTGGAACAATTGCTGGCCGAACATGTGGGGCAGGGTGGGTCGGTGCTGGTAACCACCCACCATGCGCTTAATGTGTCCTGCGAATTGCACAGACTGAACCTTGATGGAGTTGCCCGCGCCGCATGACAGACTCTCACTTGCCAGCCAATGCCCTCCCGCAGGTCAGCACCTGGGGCGCTTTCAGAGCCACCCTGAAGCGTGATCTGCTGGTTGCGTTCAAACGCCGTAATGACCTGCTCAACCCCATCATGTTTTTTCTGATTGTGGTGTCGCTGTTCCCGCTGGGAGTCAGCCCGGATCCCGTTGAGCTTTCGCGGGTGTCTGCCGGCGTGATCTGGGTTTCGGCGCTGCTGGCATCCATGCTGTCGCTGGACAATCTGTATCGCGCCGACTACGAAGATGGTTCACTGGAGCAGTTGTTGCTGTCTCCGCAGCCTCTGTATTTTCTGGTGCTGGCAAAAAACATCAGCCACTGGCTGATCAGTGGTTTGCCGGTGGTTATCCTCTCGCCGCTGCTGGCGTATATGCTGTACCTGCCGGGCGAGGCGTATGTAACTCTGGTACTGACCTTGCTGATAGGGACGCCGGTGCTGAGTCTGTTTGGCTCCATAGGTGTGGCCCTCACTGTGGGGTTGGGCAGTCGTGGGCTGATTCTGGCGGTGATTGTTTTGCCGCTGTCCACACCGGTGCTTATAATTGGTGCCAAGGCAGTCAGTGATGTCATGTTCGGGTTGCCGGTTGGCAGTCACTTTGCCCTGCTTGGCGCCATACTGGCCCTGGCATTGACGATGGCACCGCTGGCATCAGCAGCAGCGCTGCGTATCAGCGTAGACTGAGATTCGGGTGCGTTACAAAGCGTAACACGGTGCAAAAATTTCCCGTGTTATAGTCGGTTTATCAACAGCTTGGGATGGAGTAGAGAATACATGTGGCTCTGGTTTTCTAAATTGGGTTCCCCGCGCTGGTTTTATGAATTGTCGGACAAGTGGCTGCCATGGCTGTATGGCGCGATGGTTGTGCTGGGGCTGGTGGGTTTAACAGCTGCTCTGTTGCTGGTGCCGGAGGATTATCAGCAGGGTCACACCATCCGCATCATGTATGTGCACGTACCGGTGGCGAGCATCTCGCTGGCGTGTTTCCCGTTGATGGCTGTTGCCGGCACCATCACGCTGGTCTGGAAAATGAAACTTGCTGATATGGTGGCCAAGTGTGTTGCGCCCATTGGTGCCTGGTTTACCGGTCTGGCGCTGGCCACCGGCGCTCTGTGGGGAGAACCCATCTGGGGAACCTGGTGGGCCTGGGATGCCCGGCTGACCTCGATGCTGATTCAGTTTTTTCTGTTTGTTGGCGTGATTGCGCTGCGTTCAGCCATCGAAAGCCCGGATGCCGCCGCCAAAGCCTGCGCGGTGCTCGCGATCGTAGGGGCTATCAATGTACCGATCATCAAATACTCAGTGGAGTGGTGGAATACTCTGCATCAGCCAGCCAGCCGTATTTCCACCAGTGCCATTGCGCCAAATCCACCGGAAGTGTGGGTGCCGTTGCTGATCATGATCTGCGCGGTCTATGTGTTTTTTGTAATAACGCTACTTTTACGTACGCGCAATGAAATTCTGGTGCGTGAACGCCGGTCGCAATGGGTGAAAGATCTGGTTGCCAACGCCTGACGGGATATTTCTGATGCCAACAGTACAGTTTTCAAGCCTGGGTGAGTTTCTGCAAATGGGCAACTATACCTTCCATGTCTGGACGGTTTATCTGCTTTTTGCGATCTTCATCAGTTACAATCTGCTGCTGCCACGATTGCAGCGGCAGCAGTTTATCCGTGAACAGAAACGCCGTGCCAGTCGCGATGCCGAACTCGCCGCCAGGTCACAGCAGCAAGCCGGCAACCCGCAAGAACTGGATTAATCACTGGAGTAAGTCATGAAGCCTCATCGTAGAAAGAAACTGGGTATTATTCTTTTTATCACGACCGGTCTGACGGTTGCGATCGGTTTGTCACTGTACGCGCTGAGCAATAATATTGACCTGTTTTTTACGCCCACCCAGGTGGCAGCGGGTGAAGTGACGCCAGGACAGCGCATCCGGGTTGGCGGTATGGTCAAAGAAGGCTCGGTGGAACACAGCCAGAGCGATCTGGAGGTCAGTTTTGTAACCACCGATTACAGCCACGATGTGCAGGTATTTTACAGTGGCATACTGCCGGACCTGTTCCGCGAAGGGCAGGGCATAGTAGCTGAGGGTTCGATGTCGCCGGAGGGTACGTTTATTGCCTCGCGAGTGCTGGCCAAACATGATGAGAATTATATGTCCGTCGAGGTGAAAGCGGCTCTGGACGCGGCGGAGCTGCAGCGCAATGCCTCGTCGGGAGCGTATTGATGATACCGGAGCTGGGTAACTTTGCACTGATTCTGGCGTTTTTTCTCAGTGTCATTCTGGGTGTGATACCGATGGCCGGCGCCGCCCGGAACAATGTGATGTGGATGTCACTGGCGCGGCCCCTGGCTGCCGGTGTGTTTGTGTTTCTGAGTATCAGTCTGCTGGTGCTGGCCTACAGCTTTGTCACAGATGATTTTTCAGTGCAGTTTGTTGCCTCGCACTCAAACACCACCTTGCCCCTGCAATACAAAATGACGGCTGTCTGGGGCGGCCACGAAGGCTCTTTCCTGTTCTGGACCTGGATGCTGGGTGGCTGGATGCTGGCGGTTGCCATTTTCAGCAAATCAGTGCCGCTGGAGTTTATTGCCCGGGTGCTGAGTGTGATGGGTCTGATCAGTGTGGGGTATACGCTGTTCATGCTGGCCACTTCCAACCCGTTTGACCGGGTGCTGCCGCTACCCCCGGCAGATGGGGCGGACCTGAATGCGGCGCTGCAGGACTTTGCCTTTATTGTGCATCCGCCGTCACTGTATATGGGGTATGTCGGTTTCTCGGTGGTATTTGCATTTGCGATTGCCGCACTGCTCAGTGGCCGGCTTGATTCGGCCTGGGCACGCTGGTGCCGGCCCTGGGCCAATGTGGCCTGGGCCATATTGACACTGGGTCTGTCGCTGGGCTCCTGGTGGGCCTATTACGAGCTTGGCTGGGGTGGCTGGTGGGCATGGGATCCGGTTGAGAATCCGCCGTTGATCACCTGGCTGCTGGGTGCGGCCATGATTCACTCGCTGGCTGCCACGGAAAAACGCGGTGTGTTCAAGAGCTGGACGGTGCTGCTGGCAATCATGGCGTTTGCCTCAAGCCTGCTGGGTACATTTATCACCCGGTCGGGCCTGTTGACCTCGGTGCACGCATTTGCCACCGATCCTACCCGGGGTGTTTACATCCTGGGATTCCTGGGCCTGATCATTGGCGGCTCGCTGTTGCTTTACGCCATCCGGGCACCCATTCTGAAAAGTGAATTCGGGTTTGGTGGCTGGTCGCGGGAAATATTCCTGCTGGCCAATAATCTGATTCTGGTGGTGGCCAGCGCCGCGATTCTGCTGGGCACACTGTATCCGATGGTGTATCAGGCCATGACAGGTGGCGACCTTATCTCTGTTGGGCCTCCGTATTTCAATACCATTTTTGTACCCCTGATGGGGGTGCTGGTGGTACTGATGGGTATCGGGCCTGTCAGTCGCTGGAAAAAAACGTCGCCCGAATATCTGCGCCGGCAACTGAGCCGTGTGGCAATGGCTGCCGTTGCGCTGGGTGTGCTGATTCCGGTGCTGCTGACCATGTCGCTGCCCGTTACCACCATTGGCGTGGTGGTGCTGGGGCTGTGGATAATGTTCTCCATGTTCAGGGACGTTGTGAACAAGATCGCCAACAAACCCTCGGTAGGTGCTGGCCTGAAGAGTCTGCCGGTCAGCTACTGGGGTATGCAACTGGCACATTTCGGGTTTGTGCTGACCATGGCAGGCGCCTGTCTGACCAGTATTTACAGCATCGAGCGCAGTGTTCTGCTGCAGGTGGGACAGCAGGCTGATCTGGGCCGTTACACCTTCATTTTTGAAGATATTCGACCGGTGCAGGGGCCCAATTATATTGCCGACGAGGCGTCCATCAGGATCCTGCGTGACGGCAACTATCTTGAGTATCTGTATCCTCAGAAACAGCTTTACACCGCCAGTAATACGCCAGCGACTCAAATGGGTATTGATGGCCGTTTCCTGCGCGATCTGTTTGTGACCCTGGGCGACCCGCGCGACAGTGGCGCCTGGTCCATGACACTCTATGTAAAACCGTTTGTGCGCTGGATATGGCTGGGTACGCTGTTTATCGCCTTTGGTGGCATTCTTGCGGTTACCGACAAGCGCTACCGTCGTTATCAGGTCAGGCAGGAAGAAGCCGCCGCCACGCGACGTGCTGCCTCTGCTGAAGGTGGCAGACTGGCCGGGGAGCCGACCGCATGAAAAACCTGAAGCTGTATATTCCGGTCGCGGTGTTTGCGGTACTGGCGGTATTCATGTGGCGCGGCCTGTATCAGGACTCCCGCACACTGCCATCGGTACTGATTGACCGGCCATTGCCCGAATTCGAATTGCGAACACTGGAACTGGGTGATCAGCTGGCCACAATTGATACATTGCCGCAGGAACCGTTTATCCTGAATATCTGGGGTAGCTATTGTTTGCCCTGTCTGCAGGAAAATCCGATTTTTATGGCTGCTCGTGAGCGCGACCTGGTGCCGATTGTGGGCGTCAATTACAAGGATCGCGAACCGGCAGCCAGAAACTGGCTGGATATTAACGGTAACCCGTTTACCCTCAATATCATTGATGATACCGGGCGCTATGGCATTGATCTGGGGGTGTACGGGGCGCCCGAGACGTTTGTGGTTGATGCCAGTCGGGTCATCCGTTTCAAACATATAGGCACGATCAATTACCAGATATGGGAAGATGAAATTATGCCCGTCGTGCTGGCGCTGCAGGCTGAGGCTGATGCAGGCGGCGCATCGGTAGCAGGTAGTCCGCGATGATCGCGCTACGCATTGTGTTAACCGGTTTACTGCTGCTCGGCGCTATGGCTGTGACCGCGCAGGTTGATGTGTTTGATTTCGAGACGCCGGAGCAGGAGCAGCGCTTTCGGCAACTGTCCAACGATTTTCGCTGCCCGATGTGCCAGAACGCCAATCTGACCAGTTCGCCGGGCGGCGTAGCGGCGGACCTGCGGCGGGAGATTTTCCGGATGATCCAGGAAGGCATGACTGACGAGGAAATCGAACAGTTCATGCTGGCCCGTTATGGTGATTTTATTCTGTATCGCCCGCGCCTGACGGTGCAGACCATTCTGTTGTGGTTTGGCCCGATTGTGTTTTTCCTGGCGGGTATCTGGATAACGTTCAGCATCATGCGGCGCAGCGGTGGCGGCAAACAGGCGCTGGATACTGTTGAGCTCAGCCGGGACGAAAAAGCGCGCATCGCCCGGTTGATGGCAAATGGCGATGGGGACAAGTCCTCTGACAAATCTTAGAAGGTGATCTATTGTTCTGGATAATCAGTGTATTGCTGTTTTTACTGGCAGCCATGTTTGTCATTGTACCGATGCTGCGACACGGCCCGGCGCCTGTGGCCGGGCAGCGTGAGCGTAATGTTGCCAACCTGAATATCTACCAGGAACGGCTGGCGGAATTGAATGCGGAGCTGGCCGAGAATCATATCGATCAGCAGCAGTTTGAAGCGTTGGAGGCGGAGTTATCCCGCACGCTGCTCGCTGATATGACTGATGACGAGGATGTTGGTACAGAGCAGGTGGCATCTACGGCAGCGGCGGGCAGTTCACGCGGCAACTGGTTGTCACCGACGCGTCTGGTTCCGCTACTGCTGGTGGTAGCGATTTTGCCGGGCAGTGTCTATTTTTATGACCTGTGGGGCTTCCGGAATGATCTGCGGGTTGCTGAGCTGTTTCAGCAGAGTCGCGCGGCGCAGGATGATCCGGAGAAAATACGTGATCTGATCTTTGACCTGGGTGCCGTCATCGAGCGTGACCAGGAGAATGGCTGGGCGTGGTACTTCATGGCCCGCAATCTGGTCGCGCTGGGTCAGTTTGAGCAGGCGGCGCTGGCATTTGACCGGGCCGCGAGAAGCATCGAGCATCCGCAGGATCAGGCTACGGTGCTGGGCCAGTATGCCCAGGCGCAGTATATTGCGTCAGGCCAGCAGATGACTGAAGCGGTGGAGGCGATTATCACCCGTGCCCAGCGACTGAATCCATCGGAACCGGCGGTGTTGCAACTGCTGGGCGCCGATGCGTTTGTTAATGAGGATTTTCAGAGTGCCATCACGTATTGGCAACAGCTGCTGAGCATGAGTCCGGGCGGCGAAGATGCCGAGTTTTTGCGTATGGTGATTGCCCAGGCACGTGAAGGCCTGGCGTCGTCCGGTGCACAGACTCCACAGGAACCTGCGCTGGGCGGGCCGCAGCTGGAAGTCAGTCTGGCGCTGGCGCCGGAGCTGGATCTGCCGGCACAGACCCGGGTTTTTGTCTCGGCTCAGGATAACGCCAGGCCAGGCCCGCCGCTGGCTGCCCGTCTGCTGACAGTCGCCGATCTGCCATTGATTGTGCGCTTGAGTGACGCCGATGCAGTGGGTCCTTTCAATCTGTCATCAGCCAGCGATGTGGTGGTGGTTGCCACAGTATCGCTGGGCGGCACTGCCGATGTGCAAAGCGGCGACTATCAGGTACGTTCACAGATGATCAGTCTGCCGGCGGATGGCGAGCAGGATACACCGGTGCGATTGCAACTTCTGATCAGCGAACAGGTGCCCTGATGCAACAGTCAGAACCTTCAAACACCCGCCAGGGGCTTGTTGACAAGTTTGGTCGACAGGTTGACTACGTCCGGTTGTCGGTGACTGATCGCTGTGATTTTCGTTGTGTGTATTGCATGACCGAGCAGATGACTTTTCTGCCGCGTAAACAGGTATTGAGTCTGGAAGAAATCTACGAAGTTGGCAAAGCCTTCACCGAGCTTGGGGTTACCCGGCTGCGTCTGACCGGTGGTGAGCCGCTGGTGCGCAATAATGTGATGGCGCTGGTTCAGGCGCTGGGCCGCTTGCCGAACCTGCAGGAATTGTTGTTGACCACCAATGGCGCGCAGCTGGGAAAACTGGCCGGGCCACTGCGCGAGGCCGGCGTTAATCGCATCAATATCAGTATTGACAGTCTGGATCCCGAGCGCTTCAGGCGCATCACCCGGGTGGGCGACCTGAACAAGGTACTGGCCGGCATTACTGAAGCGCAGCGCCACGGGTTTGATCGTATACGGCTGAACGCGGTCATCATGAAGGGTTACAACGACGATGAGGTCATGGCACTGACCGACTTTGCCGTGGAGCGGGGCATTGATATCGCTTTTATTGAAGAAATGCCACTGGGTCAGGCGTCCGATCACGATCGGGAAGAAACTGTTTGCAGCAATGACTGGGTGCGCGAGCAGATCGAGCAGCGTTACACATTGAGCAACACCGACAGCAGAACTGCCGGTCCGTCCAAATATGTCACAATCCCGGGAAGCAAAAGTCGCATCGGTTTCATATCGCCGATGTCACACAATTTCTGTGCTGACTGCAATCGCGTGCGGGTAACCGTGGAAGGTCGTCTGCTACTGTGCCTGGGAAATGAGCATTCGATGGATCTGCGCGCCATATTGCGGGCCAATCGGGATCCGGCCACGGCAAATGACGAGTTGAGCGACCTTGCGCGGCTGGAACAGTTACCGGCCAGCGATGCGCTTAAGCAGGCGATTATTGCCGCAATGGATCTGAAGCCTGAGCGCCACCATTTTTATGAGCAGGATTATGCCCAGCCTGTTCGTCTGATGAACATGACCGGAGGTTAGTCATTTGAGCAGTTCTGCACTGGAATTTATCCCGGTAAATGCGGTTGTTGTTACAGTTTCCGATACCCGGACCGAACAAACTGACACCTCAGGACGGTATTTGACGGAAAGCCTGACACAGGCCGGGCATCAGGTGCTGGCCAAACATATCGTCCGGGATGATACCTATCAGCTGAGAGCGCTGGTGGCCAATCTGATTGCTGATGAGCAGGTGCAGGCGGTACTTCTGACAGGCGGTACCGGGTTCACAGCACGCGATAACACAGTTAAGGCCGTTACACCGTTACTGGATATGAGTATTGATGGCTTTGGCGAGATTTTCCGCTATCTGTCGCACGCTGAAATTGGCAGTTCCACCATTCAGTCGCGGGCATTTGCCGGCATGAGCAATGGCACAATCATATTCTGTGTGCCCGGTTCAACGGGTGCGTGTCGAACAGCCTGGGAGGGCATTATTGCCCAGCAATTGGACAGTCGGCATAAACCCTGTCACTTCGTGGACAAACTGAAGAGCGTCCAATAAAAACGCCAGCCTGAAATCCACAAGGATTTGCAAAGCTGGCGTAAAAAAACCGTCCTAACGGGTGTTGCTTAAACCGGTACTGCGTAAAACAAAATCCGCGTCATTGAGTCAAGTATCGCTACTGCCGCGAATTCCTGAAATTCTGTTTTGTATCAGTTGCCTGCCATAATGGTCAGTACAGGAACAGCGATTGATGCTGTTACTACTGCTGCAGTGATCAATGCGGCACGTGCGCTGATGATCAGTTCGCTCATGAAATCTCTCCTTTTGGGCTATCAGTTCACTTCAATTTGGGTGTGTTGTTACCGTTTTTGTTACGCTTGGCTTTGTGAGCCTTGCCAACGGTGCGTATAGTAACACAAATGCGAGAAAAGGTAACACTTATAAGTGAAAAAGTGTGTTTATTCGATGAAAAGTAACGCTGGGGCGACAAACTGAGTAAAATCTGCGCCAAATGGTCGGCATGGGTTGCCAATTTATGTCTTCCTGGTGTCATATTTGCCAGTACAGGGCTGGCCAGATACACTGGCGCGCTGTCGGGATATCGGATCAGTTCATGCGTATTACCACTTTTAACTGCAACGGCATTCGCTCTGCAGCCCGCAAAGGTTTTTTTGAGTGGTTCGCCACCCAGTCCATTGATGTGCTGTGCCTGCAGGAGACCAAGGCGCAGGAGCATCAGTTGGCCCCCGTGCCATTTTATCCGCAGGGATATCACTGCCACTATTTTGATGCCGAAAAAAAAGGTTACTCGGGCACTGCCATTTTCAGCAGACAAATGCCGGATCGGGTGACCCGGGGGTTTGGCTGGCCGGTAGCGGACGGAGAGGGGCGTTACATTCAGGCTGACTTCGGCAATCTGAGTGTGATATCCCTGTATATGCCGTCGGGCTCAAGTGGCGAGCAGCGCCAGGCTGTCAAGTTCGAGTTTCTGAAGGTTTTTCTACCGCTCTTGCAGGCGTTTCGGGAAGACGGGCGTGACTATATAATCTGTGCGGACTGGAATATCTGTCACAAGGAAATTGATCTGAAAAACTGGCGTGCCAACCGCAAAAACTCCGGGTTCTTGCCGGAAGAGCGCGCCTGGCTGGATACGCTTTATGATGAACTCGGGTATGTGGATTCTTTCCGGCTGGTGAACCAGCAACCGGATCAGTATAGCTGGTGGTCAAACCGGGGCCAGGCTCGGGCCAACAATGTGGGGTGGCGGCTGGACTATCATGTAATCACACCGGGTCTTGTGCCGGCGGTGCAGGCAGCCAGCATTTATACCGAAGAGCATTTTTCTGATCACGCGCCGGTGACTCTGGATCTGGCCTGAATAACATTGGAGTAAATTGATGACAACTGTATTGAGGAGAGTATCCCGGTTAACAGGACTGCCCGGATTGCTGGCATTGACGCTGGCACTCACGTGCTCCCTGTTCTCCACAACCGCGCTGCATGCCCAGGGTCTGACAGCAACGATTGAGACCAGCAAGGGCGTAATCGAAGTGGCGTTAAATGAACGCTCTGCGCCGACCTCCGTTGCCAATTTTGTGAATCTGTCGCTGCGTGGTTTTTATGATGGCCTGACTTTTCATCGGGTCGAGCCCCGCTTTATGGTTCAGGGTGGTGATCCGCAGGGCGATGGCCGGGGTAATCCGGGTTATCGTTTCAGTGGTGAAACCAATCTGCGTCACAACCGGCCAGGTGTCATTTCCACCGCCAACGCCGGGCCAGGCACAGATGGCAGTCAGTTTTTTATCACCCATGTGCCGACACCGCATCTGGATGGGCTGCATTCGGTTTTTGGCGGAGTGACGCAGGGTATGAATGTGGTCAACAGTATTCGCCGGGGCGATACCATTATAAAAGTCACAATTGAGGGTGATATTGCGCCACTGTGGGCCAGAAAAGCCGCTGATCTGCAACTCTGGAATGCAGCGCTGGACGAAAATTTCCCGGATCTGAGGCCAGCGCCCACACCCTGATCAGGTCAGGGCAGTACCTGTTTGAATGGCTTCACCGTCACTTTCTGGTAGACGCCGGCACTGACATAGGGGTCGGCGTCAGCCCAGGCCTGAGCCTCGGCCAGCGAATCAAAGCTCGCAATGATCAGGCTCCCGGTAAAACCAGCGTCGCCCGGGTCCAGACTGTCGATGGCGGGGTGAGGGCCGGCGATGATCACCCGGCCTTCAGCTTTCAGCGCTTCCACGCGTTCCAGATGAGCGGGTCTGGCGGACATGCGCAGCGGCAGGCTGTTGGGTACATCTTCACTGATAATGGCGTATAACATAATTCTCCGTTGTATGGTTGTGGCTGTCACTGACGGTGATTGCCAGCGCATTGACAACTGGCTGAGAGAGCCAGCCTGACTGGCTCTTGTCGACTTTGGGGTAGCGTCCTGTTACGCTGCCCGCATAATAGAAAACCTGCAACAGGAACGCAATTAATCCGCATGGCTCAGACCCTGGAAATCCACCCGCAAAATCCGGAACCACGATTGATTCGTCAGGCTGCAGACATTCTGCTGAGCGGTGGCGTGATCATTTACCCGACCGATTCCACCTATGCGCTGGCCTGCCACATTGGCGACAAGAATGCGCTGGAGAAGATCCGGCGGATTCGGCAACTCAGTGACAGGCACAACTTCACGCTGATGTGCCGCGACCTGTCGGAGATTTCCAGCTATGCACGTGTCTCCAACAGCGCCTACCGTTTGCTCAAAGCCTACACGCCTGGTCCGTATACCTTTATTCTGGCTGCAACGGCTGAAGTGCCACGCCGGCTTATGCATCCCAAGCGCAAGACCATCGGCCTGCGAATTCCCGATCACCCGGTCTCCCTGGCATTGCTGGAGGCGGTGGGTGAACCGGTGATGAGCACCAGCCTGATCCTGCCGGATGAAGAGCACCCTCTGTCCGAAATTTACGAGATTGAGGAAAAGATGGGCAAACTGGTAGATCTGATCATAGAAAGCGGCGCCTGCGGGATTGAACCTTCCACTGTGATCGATCTGGTAGATGGCGTGCCACAGGTAATCCGGGTGGGCAAAGGCGATCCGGAACCGTTTTCCTGAAAATCATGCGATAATGTCGCATTCTTATTTTTTACTGGAGTCAGCGTTTGTCAACTGTGGAGTCTCAAAAGCGGGTTTTGTCAGGGATGCGTCCCACCGGGCAGTTACATCTGGGTCATTATCACGGCGTTTTAAAAAACTGGGTGAAATTGCAGCACGAGTATGAATGCTTCTTTTTTGTTGCCGACTGGCACGCGCTGACTACCCATTATGCAACCCCGCAAGTGCTGGAAGATCATGTGCTGAATATGGTCATTGACTGGCTGGCGGCTGGCGTGAATCCTGGTTCAGCAGCACTGTTTATCCAGTCGCGGGTGCCCGAGCACGCCGAGTTGCATTTGCTGCTTTCTATGATGACCCCGCTGGGCTGGCTGGAGCGGGTGCCCAGTTACAAGGATCAGCAGGAAAAGCTGCGTGATCTTGATCTGGAGACTTACGGTTTTCTGGGCTACCCACTATTGCAGAGCGCGGATATTCTGATCTATCGCGCAGGACAGGTGCCGGTGGGTGCCGACCAGGTGGCCCACGTTGAGCTGACCCGGGAAGTTGCACGACGTTTTAATCACCTGTATGGCCGTGAACCGGGATTTGAGGAAAATGCAGAAGCCGCAGTGAAAAAGATGGGCAAAAAAGCTGCACGCCTGTATCAGAATCTGCGCAATGCCTACCAGGAAAAGGGTGATCATGATGCCCTTGGGCGGGCACAGGCCCTGATCAAGGAGCAGCAGAATATATCACTGGGTGATCGCGAGCGTCTGTTCGGTTATCTGGAAGGCAGTGGCAAGATGATCCTGGCTGAACCGCAGGCGCTGTTGACACCTTCAGCAAAAATGCCCGGCCTGGACGGACAGAAAATGTCCAAGTCCTATGGCAATACCATTGCTCTGCGCGAAGATCTGGATTCAGTGGCCAAAAAAATCAATACCATGCCTACCGATCCGGCACGGGTGCGACTGACGGATCCGGGTGATCCGGATAAATGTCCGGTCTGGCAATTGCATGAAGTCTATACTGACGATGACACCCGGGCATGGGTTCAGGATGGCTGCCGTAACGCCAGTATAGGTTGTCTGGCCTGCAAGAAACCGTTGATTGATGCGGTGGTCGCCGAGCTGGAGCCTATTCAGGAGCGTGCTCGTCAATATGAAAAAGACCCTGACGTAGTGCGCTCGATTCTGGCTGAGGGTTGTGATCAGGCGCGCGAATCGGCTCGGGACACCTTGCGCGACGTGCGTGAAGCGATGGGGCTTGCATACCGTTAATGACTACGACACCTGCCAAACCCGCCAGCATGGATGCCAGTACCCGGCAGGAATTGCCGCAGCAGGAAATGCCATTTGCCTATATCGCCGGCAAGGCGATGACGCAGTTGCCACAGGATCTGTACATACCGCCCGACGCGCTGGAAGTATTTCTGGAAGCGTTTGAAGGACCGCTGGATCTGCTGCTGTATCTGATCAAGCGCCAGAATATTGATATTCTGGACATCGACGTGTCCATGATCACCGAACAGTATATGGCCTATGTGGATCTGATGGAGTCGCATCAGTTTGAGCTGGCCGCCGAGTATCTGGTGATGGCTGCGATGCTTGCTGAAATCAAGTCGCGTATGCTGTTGCCACGCAGTTCGCCGGATGAGGAAGATGAAGAGGATCCGCGCGCACAACTCATACGACGTTTACAGGAGTATGAGCGCTACAAGAAGGCCGCAGAAGATATTGACGCCCTGCCGCGAATTGAGCGTGACGTATTTCTGGCCGCAGCTCAGGGGCCGCAACTGGAGCGAAATACACCGGATCCTGTTGTTGAGCTGCAGGAGATTCTGGCAGCACTGGCCGGTGCGCTGCGCCGGGCAGACATGTTTGAGCATCATCAGGTGCAGCGTGAAACCCTGTCAACGCGTGAAAAAATGGCCGAAATACTGGTGCGCCTGTCCAGCGAGCGATTTGTGCCGCTGGTATCGCTGCTGATGCGTGAAGAGGGACGACTGGGAGTGGTTGTCACCTTTCTGGCGGTGATGGAATTGATTAAAGATTCGCTGGTGGACATTGTTCAGAGCGAGCCCTATGCGCCGATTCATATCAAGGCGCGCGGTTGAAAATATGTCGGGTTGGTTGGTATGGAAGGCATGACAGAGAACACAACGGATCAGGAACACACTGAGGAAGCGCTGGAAGAGGTGGTGTATCCCCCTCAGGAAATTGATGCCCGTTTGCTCAAACAGATTATTGAAGGCTTGCTGCTGGCAGCCGGCAAACCGCTGTCAGTGGCCGCACTGGCGGAACTGTTTGTGGAGGGTGAACGACCCGCCAATGATCAGATTCGTGAGGCGCTGGCGAGCATAGCCGGGGAATGTGAAGACCGCGGTTTTGAGCTGAGGGAAGTGGCATCGGGTTTTCGTTTTCAGGTGCGTCAGCATCTGAGTCCGTGGATATCAAGACTGTCGGATGAAAAGCCGCAGCGTTACACACGGGCGCTGCTGGAAACGCTTGGCCTGATCGCATATCGTCAACCGATTACCCGGGGTGATATCGAAGAGATCCGGGGGGTGGCGGTCAGCTCCACAATCATTCGCACTTTGCTGGATCGCGAATGGATCCGGGTGGTTGGTCATCGTGATGTGCCCGGGCGACCGGCAATGTTTGCGACGACACGGCATTTTCTGGACTATTTTAACCTGAAAAATTTGCAGGAACTGCCACCGCTGGCAGAAATCCGCGATCTGGATCAGATGCACCCGGAACTGGATCTGGGTGGCGATGGAGAAGGTCGCGTGCTGGTATTGCCGGAGGCCGGGGAAGAGGATGTTGACGCGGCGGCACTGGATATTGATGAAGATGAATTGATTGACGAAGCTGAGGCGATGGCACTGGCCAAACGCCCATTGGATGAGATCCTGGGTTACACACGGGATAAACAGGATCAGACAGATGAGTGACGATGTAGTACAGGACGAAAAATTACAGAAAGTACTGGCTCGGGCAGGGTTTGGCTCGCGACGTGAAATGGAAAGCTGGATCAGCCAGGGCCGGGTGAAGGTCAATGGTCAGGTTGCAACACTGGGTGATCGTGTCAGCGGTGAAGATGCAGTGCTGGTAGACGGCAAAAAAGTCTCCAATGTCAGCGGTGCTGACGAAATGACCCGGGTACTGGTGTACAACAAACCTGAAAATGAAATCTGCTCGCGCAAGGATCCCGAAGGCCGGGCGTCTGTCTATGATCATCTGCCGCCGATCAAGCACGGCCGGTGGGTTGCAGTAGGGCGACTGGACTTCAATACCAGCGGATTGCTGCTGTTTACCACCGATGGTGAGCTGGCCAATCGGCTGATGCACCCCTCTGCCAATATCGATCGTGAATATGCCGTGCGGGTAATGGGCGAGGTGACCGATGAGATGCTGCGCAATCTGACCCGTGGCGTGATGATTGAAGACCACACCTGCAAGTTCACGGATGTGCGCTATTTTGCCGGTGAAGGTAAAAACCAGTGGTATCACGTTGTGATCATGGAAGGGCGCAATCGTGAGGTCCGCAAACTCTGGGAGTCGCAGGGCGTGCGCGTCAGCCGTCTGAAGCGGGTGCGTTACGGGCCGGTGTTTATTCCCAGCCGGGTCAAGGTGGGGCAGTTCTACGAAATGAAAACAGCCGAAGTGATCGGCCTGTACGAAACGGCAGGTCTGACGCCTCCGGCCGGCTCAACCCGACGACCGGGGCGATCGCCCCGCAGACACAAATAAGCAGACACAAACAGGCAGGCACAAACAGGCAGGCACAAACAAACCATCAGGCCTGGCTGGCAGCACTCTCTGGCGCGATGGCCTGCTCGCGCAGACTCGCACGCAAGGGCAGTACCAGTGCCGGTATAACCGCCTCTATCAGTTGCAGTTCACGCTCGGTGAACCGGCGACTGCGTTTAAAGGTGATTTCCCCCAGGTATTCATCAGTACATAGCAGTCGGTATCCGCAACTGTGTACAGACTGTTGCCCGAGTTGAATGTCCAGATCCAGTGCTTCGTGCTGATAGTGCAGGCCGTCCAGCCCGATACCCTGTGTCAGGCTGTTCAGCAGCCGCTGCTGCAGAGCGGAAAGCTCGGTTGTGCCCTGCAGGTTTTCTGTCATCAGTTGTCGCAAATCCTTCGCACGGTTGCGACTGCGCTGTTCTGCTCTCATCGTTGCTGTCATGTGGACTCCCTGAGTCTGGTTCCGCGCTTGCGCTGTCATTGTGTGATGGTCATGCGGAGGTCATGCTGTTGCCGCCCGCGTTTTTGGCTGCATACATCGCCTTGTCAGCACGATTCAGCAGGGTTTCTTCAGTATCTGTTTCGCAGAAGGTCGCCGCTCCGATGCTGACCGTCACCTGCAAAGGGCCATGTTCGGCGCAGATGCGCAGGGCGGCTATGGCTTTGCGAAGCCGCTCGCCGATGATGCCGGCGCCTCTGGTGTGGGTGTTGCTCAGAATCACTACAAATTCTTCACCGCCATAACGGAAGCACTGGTCGGTATTGCGATTGACCTGATCCATAACCCTGACCAGTTCCTGCAGCACCTTGTCGCCCGCCGAATGTCCATGTTTGTCGTTGATACTCTTGAACTTGTCGATATCGATAATCAGTATTGAGAGTGGGTGCTGATAACGTCGCGCTGTCGCGATTTCGCGTGTCATGGCGGATTTCAGTGCCATGCGGTTGCCGGCGCCGGTCAGTGCATCAGTCAGTGAGGCATTTACGGCGGAAATGAACTTCAGACTGTTGCGCAAGGGGCACAGCAGTGTACTCATCAGGTTTTCCAGTTGCTCCAGTTCCCGCTCGGTAAAGCGTGATTCCCGATAGATGGCAACTTCACCCAGATGATCCTGCTGGGTAATCAGCCGATAGGCGCAGCTGTGCACATCGGTGTCACCCAGAGTCAACTGCAGGTTAGTGTATTCATGGATGTAACGCAGACCTTTGATGGCGAACAGGCTGTTGATTTCGTTAAAAAAGATAGCCAGCAGCTGGTCAATGTCCAGCGTTGTCTGTAATGCGTTGAGCAATCGATAGCGGGCGTCTTCCAGCAGATCAATACTGTCGCGCGAACGGACTCCCCGCGCCACCTGCTGTCGGGCAATACCGATATCGATGGTTTGTGCTTTACTCAAAGGCAATGACATAGCCGCTCTCCTGCGGAGTTATTGCAGAAGAGTTAGCGAGAACCGTGCCAATTATTGAATTATCACTAAAAAGTGTTTTATATCAGCGGGTTGAGATTGTTATCTGGCCGACTATCAGACGGGGCGGCAAGTTTTTGCAGCGCGGCCGCCGGTGAAGCGGCAATTATTGTCGTGATTCTGGCGCTCAGCAACAGCAGGGTGTCAGTTTGCCGACGCTTTGTCATTCTGCACGCGAGCAAGCAGTTCGCGAATGTCCAGCGCTTCGCCATGCAGATGACGGCTTTGCGGTGCCATCAGGTAGAGGTATGCAGGCATCAGCGAGTCTGCGGTAGGCAGTGAGGCCGGGTCTTCGGCCGGAAATGCCGAGCGGCGCATTTCGGTGCGGGTGGCACCAGGGTTTATTGAGTTGACACGAATCGAGGAGGTGTTGCGCAGTTCATCGGCCAGCACCTGCATCAGGCCTTCGGTGGCAAACTTGCTGACCGAATAGGCGCCCCAATAGGCGCGGCCCTGGCGTCCGACGCTGGAGGACGTCATGAGTATGCGTGCGTCCCCGGATTGCGCGAGTGCCGGCAACAGTGCCCGGGTCAGCAGAAACATGGCGTTGACATTGACCTGCATGATTTTCATCCAGCTCTCCGGCGCAAAGTACTGGATTGGGCCCAGATCACCCAGCACGCTGGCATTGTGCAGCAGCCCGTCAAGTGCCGGAAATTGCTCCTGCAGCGTTTTGCCCAGCAGGTCATAGTCCTCGGTGCCAGCGCTTGCCAGATCCATGGGATGAATGATCGGCTCGCTCAGGCCCTCGGCCATGATGGCGTCGTAGACTGCTTCCAGCTTTGACTGGGTCCTGCCCAGCAGAATGACAGTGGCGCCGTGTCTTGCATAGGCCATTGCCGCGGCTTTGCCAATACCGTCGCCGGCTCCCGTCACCATTATCAGTTTGCCTGTCAGGGAATCAGTCATCTTAAATCCTCAATTGGTTGCGGGCGCATCTGTGGTCGGCCACAGGTAATCTGCAATGTCGCTGACCTGGTGTGCAATAAAATCAGCGGACCAGCTGCTGACCGGTGGCTGCAATGGCAGGTATCCGTAAGCAGCGGCGATGGTGTGCATTGACGCGGCTCTGCCGGCGTCGATATCCCGGGGGTGATCGCCAATGTATACCGATTTTTCAGGGGCGCATTGTACGCGCTGGCAGGCCAGCAGCAAAGGTTCCGGGTCGGGTTTGGTGCGGGTAACATGGTCCGGGCAGATCAGCACAGCGCAGGCAGTACTCAGACCCAGCCCTGCCAGCAGGGGTTCGCTGAATCTCAGCGGTTTGTTGGTTACTACCCCCCACGCGATGCCTGCCTGCTGAAGCCGGTCGAGCAGGGCGCACATGCCGGGGTACAGAACAGCATGTGATTGCAGTAATTGCTGGCCGTAGGCGTCCAGGAGTTGTTGAAGCAGCTGATCAAATCCGGTGTCGCCGGGCTGTTTCCTGAAACTCAGTTCCACCAGCGCCCGTGCGCCGCTGGATACCGTCGCATGAATGGCCTGTGCCGTTGGCGGCGCAATACCGGCAGCACGGCACATGTTGTTGAGTACGGCCGTAAAGTCGGGTGCAGTATCAACCAGCGTACCGTCCAGATCAAACAGGACAGTGGATGATGAGTCCAGTACAACGGTCATGGTGAGTGCCGGTCTGATTCTTGCGATGACTCGTCCACTGGCTCCGGTGTGTCGGGCTTGCGGTAGTGCGCCAGATAGTTCACCGTGACGTCCGCTGGCTGGAGTCGGTATTTTTTCGTCAGAAGATTGTAGGTCATGCCGGTCAGCTCGCCCTGTTCGAGGTGCTGGTGACGGCACCAGCTGGCCAGCTCCGATGGTTTGATGAACTTGGCATAATCGTGTGTGCCACGCGGCAGCAGGTTCAGCACATATTCAGCGCCGACAACGGCAAACAGCCAGGCCTTGGGGTTGCGGTTGATGGTGGAAAAAAACAGGTGCCCACCGGGTTTGGCCAGTTTGGCGCAGGCGGCCACGATCGCTTCCGGGTCGGGAACATGCTCCAGCATCTCCAGGCAGGTGACTATATCGTATTGCCCGGCTTCCCGTGCAGCCATGTCTTCGGCAGCAATGTTTTCGTAACGGATCTCCAGACCACTTTCCAGCTGGTGCAGGCGGGCCACGGCCAGTGAGGCTTCAGCCAGATCGATGGCGGTTACATTGGCGCCCTGACGGGCCAGGGCCTCACTCAATATGCCACCGCCACAACCAATATCGATGCAGCGCTGTCCCGCCGTATTGATTTTACGGCTGATAAAACCCATGCGCAGCGGATTGATTTCGTGCAGGGGCCGGAACTCACTGTTGGGGTCCCACCAGCGCGCTGCAAGAGCCTCAAATTTGCGTATTTCCGCATCATCGCGATTGGTCATGAGTTCTCCTGCAGACGGGTTTGCCAAAGCTGAATGTGTTCTGTCAGTTTACGGCGGTTAATGGTGGTCAGTTCACCCTGATCGAGCACCAGTTGCCCATTGATCCAGACGTGACTGACCTGACTGGACTGCGTGCTGTAGACCAGATGTGATACCGCATGATAAACCGGCATGGTATTGAATTGGTTAAAATTGATTGCTACAACATCGGCGCGCTTGCCTGCCTCAAGTGAGCCGATCTGCTGATCCAGGCCCATGGCACGGGCGCCATTTATGGTGGCCATGGCCAGAGCGTCGTGAGCGGGCAGTGCGCTGGCCTGGCCAGCAACTGCTTTGGCCAGCATGGCGGCGGTGCGCATTTCTGCAATCATGTCCAGATCATTGTTGCTGGCGGCGCCATCGGTGCCCAGCGCAACATTGATGCCGTGCTGTTGCAGACGGTGGACTTCACAGAAACCGCTGGCCAGCTTGAGATTGGACTCGGGGCAATGCACAACATTCGCGCCGGTTTCCTTCAGCAGCGCCAGATCATCATCGTCTATGGCCGTTGCATGCACACAGAGCAGGCGCGGACTGAGCAGGTTCAGATCATACAGCCGCCTGAGGGGCCGGCGCCCGTCGCTGTTGAGCGCGTCGGTGACTTCGCCGGCAGTTTCATGCACGTGCATGTGAATGGGTATATCCAGCTGCTCGGCCAGGGTCGCAATGCGCCTGAGAGGCTCGTCAGAGACCGAGTAGGGTGCATGCGGTCCGAACGCTGTGCTGACCAGATCACTGTGACGCCAGTCATCATGCAGGCGTGTGGTTTTATTGACGGCCGTCATGGCATCAGGCGCCCAGGGGGTCGGAAAGTCAATGATGGGCGCAGCGAGCTGTACACGCATGCCCGCTTCGGTGGCTGCACGGGCTGAGGCTTCCGGGAAAAAGTACATATCTGCAAAACAGGTGGTGCCGCCACGCAGCATTTCCGCAATGGCCAGCTGGGTGCCGTGATAGACAAATTCCTCGCTGATCCAGCGTGCTTCCATGGGCCAGATGTGCTCTTCCAGCCAGGTCATCAGTGGCAGATCATCTGCGCTGCCACGAAACAGTGACATGGCGGCGTGGCCGTGCGTATTGACCAGCCCCGGGATCAGGACATGGTCCGGCAGGTGTTGCTGGCGGGCGGCCTGATAACGCTGGTCGGCCTGCGCGGATGGCAGGATGTCAACAATGAGGCCATCACGTATGACAAGGCAATGGTTATCCAGCACATCCTGCCGGGCATTGACCGGCACAATCCATCGGGCATGGATCAGCAGATCTACGTCGGTGTGTGTCGCTTGTGATGTCATTGCGGCTCCCTGTCAGGCGTCATGAGGCGGCGATTATAACGAATAATCGGGCAAAGCAGGAGATTGATATCAAACCGTATTTTTGTATTCGGGCGTCACGCTTTTATGCTAGAATCAGGCAATTTTTCCGGCCCCGCAATGGGGGTCTGGATCTGGTGTACAAAATGGAAATCATATGACGGATACAACCAAACAGGTCTCGCCGGTATCGCTTGAAAGCGAAATGCGCGAGTCCTACCTTGCTTACGCGATGAGCGTGATTGTTGGCCGGGCGCTGCCCGATGTACGTGATGGTCTGAAACCGGTGCATCGGCGCGTGCTGTTCGCCATGAATGTCCTGTCCAATGACTTTAACAAGCCCTATAAAAAGTCGGCGCGTGTGGTTGGTGACGTTATCGGTAAGTATCACCCGCATGGTGATTCTGCAGTGTATGACACGATTGTTCGTATGGCGCAGAGCTTTTCTCTGCGTTATCCGCTGGTTGACGGGCAGGGTAACTTTGGTTCGATTGATGGTGATGCCGCGGCGGCAATGCGTTACACCGAAATACGCATGGCAAAAATTGCCCATGATCTGATGGCGGATCTGGACAAGGAAACTGTCAATTTCTCCGATAACTATGATGGCACCGAGCAGATTCCCGACGTATTCCCGACCCAGATCCCGAATCTCCTGGTCAATGGCTCTTCGGGTATTGCCGTGGGCATGGCCACCAACATACCACCGCACAATCTGGGCGAGGTAATTGATGCCTGTCTGGCGTTGCTGGACAATGATGACATCACCATTGACGAGCTGATGGAATACATCAAGGGGCCGGATTTTCCGACCGCAGCCATCATTAATGGTCGCGCTGGCATTGTGGAGGCTTACAAAACCGGTCGTGGTCGCATTTATATGCGGGCCAGGGCCGAGGTTATCGATGATGAAAAGACCAATAAGGCGACCATTATCATCACCGAGATCCCCTACCAGCTGAACAAGGCACGACTGGTTGAAAAAATAGCCGAGCTGGTTAAAGAGAAAAAGATTGAAGGCATTACCGAGCTGCGCGACGAGTCTGACAAGGACGGTCTGCGGGTGGTCATTGAACTGCGCCGTGGCGAAGTGGGTGAGGTGGTGCTGAATAACCTGTATGCGCAGACGCAAATGCAATCGGTATTCGGCATCAACATGGTGGCACTGGTTGATGGTCAGCCACGGTTGCTGAATCTGAAGGAAATTCTGCAGTCATTTATCCGTCATCGCCGTGAAGTGGTGACCCGACGCACGATCTACCTGCTGCGCAAGGCGCGCGAAAAGGGCCATATACTGGAAGGTCTGGCGGTGGCGCTGGCCAACATCGATGCGGTCATCAAGCTGATCAAGGAGTCACCCACCTCGGCAGAAGCCAAAGAGAAGCTGCTGGCGCGCTCGTGGCATTCGGCGAGTGTGCTGGCGATGCTTGGTGAAGCCGGCGCAGATGCCTGCCGGCCTGATGAGTTGCCGGTCGAGTTTGGTCTGAAAGGTGATCAGTACTACCTGTCGCCGGTTCAGGCACAGGCAATTCTGGACTTGCGCCTGCACCGTCTTACCGGTCTTGAGCATGAGAAGCTCATCAATGATTACAAGGAGTTACTGCAACAAATTGCGGATTTTCTGGAGATTTTGGGTAGCGAGGCGCGTCTGTTTGAAGTGATGCGTGAAGAGATGGCGCTGGTGCGTGCCAATTATGCGGATGCGCGGCGCACGGAAATTGTCGGCTCCCAGCTCGATCTGAGCATGGAAGACCTGATTACCGAGGAAGACCGGGTTGTCACCATTTCCCGCAGCGGTTACGCCAAGTCGCAACCACTGGCCGACTACCAGGCCCAGCGTCGCGGCGGCATGGGCAAAGCGGCGGCCAGTGTGAAAGATGAGGATGTAGTGGAGCATCTGCTGATTGCCAGCAGTCACGATACTCTGTTGTGCTTCAGCAGTGTGGGCAAGGTTTACTGGTTGCGGGTATTCAACATACCACTGGCCAGTCGCACCTCCCGGGGACGTCCGCTGGTCAATATTCTGCCGCTGGAAGAAAACGAGCGAATCACCAGCATGCTGCCGATTCGCGAGTACACGGAAGGCTACTTCATCTTCATGGCAACCTCGCAGGGTACCGTCAAGAAGACACCATTGGAGAATTTCTCGCGCCCGCGCAGTGTCGGCCTGCGGGCCATCGAACTGGACGAAGATGATACCCTTATCGGTACAGCACTGACTGACGGGCAGCGCGACATCATGCTGTTCAGCAGCAGCGGCAAGACGTTGCGCTTTAACGAAAATGACGTGCGCGCCATGGGGCGAACCGCCCGCGGTGTCCGCGGTATTCGTCTGGCAGCAGGTCACAGGATGATTGCGCTGATTATTCCGGAGGCCGACAAGCAGGTGCTGACGGTCAGTGAAAATGGTTATGGCAAACGCACGGATACCACCGAATTCCCGGTTTATGGCCGTGGTGGTCAAGGTGTGATCGGCATGCAGACCAGCGATCGTAATGGTGCTCTGGTCGGTGCCGTGCAGGTGGGTGATGGTGATCAGATCATGATGATCTCCGACCGTGGCACGCTGGTGCGCACCCGCGTTGATGAGGTGTCGGTGTTAAGCCGGAACACGCAGGGCGTGCGTCTGATCAAACTGAAGACGGATGAGACACTGGTGGGTGTAGAGCAGGTGGCTGATGCCGGTGATGATGAGTTGCTGATCGATGCTGATACGGATGTGGCAGACGACACACCGGACTCCGGCGCTGATGACTGACAAGTTGCGCAAGGTTGCTTTTCTCGGGCCGCCGGGGACATTTTCTCATGCGGCAGTGGATCAGTATTTTGGTGCCGGAGATGCAGCCGGGCCCGCCCCGGAGAAGCACAGCGTTGCCACCATTGATGATGTGTTTCTGGAGGTGGAGGCCGGCACTGCCGATTTTGGTGTTGTACCGGTGGAAAACTCCACTGAGGGTGCGGTCAACAATACCCAGGATTGTCTGATAGACACCTCGCTGACGATTGTTGGTGAGGTGTACGTAGCGGTAGAGCACAATCTGCTGCTTAAACAGGCTGATGGAATCGGTGCGGTACGGCGAATTGTTTCTCACAAACAGTCTCTGGGTCAGTGCAGGATATGGCTGCGTGCCAATTATCCACAACTGGAACAGGTGGAAGTCAGCAGCAATGCGGAAGCCGCCCGCCTGGCGGCAGAGGATGAGACCACCGCAGCCATAGCCGGGGCGGTTGCAGCGCAATATTACGGGCTGCATATTGTTGCCTCAGGAATCCAGGATCGCAAAAACAATACCACACGATTTCTGGTGCTGGCACGCGCTCACAATACCCCGCATCCGAATTTGCCCACTGGGCATGATAAAACCTCCATTCTGGTATACACGGAAAACAAGCCCGGTGCGCTGTTCAGATTGCTCGAGCCGTTTGACCGGTTTCAGGTCAGTCTGACCCGTATTGAGACTCGCCCGGCCCGTGACGATATGTGGTCCTATGTGTTTTTTATGGACTTTGAAGGGCACTGTGACGACAAACCTGTGCGGCAGGTTTTTGAAGAGCTGGCGGTGCGTGCTGTAAAAATCAAGAATCTGGGTTCATATCCTCGTGCATCTTATTGAAGATAAAGTAGTTCTTATTGTTGGGCTGGGACTGATTGGCGGCTCAGTTGCCCGTGGTCTGGCGGCCGGCAAGCATTGCCGCAGGATCATAGCCTGCGGTCGTGACGAAACGGCACTGCAGACTGCGTTGCTGGATGGAACGATTGATGCGTTTTCCACGCAGCTGGAAACGGTGGTGCCGCAGGCTGACATCATACTGATCACCACGCCGACCCTGACGGTAGCCCGCATTCTCGAGCAGATCCGCGACACAGTGCGAGATGACACCATCATTACCGATGCTGCCAGTGTCAAAGCCAGTGTGCTGGCGGATGCTCATCGAATTCTGGGGACGGGCGTGAACCGGTTTATTGCCGGGCATCCCATTGCCGGATCGGAGCAAAGCGGTTACCGCGCTTCAAGAGCTGATCTTTACAACCGCCGCAAAGTGATACTGACCCCCGTCATGGAAAGTGATCCGCAGGCTCTGCGGACTGTGATGCAGCTCTGGCAGTGTCTGGGTGCCGAAGTGCATGCCATGAGCGCAAACCGACATGACCGGGTGCTGGCAGGCACCAGTCATCTGCCTCATTTGCTGGCCTATACGCTGGTGAATACGCTGGTTGAGGCGGTGGGCGAAGAGGATCGCCCGCAGCAGGTGTTTGATTACGCCGCTGGCGGATTTGCTGATTTCAGTCGTATTGCGTCCAGTGATCCGCGCATGTGGAGAGACATATTTCTGGCCAATCAGCAGGCGACGGTTGATGTGCTGGACAGTTATGTTGAAGCCTTGCAGCAGATGAAGTTGCTGTTGCTGAAATCTGATGGTGATGCGCTGGAGCAGAGTTTCCACAAGGCCCGGCGTGTCAGGGATGATTTTATCAGACGGTTTCGTGATGGCGGAGACAGCGCCCCGGCCAACGGGGCTGGTTCGGACAGGGCCGGGTCTGAAGGAACGGGGCCGCTGATTGTCCGCCCTGGTATCAGGCTGGCCGGTACCTGTCGGCTTGCAGCCAGTCACGCGGAGGCAATCAACAGATTGATGGATCTGGTCGATCACGATACGGTCTGGCAGATGAGCGGTTTTCCGGAAGATCGCGCGAGTCTGAGAGCATTACAGGGCCTTCGTACCCGCGGAGTGCCCGTGAGCGGGCCGGAACGCGGGGAGTTGCTGGTCTTTGGTGCCCGGCCGACAGCTGATCGGCCAGCCGGGAGAGGCGCAGATTCTGATGTCACAGGTACGGTGAAGCTGCCGGCAGATCCGTTTCTGCTGGGCACGCTTGCCCTGGCTACGGCGATCCTGCCCGGTTCGGCAATAACAGTCGCAGATGCGCTGGCAGTTCCCGGCAGTCTGCCGCCACTATTGGGCGCCCTGCAGAGTCTGGGACTGAATATTGTCGCAGACGGGCGTGATCTGCACTTTGCCTACAGTGCCGATGCGCCGCAGGGAAATGCGCGACTGGATGTGCCGGCCGACAGCATCACTGCCGATGAGTATCTTGTACTTGTAGCTGCCGGTTTACGCTGTCGGGAACCACTGCAAATTCACATGGCTGAGGCTGCCCGGCTGGCACTGCTGCCTCGAATTGCCGCGTGGTGTGAGGGCGGGGCGGACATCAGACAGGAAAGCACAGGTGCGCTGACGGTCTCTGCTTCCGGTACTGCTAAATTGCTGTCTGCCGGGCAATTTGACTGTCATGAAAACAGCCAGCTATCGCTGCTGACAATAGCGCTGGCAACAGCAGGTACGGCAACAATGACGCTGATTTCGCCGGGCGACATTAGCGGTCATTACCCGGGACTGCAGGCCAGTTGGCGACAACTGGGTATTGATGTCAGAGCGGCATCCAATTGAGGTTTTGTTTTGTCCGACTTACCGAATGAGCTACCGCAGATGAACGCCCCGGTACTGACCATAGACGGCCCCGGCGGCGCAGGAAAGGGCACCATCAGCCGGTTGGCTGCCGAGGCATTGGGCTGGCACTATCTGGATAGTGGTGCCCTGTACCGGATACTGGCCTTGCGCGGTTTGCGTGCGGGTCTGGCGCTGACTGATGCTCAGGCGCTGGCTGATCTTGCCTTGCGACTGGATATACGCTTTGGCAGCGGCAACGACGAGCGGGTCTGGCTGGAAGGGGAAGAGATTTCCGGCCTCATCCGTTCGGAACAGGCGGGTGCCGATGCTTCCATTGTGGCGGCCCTGCCGGCAGTCCGTGATGCCCTGATGCAGCGTCAGCGCGACTTCTGCCAACCCCCGGGTCTGGTAGCTGACGGGCGTGATATGGGGACTGTGGTGTTTCCCCGGGCACCCGTAAAAGTGTTTTTGACTGCATCTGCTGAGGAGCGTGCAGATCGCCGGTATAAGCAGTTGATTGCAAAGGGTATTGATGTTAAGATCGGCGACCTTTTGGCGGATATCCAGGCGCGCGATGAGCGTGACAGTCAGCGGGAAGTAGCGCCGCTTCGGCCTGCTGAGGATGCGATTTGCATAGATACCACCGACCTTGGTATATCCCAGGTCCTTGATATTGTGATTAAAAAAGCTCAAGAAGTGTTTTGAGACAGATCGGATTTTAGCCTGAGATACGTGTTTTAAGTAGCCTGATGACGGAGCCAGCACTGTCCGTCAACGGGCTTTAGTCATTGGCCCGTGTGTGCTGGTACACGGTTGAACTGAAGCCATAGTGGACACGCACGATCTGTAGAGATCAGTGATCCCTTGGTGAATTTAATATACAGGATTAAACATGAGTGAAAGTTTCGCTGAACTATTTGAACAGAGTCTGATCGATGTCGACATGACGCCCGGCGCTATTGTGACCGGTACCATCATCAATATCGATTCGGACTGGGTAACAGTCCATGCTGGTCTGAAGTCCGAAGGGGTTATTCCCAAGAGCCAGTTTCTGGAAGAAGATGGCACATTTACCCTCAACGTGGGTGACAAGGTCAAGGTAGCACTGGAAGCCGTTGAAGACGGTTTTGGTGAGACCAGGCTCTCCAGAGAAAAGGCCAAGCGGGCAGAGTCCTGGATGGAGCTGGAAGCGGCTTTCGAAAAGAACGATGTGGTCAAAGGTATCATCAATGGCAAGGTCAAAGGCGGTTTCACTGTCGACCTCAACAATATCCGTGCGTTCCTGCCAGGCTCTCTGGTCGACATACGTCCAATCCGCGATACCACGCACCTGGAAGGTCAGCTGCTTGAGTTCAAACTGATCAAACTGGATCAGAAGCGTAACAACGTAGTGGTATCCCGTCGTGCGGTACTGGAAGCGGTCAGCACGGAAGAGCGTGATGAATTGCTGGCCAGCCTGCAGGAAGGCCTGGTCATCAAGGGTGTGGTCAAGAACCTCACTGACTACGGCGCGTTTGTTGATCTGGGCGGTGTTGATGGACTGTTGCACATCACTGACATGTCCTGGAAGCGCATCAAGCACCCGAGCGAAATCGTCAATGTTGGCGACGAGATCAGAGTCAAAGTGCTGAAGTATGACCGCGAGCGCAACCGCGTATCTCTGGGTCTGAAGCAGCTGGGCGAAGATCCGTGGGTGGAAATCAAGGCGCGTTACCCGGAAAACACCAAGGTCAAGGCGCGTGTTACCAACCTGACCGATTACGGCTGTTTTGCCGAGCTGGAAGAAGGCGTTGAAGGTCTGGTTCACGTTTCTGAAATGGACTGGACCAACAAGAACGTTCATCCTTCCAAGATCGTACAACTGGGTGATGAAGTTGAAGTGATGATCCTGGATATTGACGAAGAACGTCGTCGTATCTCTCTGGGTATCAAGCAGTGCTTCCAGAATCCGTGGGATCGCTTTGCCGAACAGTTCCAGAAAGGCGACAAGATTTCCGGCAGCATCAAGTCAATCACTGATTTTGGTATCTTCATCGGTCTTGATGGCAACATCGACGGTCTGGTTCACCTGTCTGACATCTCCTGGGATGAGACTGGCGAAGAAGCCGTACGTGCCTACAAGAAAGGTGACGAGCTCGAAACCGTTATCCTGTCTGTTGATCCGGAACGTGAGCGTATCTCTCTGGGTATCAAGCAGCTGTCTGAAGATCCGTTTGCCAACTACGTTGGTGAGTTCGAGAAAGGCAGCATAGTGACGGGCAAGGTTTCCGAAGTTGATGCCAAGTCTGCGATGGTTGATCTGGGCAATGGCGTTATCGGTTCACTGCGTGCGTCTGAAATCAGCCGCGATAAAGTGGAAGATGCGCGTAATGTGCTGAACGTCGGTGACGAGATCAAGGTCAAAGTCGTCAGTGTTGATCGCAAGAACCGTGTGCTGGGTCTGTCTGTCAAGGCAATTGAAATTGACGACGAGAAAGCCGCGATTCAGGATCACAAAAATCAGGACGCGCCGGCCGCCGGTCCGACCACGATTGGTGATCTGATCAAAGCGGAAATGGAAAAGAAATAAACCATTTAAGGATCTGCCATGACAAAGTCTGAACTTATCGAACGTATTGCCGGGAAACAGGCACAGTTGTCTTCAAAAGACTGTGAATTTGCTGTCAAATCGATTATCGAATATATGTCCGAGGCTTTGTCAGACGGCGGGCGCATTGAAATACGGGGATTTGGCAGTTTCTCACTGCACTACCGCGTACCACGGGTCGGGAGAAATCCCAAGACCGGTACACCGGTCAGTCTGAGTGGCAAATATGTTCCCCATTTCAAACCCGGCAAAGAGTTGCGTGATCGTGTGAACAGCTCCTTGCAGCAGTGATCCTGAAGGTTTAGACGGAGCTGCGGCTCCGGTTAAAAAAGGCGGCGATTTCGCAAGAAATTCGCCGCTTTTTTCTTTAATGAATTGCAACATCGGTCGAAACTACAGGGAGATGGTAAATTGGAAAACAATCGTATCAGCAATCGCATAATAGTTGCGCTGGATTTTGCAGAGCGTGACAAGGCATTGGCGCTGGTAAAAACGCTGGATTCATCGCAGTGCCGCGTAAAGGTCGGCAAGGAGATGTTTACCCGGTTCGGGCCGGACCTGGTGAATGATATTCAGTCGCTGGGCTTTGACGTGTTTCTCGATCTCAAGTTTCATGATATTCCCAATACGGTTAACAAGGCGGTTGCCGCTGCAGCAGATCTTGGGGTCTGGATGCTGACTCTGCATGCTGCGGGTGGTGCTGACATGATGCGCGCAGCCCGTGCGGCAGTCGAGGGCCGTGAAAATGCTCCTTTGCTGGTTGCTGTGACAGTACTGACCAGTCTTGCTGCAGATGATCTGGCGGTGCAGGGCATAGCACGCAGTGCACAGGAACAGGTATTGAGGCTGGCATCACTGGCGCAGGAAAGTGGCATGGATGGGGTGGTCTGTTCTGCGGCCGAGGCAGGTGAGCTGCGCAAACTGCTGAATGACAGTTTTTTATTGGTGACACCGGGCATTCGTCCCACAGGAGATCCGGCTGATGATCAGAAGCGGATTGTGACACCTGCTGCAGCGGTATCTGCCGGCAGCAATTTTCTGGTGATCGGCCGACCAATCACCAGAGCACGGGAGCCGTTAGAAAAATTACATCAAATCCAGGCAGAAATTTCGGGCAACCTGTAATTTTTGTGCTACAACTCAATCAACGCTGCCTGATTGCGGGTAGTGTGATGATGTGATCTATTTCTGGAAATCAATTATTGGGAAAAGGAGTTTCCTATGAAAAACATGTTTAATACGTTGGCCCGTCTGCTGTGTTCATCCCTGTTGTCCTTCGCGGTTGCGACAGCGCTGCTGTCGGGTGCACTTTTGTCAGCAGCCTACGCCGACGAGACTGAACAGGTTGCCCAGCTGGTTATTGAAAATCAGGTCAATATCAATACCGCTGATGCGGAAACACTCGCGTTGGCTCTGGATGGTGTTGGTATGACCCGTGCCCTGGATATCATTGCCTACCGCGAAGAGCATGGCAGTTTCAAAACTGTGGATGAACTTGAGCGGGTGAGAGGGATCGGCAAGGCGACACTTGAGCGTAATCGTTCAAGAATATTGCTTGATGACGACAACCCTCAGTGACGTCGCAGGGAAAATGAAGTGAAAAGGCCCGTTCAGGCCTGGATTGGTTTAGAATAGAGGCCTTTTGCGGCCTCTATTCTTTTATGCTTGCTCCATCAATTCAGGCAGACGCACAATTATTCACTCCCTGGCTGTTGCTTCTGCTGGCCGGCACCGGGTTGCTGGCTTTCCTCAGCACTGCCGTCATGGTGCGGTTGGGACGCCGTCACTTGCTGGACGTGCCGGTTGAACGCAGTGCTCATTCAGCCGCTACACCACGCGGTGGCGGAGTTGCCATCGTAATAACCATCACCTGTTACCTCCTGCTGTTATACCTTTTTGATCAACTGAGTGCCAGTCGCCTGCTGGTGCTGCTGTGTGCTGTACCCGTCGCTATTGTCGGACTGGTGGATGATGTGCAGGCCTTGCCCGTGCGCGTCAGGCTATTGCTGCACCTTGCAGCGGCAGGCATGGCACTGTATCTGCTGGGGCCGGTGCCCGAGCCATTTTTCAGTGGCTGGCTGGCCATGCCAGCCTGGTCTCAGACGGCACTGCTGATGGTGGCACTGGTCTGGCTGCTGAATCTGTACAATTTTATGGATGGCATTGACACGCTGGCTGCCGGGCAATGTCTGTTTGTATGCGCCGCCGCCGGAGTGTTCCTCTGGCGGCAGGATGATCCTGTCATGTGGGTTTGTGCCGGACTGTTCATGGCAACCCTGGGTTTCATGTTCTGGAACCTGCCACCTGCCAAAATATTTATGGGGGATGTGGGCAGTACGTTTCTTGGGTTTTTTCTGGGCCTGGTCGGACTGGTTACTCACTTCAGCGGTGTGTTGTCAGTCTGGGTATGGGTGTTGTTGATGAGTACCTTTATCGCAGATACAACAGCCACTCTCATCCGCCGGGTTGCCACTGGCCATTCAGTCACTGAGGGGCACAGTACACACCTGTATCAGCGACTGGGTCGCCGGACGGGTAACCACGTAACAGTGGCCGCTGTTTACGCCGCAGTCAACGTATGCTGGTCGCTGCCGTTTGCGTGGCTGGCAATTACATACCCTGAACGCGGGGTGGTGCTGGCATTCTCTGGTATAGTACCGTTGATGGTGGTCGCAGCGGCACTGGGCGCTGGCAAAAAGGAAGAACAATGAACCTCTATACCATACCGCTTTCGCGCACAGTCAAGCAGTCACTGCTGATGCTGGCTGATGCATTGATGCTGGCACTGGCGGCCTGGCTTTCATTCAATATGCTGGGTATCGGCATTGATGGCGCTGCAGAGCGGGTTGTCATCTATTTCGGGGTGGCGGTGCTGATTGCAGTCGCCGGGTTTTATCGGATAGGCCTGTATCGCGCGCTGTTGCTATATATGGGGGTGCAATCCGGTTTTATTGTTCTGCAAGGCGTCACAGTTGCGGCGGGTCTGTTCGGTGCTGTCTATTACCTGTTGCTGGATCCGGCAGTAGCCAATAACGCCGTTGTCCCGATATTCTGGATGATTGCCCTGTTGTTTGTTGGTGGCAGCCGCTTTGTAGCCAAACTGGCGTTGCAAAGTCTGATACAGAATTTTCGACCCAAGGAGCCGGTGATTATCTATGGTGCCGGCAGTTCGGGTATGCAGCTGGTCGCCGCCCTGATGAATGGCGATCAATATCTGCCGGTGGCGTTTGTGGATGACAGTCGCAATATCATTGGCAGCATCGTTAACGGTGTGCGCGTATACAGCCCGTCATCGCTGGCGGAGTTGATTGACAATTTTTCTGTACGACAGATCCTGCTGGCCATGCCTTCCGCATCGCATGCTGAGCGTAAAGGCATTCTCAACAGGCTTGAACATCTGCCGGTCCATGTCAAGACGGTGCCTGAGCTGTTTGATATGCGCTCAGGCAAGTTCCATGTTGACGAAGTGCGCGATATTGATATTGAAGATCTGCTGGGCCGCGATATTGTCCCGCCGGATCCGCTATTGATGGGCGCCTGTATCAGCGGCAAGTCGGTCATGGTTACTGGTGCCGCGGGTTCAATTGGTTCGGAATTGTGCCGGCAGATTATCGGCCTGCGTCCGTCACGTTTGCTGCTGCTGGACAGCTTTGAGTTTGGCCTGTACGACCTTGAGCTGGAGTTGCAGAGTTTGCGTGAAGCAGACTCGGATACCGAGATTGTCGCGATGCTCGGCAATGTCTGTAACCGGGTACTGATGGATGCGGTGATTGATCGCTTCAGTATCGAGACGGTATATCATGTGGCAGCTTACAAGCAGGTGCCGATGGTGGAGAAAAACGTTGTTGAAGGTGCCTACAACAACATATTTGGCACGTCGGTGGCGGCGCTGGCTGCTCAGGCGGCGGGGGTCAGGAATTTTGTACTGATATCGACAGACAAGGCTGTGCGCCCGACCAATGTGATGGGGGCGACCAAGCGCTGCGCTGAGCTGGTGCTGCAGGCACTGGCCGCACAGCAGACCAATACCTGTTTCAGTATGGTGCGTTTTGGCAATGTGCTCGGCTCCTCCGGTTCGGTTGTACCGCTGTTTCGCCGTCAGATAAGTGAAGGCGGACCGGTGACTGTCACCCATCCGGAAGTCACCCGATATTTCATGACCGTTGAAGAGGCTGCGCAACTGGTGATCCAGGCGGGCTCAATGGCGCGGGGAGGGGATGTATTTGTACTGGATATGCATGATCCCATTCGTATCGTGGATCTTGCCAGAAAAATGATTCACCTGATGGGCTACGATGTAAAGGATGAAAACTCCTTCCGCGGAGACATCGCCATCGAGTACAGTGGACTGCGGCCGGGTGAAAAACTGTTTGAGGAATTGCTGATTGGTGAGTCAGTGACCGGTACCGAACATCCCAAGATTTTGCGCGCTGAAGAGGATTTTCAGCCCTGGGAATCGCTTGAACCCATGTTGCTTGAGCTGGAAAGTGCCTGCCGTCGACTGGACCTGCATGCCATACGGCGGTTATTGATGCAGGCGGTAGTTGGTTTTGAACCAGAAGACCTGCATGACGATCCGCTGTGGTTTGCGCTGGATCAGGTGATTGATTTGCCAGCGGTGTCTGACCCGAAGGTGACACCGCTGCACAAACGCTGAAAATTAGTCTGTTGAAAAACAGTCCGCTGAGAAACCGTCTGGCAGATTAATTGCTGTCAGCGACGGGTAACAGACTCGATGATGACTGGCTCAACCGGAACATCCTGATGGCCCCGGCGACTGCCGGTTGTGACGCCGGCAATCCTGTCAACCACATCCATTCCGGATATCACTTCGCCAAATGCAGCATACCCAAAATCCTGTGGTGCAGTGCTGCGCTGATTCAGGAAGTCATTGTCGACCAGATTGATAAAAAACTGGCTGGTCGCGCTGTCGACTACATTGGTACGTGCCATGGCAACGGTGCCGCGGTCATTGCGCAAACCGGGCCGCGCTTCATTCTTGATGGGCGGATAGCCGGAAATCTCCACAAAGTCTGTGTCATACCCACCACCCTGAACCATGAAACCCGGAATGACGCGGTGAAAGGTCAGATTGTTGTACAGATTGTTATCCACATAGCGCAGAAAGTTTTCCGTCGAAATCGGTGCCTCATCAGCCCACAATTCGATTTCTACAGTGCCCATGCTGGTCTGCATGACAACAACCGGGTTGCCATCACTGTCTGCTGTGGTCTGTGTATCGGTATCCGGTTCGGCAGATGTCGGATCTGAAATGGTTTCTGCCACGGAGTCAGCGGGGGTGCTGCCTGAGGCGCTGCCTGCAGGTGCTTCGCTATCGCCGGAGCACGCGCTCAACGCAATGGTGCTGCCAAGAAGCATGGCCATTAGCAAATGTTTGTAGCTGGTAGCAATCATAATCATATCCCGGTTAATCAAACTCAATGTGTATCGAGTGGGTGATTATAACCGCAGATAAAAATGATGCCAGTGGATCTGTATGAAAAGCGCGAGGGGATTTGGCTGCCCAACCAGGACTCGAACCTGGAACCAAGTGATTAACAGTCACCTACTCTACCATTGAGCTATTGGGCAATAATGTTGGCCATGTGTGTGGCCCCAACAGGACGCGTATACTAATGGCATTTTTTTACATGGTCAACCTTTCTTTAGCAAGTTTTTGAGGCTGTGGCGGAGCGTCCATGAAGGGAGTTACATGGGGACAGGCAGGGAATGTCTGGCGTGCTATCAGGCAGCTATGGCAACTGTGTATAATGCGCGGATGAGTATTCCCTTCACAATGAAATCCGATTTTCAGCCTGCCGGTGATCAGCCAACCGCCATCCGTCAGTTGACTGAAGGTCTGGAAGAAGGGCTGCATGCCCAGACCCTGCTGGGGGTAACCGGATCGGGCAAAACGTTTACCATCGCCAATGTGATTGCCGGCACCCAGCGCCCGGCACTGGTCATGGCTCCGAACAAGACGCTGGCAGCGCAGCTGTATGGTGAATTTGCCGAGTTCTTCCCTGACAATGCCGTCGAGTATTTTGTTTCCTATTATGACTATTATCAGCCGGAGGCCTACGTTCCATCTTCTGATACGTTTATTGAAAAGGATGCATCGATAAATGAGCATATCGAACAGATGCGGCTGTCGGCCACCAAGGCATTGCTTGAACGGCGTGATGTAATTGTGGTGGCAACTGTTTCAGCCATCTACGGACTGGGCGACCCCGGTTCATATCTGCAGATGGTGTTGCACCTGGACCGCGGCGACAAGGTTGATCAGCGCTATATTCTGCGGCGCCTTGCGGACATGCAGTACACACGCAACGACATGGAACTGCAGCGTGCAACCTATCGGGTGCGCGGCGATGTGATTGATATCTATCCGGCTGACTCGGATCAGTTTGCGGTACGGGTTGAACTGTTTGACGATGAAATAGAGGCGCTGTCGTTTTTTGATCCACTTACCGGTGAATCAGTCAGAAAAGTGCCGCGTCTCACGATATTTCCCAAATCACACTATGTGACGCCGCGCGAGAAGGTGATGGATGCGCTGGAACACATCAAGACCGAGCTGAATGAGCGGGTGACCCAGCTGGAAAGCAACCATCAGCTGGTAGAGGCTCAGCGGTTATCCCAGCGCACAAAGTTTGATCTGGAAATGATGAGCGAGCTGGGTTACTGCAATGGTATCGAAAACTATTCCCGGTATCTGTCGGGGCGGCAGCCGGGCCAGCCGCCGCCAACGTTGTTCGACTATCTGCCGCCTGATGCATTGGTGATAGTGGATGAGTCACATGTTTCGATTCCGCAGATAGGTGCCATGTACAAGGGTGACCGCTCGCGCAAGGAAACGCTGGTGCAATATGGCTTCCGCTTGCCCTCGGCGCTGGATAACAGGCCGTTGCGCTTTGAGGAGTGGGAAGCATCAACCCCCCAGCTGATTTTTGTCTCGGCGACCCCGGGTCCTTATGAACAGGAGCGTGCCGGGCAGACTGTACGCCAGGTGGTCCGGCCCACCGGGCTGATCGATCCGGCTCTGGAAGTGCGGCCGGCCGCAAGCCAGGTGGATGATCTGTTGTCCGAGATCAGACAGGTTACAGCGCGGCAGGAAAGGGTGCTGGTTACTGTGCTGACCAAGCGCATGGCGGAGGATCTGACCGATTATCTGATGGATCATGATGTACGGGTGCGCTATCTGCACTCTGACATAGACACAGTGGAACGGACGGAAATCATTCGCGATCTGCGGCTGGGAAAATTTGATGTGCTGGTGGGCATCAACCTGCTGCGGGAGGGGCTGGATATTCCCGAAGTGTCGCTGGTGGCGATTCTGGACGCGGACAAGGAAGGGTTCCTGCGTTCCGAGCGGTCACTGATTCAGACCGTGGGGCGTGCTGCGCGGAATATCCGGGGACGGGCGATCCTGTATGGTGATCGGGTAACCGGCTCCATGCAGCGCGCCATGGATGAGTCGGACCGGCGTCGCGACATCCAACTGGCGTTTAACCAGGCCAACAACATCACGCCGGCAGGTGTTAATAAGTCCATCATGGACGTGATGGAAGGAGCCTACGCCGGCTCTGCAGAAAGCGGTGGTCGTCAGCGTAAACGCGGCCGGGCAGTGGCTGAGAAAGTGGCTGCGTATGAGGCGGGACAGACGGCCATGCCGGGCGCAGATCCGAAGACAATTGCCAGGGAAATTTCCCGGCTGGAAACAAAAATGCTGGAGCTGGCCAGGAATCTGGAATTTGAAGAGGCTGCCAAAACCCGGGACCAGGTTCAACTGTTAAGAAAACAGCTGATACAGTCGTGATAAGGCGGCTTTTCTATTGTAGTTTTTAATCCCTGCACCTATAATCGCACTCCTTTAGCGGCGGCACCCCTCCGCGGCGGGATGGAATGGCGTTTTTTGAAGGCGCGTAGCTCAGTTGGTTAGAGCGCTACCTTGACATGGTAGAGGTCACCAGTTCGAATCTGGTCGTGCCTACCACTCCCTGCCGTTGACCAGTGACGGGTGCTATATCGTAAACCTGACACTGAAAATATAACTTTCCTATGCCCGTAATCACTCTCCCCGACGGTAGCCAGCGCACTTTTGAGCAGCCTGTTACTGTAGCCCAGGTGGCTGAATCCATTGGTGCCGGTCTGGCCAAAGCCGCACTTGCCGGTCGTGTTGATGGCACGCTGGTGGACACGTCGTTTCTGATGACGGGTGATTCGGGGCTGGCGATTATCACTGAGCGTGATCCGGAAGGCCTGGATGTGATCCGCCATTCATGTGCCCATCTGATGGCGCAGGCCGTACAGCGTCTGTTCCCCGAGGCTCAGGTGACCATCGGGCCGGTCATTGAAGACGGCTTTTTCTACGACTTCGCCTATGAGCGTGCCTTTACACCGGAAGATCTGGAACAGATCGAGAAGGTGATGGGTGAGATCGTCAAGGAAAACCTGCCTGTGTCGCGTGAAGTAATGAGTCGTGATGACGCCATCGCCATGTTCGATAGCATGGGTGAGAAATACAAGGTTGAAATTATCAAGGACATCCCGGGTAACGAGGAGCTTTCGTTTTACCGCCAGGGAGACTTTATTGACTTGTGCCGTGGCCCACATGTGCCCAATACCGGCAAGTTCAAAGCATTCAAACTGACTTCCGTGGCAGGCGCCTATTGGCGTGGTGATGCCAAAAACGAGATGTTGCAGCGTATTTATGGCACGGCCTGGGGCGATAAAAAGGCGCTGGCAGATTATCTGTTCCGTCTGGAAGAAGCACAGAAGCGTGATCACCGTAAAATCGGCAAAAAACTGGATCTGTTCCATTTTCAGGAAGAAGCGCCGGGCATGGTGTTCTGGCACCCAAAGGGCTGGTCAATCTATCAGACCATCCAGCACTACATGCAGAAACTGCAGAACGAAAGCGGATATCAGGAAATCCGTACCCCGCAACTGGTGGACTACACCCTGTGGGAAAAATCCGGACATGCTGACAAGTTTGCCGATGAGATGTTCAGCGTTGAGTCTGAAAACCGCATGTATGCCATCAAGCCCATGAACTGCCCCTGTCACGTACAGGTGTTCAATCAGGGTCTGAAGAGTTACCGCGATCTGCCGTTGCGTCTGGCTGAGTTTGGCTCCTGTCATCGTTTTGAGCCGTCAGGTTCCATGCACGGCCTGATGCGCGTGCGCAGCTTTACCCAGGACGACGCGCATATTTTCTGCGCCGAATCGGCGATTCAGGACGAAGTGGCGCAGTTCATGGAACTGTTGTTCCGGGTATACAGGGACTTCGGTTTCGACGAAATCATCCTGCGTCTGTCTACCCGCCCGGAAAAACGCGTCGGTAGTGATGAAATGTGGGACAAAGCCGAGGATGCGCTGCGTCAGGCACTGAACAACAGCGGCCTGGCCTGGGAGTTGCTGCCGGGCGAGGGTGCATTCTATGGGCCCAAAATCGAATTTTCATTAAAAGACTGCATGGGCCGCGTACAACAATGTGGCACGATTCAGGTGGATTTCTCCATGCCGGAGCGTCTCGGTGCACAATACGTAGCCGAAGATGGCAGCCGCAAGGTGCCGGTGATGCTGCATCGGGCAATCCTGGGTTCATTCGAGCGTTTTATCGGTGTGCTGATCGAGCATTATGCCGGTGCGCTGCCAGTATGGCTGGCACCCGAGCAGGCGGTTATTCTCAATATTACCGACAAACAGGGTGAATATTGTGAAAAAGTGCGTAAAATACTGGCAGAAAAGGGATTTCGTGTCAGTGCGGACTTGAGAAATGAGAAGATCGGCTTTAAAATCCGCGAGCACACAATGCAGAAGGTTCCGTTCCTTCTGGTGGCCGGCGACCGTGAAATGGAAAACGGTCAGATTTCCGTCCGTACGCAGGATGGTCAGGATCTGGGCACCATGACTATCGAAGCATTCACAGACCATCTGGCAACAGCGGTCGCACGACTGGGTCGTACCGGTAACTGATGGTCTGCGGATCATCCACTATTAATTTATGCAGGAGAGAAGACGCTGTCGAATATGAAGAGCAGTTCCAAAAAACCCGTCATTAATGAACACATTGAAGCCACGGAAGTGCGGCTGGTACTTGCCGATGGTGAGCAAAAAGGTGTTGTGACGATTGAGGAAGCACGAGCCGAGGCCGCTGAGGCCAAGCTTGACCTGGTGTTGATCGCCCCCGAGGCTGAACCACCCGTCTGCAAAATCATGGATTACGGCAAGCATGTCTTTGATATCAAGAAGCAGAAGGCTGCCAGCAAGAAAAAGCAGCGCAAGACACAGATTAAAGAAATAAAGTTTCGACCAGGGACGGAAGAAGGGGATTATCAGGTAAAACTACGCAACCTGATACGTTTCCTAGAAGATGGGGACAAGGCCAAGGTATCGTTAAGATTCCGCGGACGCGAACTCGCCCATCAGCATCTTGGCCTCGAACTGGTACAGCGGATCGCTAAGGATCTGCAGGAGTACGGTGCCGTCGAGCAGGAGCCCAAGATGGAAGGTCGCCAGATCGTAATGGTTGTGGCGCCGACGAAGAAGAAGAAGGTCTGACATCGGTCAGGCTTTCATTATCTAAACTGTATCGCCAGTGATGGCTGATAAATGCGGAGTAATACCCGAATGAGCAAGATGAAGACCCATAGCGGCGCCTCCAAGCGCTTCAAAAAAACAGCCACTGGCTGGAAGTGCAAAAGCGCAAACAAGAGCCACATCCTCACCAAAATGACCACCAAGCGCAAACGTCATCTGCGTGGTACGTCACTGGTTGCTGCCAGCGACAAGCCATTGATCGACCGTATGTTGCGTAAAATTTAATCATTAGGATACTGAGGAGACTGATATGGCCCGAGTTAAACGTGGCGTAACGGCGCGTCGCCGTCACAAAAAAATACTGAAAGCGGCAAAAGGTTACTACGGTGCCCGTAGTCGTGTGTATCGCGTAGCGTTCCAGGCGGTTATCAAAGCCGGCCAGTACGCCTATCGCGACCGTCGTGCGAAGAAGCGTGTATTCCGCTCACTGTGGATTACCCGAATCAACGCCCAGTCACGCGCCAATGGCATGACTTACAGTCAGCTGATTGCCGGACTGAAAAAAGCCAATATTGCCGTGGATCGCCGGGTTATGGCTGATCTGGCTGTACATGACAAGGCAGCGTTTGCTGCGCTGGTGAATCAGGCTAAAGCCAGCCTGGCACAGTAATAAAGGTGTGTGTTGCAGAGCCGGCCCGGGATGTGTACCCGTGCCGGCTCTGTGCATTCCGGACCTGACAAAATTTGGCAACATACATCATGGCATTGCGGATTGAACCATGACTGATACAAGTACGCTGTTGGAAACCGCCCTGCAGGCTATCGAAGCAAGTTCCGGGGAACGTGCTCTGGAGCAGTTGCGGGTGGATTATCTGGGTAAGAAGGGCCAGCTGACCGATCTGCTGAAAGGGTTGGGCAAACTGCCTGCTGACCAGCGTCCTGCTGCCGGCGAAACAATCAATGAGACCAAGCGCCAGATTCAGGCTGCCATTGAGGCGCGCCGGGAATTGCTGGTTGAGCAGTCGCTGGCTGCGCAGTTGGCGGCAGAGAGGGTGGATGTCAGTTTGCCCGGCCGACGCCAGGCTGCTGGTGGTCTGCATCCGGTAAGCCGGACCGTTGAGCGCATCCGGTCGTTGTTTCAGTCGGCGGGGTACAGCGTGGCGGAGGGGCCGGAGATTGAGGATGATTATCATAACTTTGAGGCGCTGAATATTCCGGGGCATCATCCGGCGCGGGCAATGCACGATACTTTTTATATTGCTGACGCAATTTCCGCCGCGGGCGCTCATATTGCTGACGCAATTGTCGCCGCAGGCGCTGCTGACGCACAGGCCGCGGGCGCTGCTGACGCTCTGGCCGCAGGCGCTACTGACGCTTCGGGTGCAGGTGAGTCCGGTAGTGGCGGGTCTGCTGTGGGTAACGGGATGTCGTGGGTGCTGCGCACGCATACGTCTCCGGTGCAGGTGCGGGTGATGGAGCAGGGGCAGCCGCCGTTTCGCATGATTTGCCCGGGTCGGGTGTATCGCTGTGATTCGGATCTGACGCACACGCCGATGTTCCATCAGGTCGAAGGCCTGCTGATTGATGAAGAAGTCAGTTTTGCGGACCTGAAAGGCACGCTTGAAGAATTTCTGCGCGCCTTTTTTGAAGCAGATCTGGCGGTGCGCTTTCGGCCGTCCTATTTCCCGTTTACCGAACCGTCCGCAGAAGTGGATATGAGCTGTGTCATGTGTTCGGGCAAGGGTTGCCGGGTATGCAAACATACTGGCTGGCTGGAAGTGCTGGGTTGCGGGATGGTGCACCCCAAAGTGCTGGAGTCGTCTGGCATAGACAGCAAGCGTTATCGCGGATTTGCCTTTGGCATGGGAGTGGAGCGTCTGGCGATGCTGCGCTACGGCGTGAACGATTTACGCCTGTTCTTTGAAAATGATCTGAAATTCCTGCGACAGTTTAACTAGAAAGCTGTCAGGGCTGCATCAGCAAGAGTCAAACACTATGATTTTCACACAACAGTGGGTTCGGGAATGGCTGGATACGCCACTTGAAGCCGATGCTTTGATTCACCAACTGACCATGGCTGGCCTGGAAGTGGATGCTTCCGGTCCGGTAGCGGCGGCATTCAGCGGCATTATTGTTGCCGAAGTCACAGATGTGATCCCCCACCCGGACGCAGACAAGCTGCGCGTGTGTCAGGTAAATGATGGCAGCCAGGTGGTACAGGTTGTGTGCGGCGCGCCCAACGTCCGTGTGGGCATGCGGGTGCCCTATGCAATCATTGGTGCTGAATTGCCGGGCGAGACGCCGGACAAGCCGTTCAGGATCAAAAAGGCGAAGCTGCGTGGCGTGGATTCCAATGGAATGCTGTGCTCGGCAGCGGAACTGGGCATGGCAGATGCATCCGACGGTTTGCTGGAATTACCAGCGGATGCGCCGGTGGGGCAGAACGTACGGGACTACCTGTTGCTGGATGATCGCTTTTTTGAGCTTGACCTGACACCTAATCGTGGCGATTGCCTGAGCATTCGTGGTCTGGCTCGCGAAATTGCCACGCTTAATGAATTGACGTTCCGCGAAGTTATCCACAGCAAAGTGGAAGCCACCATTGCTGATACCTTTCCGGTCACCATCGCTGCGCCGGCTGCCTGTACCCGGTATCTGGGACGGGTGATCCGTGATGTTGATGTCGGGGCCACAACACCCGTGTGGATGCAGGAGAAGCTGCGGCGCTGTGGTTTGCGCAGTATTGATCCAGTCGTGGATGTCACTAACTATGTGTTGCTTGAGCTGGGTCAGCCGATGCACGCATTCGATCTTGACCAGCTGCAACAGGGAATAGTGGTGCGACTGGCCGGCGACAATGATTCCATTACGCTGCTTGACGGCAAATCTGTTAAACCTGATGTCGATACCCTGTTAATAACCGATGCGTCAGGACCATTGGCACTGGCTGGCATCATGGGTGGTGAGAACAGCGGTGTCAGCACCCGGACTCGCCATGTGTTCCTTGAATGTGCCTGTTTTGATGCGCTGGCGATCGCGGGGCGGGCCCGCAAATACGGACTGCATACGGATTCTTCCCATCGCTACGAGCGCGGTGTGGATTACCAGTTGCAGGCTCTGGCAATGGAGCGTGCGACCGAGTTGTTGTTACAGATTGCTGGTGGCAAAGCGGGGCCGGTGACCGAGCAAACCGGGCAGCTGCCTGCGAGGACCGAAGTAAAGCTGCGTCCGGCATATCTGGCGAGTGTGCTTGGGCTTGGTTTTTCTGATGATGAAATAGTCAGCATTCTCAATAGATTGGGGATATCTCTTGTTAGTCGTTCTGAAGATGAGCTGATTTTTGATATTCCGTCATTCCGCTTTGATATCAGCATTGAAGCCGATCTTATTGAAGAAATTGCCCGGGTGCACGGCTATGACCGGTTGCCTGTCACCCGACCGGCTATCCGGATGCAGATGCCTGATGAGTCAGAAGCTGTGGTGCCGGTACAGCGAGTACGGGAGCGTCTGGTCACGCTGGGCTACCAGCAGGTCATTACCTACAGTTTTGTTGAGCCGGGGCTGATGGCTCAGGTTCAAGCGGCGCCGGAGCCGGTAGCTCTGCGCAACCCCATTTCGGCCGATATGTCAGTGATGCGGACCAGTTTGTGGCCGGGACTGCTGGCGACTCTGCAATACAATCTCAATCGCCAGCAGACCCGTGTACGTCTGTTTGAAACCGGACAGGTGTTTTTGCGTGACAGTGATGAGCAGCCCCGACATATCCACCAGCCGGAAAGAATTGCCGGACTGATTTATGGCACCCGTTTCCCCAGGGAGTGGGCGCAGGGGCGCGATGAAGTTGATTTCTTTGACATCAAAGGTGACGTCGAGAATCTGTTGCAACTGGGGGCAATACTGGATCAATGCCGGTTTGAACCGGCCAGCCATCAGGCCCTGCACGACGGGCAGTGCGCAGCAATTATTCACAACGGGGTTCAGGTTGGTTTGCTGGGCGCGCTGGATCCACGGTTACAGCGGACGCTGGATATCAGCAGCAACGTATTCATGTTCGAGCTGGAACTGGCCGCGGTCTGTGCTGCCATGGTGCCTGCGTTTACTCCACTGTCCCGTTATCCTGAGGTCAGTCGCGACCTTGCACTCATTGTGGATCAGCAGGTGCCGGTGGCCGATATTGAGGCTCAATTACGCGCGCTGGCCGGTGAAAATCTGGTTGAACTGCGAATATTTGATGTTTATCAAGGCGATAACGTGGGAAAAAACAAAAAAAGTGTCGCTCTGGGCTTGACCTGGCAGCATCCTTCGCGCACTCTAGGCGACGACGATGTCAATGTCATAATTGAGCGTTGTGTCAAAGGCCTGGAAGACAAATTTAATGCAAAGTTAAGGAAATGAGCATGGAAAAGGGCGCACTGACAAAAGCTGAAATGGCGGAACGTCTGTTTGACGAGCTGGGCGTTAACAAGCGAGAAGCCAAGGAACTGGTAGAACTGTTTTTTGAAGAAATACGCCAGGCACTTGAAAGCAATGAACAGGTGAAGCTTTCCGGTTTTGGCAATTTTGACCTGCGTGACAAAAAACAGCGTCCCGGCCGAAACCCCAAGACAGGCGAAGAGATTCCCATCAAGGCGCGTCGGGTAGTTACCTTCCGTCCCGGCCAGAAACTCAAGGCAAGGGTAGAAAAGTATGCAGGAACCGAGTAACAGTCAGGAATTGCCGCCGATTCCGTCAAAACGCTACTTCACCATCGGTGAGGTGGGCGAACTTTGCACGGTCAAGCCGCATGTTCTGCGTTACTGGGAGCAGGAATTTCCTCAACTCAAACCTGTCAAACGACGCGGCAACCGGCGATATTATCAGCGCGAGGACGTGCTGCTGATCCGTCAGATCAAATCACTCCTTTACGAGCAGGGTTTCACTATTGGTGGTGCCCGTCAGCGTATGAGTGGCCATCAGGAGCCCTCTCCGGGCGCTGCCGTGGAAAGTGGCGAACTCAAACAGATGATCCGCCAGCTTGAAGAAGCCATAGCTTTTCTTTAAGGGGCCATAGGCCTTTTTTCGAGCACACGCTCTGGCAATACCTGCCGCATATTTTAATTTTGACTTTACATGATCACTCACAGTGATATATTGCATAAGCGTTTTGTCGACGAAAACTCTCGGCTTGGCGCAAAAAAGCTGTTAAATCAATAATTAAAATTAGAAGTCACTGTTTGAGGTCAGCATTTTTACCTCTGCATCGACAATCTAAAACCACTAATAAAAAATATTAAGAGGTCTACGGATGAAGTCGAAGTTCAAATCCACGTTCAATCCCACGCTTAATCTGCTATCCGCCGCAATCGCTGCCAGTTTGATGCTGCCAGCTGGATCTGCACTGGCTCAGCAAACACCCGAAGTGGAAGAAGTTGTAGTTACCGGTTCGTTTATCCGACGTTCCGAAGGTTTTCAGGCTGCTTCCCCGATTCTGCAGGTCACTGCAGAAGATATCGCCATAGAAGGCACGCCCAATATGGGCGATGTGATCCATAACCTGAGTTTTAACCAGGGTTCAACTATTACACAAAACTCGCTGACTGGTGCATCCAGTACAGCGACATCCATTAACCTGCGAGGTCTTGGCTCTGGTGCCACACTGAACCTGGTTGATGGTATGCGGGTGATTGGCACCAACGTGAACACGTTTCTGCCCCAGATAGCTATCGGCCGCATGGACATCGTAACTGACGGTGCTGCGGCACTGTATGGCTCCCAGGCAGTGGCCGGTGTAGTCAATTTTGTACCACGTAAATCCTATGACGGTGTCAAGGTTGAGCTGTACCGCCAGGGCGACAGCCGCGGTGATTACACCGATGATCAGGTCAGCATTCTGGGTGGTACCGAGTGGAATGGCATTGATGTTGTGGTAGCCGGTGAATACCGCACCAACGGCACGCTGAAGATGATCGATCGACCGGATCTGTTTAATGCCGGTCTCACATCGTCCAGTACACCAAACCCGGGTCGCTACCGTGTACCGGTAAGAAACGCTGCCGGTGATCTGACCGGTGCGTTCCGCACAATATCTGATCCAAACTGTGGCGGAACACGCGAAGATCCGACCCAGATGGGTAACAACCCGAACGGTTTCACTTTTGGCGGCCAGTGCTGGTACGACTTTGGTGAGTTCTGGGATTACCGTGCTGCCCAGGATACCGGCCAGGCCTTTGCCAACCTTTCCTATGATGTAAGCTCTGATCTGACCTTAAATGGCCAGTGGGGCTATTTCAAGCGTCGCAGCTACAACCGTGGATCACCCTCCAACCCGGGTGGCCGTACTGGTGAGTTGCCAGCCATTCGTGGTGAACTGCCAGGCAACCCGTTCCCTGCGCGTGATGCCAATGGTAACCAGCTCTACGCCGTTGACTCCAATGGCGATGGTGTACCTGATCGTGATGCCGGTGGCAACGTCATCCGCGCTGCCGATGCGGCCAGTGGTATTGCGTTTAACGAAGATGTGCTGTTTGCGTCCTGGCGTCCCTGGGGCAAGCACGGCACACTGCCTTCGCAGCTGGGAAGTGACGGAGCAACACACGGCTCAGGCAATATCTCCGGCTGGCGTACGGCGTTGACTGCCGAGTTCACTGTACCGTTCCTGGACGGTTGGGATGGCAGTGCCAACTACATGTATGCACGAACAAACGATCGCAGCCTGGCGAACAATTTCAGTCTGGGTGCGCTGACTAACGGCCTGAACTGTGATGTGGTCAATGACCGCGACAGCTGTTTCAATCCGTTTGTGTCAACCGATCCCTCAACACTGAATACCCAGGAAGTGGCAGACTCCACGTACGTGCAGAACCGTGTCAACAATTCCGATACGCTGCAGACCTTTGATCTGGTACTGAACGGTGTGATTTCTCCGGGCGGGTTCGAACTGCCGGGCGGCGAAATTGGTGCGGCTTTTGGTTATCAGCGTCGCGATGACAAGTTTACCGATGTCCCCAGTCTGCACAGTCTGACAGGTGATGTATTTATTGGTACCCAGTTGTTCCCGACACGCGACGGTCGGACTGTTGATGCGTTTTTTGCGGAGTTTGCCCTGCCAGTACTGGATAACCTCGAGTTCCAGGTGGCGGTTCGTGATGAAGACTACAGCACTGGTCAGTCCTCTACTGATCCCAAGTATGGTGTGGTTTACATCCCCACCAACTGGCTGACTCTGCGTGCAACCAAGGGTACCTCGTTTATTGCGCCAAGTCTGAACCAGCTGAATGCGCCACAGTCCTGTGGTCTGACCAACGTGGCTGACCCGTTCACTACGTTTGCTGCATTTACTGCGAACTGCTCGCAGGGTAACCCTGCACTGGTACCGGAGTCTGCGGATACTCAGAGTTTTGGTTTCACACTGAACCCGATCGACGGCATGAGCATTGATATGGACTGGAGTGAGACGGACTTCGTTGATCGTATCGTGACATCGACCACAGCAGATATTCTGGCAGCGGACTTCTTCAACTTCCGTCAGGTGACAGGCTACTCAGGTAGCGGTTTGCCACCAATCAGTGATGTTGCTGCATGGGTAGCAAACCCGCTCTCTGACAAGCGTATTCAGCGTGATCCTAACAACCTGGCGCAGATCGACCGTATTATCAGCGGCTCCAGCAATGCGTCAAAAATGCTGGTAAAAGCCATCGACCTGAAGTTTGCCTACATGTTCAGTGTGGGTGACTGGGGTATGTTCAACGTCGGTCTGGATGCGACGTATGTCGACAGCTATACGTACCAGCTGTCTGTGGATCGTCCGGTCGTGGAAGCCAAGGGCCTTCAAAATGGTCTGACCGGTGCCGTTCCGCCGATGCCTGAGTGGAAAGCCAATGCACGCTTTGGCTGGTCACGCGGTAATCACAGTGCCAACATGCTGGTACGTTACATTGATGACATGGTGTTCGATTCGAGCAAGTTCTCGTTCCAGGCAGCCCTGCCATTCAGTAACTACCGCAACGTAGATGTACTGCGTGCCTCCACCATTGCGGATGCAAGCTACAACTACCGAGGTCTGGAAGCGTTTGGTGGTGAGTTCTCATTCACCCTGGGTGCCCGCAACCTGTTTGACCGTATGCCGCAGAAAGTACCAATGCTCGGCGGTATGGAGTCAGTCCTGTACGATCCGACTGGCCGTATGCTGTATGGTCGTATCACATTTGATATGTGATCAGTGCATACTGAGTAAGCAGTGATAAAAAGGCGGCCGGTTCCCCCCGGGCCGCCTTTTTTTATGATGAGTTTTTTATGTTTGGCACCGGGCAGGCTTGCATGCTTTGACAGGGCAAGTATAATGCCCGCTCGATATTTCGGGGCGTAGCGCAGTCTGGTAGCGCACCACACTGGGGGTG
>TARA_R110002072_G_scaffold302862_1_pt1 | contig 76833 bp, 68 predicted proteins | sample TARA_R110002072 | Tara Oceans TARA_R110002072 (sample SAMEA4397118) | marine metagenome | biome: Polar Biome; feature: [SRF] surface water layer (ENVO:00010504); material: water (ENVO:00002006), including particulate matter (ENVO:01000060) such as... | depth 5 m
CTATCGGTGGTCAGCCAAGAGCGCCTTGATGAGATTGCCGAGCTGTTGAATACTCGTCCACGTCAGACTTTAGGCTGGAGATTCCCGGTAGAAGTGCTTGTTGACCACCTCCAGCTTTCGGTGAGCAACAGCCTTGAGACCATTAACTGAGTGTTGCACTTCGATCCTGAGACCGCCCATCCTCAGAAGGCGACGAAGAACTGTTGCGACTGTGCCAATGAAAAATACGGTAAACGCCAATTTTTCCAGTAAATTGCCCCGCGTCGACGTTATCCACAAGCCGCAACAACAAGCACCTCTACTGGAAATCGCTAGCCCGGTGACCGGGGGCAAGCTCCTCAAGCTCGGGTGGCCTTAGATGGATGCTCAAGTCCGCAGGGTAGCGCTCACGCTGGTTAGCGCTGATTGTGCGACGGTGACGTTTGCCGTGGGCCTGCCGTAGATAGCTGATCAACTGACATTTGAGCTCACGACGAGGGTAGCCATAGATAGCCAGATAAATTGTTTCATGACTCACATGATGCGGTTGTCCGGCCAATCAGCTTCATTCTGCCGCAATCTGTTGTGATGACCAACCTGTCAATGGCCATTAATTTTGGCCCACTTGAGGCTCACTTTAATTGGCCATTAACACACCCGATTGAAGCATTTTCGGGATTACCTGCAAGAACTCGCTACCAGGCCTCAGACAAGACATGTGCGGGAGCGTGACCCGTCGCATCCGTGCTAACGATACAGGTAAAGACCTTGGGCTTCTCTCTGATCGACAAGTATCACATCTGACCCGCTTTCAGCCAAAGCGCTTCAAAGAAGTGCCCTGCCTGCTTACAGTGATAGTGGTCAAGGGTGAGGCCTACAACCCGTGGCGGCGCTAACTCGCTGGATTCTTTCCATTTGACGGTTCGCATGCCGGTTGAGGTGATGTGCCTGTTGGGGCTTGAGTTCCGTTTTAAGCTGCTTGCAAGCTGGACTGGCGCAGAGCTCGGTTCAATGCGCTGAACAGCGCCCGGAAACTGGCCGTAGTCAGGTTCTCGTCGATACCGATGCCGTGCAGCGGGCGACCGTTGTCCAGGCGGATCTCGATATAGGCGGCGGCCCTGGCGTTGCTGCCCGAGCCGATGGCGTGCTCATGGTAATCCATGATCTCGACCTTCACCGGCAGGCCGGCGACCAGCGCTTCCAGCGGCCCCTTGCCGAGTCCACGCCAGTGCTGCGTTTCGCCTTTGCTCAGCACTTCGACATCTACCGCACTGGTGCCATTCTCTTCCTGCAGGCGGTGGCGAATCAGCGTGTACGGATTGCTCGCCTGCAGGTACTCGCGGTCCAGCAGGTCATGAATCTGCTTGGCGCTCATTTCCAGACCCAGGCGGTCGGTCTCACCCTGTACCACCTGGCTGAACTCGATCTGCATGCGCCGGGGCAGGCTGATGCCGTATTCCTGTTCCAGCAGATAGGCGATACCGCCTTTGCCCGACTGGCTGTTGACCCGGATGACGGCCTCATAGCTGCGGCCGATATCGGCAGGGTCAATCGGCAAATAAGGTACTTCCCAGAGCGCATCGCGCTTTTGCTGGGTGAAACCCTTGCGAATGGCATCCTGATGCGACCCGGAAAAGGCCGTGTGCACCAGATCGCCGACATAAGGATGGCGTGGGTGCACAGGGAGCTGATTGCACTCTTCAACTACCTTGCGCACGGCGTCGATATCGGAGAAATCCAGCTGCGGATGAATGCCCTGGGTATAGAAGTTCAGTGCCAGGGTGACCAGGTCGACGTTGCCGGTGCGCTCGCCGTTCCCAAACAGGCAGCCTTCCACGCGATCAGCACCGGCCAGCAGGCCGAGTTCGGTAGCGGCCACACCCGTACCTCGGTCGTTATGCGTGTGCAGGCTGATCAGCACGCTATCGCGGCGGCTGATATGCCGGCCAAACCATTCGATCTGGTCGGCGTAATGATTGGGCGTTGCCACTTCAACCGTGGCGGGCAGGTTAAGGATGACCTTGTTGTCCGGCGTGGGCTGCCAGACGTCCAGCACGGCGTCGCAGACCTCAATGGCAAAATCCAGCTCGGTGGACGTGAAAATCTCCGGTGAATACTGGAATGTCCATTGTGTGTCGGGTTGCTGCTCGGCGTGCTCCCGGATCAACTTGGCGGCATTCACGGCGATATCCACCACGCCCTTCTTGTCCTGATTGAAAACGATCCGGCGGAAGCTCGGGGCAGTGGCGTTATACACGTGAACGATAGCTTTCTTGGCGCCGCGCACGGACTCGAAGGTGCGTGCGATCAGGTCGGCACGGGCCTGGGTCAGTACCTGAATGGTGACATCATCCGGAATATGGCCCTGCTCGATCAGTGTGCGAACGAAGTCGAAATCGGTTTGCGAAGCGGAGGGGAAAGCCACTTCGATCTGTTTGACGCCGACCTTGACCAGCGTTTGGAAGAACCGCAGTTTGCGTGCGGGATCCATCGGCTCGATCAGCGACTGATTACCATCACGCAGGTCGGAGCTGCACCAGATTGGCACTTCGGTCAGGCTCTTCGACGGCCAGGTGCGGTCGGGGATGTCGACTGGCTGGAAGGCTCTGTATTTGCTTGATGGGTCTTTGAGCATGCTCATGACAAATTCCTGTGGCGATCGGTGCGCATCTTCGCGCACGGTGATATCAATTGGGTGTTGTTGCAGAGAATGTAGTTGTTTGATGCTTTTCTTGCAATAAGCTAAAAAAGATTGGTAGTGGCTATCTTATTATTGGATTTTAAGGCAATAAAATCTTATTGAGGGGCGTAAGGGGCAATATTATTGCGTAGTTTTGGCGGATGGCCGGCGGGAAGCCGACACCCTGTGATGGGGTGCCGGCTTATGGTTATCAGGCTTGCTGAGGGGTGTCGGGTGTCAGCAGGGCTTCTGGCTTGAGGGAGCGCAGATCCATGCCGCTGGGGTGTTGGTAAACCCGCAGGCCAAATTCTGGCAGTATCGACAGCATATGATCGAACAGGTCGGACTGAATGGCCTCGTAGGCGTTCCAGGAAACCGTGTTGGTAAAACAGTAAATTTGCAGCGGCAAACCTTCTGCACCTGGGGCAAGTTGGCGGACAATCAGCGTCATGTTCTGGTGAATGCCGGAGTGGCTTTTTATGTAGCGCTCAACATAGGCGCGGAAGGTGCCTATGTTGGTGATGCGGCGGGTATTGACCGGCTCTTTGCCCTGTTCTTCGAGCTGCTCATTCCACTCGTCAATTTCGGTCTGTTTCTCTTTCAGGTAATCCTGCAGCAGACCAAAGCGCTGCAAGCGCTGGCGCTCCTCTGCGTCGAGAAAATGCACTGTCTGCTGATCGAGCATGATGCTGCGCATGATTCTGCGCCCACCGGATTCCTGCATGCCGCGCCAGTTCTTGAATGGGTCGGTCATGAATTTCTTGGTTGGGATGCTGGTGATGGTGTTGTCCCAATTGCGGACCTTGACGGTATGCAGGGCGATGTCGATCACGTCCCCGTCAGCGCTCAATTGCGGCATCTCCACCCAGTCGCCAACACGCACAACGTCGTTGGAGGAGATTTGCACACTGGCCACCAGGGACAGGATGGTGTCCTGGAAGATCAACATCAGTACCGCGGCCATCGCACCCAGGCCAGACAGCAGAATCAGGGGTGAGCGGTCAATCAGCGTGGCGATGATGAGAATGGTCGCCAGGGCATAGATCACAATCTTGATGACCTGGGTATAGCCCTTGATCGGCTTTGTACGTGAATTCGGACGGCGTTCGTAGATGCTGTTGATCAGCGTCAGCACATTGCCGATAGCCAGGGCGACCGTGAGTATCACGAAGGCGCCGCAGACATTCTCTACAATGGCCACCAGCGCGTCGGAAAGCCCCGGCACTAGCTTGATGCCGGAGGCCAGTATCAGTGCCGGCACCACGTTCGCCAGGCGTCTTATGACACCTGAATTGCTCAGTACGTCGTCGCGCCCGATGGCGGTAGTTTTCAGTGCCCGGTGCAGGCCGCGCACCAGGATCTTCTTGACCACCCAGTTACTTATCCAGGCGAGAAGAATCAGGCCTGTCAACGCGATCAGTGTTTGCAGTTCCGGGTAAAGTTCGAGCCAGCTTACGCTGCCCTCGTATAGCTCCAGCATGCATAGTCCTCTTGTGTTGGGCGGTAGGTGGGCACCCTAACAAAAAAACTGGATGTCTGCAGAGTTACCGTCAAGGTATGAAAGCGCCAATAAAAATGGACGGATCGACCCGCGCGTTGTTCAGACTTACATTCCAGTGCAGGTGCGGACCGGTGGCGCGGCCGGTAGCCCCTACTTTGCCGAGTACCTCACCTCTGCCCAGTTCATCGCCTACCTTGACGTCTATGCTGGACAGGTGACAGAACATGCTGATCAGCCCCTGGCCGTGATCGACAAACACCGTCTTACCATTGAAGAAGTAGTCGCCCACCAGAATCACTTCGCCAGCGGCGGGGGATTTGATCGGCGTGCCAGTGGGTGCAGCAAAATCCAGGCCTGAATGCGGGTTGCGCTCCTCACCGTTGAAAATACGGCGCAGGCCAAAGGCGCTCGACAAACGGCCGTCTACCGGGCGATCCAGCATCAAATTGCTGGGCTGGCGTGAGCTGAAGGTCTTGTAGGCGTTGATCTGTTCGTCCAGCTCGCGTTGGATACGTTTGAGATGCTCGGGGTCAGGCGTAACGTGTTGCTGGTTGCTCAGCTTGATATGTTGGGCCGGATAGTTGCGGTTGCCGACGTTGAAAGACAGCTTCTGGCCATTGTCGAGCAGCAACTGTTCGGTGCCGGGTTTGACGGTCAGCGGAATGCCGGCAATCGCGATCCAGCGCTGGTTGTCCTCGCGGATCACCAGCACCGGTTGATCCTGATAGCGTACGCGCGGCGCGCTGTCCTGCTCTGGCAGGGTCACAACGGCTACGCCGCCGGGCACCGGCTTGTTCAGCAGGCGGGTAATAAAGCCGTCGGCCTGGACCGGCAGGCTCAGGCAAGCCATTAACAACAGAGCTAAAGCAGCTTTCATCAAGGTTCAATCCAGAAGCGAGAGTGTGTGAGGTTGGTCCAGGTCATTCTCGACCCGCAGGGCAAGGCGTCCGTCGGCGAGGCGGGCCTCGAGCCGCTGCCCTGGTTTGACTTGCGCACGGCTGCGTACAGCCCTGCCGTGATGGTCTATAAGAATGCTGTAGCCACGGCCTAGCGTGGCCAGTGGGCTGACCAGATTCAAGGTCTGCGCCAGGTTTTCGAGCTTTTGCCGGCGCTGCTGCATCCCCAGCGCTACGGCCCTGGGCAGGCGCTGATCAAACTGGTCGAGGCGTTGACGCAGTAGCGCCAGATGCTTGCCGGGATGCTGCGCCTGCAGGCGTGCGAGCAAGCGCTCATGGCGTTGGCCCAGGAGCGCCAGTTGCTGGCGCAGCGCGCGTTTGAGGCGCAATTCCAGATCATCGAGCCGCTGCGCCTGCTGCGCCAGGCGCTCACCCGGATGTCGCAGCCGCCGACGCAGGCTGTCCAGGCGCAGGTGGTCGCGCATCAGCCGGTCGCGCATGCGTTGCTGCAACTGGCGGTGGGCGCGTTCAACCTGTTGCAGCATGGCTTGCTGGTCAGGGCTGAGCAGCTCCGCCGCTGCCGAAGGCGTAGGTGCGCGTATGTCCGCAACAAAATCACTGATGGAGACATCCGTCTCATGGCCGACGGCGCTGATGGTCGGGGTGCTACAGGCGGCCAGGGCGCGGGCAACCATCTCCTCGTTGAAGGGCCAGAGATCTTCCAGCGAGCCACCGCCACGGGCCAGTATCAAGGCATCGAACCTGGCGCGGTCGGCCAGTTGCAAGGCTTTGACAATCAGCGGTGCGGCCTCCCGGCCCTGTACCGGGGTAGGTACGATAACCAGCTCTATAAAAGGCGCGCGGCGACCAAACACGCTGATGATATCGCGCACCGCAGCGCCACTCGGCGACGTGATCACGCCAATGCGCTTGGGGTGAGCGGGCATCGGCCGTTTGCGCTCGGTGGCGAACAGGCCTTCGGCGGCCAGTTGCGCTTTCAACGCATCGAAGGCCTGGCGCAGCGCGCCATCACCAGCGCTTTCCATGCTGTCGACAATCAACTGGTAGTCGCCGCGGCCTTCATACAGGCTCACGCGGCCACGCACCCGCACCTGCAAGCCATCGCGCATATCCATCCGAACGCGGCTGGCGTGCTGGCGGAAGAAGGCACAGCGAATCTGCGCCTTGCTGTCCTTGAGGCTGAAATACAGGTGCCCGGAGGAGGGCTTGGCCAGGTTGGAGAGCTCGCCCTCAACCCATATCTGCGGGAATACATCCTCCAGCAGGCTGCGGGCGCGGGCATTGAGTTGACTGACGCTGAGCACGTCGCGCTCGGCAGTCAGGCGTTTAAACAGGGCGTCATCGGTCATGCGTGCATCTTAACGTGCCTGGCACCTGCAGAGAATAATTCCGTTACAGGACTTATAGCGATTGAGAGACATGCCCCTGATAGGTATAATGCCCTGCTTCCATTTTCCCGCTCGGGAGCCCTGCTATGCTACGTGTAAGCCAAGAAGCACTTACCTTTGATGATGTTCTGCTGGTGCCCGGATATTCCGAGGTCATGCCCAAGGACGTCAGCCTCAAGTCCCGGCTCACCCGGCGCATCGAACTCAATATCCCCCTGCTGTCCGCCGCAATGGACACTGTTACCGAAGCGCGCCTGGCGATTGCCATGGCCCAGGAAGGTGGCATGGGGATTATTCACAAGAACATGACTGTCGAGCAGCAGGCTGCCGAAGTCCGCAAGGTGAAGAAGTTTGAATCCGGTGTGGTCAAGGATCCGATCACCATCGACGCCGATGCCACCGTCGGTGAGCTGGTCGAGTTGACCCGTGTAAACAATATTTCCGGGGTGCCGGTACTGTCTGGCGGCGACCTGGTGGGTATTGTCACCGCCCGCGACATTCGTTTTGAAACCCGCATGAACGCCAAGGTGCGTGATGTGATGACCGGCAAGGACAAGCTGGTGACGGTCAAGGAAGGCGTCAGCGCCGCGGCAGTACGCGAGTTGCTGCACCGTCATCGGATCGAGAAAGTGCTGATCGTTGACGACCAGTTCGGCCTGCAGGGCATGATGACCGTCAAGGATATCGAAAAGGCCCGTGCCTACCCCAACGCCACCAAGGATGACCAGGGTCGTCTGCTGGTGGGCGCTGCCGTGGGTACCGGCGCCGATACGCCTGAGCGGATCGCTGCCTTGGCGGCTGCGGGTGTCGATGTGGTGGTGGTAGACACCGCGCATGGTCACTCCCGTGGGGTGATCGATCGCGTTCGCTGGGTAAAGGAAAACTATCCCGATATTCAGGTGGTTGGCGGCAATATTGCCACCGCCGATGCGGCCATCGCACTGGCTGAAGCGGGCGCTGATGCGGTCAAGGTGGGTATTGGCCCGGGCTCAATCTGCACCACGCGCATCGTCGCCGGTGTGGGTGTTCCACAAATTTCCGCGATTGCTGACGTAGCCGCTGCGCTGAAGGACCTGGACGTGCCTGTCATCGCCGATGGTGGTATCCGCTTCTCCGGTGATCTGGCCAAGGCGATTGCAGCGGGTGCCTCTGTGGTGATGATGGGCTCGATGTTTGCTGGTACCGAAGAGGCGCCAGGCGAAGTCGAGTTGTTCCAGGGTCGCTCTTACAAGGCGTACCGCGGCATGGGCTCCATGGGTGCCATGGCGCAGAGTCAGGGCTCCTCGGACCGTTATTTCCAGGATTCCAGCGCCGGTGCGGAAAAGCTGGTCCCCGAAGGTATTGAAGGCCGTGTGCCTTACAAGGGTTCGCTGGCAGCGATTATCCATCAGTTGATGGGCGGTCTGCGGGCATCCATGGGTTACACCGGCAGCAGCAATATCCAGGAAATGCGTACCAAGCCCCAGTTTGTGCGCATCACCAGTGCCGGTATGAGCGAATCACACGTGCACGACGTGCAGATCACCAAGGAATCGCCGAACTATCGCGTCGGTTGATACAAGAATGAATCAGGCGCTGGAAGCCTGATGCTGAAGCCGGTCACTGTGCCGGCTTCAGACTTTTGGCTTCCAGCTTTCAGCTTCAAGCTCTTTCCGAAGGAAAGCCTCCATGCTTCAGCAAGACATCCACGCCCATCGCATCCTGATTCTCGATTTCGGCTCCCAGTACACCCAGTTGATTGCCCGCCGCGTGCGTGAAATTGGCGTTTACTGCGAGATCCGCGCCTGGGATATGGACGAAGCCGAAATCAGTGCCTTCGCTCCCAAGGGCATTATCCTGGCTGGCGGTCCCGAGTCGGTCCCCGCCGCGGGTTCGCCGCGAGCACCGGGGATTGTCTATGAGCTGGGTGTGCCGGTACTGGGTATCTGCTATGGCATGCAAACCATGGCGGAGCAACTGGGCGGCAAGGTGCAGGGCTCGGACAAGCATGAATTTGGTTATGCGCGGGTGGATATTGTCGGCAAGAGCGACTTCCTGTCCGGTATTGAAGACCATGTCGACGAAGACGGTGTGCTGGGGCTGGATGTGTGGATGAGTCACGGTGACAAGGTGATCTCCCTGCCGGACGGATTCCATATCCTCGCCAGCACCCCTAGCTGCGCTATCGCGGCGATGGGCGATGAGAGCCGACACTTCTACGGCGTGCAATTTCACCCGGAAGTGACCCACACCCGTCAGGGTCAGCGCATCCTGTCGCGCTTTATTCTCGATCTGTGTGGCTGTGAAGCGCTGTGGACGCCGTCGAACATCGTTGAAGATGCGGTGGCCAACGTACGCGCGCAGGTGGGTGATGCGAACGTGCTCCTGGGCCTCTCCGGCGGTGTGGATTCGTCCGTGGTCGCGGCGCTGCTGCACCAGGCCATCGGCGATCAATTGACCTGCGTCTTTGTCGACAACGGCCTGCTGCGCCTGCATGAAGGTGAGCAGGTGATGGCCATGTTCGCCGAGAACATGGGCGTCAAGGTGATTCGCGTCAACGCCGAAGACAAGTTCCTCTCGCGCCTGCTGGGTGTGACTGATCCTGAGGAGAAGCGCAAGATCATCGGCCGCACCTTTATCGAAGTCTTCGACGAAGAAGCGACCAAGCTCAAGGGCGTGAAATACCTGGCCCAGGGCACCATCTACCCCGACGTGATTGAATCCGCGGGTTCCAAGAACGGCAAGGCGCACGTGATCAAATCGCACCATAACGTCGGTGGTTTGCCGGACGATATGGCTTTTGAGCTGGTCGAGCCGCTACGCGAACTGTTCAAGGATGAAGTGCGCAAGATCGGCCTGGAGCTGGGCTTGCCGTACAACATGGTCTACCGCCATCCATTCCCCGGCCCGGGCCTGGGCGTGCGGATTCTGGCTGAAGTGCGCAAGGAGTACGCCGACATTCTGCGCCGGGCTGATTACATCTTTATCGAAGAGCTGCATCGCGCCGACCTCTATCAGAAAACCAGCCAGGCCTTCGCGGTATTTTTGCCGGTCAAATCGGTAGGTGTGGTCGGCGACGGCCGCCGCTACGAGTGGGTGATTGCGCTGCGGGCAGTAGAAACTATCGACTTCATGACCGCACGCTGGGCACACTTGCCCTATGAGTTCCTGGAGACAGTCTCCAACCGCATCATCAACGAAATTACCGGTATTTCGCGGGTTACCTACGACATTTCCAGTAAGCCGCCAGCGACTATCGAGTGGGAATGATCGAAGTTGATGCACAATAAAAAACCGCCCTCGGGCGGTTTTTTATTGCCTGAAGGTTTATTTTACCTCGTAGCCCTGCAAACTGTCGGTGGTCCAGCGGATCATTTGTTCGGCCAGTTCGTCAGCCGCCAACTTGAAGCCATCCACTACCCCGGCCACTTGCGGGTTGTCGAGGCGCTGCTCGACCAAAAAGTGCTGGGCGGCAATCACGTCACGCGAGTTTGGATTGATCAGCCTTGCGTTCAGCTCGATCACTGCGCTGGGTGCAGAGCCGTTATAGCGCACCTGGAACTGACGCAGATCGCTGCCCAGGTGAACATCCGAATGCAGCGCATGTTCGTCCGTGGTGATGCCGGTCGCTGATACTTGCTGGGTAAAGGCCTTTGCCAGGTGCTCGCGTAGCAATGCCGGAACCGGATCGGTCCAGCGTGCGCCCTTGTAGGTGCTGACCTGATCACCGCTAGGATTGACCAGCATCCGTGGGCTGCTTAGCGCAAAACCCGCCTGCGGCGTGTTGATACGCAATGAGGGGAGTGATTGTGCTGCAGCCAGGGGTTGCATCTGTGGTGGCGCTAGCTGAAAGACCGTAAGCGGCTCTGTTTCAGGCAAGATGGTGCAGGCTGACAGCGCTATTGCGGTCATGGCGGCCAGTGCGGTGCGCGTCAGGTAATGTCGCTTGTTCACGGTTCAAACTCCTCGATGCTGTCACGGCCGAGCAAAAAGCGCGTTGGGTTGTCTTCCAGGCGGCGGGTGATGCTGCGCAGTGAACCCAGACTGCCGCGCAATTCGTTGATGGCGGGCTCCAGTTGACCCAGGCCCTGCATGCCGCTGGCGAAGGCTTCGCTGTTGTCGGTCAGCATCTCCTCAAGCACCGCGCTGGTGCGCGCAATGGATTCCAGCGCCTGTTCAGCGCCATCCAGCGTGCGGCTACCCTGGTCGTTCAATAGAGCATCGGCGCTGCCCATAAGTTGGGAGGTTTGCTCGAGTGTCTGGCCTGCCTGTCGGCTGACGGTGGTCAACTCGTCAATCAGCACGGCCAGATCATCACCCTGGTTGGCAATGCTGGTGGTGGCTTTTTCTATGGACTCCATGGTGCGGCTGAAGCTGTCAACGTTCTCTTCTGAGAGAATGTTGCGCGCGCTGGACATGAGTTGGTTGATATTGGTCATCAGGTCTTCGCCGTCAGCCAGCAGGGCCGAGATGGGCGATGGCGAGGCGACAATGATCGGATCGTTGTCACCCTCACCAACCAGCGGTGGGCTGGACGGCTCGCCGTGGCTCAGTTCGATGACCGAGGTGCCAGTGATGCCGGTGAAAGACAATCTGGCCCGGGTGTCTTCCTTGATTGGGATATTGGCCTCAACGCGAATACGCGCCAATACCCGGCGGGGATCTTCAGGATCCAGGCTCAGGGAGCTGATGTCGCCGATCTTGATGCCGCTGTACTGTACGGCGCTACCGCGCGACAGACCAGTCACGGCCTGATTGAATACGACGGTGTAGTCCTTGTATTCCCTGCTGGTGCTGGTGTTGCTCAGCCAGATGGCAAAGAATATGGCCGCCCCTGCGGCAATCAGGGTGAACAGGCCAATCAGAACGTGATGGGCTCGGGTTTCCATTAGCTGCGGGACTCCAAGGGATGTTGATGGTGGGCGGCTTGCGCCGCGGCACGGCCGCGAGGGCCGTGGAAATATTCCTGAATCCACTGGTTGTCCGTGGCGGCAACTTTTTCCAGCGTATCGGCAATCAGCACGCGGCGATCCGATAATACGGCGATCCGGTCGCAAATGGCATACAGGGTGTCCAGATCGTGGGTGACCAGGAACACAGTCAGCCCCATGGCATCACGCAGCGTCTTGATCAGATCATCAAAGGCAGCGGCGCCAATCGGGTCAAGCCCGGCAGTCGGCTCGTCAAGAAACAGAATATCGGGGTCGAGCGCCAGGGCTCTGGCCAGGGCGGCGCGCTTGATCATGCCACCTGAGAGCTCCGAGGGGTACTTGTCTCCGGCCAAGGCGGGCAGACCGGCCAGCGCGAGCTTCATCTTGGCCAGGTGCTCGGCGTCTTCACGGCTCAGGCCGGTGTGCTCAATCAACGGCAGCGCAATATTCTCGGCCACGGTCAATGAGGAGAACAGCGCGCCTTGCTGGAACAACACGCCAAAGCGCCGTTCATAGCGAGAGCGTTCTTCGGTGCTGAGTGCCTGTAGGTCCTCGCCAAACAGGCGAACACTGCCGGCGTCGGGCCGGTGCAGACCGACGATGGAGCGCAGCAATACGGATTTGCCAGTGCCTGAGCCGCCGACCACACCGAGAATTTCCCCGCGCTGGATATCCAGATCAAGGTCCTCATGCACAGTCTGAGTGCCAAAACGGTTCAGCAGGCCTCTGACCTGAACCAGCGGTTCGGATGTGTCGGTTAAGCTGTTCACCAGCCCATCTCCATGTAGAACATCGCTGCCATGGCATCCACCAGAATGACCACGAATATGGACTGCACCACGCTGGAGGTGGTGTGCTCACCCACTGATTCCGCGCTACCGCTGACCTTGAGACCCTCAAGGCAGCCGATAATCGCAATCAGTAGGGCAAAGATCGGCGCTTTGGCGATGCCGAGAAAGAAATGTCGGGCCTCGACGTTCTGCTGCAACATGCTGAGGAACATGGTCGGCGATATATCCAGGGCCAGGGCGCAGACCAGTGCGCCGCCAAACAGGCCCGAAAGCATCGCCACCAGCGTCAGGATGGGCAAGGCAATCAGCATGGCCAGCACTCTGGGGAGCACCAGAATCTCCATCGGATTCAGGCCCAGTGCGCGGATGGCGTCGATTTCTTCGTTGGCTTTCATCGAGCCGATCTGCGCGGTGAAGGCGCTGGCGGTGCGGCCGGCCATCAGAATGGCGGTGAGCAATACCGCAAATTCACGCAGAAACGAGAAGGCCACCAGATCGACGGTGTAAATGCTGGCGCCAAAACTGTCCAGCACAGTCGCACCGAGAAACGCGATCACCGCGCCGACCATAAAGGTCAGGAGCGCCACAATGGGTACCGCGTTCAAGGCGGTCTGCTCGACCTGAGCGACAACGGCAGTCACTCGCCATCTTTTCGGGCGCAAAAGGTTCGACGCGAGGCTTGCCAGTGTCAGCCCAGTAAAGCCCAGCAGTTCTACCAGATGACCCCAGAAAATGGCGGTTGCCTTGCCTGTGCGTTCCAGCAACTCAACCAGAAGTGAGCAGCGCGCTGGTGCAGGCGGGTCTTCCAGGTCAAGACTCTGCGCGACCCTGCGCAATAATATGCGGCGCTCTTCAGGAAGCTGTCCGGATTGTTCCGTCAACTGCTCCAGGCGCGCCTGGCCGAGCAGTTCTGCCAGTAATTGTGCGCCGGCGGTATCCAGTTTGTTCAACCCGGCGATGTCCACCTGCGTAACCTCACCGGCGTGCTGCTGGGCGGCCGTGGTCAGACGGCGGAGCTGGCTATAATGTTCGAGCAGCCAATCCCCGGAAATGACCAGCAGTCCCGGGTTGTCATTGGCGAAGGAGAAGAACGGGTTCTGGTCAGTGACCGGCATGCTGAGTGGTGTCCGGGCAGGGTATCCGCGACGCTGTCGCGGACCAGGCGGCATCAGGGCTTGCGCTTGATGCCATAATTTTCAGACAAGGTGCCGGGCATGTCCTGCATTTTGGGTGCGTAGTCACGCGGCGGCTCCAGGCTGTCGAAAACCGGCTCGGATGTGCTGTGCGAGCTTGCGGAAGGGGCGGCCTGCTCTTCCAGGGCAGCCAGAAGCCGCTGGCGAGTCATGTCATCCGGCGACAGATCCATCGCGCCCTGGGCCATATGTTCCTGTATGTCCTGATAGCTGCGATTGAGTCGGGAGACCAGGCTGGCAGTGGTTTTGAAGTGGCTCGAAACTTCCTGCTGATATTCCTCGAACCGCAATTGCAGGCTCTCAAGCTGAGCCTGAGTGCCCGTTGAGCTACCACCGCTAACGCGCCGGGCCAATTGAGTAAGAACGATGCCAATGACGATGCCCAATGCCAGGGCGATCGCGGCTGCAATCCAGATGTTTTCGCTTGCTTGCACCTTGGGTCCCTCGATGAGTTCTGGGTGGTCGGCTACTTTGATATAGACGATACGCTTTAGTTCTAACGGTAACGACATTTCACGGCCAAGGCTAGTGCCCTGCGCGGCGCTTTAGCCAAAATGACCGCGCTGCCGCCCACGCCCATGTCGTATCTGCTACCCTTTTGCGACGACAGCCATAACGCCTTAGTCACGGGAGACGCCGTAATGAGTAGTAGTACCGAGGAACGTCTGGCGATTGAAGGGCCAGCAGGATCACTGGAGCTGCTGGTGACCCGCGTGGATAACCCGGTTGCCGTGGTGGTGATCTGCCATCCCAATCCCGTGCAGGGTGGGACCATGCATAACAAGGTGGTGCACACGCTGATGCGTGCAGCGCGGGACCGGCAGGCCAGTGTGGTGCGTTTCAACTTTCGCGGGGTTGGCAAGAGTGAGGGAGAGCATGCCGATGGGCGTGGTGAGGTCGACGACTGCCTCGCTGTCATCGCCTGGGCGCTGGCCGAGTTCGAGTTGCCGCTATGGTTGATGGGTTTTTCCTTTGGCGGCTATGTTGCTGCCGCCGCAGCGGCGCAACTGGACGCGCCGCCGGAGCATTTGTTACTGGTTGCGCCCTCAGTGGAGAAGTTGCCCTTTGCCGAGCTGCTGCCACTGGCCTGCCCGGCTACGGTGCTGATGGGCGAGGCGGATGACGTCGTGGCTTCCGCTTCAGTGTTCAACATGCTGGAAGGTCAGCCTGGTATTGAGGTTATCCGCTTTGCAGAGACCGGGCATTTCTTCCATGGGCGGCTGGTGGAGTTGAAAGAGAAGGTCGAAAACCTGCTGCTTTAGGTTGATTGCCAAGCGCCATGGGTGGCGTTAAAGTACCGCCCCCCATGATCTGGCCAGGGTTACCCGCCTATGACACCCCTTGAACGCTATAAGGCTGATCTCCAGCGCCCGGATTTTGTTCGTGATCCTGCCCAGGAACAGGCTGTGCGCCATCTTCAGCGTCTATTTGACGAGCTGGTGGCGGCCGAGTCGGCACGCTCCAGCCTGTTTGGCAGGTTGCTGAAGAGAAAGGTAGAGCCGGTCAAGGGCCTGTATTTCTGGGGCGGAGTAGGGCGCGGCAAAACCTATCTGGTCGATACCTTCTTTGATGCTCTACCCTTCAAGCGCAAGATGCGTACGCATTTTCACCGCTTCATGCAGCGTGTTCACCATGAGCTGCAAGGGCTCAAAGGCGAAAAGAACCCGCTGACCCTGATTGCGGCGCAGTTTGCCGAAGAAGCGCGGGTGATCTGTTTCGACGAGTTTTTCGTGTCGGATATCACCGATGCGATGATCCTCGGCACCCTGATGGAAGAGCTGTTCAAGAATGGCGTAACCCTGGTGGCCACCTCCAACATCGTACCCGATGGCCTCTATAGGGACGGTTTGCAGAGGGCGCGTTTTCTGCCGGCCATTGCCTTGCTCAACAGCCATACCGACGTGGTTAATGTGGACAACGGCGTCGACTATCGGCTGCGCGCGCTGGAACAGGCCGAACTGTATTATTGGCCGTTGGATGCAGGCGCCAATGCGAGTCTGCAGCGCAGTTTCGAGAGCCTGGTGCCGGACATGAACGAATCGGTAGAGGCGGAGCTGCTGACCGTCGAAAATCGTCCGGTACGCTCCATTCGGGTCTGCGAAGACGTTGGCTGGTTCGAGTTCCGCGAGCTCTGTGACGGGCCGCGTAGCCAGAACGATTACATCGAGCTGGCCAAGGTGTTTCACGCGGTGCTAGTGGCCAATGTCGAGCAGATGGATACCAGCAAGGACGATATGGCCCGGCGCTTTATCAATCTGGTCGACGAGTTCTACGATCGCAACGTCAAGCTGATCCTCTCGGCCGAAGTCGAGCTGAAGGATCTGTACACCGGCGGGCGTCTGAGCTTCGAGTTTCAGCGCACCCTAAGCCGCCTGCTGGAAATGCAGTCCCACGAATTTCTGGCTCGCGCGCACAAGCCTTGATGCCGTGCGCTAGTATCGCCCGCGCGCTTCAGTGGCTGGACTGCTGGAACTGTCTGCGATACTGATTGGGTGACAGGTCGGTATGTTGCCTGAACAGTCGGGCGAAGAAGCTCGCATCGTCATAACCGACATCGTAGCTGATGGTCTTGATGCTCCGGCGCGTGGTGCTCAGCAGATTCTTCGCTGTTTCGATACGTAACCGCTGCAGGTAATGCAGCGGTTTGTCGCCGGTGGCAGCCTGGAAGCGGCGCATGAAGTTACGAATGCTCATGCCGTGCTGGCTGGCGACATCCTCAAAGCGAAACTTCTCGGCAAAATGCTCCTCCAGCCATTGCTGAATCTGCAATATGGCCACGTCCTGATGCAGTTTCTGACCGCCGAAGCCAATAATGCCGGGGGTATAGCTGCGCTGTACTTCGTACAGGGTATCGCGTGCGACCGCCTGGGCTACCTGGCTTCCGCAGAGCTTTTCGATCAGGTGGATGGCCAGATCGCAGCCGGAGGTGACGCCTGCGGCGCAATAGATGTTGTCCGCATCGGTGATGTGTTTGTCCTTGCACAAAATTACTTCGGGAAAGCGCTCGCTGAATTCCTCGAAAAACCGCCAGTAGGTGGTCGCTTCCCGGCCATTCAGCAAGCCTGCCGCAGCTATCCAGAATACTCCGGTCGCTTCGGCGCTGATCAGCGTACCGCGTGCATGCTCGGCCTGAAGCCAGGGGATGACGTCCGGATAGCGCTCGAGCATCTGGTCAAAATCGCCCCAGAAGGCCGGGAGCATGATCAGCTGTGGGCGGAGTGCACTGAGCGTGGCGTCGGTAGCGATGCGATCCTGGCTGAAGCTGGTCACGGGCAAGGTATCAGGGGCAACGATCGAGGTGCGAAAGCCGGGGGTCAGTCCTTGGCCTCGGCGCCTGCCGTCGCGCAGACTGGCCATATGGAAAAAATCCTTGGCCTGCATCAGGGTAGAGGCGATGACGCCGTCAGTGGCAAGTATGGCTACCTGGCGCAGGGGCGTCAGGGAGGGGTTGATAAGGGGCATGGTCAAACTCATTTTTATAGGTTGTATCGGCCACTATATGACTAAAGCATCTTCAGGTATGGCGCAAGTGTCTTGTTTGTTGGAATAAAGGCAGCGAATGGGGCTGGATAAAAGAAGCTGCCACCAAAGACCCGGGAGTATTTGGTGGCAGTCAGGCGGCTCAGGGCGCGGGGTTGGGCTGGCTCTGGTGAATCTCGGCGATAGCTTCGAGAATCGCGTCGGTCAGGCCCATATTGACGCTGCTCAAATTACGGTTGAGCTGGTCCATATTGGTAGCGCCAATGATGTTGCTGGTCACGAACGGCTGGCGGGTTACAAACGCCAAGGCCATCTGCGCCGGGTCCATGCCGTGGTCGCGGGCCAGTTGCACGTAGCGCGCACAGGCTTTTTGCGCCTGGGGGTTGGTATAGCGGTTGAAGCGGCTGAATAGCGTCAGACGGCCTTTCTCCGGCCGCAGGCCGTTCAGGTATTTGCCGGTCAACGTGCCGAACGCCAGGGGCGAGTAGGCCAGCAGGCCAGTCTGCTCACGCAAGGACATCTCCGCCATGCCGATCTCATAGCTGCGGTTGAGCAGGTTATAGGGGTTCTGAATGGACGCAATGCGCGGCCAGCCGCGGCTTTCGGCCAGGTGCAGAAAACGGCTGACACCCCAGGGCGTTTCGTTGGATAGCCCGATATGGCGGATCTTGCCTGCCTTGACCATCTCATCAAGCACTTCCAGCGTATCTTCCACCGGGGTGATCAGTTCGTCGGGGTCGTGTTTGTAGCCCAGCTTGCCAAAAAAGTTGGTACTGCGATCCGGCCAGTGCAATTGATACAGATCGATGTAGTCGGTCTGCAGCCGCTTGAGGCTGGCGTCCAGTGCTGCGGTCAGGTGCTCGCGGTTGAAGCGCGTTTTGCCCTCGCGTATGTGTGGCAGCCAGTCGCCAGGTCCGGCGACCTTGCTAGCCACTATCCAGTTTTCGCGGTTGCCGCGCTCGGCAAAGTACTGGCCGAGGATGCGCTCTGTTTCACCGTAGGTGTCGGCTACTGGCGGCACCGGATACATCTCCGCGGCATCGATAAAGTTGACGCCGGCATCCTTGGCCCGATCAATCTGGGCAAAGGCGTCTTTCTGGGTGTTCTGCTCGCCCCAGGTCATGGTGCCCAGGCAAAGGGCGCTGACTTTGAGTTTGCTGCGGCCGAGTGGGCGGTATTGCATGAAGGTGCTCCATGTGGGTCATCGATGGTCTCATTATTGAGCATAAGCTGCGCTAAAGTAGCCGTAAATGTAAATAAGGGTTGTAATTTTTAGCTCCCTTGGCATAATGCCCGCCACTTTCGACAGGATGCCTAGCCTGTCGTTGTTGTTTACAGCGCAGATGCCACCCAGACCCACGCAGCCCCCACTGAGTGTCTGTTCTAGGCTTTGTTGTCTTGTAAAAACACATTTCATTCTGTAAGATTCGCCCTCTTCTAAACAAGAGTGGCCTCTGAGGCTAGGATTAATGAAAACCTTCAGCGCCAAACCTGAAACCGTAAAACGCGATTGGTACATTGTAGATGCTACCGGTCTGACCCTGGGTCGCCTTGCTACCGAAGTGGCTTCACGCCTGCGCGGTAAGCACAAGCCCGAGTACACGCCTCACGTGGATACTGGCGATTATATCGTCATCGTCAACGCGGAAAAGATTCATGTGACGGGCAACAAGGCTCAGGACAAGATCTACTACAGCCACTCCGGTTTCCCGGGCGGTATCAAGTCGATCAACTTCGAAAAGCTCGTTGTACGCGCTCCTGAGCGCATCATCGAGTCAGCCGTCAAAGGCATGTTGCCGAAAAACCCCTTGGGTCGTGCAATGTACCGCAAGATGAAAGTGTACAAAGGTGCAGTTCATCCCCATGCGGCTCAGCAACCCCAAGAATTGAAGGTCTAAGGAGCATACTATGTCGGCGACACAAAACTACGGTACTGGCCGTCGTAAAACTGCCACCGCTCGGGTGTTCCTGCGTCCGGGTAATGGCAACATCCAGATCAACAACCGCACCATCGAAAACTTCTTCGGTCGTGAAACAGCTCGCATGGTTGTTCGCCAGCCGCTGGAACTGACTGAAAACGTTTCCAAGTTTGACGTCTTCGTCACCGTCAAGGGTGGTGGTACTACGGGTCAGGCCGGTGCGATCCGCCACGGTATCACTCGCGCACTGATGGAATATGATGAGACTCTGCGCGGCGTATTGCGCAAGGCAGGCTTCGTTACACGTGACGCTCGTGAAGTTGAACGTAAGAAAGTGGGTCTGCGTAAAGCGCGTAAGCGTCCTCAGTACTCCAAGCGTTAAGTCGCAAGACTTTTCCGCCAAGCGCCCGGCTTCCTATTGGACTCCGGGCGTTTTTGTATCTGCGGCAAAATGCCGCTCGCGCTCTAGCGCGCTGCAAAGCCCCGCAATTCAGTGTGTTCGGCCTGGCGGCTGAGGTAAATGATGAATACTTCACCTTGTCAAAAATGGGGTTTTTCATTACCATCGGATTCATTTTGTGCATGCGGATTAAAACTCTTAAAAGGGCTTATAAAAGGCCTGAATTAGCAGATGGGAGACGACTGGATGAGTAATGACGGCGTTAATAACGGCCGGCGTCGCTTCCTGGTAGCAGCCACAGGTGTTGTGGGTGCTGCCGGAGCCGTAGGGGTGGCGGTACCCTTCGTGGGATCATGGTTCCCGAGCGCCAGGGCCAAGGCAGCTGGTGCGCCGGTCCGGGTAAATATAAGCAAGCTGGAAGCAGGTCAGCAGATCGTTGCTGAATGGCGTGGCCAGCCGGTATTTATTTCCCGCCGCACTCCCGAGGCTCTTGAGATCCTCGAGGAAAACGTCGGCATTCTGGCCGATCCGGAATCCGAGTCTTCCAGCCAGCCCGAGTATGTCGATCTGCACACCCGCGCCATTCGCCCGGAAGTGCTGGTCGTCATGGGTATCTGTACGCACCTGGGCTGCTCGCCCCTGTTCCGTCCGGAAGTGGCCTCTGCTGATATGGGTAATGAGTGGAAGGGTGGGTATTTCTGCCCATGCCATAGCTCCCGTTACGATATGGCTGGACGCGTCCATCGTGGGCAGCCCGCCCCGTTGAACCTGCCGGTCCCACCCCATTCCTATGAGACCGATGACATTATTGTTGTCGGCCTGGATGAGGAGTCTGCCTGATGAGCAAGCTGAACAACTGGATCAACGAGCGGATGTCCGTCAATCGGGTGGTCGAAGATCACCTGACCAAGTATTACGCTCCCAAGAACTTCAACTTCTTCTACTTCTTCGGCTCGCTGGCGATGCTGGTGCTGGTCAACCAGATCATCACCGGCGTGTGGCTGACCATGAGCTATGAGCCCTCGGGTGATGGTGCATTCGCCTCGATCGAATACATCATGCGCGATGTGGAATATGGCTGGCTGCTGCGTTACATGCACTCCACGGGTGCATCTGCGTTCTTCGTGGTGATCTACCTGCACATGCTGCGTGGCATCATGTACGGCTCCTATCAGAAGCCGCGTGAGCTGATCTGGCTGTTTGGTATGACTATCTACCTGGTGCTGATGGCTGAGGCCTTCATGGGTTATCTGCTGCCCTGGGGTCAGATGTCCTACTGGGGGGCGCAGGTGATTATTTCCCTGTTTGGCGCGATTCCGTTTATCGGGCCCGATCTGCAGCAGTGGATCCGCGGGGATTATCTGATTTCCGGCATTACGCTGAACCGCTTCTTTGCGCTTCATGTCGTCGCTCTGCCGATCGTGCTGCTTGGCCTTGTGGTTCTGCACATCATTGCCCTGCACGAAGTGGGTTCCAACAACCCCGATGGTGTGGATATCAAGAAGTACAAGGATGAGAACGGCAAGCCGCTGGACGGCATCGCCTTCCACCCGTACTACACGGTCAAGGATATCGTCGGCGTCGTCGTGTTCCTGTTCGTGTTCTGCATCGTGGTGTTCTTCTTCCCCGAAATGGGCGGCTTCTTCCTGGAAAAGCCGAACTTTGAAATTGCCAACCAGCTGAAGACCCCTGATCACATCGCTCCGGTGTGGTACTTCACGCCCTTCTACGCGATCTTGCGCGCAGTACCGGCGATTGGTGGCTCGGCCTTCCCGGGTGTATTGGCGATGGGTGCTGCGATTGCGGTGCTGTTCGTGCTGCCCTGGCTGGATCGCAGCCCGGTACGTTCGATTCGCTATAAGGGTTGGATGAGCAAGGTTGCCCTGGTGGTGTTCTGCATCTCCTTCGTGATCCTCGGTATTCTGGGTGCAATCCCCGGTAACGACTTCCGTACGCTGGTATCGCAGATTTGTACCGTACTGTATTTCGCCTTCTTCATACTCATGCCGTTCTACACCCGCATGGAGAAGACTAAACCCGTTCCGGAGAGGGTTACTGGCTAATGAAAAAGCAATTGATTGCACTGTTGTTCGCGCTCGTCCCTGCTGTGGCTCTGGCCGCACCCAGTGGCGTGCCGCTGGAGTCCGCCAATATCGACCTGCGTGACAAGGCGTCCCTGCAGGATGGCGCGCGTACCTTCGTCAACTACTGTATGGGCTGCCATTCTGCTCAGTATCAGCGTTACGAGCGTGTCGCTACCGATCTGGATATTCCGGAAGAGCTGATGATGGACAATCTGGTGTTCTCCGAGGGCACTATGATCGGTGATCATATGAAGATCGGCATGCGTCAGGCCGACTCCAAGGCCTGGTTTGGTGCGGCGCCGCCGGATCTGACCAACGTGGCTCGAGTGCGTGGTGAAGACTGGTTGTACACCTACCTGAAGACCTTCTACGAAGATCCTTCACGTCCTTATGGTGTCAACAACAAGGTGTTTGCCAACGTGGGCATGCCCAACGTGCTGATGGAGTTGCAGGGTCGTCAGGTAATTGGCTGCAAAGGTATGCCAGTGACTGACGAGAGCGGCCGCGTTCAGCGCGACACCTTGACCGGCGAGACAGTCAAGGATGAGCAGTGCGACGTACTGACCATCGTCGAAGGTACGGGTACCCAGACCGAGGAAGAGTTCGATACCACGGTGCGTAACCTGGTGAATTTCCTCGCTTACTCGGCTGATCCGATCAAACTGGAGCGCCATCGCATCGGGACCTATGTGCTGCTGTATCTGGCCTTCCTGTTCGTATTTGCCTACCTGCTCAAGCGGGAGTACTGGAAAGACGTTCATTAACGAACGCTTTTTCAGGAATCAATTGCGCGCCCTTAGGGGCGCGCTCTTGTTTCTGGGGTATAATGCGTCACTACTAATTGGGGCGGACCCTATTGCGAGTCTGTCTTGCGTACCTGCGCAGCAGCGCGATCTGTTGTTTACCGCAATCCGCTAATGGATGAGGGTTGATTTATGGGCGTTACCGCCAACAAGCGTTCTTCGATGGCTTTTTTCTCTGATCCACGTGACCACTATTGTCATCGTGTCCGTATTGTTCTGGCGGAGAAAGGCGTTACCGTTGACGTCATCAACGTTGAGCCCGACAACCATCCTGAAGAGTTGGCGGAGAACAACCCGTACAACAGCGTACCGACCTTGCTGGATCGTGATCTGGTGCTCTATGAGCCCAATATCATGATGGAGTATCTGGACGAGCGCTTCCCGCATCCACCGTTGTTGCCGGTTTACCCGGTGGCCCGTGCCAATACCCGGCTGCTGATGTTCCGTGTACAGCGTGACTGGTGTGGCCTGGTGGACGCGATCACCAATCCGAAGACGCCTGCGGCCGCTGTGACCAAGGCGCGCAAGGAATTGCGTGAAAGCCTTATCGGGGTGGCGCCGGTGTTCGCCGAGATGCCGTTCTTCATGAGCGAGGAGTTCAGCCTGGTCGATTGCTGTATCGCTCCTATCCTCTGGCGTTTGCCCATGCTGGGGGTCGAGCTGCCCAAGCAGGCCAAGCCGTTGCAGGATTACATGGACAAGATCTTCCAGCGTGAAGGTTTTCTTGGCAGCCTGTCGGCCGCCGAGAAGGAAATGCAGTAAGCAATTCACCAAAAATAGGAGGCCCGCATGGCTCAGATGAGCTCAAGCCGACCCTACCTGATTCGTTCACTTTATGAGTGGATACTGGATAATGACTGCACGCCTTATGTGCTGGTTAATGCGCATTATCCAGATACAGTGGTTCCCGAGTCATTCGTAGAGGCAGGTCAGATTGTGCTGAACCTGTCACCCAGCGCCATCCGCCACCTCGAAATGGATAATGAGAAAATCTGCTTTGATGGTCGTTTCGGTGGTGTAGCCCAGCAGGTCTGGTTGCCTGCTCAGGCGGTCATGGCCATTTACGCGCGTGAGAATGGCCAGGGCATGGTCTTTGAGGTTGAGCCGGCCCCTGCGCCGCCTCCAGCCGACAAGGCGCCGCTTCCTGTCAAGGGGGCAGCGCCGGCCAAGCCTGCCAGGCCAGCGTTGAAAGTCGTCAAGTAAGCGTTTCTGCTGCATTAAAAAGCCCCGCTCGGAGATCCGAAGCGGGGCTTTTTGTGTTGCTACAGGCTTCAGTCGATATATTCGAAGAGCTTCACAATGCGCTGCACACCACCAATCTGCTGCACGGCATTGACCGCTAGATCCGCTTCCTGACGGTTGACAAGGCCCAGCAGGTAGACGACGCCGGCTTCCGTGGTGACCTTGATGCGTCGCCCGGGGATGGCGCTGTCACTAAGCATGCGCGCCTTGGCGTTGGTAGTAATCAGCGCGTCGTTATTGCGTGCCAGTAATGGCAGGTTCTCGCCCACGGTCAGTTCGTTATGGACGACCTTGACCCGTTGCACATTCTTGGCGACCTGTTCGGCCAGGTCCTTCAGTTCCTGGCGGGGCACTTGACCTGCGAGCAGCACAATACCGTTGTAGCTGGTCACCGACACGCGCGAGGCGCTTTCAAGGTCCAGATGCGCCTTGGCGATATTGACGCCGGCTCGGGTTTCAATCAGTTGATCATCGAGGGTGCTTCCCAGGGTGCGAGTGCCCTGATTGCCTTCCATCGGTGTGTCACGTGTGGCGGTCAACACCGAGCTGCAGCCAGCCAGGAGCAGGGTGGCGATAACCAGAGTTGCAAGACGCTTCATTCTTCGCTCCCAAACAGTTGACGGTCAATAAGGTCACATAGGCAATGGATAGCCAGCAAATGGACTTCCTGAATGCGTGCGGTAGAGCGAGCTGGCACGCGAATCTCTGCGTCTTCAGGCAGCAGCAGAGAGGCCATGGCGCCCCCATCTCGACCGCTCAGGCACACTACTAGCATATCGCGGTCGTGAGCGGCCTGAATGGCCTGGAGGACGTTGCCGGAATTGCCGCTGGTGGAGATCGCCAGCAGTACGTCGCCGGGCTGCCCCAGGGCGCGGATTTGCTTGGAGAAGATCTCGTCGTAGCTGTAATCATTGGCGATCGAGGTAATGGTCGAGCTATCCGTGGTCAATGCCAGCGCGGGCAGGCTGGGGCGCTCACGCTCGAAGCGGTTCAGCAATTCGGAGGAGAAATGCTGGGCATCACCGGCCGAGCCGCCATTGCCGCAGGTCAGAATCTTGCCTTCATTCAGCAAGCAGTTGACCATCAACTGGCTGGCTTGCTCGATGCTTGGCCCAAGCACGTCCATTGCGCGGGTCTTGGTTTCAATACTGTCGGTAAAGAGCTGCCTGATTCGGTGTTGCATATCCATAGGGATCGTGACTCGCTAGCAGGTGAATGCTTCTCGGATCCATTGGTAAGAAGCCGGATCCGCTGGGTTGCCTTGCGCCGTGATGACGTCGAATCGGCAAGGCTGGTTGGCCAGATGGGGGTGGGTAAGCAGGTAGTGCTGTGCTGCCGCGATAACGCGCTTCTGTTTGCGCCAGTCGATCGTTTCCGCCGCATTGCCCCATCGGGTACTTCGTCTGTAACGTACTTCCACAAATACTACTGTATCTGCATCGCGCATGACCAGATCAAGCTCGCCCTGCTTGCAGCGATAATTGCGCGCCATCAATCGCAAGCCCGCACGCAGGAGCATCTGTTCGGACTGGCGCTCGGCCTGATTGCCAAGCACCTGTTTGTCGGTCAGCGAACTCACGGTGCCGGTAGTAGCGCCGGCGAGGGGGCAAGCGTGCCGTCCTGAATCACGCCCCAGCTCAACTGGCGGCGAATGCGCCCGTCATTGGACAACGACAATACCCCGGTAGCGCCATTCACTGTGGTTTCAGGGTATTGCTGCATCTGCGGCAGGCGGGCAAAGATGCGCTGGGCATCAATGCCCATCGCGTACAGACGCCCAAGGGCACCGCCGGCTTGCGGCCAGTTTTGTGTCACCGAATCGTAGAGGCTGTCTGAGCGGTCCAGTAGCCAGGGTGTTTCCGCTACAAAGATGCCGTCCAGGTCATTGTTCTGGCTGTCGCCAACCTGATACACGTGTGAGGTCGCGTATACAGGCAGGTCTCCTGCGTACTGGAACGCCAGCGTGGGCATGATCTGCCTGGCCTGTAGGGGGCCGGCGGTAATAAACAGCGCATCCAGATCCTGGCGGGGTGTTGGCTGAACTACCAGGCTGCTGCCCAGCACACTCTGCATCCGTTGGCCGCGCTGTTCGCTTTGACTGATACGCAGCATGTCGCCTATCTGGCCGGCCATTGCCGCGGGCTCGTCGACCACTTCGCGCGCGACCAGTACACCACCGAGCTCCTGCCAGGATTGTTGGAAGGCCTGGTAAGCGCGCTCACCCCATTCGGTTCTGGCGGTCAGCGCGGCCATGCGGCGGTGGCCCTGGGCCCAGGCCTGGGTCGCGGCGGAGCGTGCTTCATCCTCTGGCGCCAGGCCGAACTGCACCAGTGCCGTGCCTTGCGGCATCGAGCTCTCTGCATAGTTCAGGGCCAGCGTGGGCAGGGGTAGTTCAGGCATTGCTGCCAGACGGCTGACCTGCTCCCGTTCCAGCGGCCCGATCACCCATTCCACGCCATCTGCAATGGCCTGGCGATAAAAAGCGTTCAGGTCGGTATAGGCGGTGGAGTCGTAGAGACTGACTTCCGGTTGCGGCAGGCCTTCGCTGTACGCCTGGTACTGGGCTGCCATGAAGCCATCACGCAGCGCTTGGCCGGCGTTCGCCAGTTGGCCCTGAAAAGGCAGCAGCAGGGCGATATGCTGGGGGCGACTACCGTGCAGCTCTACGATTTGAGACAGCGAAGCGGGCAACTGCTGCGCAGCTGGGTGGCCAGGGTTGTCCTGTTGCCATTGCTTGAGTGCGCGGACCTGCAGATCCAGGTTGTTAGATTGCTGGTCGATCAGCGCCAGTTCCAGCCAGGCGGCCAACTCGCCGGTGCTGGTGGCCGCCGCGGCCTGTAGATCAGCTACAGGCATCTGGCTGATACCGTCCCAGATAGCTTGCCGGTTGGCAGCTTGTTCGTCGCCAGCTAGCAACCCATCGATAAAGATGCGTTGTTCGGCGGCCTTCAGGTGATCGCCCACGCCGTCGTTGGCTTGTGCCTGAAGCTGCTGAATCTGCAGCTGTTCATCCATGGGCAGGCCGTCGATCTGGCTGATGGACGGGTGCCGCAGGGCGCGAAGTGCGATCTTGGGTTCGCCCAACGCCATTGCGCTAATAGCTTGCAGCTTGCTGAAGCGGATCTGCTGGTCAGTGGGCAGATCGCTTTGCGGAATGCGCTCGAGAATGCTCAGGGTCTGTTCATGTGCTCCTGCATCATTGGCCGCCTGGGCGGCGTAAAGACGCAGCAGGTTGGCCTCGGCGCCCGAGCGGCGGTCGGCATCGCTCAGCAGCTTTTCAGCGGACGCCTGGGGCGTGCGCGGCAGATCCCCCAGCTGTTGGGGGGCAGACGAGCAACCGGCGATCAGCACAGCCAGGGTCAATGGTAAAAATGGCAGGCGTTTGCTGAGCAGCATGCGGCGGTATCCTTGCGCTGGGGACGCTGATGGGCGCGACCCGTGGGATTCAAAGAGGTCACAAAGAGGTCATTGTAACCAAGGGGGGCGGCAATCGCCATGCGCTGCATCACGTCCTGTACAATGGTCGTAACCTCCATTCCAGGAACACAGCCCAGGAACACTCATGTCCGGTACTCTGTATGTCGTCGCAACGCCCATCGGTAACCTGCAGGATATGTCGCCCCGGGCGCTGGAAGTGTTGCGCACGGTGGCGCTGATTGCCGCCGAAGACACGCGTCACAGTGCGCGTTTGTTGCAGCATTTTGGCGTGTCGACGCCGACCACGGCCTGCCATGATCACAATGAACGGGACAAGAGCATCCGTCTGGTCGAGCGCATGCTGGCTGGTGAGGACATGGCGCTGATTTCCGACGCGGGCACGCCGCTGATTTCCGATCCGGGTTATCACCTGGTACGCCAGGCACGTGAGGCCGGCGTGCGGGTGTGCCCCATTCCCGGTGCCTGTGCCCTGATTGCCGCGTTGAGTGCGGCGGGCCTGCCGTCGGACCGCTTTGCCTTTGAAGGTTTTTTGCCGGCCAAGGCGCACGGTCGGCGCCTGCGTTTGCAGGCGCTGGCCGTCGAGCCGCGCACCTGGATGCTCTATGAAGCGCCGCACCGGTTGCTCGAATGCCTGGAGGACATGCTTGATATTCTCGGCCCCGAGCGTCAGGTCGTACTGGCGCGGGAACTGACCAAGACCTTTGAAACCATCAAGGGTGCGCCAGTAGCCGAGTTGGTCGAGTGGGTGCGGGCAGATTCTGATCAACAGCGCGGAGAGTGTGTGCTGGTGGTCGAGGCGATGCCCGAGCGGGAGGAGTCCGATGGCCTGGATCCGGAAGCGCAGCGGGTGCTGGATATTCTGCTGGCCGAACTTCCGGTCAAGCAGGCCGCCGCGCTGGCGGCGCAGATTACCGGGGAAAAGAAGAACCGCCTGTATCAGGTGGCGCTGGGTAAGGGGTGAGGTAGCGGGCCACTGTGGAGCGGCCTTGCTGAGTGCCCCTTAACCCCTTTTCGCGACGGGGCCGTCGCTCCCACAGGGCCGTCGCCGCTCTCACGGTTGCTTCTACAAAGTGCTGGTCATTGTTGTAATACCAGTACGCGTTGCCCGGCGCGCACGGCGGAGCCGGGTTGCACGTGGATTGAGGCGACCACGCCATCGCAGGGCGCTACCAGCGGTATCTCCATTTTCATCGACTCCAGAATCACCAGCACATCACCCGCCTTGACCTGCGCGCCCTCGGCGACCTGTACCTGCCACAGATTGCCGGCGATATGGCTTTCGATGCTTTGCTGGCCAGCCAGCAGGGGAGCGTCTTCAACCGATTCGGCGACGGCTTCTTCACTTTCGTAATTGGCTTGCCCGTTGGCAATCCAGCGTTCGCGCTCGGCCTTGAACGCGGCCTGCTGCTGCTGGCGGAACGCCTGGATGCCGTCCGCCTCCTGTTCGAGGAAAGCCTGGTAGTCATTCAGACGCAGTTCGGTTTCTTCAATGCGCAGTGCGTAGCGCCCGAGGGGGAATTCCTTGCGGATGACTTGCAGCTCATCTGCGCTCACCGGATAGAACCGGATCTGATCGAAGAAACGCAGCAGCCAGGGCATTCCGCCGAAGGCCTCGACCTCGCGGTAGCGATTCCACATTTGCAGAGTGCGGCCGACAAACTGGTAACCGCCAGGGCCCTCCATGCCGTAGACGCACATATAAGCGCCACCGATGCCCACCGAATTCTCCGCGGTCCAGGTGCGAGCCGGATTGTATTTGGTGGTTACCAGGCGATGGCGGGGGTCCAGCGGCGTGGCAACCGGCGCGCCCAGATACACGTCGCCCAGCCCCATGACCAGATAGCTGGCGTCGAACACGGTGCGGTAGACCTCATCCAGATTGGGCAGGTCATTGATGCGACGGATAAACTCCAGGTTGCTCGGGCACCAGGGAGCGTCCTTTCTGACCGTGGTCATGTATTTGTCGATGGCCAGTTGGCAGGCCGGATCGTCCCACGACAGCGGCAGATGTACGATGCGCGAGGGCACCTTGAGGTCGCGAGCGGTGCAGACCGCTTCCCAGGCATCCTCGACGATGCGCAGCAGCCGGTCGATCGGCAATGTTTCTGGCTGGTAGTGCACCTGCAGCGAGCGAATGCCGGGGGTCAGGTCATTCACGCCTGGCAACTGCATGGCCTCCAGTGACTGCATCAGCGCATGGCCCCGAAAACGCAGGACCAGGTTCAGTTCCGGCTGACCGATTTCCAGTAGCAGATGAGTATCACCGGACAGTCGCGCGACCAGGCGTGTGTCGTCTTCGCCGATATCCAGCACTATGGGTGATTCCGGTGCGACAGCGGGACTGCTGGCAGGGCAGAGCGGGCTCAGTTGCAGCACTTCCTGTTGGCGCAGTATCGCCAGTTCGCGGGCGGTCTCCAGTGCCACTGGAATAAAGCGCACTCGATCGCCGGCCTTGAGCTGGCCCATCTGCCACAGGTCGGCTTCGATAATGCTCACCGGGCAGACGAAGCCGCCCAGGCTTGGGCCGTCAGGCCCGAGGATGACTGGCATGTCACCGGTAAAGTCAACCGCGCCAATCGCGTAGGGATTGTCGTGAATGTTTGATGGGTGCAGCCCGGCTTCGCCGCCGTCTTCGCGTACCCATTCGGGTTTGGGACCGATCAGACGCACACCGGTGCGGCTGGAGTTGAAGTGCACTTCCCAGTCGGTATCCAGAAAGCGCTGCATATAGGCTTCGGTAAAGTATTCAGGCGCCGCATGCGGGCCGTAGATTACCCGTAGCGTTCTCACGGCGGGCAATGCGGTGCGCAGGCTTTCTGCTAGGCTGGCACCTACGTGGGTATCGGTAAGCGCTGGCAGATGCAGCACATCGCCCGCGCGCAGCGCGCGTCCGGCATGGCCGCCAAACTGGCCGAGAGTAAAGGTGCTTTTGCTGCCGAGATAGTCTGGTACCTGCACGCCGCCGCGCAGGGCGATATAGCTGCGTGCCCCAGCCCCGGCAATGGTACCGAGCGTCAGTTGGCTGCCGGCCTTGATCAGCAGGCTGGTATGCATGGGCTGGGTTTCGCCGTCGATGTGTACGGGAATCTGTGCCCCGGTGATCGCCACTACCGCGTCGGTGTTGAACTTCAGTATCGGGCCGCTCATGGTGATTTCCAGGCCGGCGGCGTCAGTCGGGTTGTCCAGCAGACGGTTGCCCAGCTGCAGGGCCAGGTTGTCCATTGGGCCCGAAGGCGGTACGCCCACCGCCCAGTAGCCGAGGCGGCCGGGCACGTCCTGGACGGTGGTTTGAGTGCCGCCACTGAGTACTTCAAAGGTGCTGGCGTGGTAGGTCAGGCCTTCCAGGCAGCGCGTCCAGGGCTCGCCGCTGGCAAAGGGCGTGTCCAACAGGATCTGGCGGATATAGTCGATATTGGTTTCAACACCATACAGCTGCGTTGCGCCCAGAGTGCGGTGCAATGCATTGCTGGCTGCCTCGCGCGTGGGTTCCCAGCAGATGATCTTGGCGATCATGGGGTCGAAGTAGGGCGGGATCTCGCAACCAGCTTCTACCCAGGTATCAATGCGCAGGGCTTGGCCATTGGCAGGGGGGAAGTTGACGGCCGTCAGCAGGCCAGGGCAGGGCTGAAAGTCGCGGCCTGGGTCTTCGGCATAAACGCGGGCCTGAATCGCATGACCGGTCGCTTTCAGATCCTTGCCCAGCTCGCTGAGCGGGGCCAGATCGCCCGCGGCCAGCTCGATCATCCAGCGCACCAGATCCACGCCCCAGACCTGCTCGGTAACGCCGTGTTCCACTTGCAGGCGGGTATTGACCTCCAGGAAATAGAATTGGGCCGCTTCGCTGTCGTAAACGAACTCGACGGTGCCGGCGCTACGGTATTGAACGGCGCTGGCCAGGCGAATGGCGGCCTCGCACAGAGCATCAGCCATGCCCTCAGGCAGGTTGGGTGCGGGTGTTTCTTCGACCACTTTCTGATTGCGCCGCTGCACCGAGCAGTCCCGTACACCGAGCGCCAGAACGCCGCCTAGGCCATCGCCGAATACCTGTACTTCCAGATGCCGCGCGCGCTCAATGTACTTTTCAATAAAGACACCGGCGTCGCTGAAGTTGTTTTGCCCCAGGCGTTTTACCGTCTCGAAGGCTTCGCTCAACTCGCTGGCGCTCCAGCACACGCGCATGCCGATCCCGCCGCCGCCGGCGGTGCTTTTCAGCATCACCGGGTAGCCGACCTGTTCGGCAGCGGTGAGCGCCGTAGCCAGGCTGTCCAGCAGTTCGGTGCCTTCGAGCATGGGCACGCCGTGCTGCTTGGCTAGCGCGCGCGCGGTGTGCTTGAGGCCGAAAACGCGCAACTGCTCCGGGGTCGGACCGACAAAGGCAATACCCGCCGCCTCGCAGGCTTCAGCGAAGGCGGCATTCTCCGAGAGAAAGCCGTAGCCAGGATGAATCGCCTGCGCGCCACTTTGCTTTGCAGCGTCGAGGATCTTCTGCACGTCCAGATAGGTGCCAGTGGCGGCGCCTTCGCCGAGGGAGATTGCCTCATCGGCTTGCTGGATATGCAGGCTGGCCGCATCCGCCTCGGAATAAACGGCTACGCCGCGCACATCAAGGTCTTTCAGCGTACGCAAAATGCGGCAGGCAATGGCGCCACGGTTGGCAATCAACAAGGTATCGAACATGGTAATTCCTCGGCCAGGTCGTCCTGGTTCGCTACTCAATGCTCCCCGGGCCGTCCCGGCAGGAGCTGCAAGCTGCAAGCGACAAGCCAAAAACGGCGAGCTTCTCAGCCTGGCAATTCAGTTGGGTACTGCACGGCCAGCTTCAAGCTTGCCGCTTACGGCTTGAGGCTTGTTTATCCCCAGACCAGTATTTCTGCAGGCGTCGGGTTATAGCCGTTGCATGGGTTGTTCAACTGCGGGCAATTGGAAATCAGAATGATGATGTCCATATGCGCGATCAGCTCGACGTATTTGCCCGCGCCGGAGATGCCGTCTTCGAAGGTCAGGCCACCCTCGGGGGTGACGGGCACGTTCATGAAGAAGTTGATATTGGCGCTGATGTCGGCCTTGGTCAGGCGGCCGTCATGCAGACTGGCGCGCAGGAAGTTGTCGCGGCAGCTGTGCATGTAACGGGTGCTCAGGGCGTAGCGCACGGTATTGCTTTCCTGAGCGCAGGCGCCGCCGAGGGTGTCGTGGCGGCCGCAGGTGTCAGCGCTGATAGTCAGCATCGGGTTGCCCATATTGCTGTAGAGCACGCTACCGGTTGTCAGGTACACGCTGTTCTGGCGGCGCAGGGTACGTTGCACGTCATAGCGCTCACGTGGATTGCTGGCGCTGTAGAACAGGGTGTCGACTGCCTGATTGCCTTCCAGGTCGAGCAGACGCACGGTCTGGCCGGCCTTGATGTCGAGCATGAAGGGTTCGCCGGCGGCGATGTTGCCGCGAAAGCTGGCGGTGTCTGGCTGCTTATCGCTGTGGGTCAGTGTCTGGGTCAGTGTCATGTGCGCGGCCCTCAGAGGTGAATGCGATCGGTGTTGTACAGACCGCGCGCATTTTCTGCGCGGGTGTTGCGACACAGCACGGTGATGCCGTCATCGGCGACCTGATGCCAACTGAGCTGCACCGGCTTGGGTGCGTACTGCGGATTCGGGTCCATGGGATGCTGCAATGCGGTCAGCACCACCAGGGTATCCATGGGTGCGTAGAGTTCGATCACATCCCCCGCAGCAGAGTTGTCTGCTTGGAACTGGAAGCGCCCCTCGGCATCAATGGTCACCTTGCTGAACAGGTTCAGCGTCATCAGCAGGTCGGCCAGGTTCATGTTCCACTTGCCCATCTCGACCAGCAGGTTGTCCACGCCGTTGCGGAAAAATCCGTTGCGCAGCTCCTGGTAGCGGCCCTGGCCGTATTTCTCCTGAACCTCCTCGGCATTCAGCACACCACCGAAGCTGTCACTCCAGCCGCAGCTGTCGGTAACGATGGCGGCGAGCACGCGGCCCATGTCCGAATACAGGCAGTGGCCCGCGGTGAGTTTGGCGGTGTGCTGGCATTTGAGGCTGTCCGGCAGGTTCAGGCGCTCACTTTTCTCGTGGGCGTTGAACAGCATCAGGCTGACATTGGCGCCGCCTTCAATATCGGTCAGGCGCAGCAGTTGGCCGCGCTTGAGCACGAACGAGGTGTGGCCGCCGCCGGGCAGCGTTTCTTCAAACAGGGTGGTGCGCAGGGGTGCTGGAACAGTCATGCGGAAGCTCCTTGCTGTTCAGGTGTCGCCAGTTGACCAGTGATGCGCTCAGGCAGCGCATCCAGTGCAGCGCGCGCTGCCAGTCGGTCACTGTTCAGGGGAATGTCGTAAGTGATACGTGCGCCATAAGCGCCGGGGGCCTGAGGATCGATGCGGGTTTTATCGAACACCATCAGGCGCGTGCCCAAGGTGAAGCCTTCAGTCAGATCATGGGTGACCATGAATACCGTCAATCCGGATTGTTTCCAGAGTGACAGCAGCAGTTCATGCATATCCTTGCGGATGCCCGGGTCCAGCGCGCCGAAGGGTTCGTCCAGCAGCAGGATGCGCGGTGTCTTGACCAGCGCCTGGGCAATTGCCAGGCGCTGCTGCATGCCGCCGGACAGCGCATGCGGGTACTTGTCCAGTGCATGGCCCAGGCCGACGGATTCCAGAATGGCAACGCTGCGGTCCCGCGCCTCGCGGCGTGCAGTACCGAGCAGCCGGCCGAGTAGAGGTGAGGCTTGTAGTTCCAGGCCGAGCATCACATTGCCCAGTACCGTCAGATGCGGGAATACCGAGTAACGCTGGAAGACCACGCCGCGCTCGGGGCCGGGCTCGGCGGCCAGCGGTTCGCCGTCCAGCAGGATCTGCCCCTTGCTGGGTTTTTCCTGGCCCAGCAGCAGGCGCAGAAAGGTAGACTTGCCGCAGCCCGAAGCGCCGACCATGGTGATGAACTCACCGCTGGCAACTTCCAGGTTGAGGTTTTCCAGTACCACGTTGTCGTCGTATTGCTGCCAGACGTTACGAATCGAGATAGCACTCATATCAATGCGCTCCCTTGGGTTCGAACCAGGGGAACAGCCCCCGGCAAATGCCTTTCAGTGCGCGGTCCATGATGAAGGCCAGCAGGGTGATCCAGGCCACGTAGGGCAGGATCACGTCCATCGCCAGGTAGCGGCGAACGAGAAAGATGCGGTAACCCAGGCCGTCGGTCGAGGCGATGGCTTCGGCGGCAATCAGAAACAGCCAGGCTGGGCCCAGCGCCAGACACAGGCCTTGCAGAAGTCGTGGGAGCAACTGTGGCAGCACCACGCGGATCAGCACCTGCCAGGTATTGGCCCCGAGGGTTTGTGCCTTGATCAGCAGTTCACTGGGGATTTCGCTGACCCGTTGTTGCATGTCGCGTATCAGCACCGGGGTAATGCCGATCACAATCAGCATGACCTTGGACAGCTCGCCCAGGCCCATGACAATAAACAGAATGGGCAGAATCGATAGCGGTGGGATCATCGAGATCACCGTTACCAGCGGGGACAGGGGGGTGCGCAGCAGCGGAATCAGCATCGCCAGGCCGAGGACCAGACTGGCCGCCGCTGCAATGCCCAGCCCGGTACCCAGGCGTTTAAGGCTGGCGCTGGTGTCATCCCACCAGAGATAGGCGCCGGTGCGCCGGTCCGGGGTAAATGCCATCCGGTCCACCGCATCCGCCATCTGGGTGAAGCTGGGCAGCAGTTTGTCGTTGGGGTTTTCTGCCAGCCGGGCCTGCGAGCTGGAGAGATACAGCAACAGCAGCAGGGCGAAAGGCAGGAGGACCAGACCCAGGTGCAACACGCGCCCAGGTTTGCGATTCATCAGGCGCGACATAGGCGGCTCCCGTTGGGATGGTGGCGACGCAGCGATGGGGCGAGGCAAAACAGAAAGGCAGCGGGCATGGCAGTCTCCACGGGTTACAGGTAACGAGATCTCAGCTGTCTGAGGCTCTCCCGGGCTTTTATCCCGCCGTGTAACCCCCTGCCGGAGGTCGACAACTCTCGGACCAGCCACCTGCAATGCAGGTCGGAACCCTAGTTGTCCATTGGTACCAAGTTGTATCAAGCCCTGAGGCTCGGCTACGTGGTTGGGGTCAGACAGACCCGGATCTCGTATGCACGGATAACCAATGCAGAGGTCGTGCCAACCTGCTGATTGCGCGGTTTGATGCGGGCTGCACCGTAATGGAGCATGCCCTTTTGATGCTCATCATCAAAGATATGCGCCAGTATGGTGCGCTACGCGCCCTTGCATAGTGCGCGCAGACGGAGCTTGCCGCTGGCGCTGAACCCGGCTAATCTTGCGCCCAAGAGTTGGCTGGACAGTCGCCGTATCGCGTCGCGGTAGGGAGGAAAGTCCGGGCTCCATAGGGCAGGGTGCCAGGTAATCCCTGGGGGGCGTGAGCCTACGGAAAGTGCAGCAGAGAGCAGACCGCCGATGGCCCCGCAAGGGGATCAGGTAAGGGTGAAAGGGTGCGGTAAGAGCGCACCGCGCGACTGGCAACAGTTCGTGGCATGGTAAACCCCACTCGGAGCAAGACCAAATAGGAACCCTTGGGTGTGGCCCGCACTGGGTTCGGGTAGGTTGCTAGAGGCAGTCAGTGATGGCTGTCGTAGAGGAATGACTGTTCACGACAGAACCCGGCTTACAGGCCAACTCTTACTTTTTATCTACCGCTGTGAAAATCCCCGCTTTTAGATCAAAAAAATCTTAATCGTGATAATTCACTTTAACTATGGATGGCATGCATCTGTAGCCTATGAGGTTGATGTGTCCTACTTAAGGTCATATCTCTCGAATACCCCTGTTTTTGCTACTAAACCCCCGCCACATAACACTTTTTTCGTGAACTCCTCACTTGACGGTGGGTGCGTGGGGTTCCTATAGTGTGCCGAAGTGGTAGGAAGTGGGTAAAAGTGGGTCGTTTTGGAAGAAGCGCCCGATAAGTAGCACCGTCATCAGGGGAAGTGAACATCGTGTTCCGAGGAGCCAACGCCATCAATCTGGACGCCAAAGGGCGACTGGCGATGCCTGCGCGTTATCGCGACCGGCTCCTGGGCGCCTGCGGTGGACAGTTGGTCGCGACCATCGCCCTTGAAGATCGCTGCCTCTGGATTTACCCCCAGGCGGAGTGGGATGAGATCGAGGAAACCCTCGGCAACCTGCCCAACATCAATCCGCAGGTCAAGCGCATGCAGCGCCTGCTGATCGGTAACGCCAATGATATCGAGCTGGACAGCAATGGCCGTTTCGTCGTCCCACCGCTGCTGCGTGAATACGCAGGGCTGGACAAGAAAGTCATGCTGGTCGGCCAAGTGAACAAGTTCGAGCTCTGGAGTGAAGATGCCTGGGAGGCTACCACCAGTGCCTACCTCAACGAAGTGCAGGACGTCGGCAGCATGCCGGCTGAGCTGCATACCTTGAGGCTCTGATTATGGAAACGCTGTACGGACACGTCAGTGTATTGCTTGAAGAAGCCCTTGATGGGCTGGCAGTGCGCCCGGGCGGCTTATATATAGATGGCACCTTCGGACGCGGCGGTCATAGCCGCGCAGTGCTCGCCCGGCTCTCCGACGAGGGCAGGCTGATTGGCTTCGACAAGGATCCGGAAGCTATCCGGGTCGGTGCACAGCTGGCGGCCGAAGACGGCCGCTTTGTCGTTATACAAAGCTCATTCGCCGACATGGCGCAGGCGCTGCGTCAGCGCGGGCTGCATGGCCAGGTCGACGGTGTGTTGCTGGATCTGGGTGTTTCATCGCCGCAGCTGGATGATGCCGAGCGCGGTTTCAGCTTCATGCACGACGGCCCGCTGGATATGCGCATGGACCCGACCAGTGGTCAGAGCGCTGCCGAGTGGATCAATAGCGCCGCCGAAGAAGATATTGCGACCGTGCTCAAGGAGTACGGCGAGGAGCGCTTTGCCAAACGCATGGCCCGTGCAGTAACGACTCGCCGCGCGCAGCAACCCTTCACCCGCACCGGCGATCTGGCCGAAGTGCTGAAGGAAGCCAATCCAGCCTGGGAAAAGCACAAGCATCCGGCGACACGGGCTTTTCAGGGTATCCGTATTTTCATCAACCGCGAACTGGACGATCTAGCAGATGGCCTCAAGGTTGCGCTGGAGGTGCTGGCACCCGGTGGTCGTCTGGCGGTGATCAGCTTCCATTCACTGGAAGACCGCATGGTCAAACTCTTCATGCGCCAAGAGGCCAAAGGCGCTCCGCTGCCCCGTGATTTGCCGATCCGCGCGGCCGACATTCAAGTGAGTATCAATCTGGTAGGCAAGGCGATCAAGCCATCAGCGGCTGAAGTGGCCGCCAATCCACGCGCCCGCAGCGCAGTATTGCGTATAGCGGAGAAACGCTGATGAGCGACCAGTTACCGCTTCTGGTGGAACGTCATCGCTTGCCGCGCAGCAGTGGCTGGCTGGCGATCGTCTGGGTTCTGGTTGTAGTCAGTGCCCTAGCCGTGGCCTACAGCACCCACTGGAGCCGGGTCATGCTCAATGATCTGGCCGCAGAAATGAATCAGCGAGAAAAGGCCCAGGCCGAATGGGGTCGTCTGATCCTTGAGCAAAGCACCTGGACCGCGCACAACCGTGTCGAGACCCTGGCGGCCAGCCAGTTGAACATGCGCGTGCCCGAAGCCAACGAAGTCATCCTGGTGAAACCATGATGAAGCTCAAGCCCAACATGACGCTTCCGCCCTGGCGCTTTTCGGTCGTCATAGGGCTTTTGGCTGTATGTTGCCTGGCGATTACCTGGCGGATCGTGGAGCTGCACGTGCTCGATGACGGCTTCCTCAAGGGCGAGGGCGACAAACGCAGCGTACGCCACACGGTTATTCCCGCTCACCGGGGTTTGATCAGCGATCGCAATGGCGAGCCGATGGCCGTCAGTACCCCGGTTTTGACCCTGTGGGCCAACCCCACCCAGTTGATTGGCCATGAAGCGCGCTGGACTGAGCTTGCCCGCGCACTGGGTACCGATCCGGGCACCTTCGCAGAGCGGTTGAAGGCGAACGCCTCCCGCGAATTCATCTATCTGCGCCGCCACATGACCCCGCAGGATGGCGAAAAGGTCATCGCCCTGAAGGTGCCAGGTGTCTACAGCATTGAAGAGTACCGGCGTTTCTACCCCACCGGCGAAGTAGCTGCGCACCTGGTGGGCTTTACCAATGTCGATGAAGCCGGGCAGGAAGGGCTGGAGCTGACCTATAACGACTGGTTGCAAGGCGTGCCCGGCAAGCGTCAGGTGCTGCAGGACCGCCGTGGCCGGTTGATCAAGGATGTGCAGGTGGTCAGCAATGCTCGCCCGGGCAATGACCTGAATCTGTCGCTGGATCTGCGCCTGCAATATATTGCCCACCGCGAATTGCGCGAGGCTCTCAAGCAATTCGGCGCCAAGGCCGGTTCCGCGGTATTGGTGGATATTCGCAGTGGTGAAATTCTGGCCATGGCCAACCACCCCAGCTACAACCCGAACAATCGCTCCAACCTGAAGCCCGACATGATGCGCAACCGGGCGCTGATCGACGTGTTCGAGCCTGGCTCCCCTATCAAGACCTTCACCGTCGCGGCCGGGCTGATGAGCGGTCGCTATCAGCCGACCACTGTTATGGATACCCGCCCGGGCACCATGCGCGTTGCAACCCTGACCGTCAGGGATTTTCGCAATTACGGCATGCTGGATCTGTCCGGTGTGATCATGAAATCGAGCAACGTGGGCGTGGTGAAGATCGCGTTGGATATCGGCGCAGAGAGCATCTATACGCTGCTGCAACAACTGGGCCTGGGCGAATACACCGGCCTGGGTTTCCCTGGCGAGAGCACTGGTAGCCTGCCGAATCACCGCCGCTGGCCGCAGGTTGAGACAGCCACGCTTTCCTACGGCTATGGCCTGTCTGTCACGGCCACTCAATTGGCGCATGCTTACGCCACGCTGGCCAACGGCGGGCGCAGCTTGCCGCTGTCACTGCTGAAAGTGGATCAGCCACCGACAGGCGAACAGATTATCCCTGAAGACGTCAGCAAGCAGTTGCTGACCATGCTGCGCGGCACGGTAGACGGTGAAGGTGGCACGGGTTCCCGCGCCCGTGTGCCGGGCTATCAGATTGGCGGCAAGACCGGCACAGTGCACAAGGCTGAGGCTGGTGGTTATGCCAAAGACCGCTATCGCTCGGTGTTTGCCGGCGTTGCGCCGATCAGCAATCCGCGCTTCGCGGCCGTGGTCGTGATCGATGAGCCGAGCAAGGGTGAGTATTACGGCGGCCTGGTTGCCGCACCGGTGTTTGGCCACATCATGTCAGGGGCGTTACGCCTGATGAATGTGACGCCGGACGATCTGCCTGCGTTGCAGCAGGTCGAGCTGCCGCCGGTCAAGAAAGAAACGGGAGAGCGCGGATGATGCCTCTCCAGCAGCTATTTCCGCAGTGGCAAGGTGAGTCGGTGATGATCGACAACCTGACCCTGGATAGCCGTCAGGTTCGTTCTGGCAGTCTTTTTCTGGCAGTACCCGGTTTGAAGCACGATGGCCGCGATCATATCGCGCAGGCTGCGGCCGCAGGCGCCGCCGCAGTTGCTTTTGAGGCGCAAGGCGCTGAAAAAAAGGCCCTCACAGTGCCCTCATTGGCGATCACCGGTCTGGCTGAGCAGCTTTCAGCTATTGCCGGGCGCTTTTATGGTCACCCCAGCCAGCAGTTGCGCGTAATCGGCATCACCGGCACCAACGGCAAGACCAGCGTCAGCCAGATGTTGGCCCAGGCGCTCGCGGCCCTGGGCCAGCAGTGCGGCATTATCGGCACCCTGGGTAGCGGGCTACCCGGCGCGCTGCTGGATCACGGTATGACCACGCCTGACGCGTTGCGCGTGCAGGAGCAGTTGGCGCAGATGCTTGCTCAAGGCGCTGCATTGGTCAGCATGGAGGTCTCATCCCACGCACTGCAGCAGGATCGGGTCGCGGCCGTCAACTTTGACCTGGCGATCTTCACCAATCTCAGCCGCGATCACCTGGATTACCACGGCGACATGGCCCGCTACGGAGCAGCCAAGGCCAGGCTGTTCGAGCGCCCCCTGCGCGCAGCGGTGATCAATCTGGATGATGGCTTTGCTCCGGAATTGATTCGCCGTGTGAGCGGCAACGTACTTACTTACAGCCTGAGCAACACTCAGGCTGATATCTATTGTTCACAGATTCGCTATGACCAGCAGGGCATAACCGCACAGGTTCATGTAGCTGGGGAAGCGTTCAATCTGAGCACGCCACTGCTTGGCGCATTCAATCTGGCGAACCTGCTGGCGGTCCTGGGTGGGTTGGTTGCGCTGGATATTACCCCGCAGCTGGCACTGGCCGAGTTGGGCAAATTGCAGGCCCCGACCGGTCGCATGCAGCGTTTGGGTGGCCACGGCCAGCCGCTGGTGGTAGTGGATTATGCGCACACCCCCGATGCGCTGGAAAAGGCCCTTGCCGCTCTACGCGCCCATGCCGCGGGCAACCTGACCTGTGTGTTCGGCTGCGGTGGCGATCGTGATGCAGGCAAGCGTGCGTTGATGGGCCGGGTCGCCGAGCAGGGCGCGGATCAGCTGGTGATTACCGATGACAACCCGCGCACCGAAAATTCCGCCAGCATTATCGAGCAGATTCTGCAGGGCATCGAGCAGCCGCAAGCCATCCGCGTGATTGCCAACCGGGCGCAAGCTATCAACAGCAGCATCACCCAGGCTCAGGCCGGTGATCTGATTTTACTGGCCGGCAAGGGCCACGAGACTTATCAGGAGATCAACGGGGTGCGTCAACCTTTCAGCGACATCGAACAGGCCGAACGTGCCTTGCAGCAGTGGGAGGCAGCCCATGCTTGAAGCCATGCGATTGTCACAGCTCGTCAAGCCACTGGGCGCCAGCCTGGCAGGCGCGGATGCGCAGTTCGACAGCGTCAGTATTGACGCTCGCAAGGTGCGTGCCGGCGGTTTGTTTGTCGCCCTGCCCGGTGAGCGTGTGGATGGCCATGACTATCTGGCTCAGGCGCGGGCCAATGGCGCCGTGGCGGCCATTGTTGCCCATGAAGTGGCCGATCCGCTGCCGCAGCTGCTGGTTCACGATTGCCGCTATGCGCTGGGCCAGCTCGGCGCGCTGGCGCGCAAGGCGTTTACTGGCCCGCTGGTGGCGATAACTGGCTCCAGCGGCAAAACCACGGTTAAAGAAATGCTCGCCGCTATTCTGCGCGAGCGCGTATCGGATCCAGCCCAGGTACTGGCGACCCGCGGCAATCTGAATAACGAGCTGGGCGTACCGCTGACTCTGCTGGAACTGAGCACTGAGCATCAGTTCGCGGTGATTGAAATGGGCGCCGCTGCATTGGGCGACATCAGCTACAGCATGGCGTTGGCCAAGCCCGCAGTCAGCGTGCTGACCAATGCCGGCATGGCGCATGTGGGTCGTTTTGGCAGCCCTGAAGCGATCGCCCGCGCCAAGGGCGAGATCATTACTGACCTGGCCCAAGAAGGGCAGGCGGTGATCAATCTGGATAGCCCCTGGTTTGAGCAGTGGTATCAGCAGTTGGGCAAGCGCAAGTCATTGGCCTTCAGCCTGGCCAACCCTACCGCCGAACTGCGTGCGGAATCGATTGAGCTGGATGAGCGTGGCTGCCCAGGCTTTCTGCTGGTCACTCCGCAAGGCGCGATTACCGTGCAGTTGAATCTGCTGGGTCATCACAATATCGCCAATGCTCTGGCCGCAGCGGGTGCCGCGCAGCTGCTGGGTACGGATCTTGAGACGATTCGCCGTGGCCTGGCGCGGGTCACACCGGTAGCTGGCCGGGTATCGCCCTTGGCCGGTGAGGCGGGTTCGCTGATCATTGATGACAGCTACAACGCCAACCCGACTTCGGTAAAAGCGGCCATCGACATTCTGGCGGGGCTCAAAGGCCGGCGCATCCTGGTACTGGGTGATATGGGCGAGTTGGGCGAGTGGGAACAGGACAGTCACCGGGAAGTGGGCACCTACGCCCGTGAGCAGGGCCTTGACGCACTCTATGCGGTCGGTCGTCTGTCTGCGCTGGCAGTAGAAAGTTTTGGCGCCAACGGCTTGCTGTTCGGCAGCCGTGCCGATCTGGTTGACGCCTTGCGTCCAGAGCTGGATGCCACCACCCGGGTGCTGGTCAAGGGCTCGCGCAGTGCGGGTATGGAAGAGGTGGTGGCTGGTTTGCAAGCCGCGCATGAATCCGACAATAACAACGATAAGGCCCACTGACATGTTGCTGCTGCTGACTCAATACCTGCAACAGTTCTACACCGGCTTCTCGGTATTTCAGTACCTGACCCTGCGCGGCATTCTGGGCGTATTGACGGCGTTGGGGCTGGCGCTGTTTCTGGGCCCCTGGATGATTCGCACCCTGAGCTTTCGGCAAATTGGTCAGTCAGTGCGTAACGATGGCCCGCAGTCGCATCTGTCCAAGGCCGGTACGCCGACCATGGGCGGCGCGCTTATTCTGGTCGCCATCGGCGTCAGCACCTTGCTCTGGGCCGACCTGAGCAACCTGTATGTATGGGTGGTATTGGGTGTGACCTTCGCCTTTGGCGCTGTTGGCTGGGTGGATGACTACCGCAAGGTCGTGGAAAAGAACTCCCGCGGTCTGCCCTCGCGCTGGAAGTATTTCTGGCAATCGGTGTTCGGCCTGACCGCCGCCGTGGTCTTGTACCTGGCTGCTGATACGCCAGTGGAAACCACTCTGATCGTGCCCTTCTTCAAGCAGGTCGAATTCCAGTTGGGCATCCTGTTTATCGTGCTCACCTATTTTGTGATCGTCGGCTCCAGTAACGCAGTGAATCTGACTGACGGCCTTGACGGCCTGGCGATCATGCCCACGGTGATGGTCGGTGGTGCACTGGGTATCTTTGCTTACCTGTCGGGTAACGCGCGTTTCGCCGAGTACCTGCTGATTCCCTATGTGCCGGGCGCAGGCGAGCTGATCATTTTCTGCGGCGCGCTGGTCGGCGCCGGTCTTGGTTTTCTCTGGTTCAACACCTATCCCGCCCAGGTCTTTATGGGCGACGTCGGCGCGCTGGCGCTGGGTGCGGCATTGGGCGTTATCGCGGTGATCGTTCGCCAGGAAATAGTGCTGTTTATCATGGGCGGCATCTTTGTTGTTGAAACCCTCTCGGTGATTGTCCAGGTCGCGTCATTCAAACTGACCGGGCGCCGGGTGTTTCGCATGGCGCCCATTCACCACCATTTTGAGCTCAAAGGTTGGCCGGAACCGCGCGTGATCGTGCGCTTCTGGATTATTACCGTGATCCTGGTCCTGATCGGCCTGGCCACCCTGAAACTGCGTTGAGGAATACTTTGTGTCACTGATTACCACGGACAAACAGCGGATCATCGTCGGCCTCGGGAAGACCGGGCTGTCGGTCGCCCGTCATTTGGCTGGCCGTGGTCTGCCCTTTGCCGTTGCCGATACCCGCGAGAATCCCCCGGGGCTGGATCAACTCAAGCGCTTTGCGCCCATGGCTGACCTGCACCTGGGTGAACTTGACGCCGAGCTATTGTGCCGGGCCTCGGAACTGGTGGTCAGTCCGGGCATTGCACTGTCTACGCCCGCACTGGTCAAGGCCAAGGCGGCAGGTGTGAGTCTGATTGGCGATATCGAGCTGTTCGCTCGCGAAGCCCGGGCGCCGATAATCGCTATCACCGGCTCTAATGCCAAAAGCACCGTGACCACACTGGTCGGCGAGATGGCAGCGGCGGCCGGCAAGCGCGTCTCAGTCGGCGGTAATCTGGGTACACCAGCGCTGGATCTGCTGGATGAGAAGGCCGATCTCTACGTCATGGAGCTGTCCAGCTTCCAACTGGAAACCACTGACCGGCTGAACGCTGAAGTGGCGACCGTGCTGAATGTCAGTGAAGATCATATGGACCGGTATCCGAGCATGGTTGCTTACCATCAAGCCAAGCATCGGATCTTCCGCGGTGCACGGCAGGTGGTCGTGAACCGTGACGATAGCCTGTCGTGCCCGCTGGTGGCCGATCAGTTGCCAAGCTGGAGCTTTGGCCTGTCGCGCCCTGACTTCAAAGGTTTTGGCCTGATGCAGCACGAAGGCCAGACCTGGCTGGCCTTCGAGTTCAAGGCGCTGCTGCCTGTCAGCGAGCTGAAAATTCGTGGCGCTCACAACCAGGCCAATGCGCTCGCTGCCTTGGCGCTGGGCCATGCCGTTGGCCTGCCGATGGAGGCGATGCTGGAGGCGCTGCGTCAGTTCGCCGGCTTGCCGCACCGCTGCCAGTGGGTAGGGCAGCGCAACGGCGTGGACTATTACAACGATTCTAAAGCCACCAATGTGGGCGCTGCACTGGCCGCCATCAATGGCTTCGCCGCAGACATCCAGGGCAAGCAGGTATTGATTGCGGGTGGTGATGGCAAGGGCGCTGATTTCGCACCGCTACGTCAGGCCGTGCAGCAGCACTGCCGCGCTGTCGTGCTGCTTGGGCGCGACGCACAACGGCTGGAAGAGTCCATTGCCGGCAGCGTGCCGGTGCTGCGGGTCGACAGCCTGGATGCCGCTGTCGTGGCTGCGGCGGAACAAGCCGCTCCCGGCGATATCGTGCTGCTATCTCCGGCCTGTGCCAGCCTGGACATGTTCCGCCACTTTGAAGAGCGCGGTGATGTATTCACTGCTGCCGTAGGGAGGTTGCCGGCATGATCGGGCTCTCTACCATTATGCAGTCCGCTGCACCGCTGGTTGGCCAGCGCCGTTTCGATATGGATATGCCGCTGCTGGTCGCGGCCATGTGTCTGCTGGGCTTGGGTTTGGTCATGGTGTCCTCCGCGTCGATGGAAGTTGCCGCCGGGCAGTTGGGCAACCCGCTGTTCTATATGATCCGCCAGGTGGTTTACCTGTTTATAGGGCTAGGCGCGCTGATCTGTGTACTCTCCGTGCCTATCCGCCTGTGGGAGCAGTTTCGCTTCCCGCTTTTGTTCCTGGGCTTTGCCCTGCTGATCGCCGTGTTGATTCCCGGTATCGGCCGTGAGGTTAACGGCAGCTGGCGCTGGATTGCGGTCGGCCCCATCAACGTGCAGCCCTCTGAATTGGCCAAACTGTTCGCCGTGGTGTTCCTGGCAGGTTATCTGGTGCACCGTCAGGCCGAAGTGAAAGAGAGCCTGTGGGGGTTCGTCAAACCCTTCATGGTGCTTTTCCCGATGGCTGGGCTGCTGATCGTCGAGCCCGATTTCGGCGCCACTGTGGTGTTGATGGGGGCAGCGATTGGCATGCTGTTCTTGGGTGGGGTTGGCCTGTTCCGCTTTATTACGCTGTTTGGCTCCCTGGCGGCGGCCGGTGGTTTGCTGATTCTCAGCGCACCTTATCGCTTGCAGCGTCTGACTGGCTTCCTGAATCCCTGGGAAGACCCCTTCGGTACCGGTTATCAGCTGACCCAGGCGCTGATTGCCTTTGGTCGTGGTCACTGGCTGGGCGTTGGGCTGGGCAACAGCGTGCAGAAGCAGTTTTATCTGCCCGAAGCGCATACCGACTTTGTGTTTGCCGTGCTGGCTGAAGAGCTGGGTATGATCGGCGCGCTGGGCGCCTTTGCTCTGCTGGTCTTCGTCGCCGTGCGCAGCCTGTATATAGGCCTCTGGGCTGAGCGCGCCGGCCGGCTTTTCCCTGCGTACCTGGCCTACGGGCTGTCGATCATGTGGATCGGCCAGATTCTGATTAACGTAGGCGTGAACGTCGGCTTGTTGCCTACCAAGGGCCTGACCCTGCCGTTCCTGAGTTACGGCGGTAGTTCGCTGGTGGTCTGTTGTATCAGCCTGGGTATTTTGCTGCGTATCGACTGGGAGCGCCGTCAAGCGCTACGGGAGGCCGGCAGTGGTCAATAATCCAGCGAGCAACAAAGTGCTGATCATGGCCGGCGGCACCGGCGGGCATGTGTTCCCGGCGCTGGCCTGTGCGCGGCTATTCGCGGAACAAGGCTATGAAGTGCACTGGCTAGGAACGCGCCGGGGCATCGAAGCCGAATTGATTCCTGCTGCCGGTATAACCATCCACTACATCGATGTGCAGGGGCTGCGTGGCAAAAGCAAGCTTGGCTTGCTCAAGGCGCCGTTCCAGCTACTGCGCGCGCTGGGCCAATCGTTGCGTGTGGTGGCTCAGATCAATCCGGTCTGTGTACTGGGCGCGGGCGGCTATGTAACTGGCCCCGGCGGTTTGGCTGCCTGGTTAAAGCGCATTCCGCTGGTAATTCACGAGCAGAATGCCGTGGTCGGCACCGCCAACCGTTTGCTGGCCCACCTGGCCGCGCGCCGCTGTGAAGGCTTTCCCGGCAGCTTCGCCGATGATGCCAAGCGTCGCAGCACCGGCAACCCGGTGCGCGAAGAGATCGCCCAGGTGCAGGCCATGCGCTGGAACGGCGATCGGCGCCCCCGGCTGTTGGTCTTGGGCGGTAGCCTAGGTGCCTTGCCGTTGAACAAGTTACTGCCCGAAGCCGTGGCCTTGCTGCCCAGCGAGCAGCAACCCGAAGTCTGGCACCAGTGCGGCAAGCAGCACGTGGAAATGACCACAGCCGGCTATCAGTCAACGGGTATCGCTGCCCGCGTTGAACCCTTTATTGCCGATATGGCCAGCGCCTACGCATGGGCGGACCTGGTGGTCTGCCGTGCTGGTGCCCTGACCGTTTGCGAGTTGGCCGCAGCCGGCCGGCCGTCATTGTTGATTCCGCTGCCGCATGCGATCGACGATCACCAGACTGCCAATGCACGCTATCTGGCCAGCCGCGAGGCGGCGGTATTGATGCCGCAAGCCACCTTGACCGGTGCGCTGCTGGCAGACCAGATGAACACCCTATTTTCCCAGCCGGAGACGCTGCAAGCGATGGCTCAGAACGCCCGCCGCCAAGCCACACCCAACGCTACCGTAGACGTCATTCGTGCTTGCCTGGAGGTCGCCCGTGACCACTAAAACCCGTCAGAAAGCGACTTTCAGCCTGCCGGAAATGCGCCGCATTCGCCGCATCCACTTTGTTGGTATCGGTGGCGCGGGCATGTGCGGCATCGCCGAGGTGTTGTTGAACCTCGGTTACGAAGTCTCAGGCTCGGACCTCAAGCGTTCTGCGGTCACCGACCGGCTGGAAAGCTTTGGTGCCCGTGTCGATATCGGCCACCGCCCGGAAAACCTGCAGAACGCCGATGTTCTCGTGGTCTCCAGCGCGATCAATACCAGCAACCCGGAAGTGGCTGCGGCCATGGAAAAGCGCGTTCCGGTTGTACCGCGTGCCGAGATGCTCGCCGAGCTGATGCGTTATCGGCATGGCATCGCGGTCGCCGGCACGCACGGCAAGACCACCACCACCAGCCTGATTGCCTCGGTATTGGCGGCAGAGGGCATGAGCCCGACATTCGTGATCGGCGGTCGTTTGACCAGTGCCGGCACCAATGCGCAGTTGGGTGAAAGCCGCTATCTGGTTGCCGAAGCGGACGAGAGCGATGCGTCCTTCCTGCACCTGCAGCCGATGGTCGCCATCGTGACCAACATCGATGCGGACCACATGGCCACCTATGAAGGCGACTTCAGCCGCCTCAAGCGCACCTTTGTCGAATTCCTGCACAACCTGCCGTTCTACGGCCTGGCTGTGCTGTGCATTGATGATCCGGTGGTGCGCGAGATCCTGCCGCAGATCAATCGTCAGGTGATTACCTACGGGCAGTCCGAAGACGCTGACGTGCGTGCCATCAACATTCACCAGCAGGGCATGCAGACGCATTTCACTGCTGTGCGTCATGGCCATGATGATCTGACCGTGTCAGTCAACATGCCTGGCGTACACAACGTATTGAACGCCCTGGCAACTATTGCCGTGGCGACGGACGAACTGGTCAGCGATGCCGCCATCATCAAGGGCCTGACCGGCTTTGAAGGGGTGGGTCGGCGCTTCCAGGTGTATGGCAATTATCCGCTGAACGATGGCGAGATCATGCTGGTTGATGACTACGGCCATCATCCGCGTGAAGTGGCCGCCGTGATCAAGGCTGTGCGGGCCGGTTGGCCGGAGCGCCGTCTGGTGATGATCTATCAGCCGCACCGCTTCAGCCGTACCCATGATCTGTATGAGGATTTTGTCCAGGTACTGGCCGAGACCAACGTCCTGCTGTTGATGGAGGTTTACCCTGCGGGCGAAGAACCTATCCCCGGTGCCGACAGCAAGCACCTGTGCCGCAGCATCCGTCAGCGCGGCCATCTGGATCCGATCTATGTCGAGCGTGATGCCGACGTGATGCCGCTGCTGGAAGCCGTGTTGCAGCCCGGCGACATTCTGCTGACCCAGGGCGCCGGTGACATCGGCGGGCTGGCTGTGCAGTTGGCCGAAGCACTTCATCAGCTCAATGGCCGGGAGGCAGCAGTATGACCATCGATGTAAATGCCTTTGGCAAAGTAGCGGTGCTGTATGGCGGCAGTTCGGCTGAACGTGCCGTTTCCCTGAAATCCGGCGCGGCGGTACTGGAAGCCCTGCGCGGCGCGGGTGTGGATGCCTATGGCATTGACGCCGGTACCGATCTGGCTGAACAACTGATCAAGCAACGCCCGGACCGAGTCTTTATCGCGCTGCACGGCCGCGGTGGTGAAGACGGTAGCCTGCAAGGCCTATTGGAAAGCCTGCGTCTGCCCTATACCGGCAGCGGCGTGATGGCATCGGCACTGGGCATGGACAAGCTGCGGACCAAACTGGTGTGGCAAAGCCTGGGCCTGCCGACGCCGGCCTACGGCGTGCTACGTGACAAGGGTGACTGCCAGGCCATTGTCGACGCTCTGGCAACCCCGTTGATCGTCAAGCCTATTCACGAAGGTTCCAGCATCGGCATGGCCAAGGTAGAAAACCTGGCACAACTGGAGAAAGCCTGGGCAGACGCGCAGCAGTACGACGATGTCGCCCTGGTCGAGCAGTGGATCACCGGCGCGGAATTTACCGTGGCCATTCTCGATGGCAAGGCGCTGCCGGCTATCCGCTTGCGTACACCGCACACGTTCTACGATTACGACGCCAAGTACCTGACCAACGATACCCAGTACATCTGCCCATGCGGGCTGACCGAAGAGCGGGAAGCCGAGTTGGGCGAGCTGTGTCTGCAAGCCTTCAATGCGGTGGCCTGCCGTGGCTGGGGCCGGGTTGATGTAATGCAGGATGAAGCGGGTCAGTTCTATCTGCTGGAGGTCAATACCGTTCCGGGTATGACGGACCACAGCCTGGTGCCCATGGCGGCTGCGGCCGCCGGCATGACATTCACCGATCTGGTGCTGGCGATCCTCGCCAGTGCCCGTTACTGAGGAATACCCGATGCTCGGGGCGTTGATCAGAGACCCACGTGCCAGCAAGGCCACGACCCGGCGCCCTGCGTCCAGTCGTGGCGCGGTGCGTGTGGCTCAGCCTACCCCGCGTACCTGGCCCAGCCTGTCACTGCGCTGGCCGTCGATTGATGGCGCCTTTACCCGCGCGCAGCAATTGCTCTGGCCGGTTTTGCTGCTGGCCTTGGGAATCGGCTTGTACGAACTGGGCAGCCGCCTGTGGCCATTGGCTGATCGGCCGATTGATCTGGTCAGTGTGCAGGGCGAGCTGCAGTACATCGACCCGACGTCGGTACAGGCGGTGATTCAGCCGTACCTGCACGAAAGTTTTCTGGGTATTGATCTGGGCGCCATGCGTGGCGATCTGGCAGCGATGCCCTGGGTCGCCAGCGTGTCGGTAACCCGGGTCTGGCCGGATCAGTTGATTGTGCATCTGGATGAGCAGATGCCGATTGCGCGTTGGGGCGACTCCGCGCTGTTGAACAACGAGGGCAAGGAATTCAGCCCAGAGGACATCAGCCGGTTCTCTGACTTGCCGCAACTGTCTGGTCCGCAGCGCGCGCAGCGCCGGGTCATGCAGTACTACCAGCAGTTCAACCGCTTGCTGCGGCCCTATGGTCTGGGCGTCGCCGAGCTGGAACTGCGTGAACGCGGCAGCTGGTTTCTGACCACCCAGGACGGCATTCAAGTGCTGCTCGGGCGCGACAAACTGGTAGACAAGATGCAACGGTTTCTGACCATCGACCAGCACATGCTGTCGGAGTATCGGGAACAGATAGCGCGGGTTGACCTGCGCTACAGCAATGCAATGGCAGTGGCCTGGCGTGAGCCGGTCGCACAAGCTTCAACGGGGGAGTAACCGGATCTTATGGCAAGCAAGCAGGGTAGCAGAATGATTGTCGGGCTCGACATCGGCACATCCAAGGTCGTGGCACTGGTCGGCGAGATCGGCGCAGACGGCGAGCTGGAGATTGTCGGTATCGGCTCGCACCCTTCACGCGGCTTGAAGAAGGGTGTGGTGGTGAATATCGAATCCACCGTGCAATCCATTCAGCGCGCTATCGAAGAAGCCGAACTCATGGCTGGCTGCCAGATTCATTCGGTGTTTGCCGGTATTGCGGGCAATCACATTCGCAGCCTGAACTCGCACGGCATCGTCGCCATCCGCGACCGTGAAGTGGCGCAGGCGGATATCGAACGGGTGCTGGACGCCGGTCAGGCCGTGGCTATCCCGGCTGATCAGAAGGTGCTGCACATTCTGCCGCAGGAGTACGTGATCGATAACCAGGAAGGCGTGCGTGAGCCGCTGGGCATGTCGGGTGTACGGCTGGAAGCCAAGGTGCATCTGGTCACCTGTGCATTGAACGCAGTACAGAACATCGAAAAATGTATCCGTCGCTGCGGTCTGGAAGTCGAGGACGTGATCCTCGAGCAACTCGCTTCCAGCTACGCGGTGTTGACCGAAGACGAGAAAGAGCTGGGCGTGTGCATGGTCGATATCGGCGGTGGCACTACTGATATCGCGATCTTCACCGAAGGCGCGATTCGCCACACGGCAGTGATTCCGATTGCCGGTGATCAGGTCACCAATGACATCGCCATGGCGTTGCGTACCCCGACTCAGTATGCCGAAGAGATCAAGATTCGCTACGCCTGTGCGCTGGCAAAACTGGCCGGCCCGGAAGAAACCATCAAGGTCCCAAGCGTTGGCGAACGGCCACCGCGGGATCTGTCCCGGCAAGCGCTGGCTGAAGTGGTCGAGCCACGCTACGACGAGCTTTTCACGCTAATCCAGGCTGAACTGCGCCGCTCCGGTTTCGAAGACATGATTCCGGCCGGCATCGTGCTGACAGGCGGCACCTCGAAGATGGAAGGCGCGGTCGAATTGGCTGAGGAAATTTTCCACATGCCGGTCCGCCTGGGTATGCCGCAGGAATTCAAAGGGCTGACGGATGTGGTTCGTAACCCCATTTACGCCACCAGCGTGGGCCTGCTGCATTACGGCAACCGGCATCAGGCGTCCGGAGCGAGCAGCTCCGAGCAGAACAGGGAATCAACGCTGGTCAAGGTAAAGCGCTGGTTCAAGGGCAATTTTTAATAGACCCGCTTCAAAGCGGGCAGGGCCTCGCGCAAGCGAGCAAACGTGCAGTAACCGAAACGAAACGAGTCAGTTCTCAAGGAGATGGGCCATGTTTGAATTAATCGATAACGTTCCGCAAAACGCGGTAATCAAGGTCGTCGGTGTGGGCGGTGGTGGCGGTAATGCGCTGCAGCACATGGTGATCAACAATGTGGAAGGCGTTGAATTCATTTGCGCCAATACCGATGCGCAGGCACTGAAGAACATCAGCGCCCGCACCGTGCTGCAACTGGGTCCGAATGTCACCAAGGGTCTGGGTGCCGGCGCCAACCCGCTGATCGGCCGTGAAGCTGCGATGGAAGATCGCGAGCGCATTGCTGAAGTACTGCGTGGCGCCGACATGGTGTTCATCACCGCCGGCATGGGTGGTGGTACTGGTACGGGCGCTGCTCCTATCGTCGCTGAAGTCGCGCGCGAAATGGGTATCCTGACCGTTGCCGTAGTGACCAAGCCGTTCCCGTTCGAAGGCCGCAAGCGCATGCAGATTGCCGAGGAAGGTATTCGCGAGCTGAGCCAGCACGTTGACTCACTGATCACCATCCCGAATGAAAAGCTGCTGACCGTGCTGGGCAAAGACGCCAGCCTGCTGGCTGCATTCAGCAAGGCCAACGATGTACTGCTTGGCGCAGTGCAGGGTATTGCTGACCTGATCATGCGTCCGGGCATGATCAACGTCGACTTCGCCGACGTGAAAACCGTCATGAGTGAAATGGGTATGGCGATGATGGGTACTGGCCACGCCAGCGGCCCGAACCGTGCGCGTGAAGCAGCTGAAGCGGCTATCCGCAGCCCGCTGCTGGAAGATGTGAACCTGATGGGTGCCCGCGGTATTCTGGTCAACATCACCGCTGGCCCGGACCTGTCCCTGGGTGAGTTCTCTGAAGTGGGTAATACCGTCGAAGAGTTCGCGTCCGACACCGCTACCGTGGTGGTAGGTACCGTGATCGATCCCGAGCTGCGTGATGAACTGCGCGTGACCGTGGTCGCCACCGGCCTGGGCGCCAAGACCGACAAGCCAGTCAAGGTTGTGGATAACACCACTACCAATGCGGCGCCAAGCCGTCAGCAACCCGCTGAAAGCTCTACCCCGAATTACCGCGATCTGGACCGTCCTACGGTCATGCGTAACACCGGGCAGGGCAACAGTGCAGCGGCAGCTCGGCTGAACCAGCCGGCAGAAGATCTGGATTATCTGGATATTCCAGCATTTTTGCGGCGTCAGGCTGACTGATCCCTGATAGGGTCAGTCAATTGATTGTATAGGGCTGATTGGTGTTCAACGGGGGCGTACTTTGTTATGATGCACGCCACTTTGTTGAAAATAATTCGCAACTAGAGCGGAAGCCATGTCAAGCATGATCAGACAACGCACACTGAAAAATATCATTCGGGCCACCGGTGTTGGCCTGCATTCGGGTGAGAAGGTTTACCTCACCCTGAAGCCAGCGCCGGTCGGTACGGGCATCGTCTTCGTCCGGGTTGATCTCGACCCCGTGGTCGAGATTCCCGCACGGGCCGAGTTCGTGGGTGAAACCACCATGTCCACCACCCTGGTTAACCAGGGTGCCAAGGTAGACACGGTCGAACACCTTCTGTCCGCCATGGCGGGTCTGGGTATCGACAACGCCTATGTGGAACTCAGTGCGCCGGAAGTGCCGATCATGGATGGCAGTGCCGGTCCGTTCGTGTTCCTGATCCAGTCCGCTGGTATCGAGGAGCAGGATGCAGCCAAACAGTTTATTCGCATCAAACGCGAAGTGACCGTCGAAGAAGACGGCAAGACGGCCAGCTTTCTTCCCTTTGAAGGGTTCAAAGTGTCCTTTGCCATCGATTTCGACCATCCGGTCTTTCGTGGACGCAGCCAGTTTGCCAGCGTGGATTTCTCAAGCACCTCCTTCGTCAAGGAAGTGAGCCGAGCACGGACCTTCGGGTTCATGCGCGACATTGAACATCTGCGCTCACAGAATCTGGCCCTGGGCGGTAGCGTGGACAACGCAATCGTGGTGGACGAGTACCGTGTACTGAATGAAGACGGCCTGCGTTACGAGGACGAATTCGTCAAACACAAGATTCTCGATGCCATCGGCGATTTGTATCTACTGGGCAAAAGCCTGGTGGGTGAGTTCCGCGGCAACAAATCCGGTCATGGCTTGAACAACAAGCTGTTGCGTGCCCTGCTTGCCAACAAGGAAGCTTGGGAAGTGGTTACCTTTGACGACGCTGGCACTGCGCCCATCTCCTTCATGCGCCCGGCAGCCGCCGTCTGATAGTGGTTTTCTGATTTAGAGTTTCGTTTCGATTTGAATGGCCACTTCGGTGGCCATTTTTTTTGCTCGATTTTTCTCTTGAAACCCCTTTCAACCACCTTCGTGGTGCTTGGCCAAACGGGCCAGGGCAGCCTTCAATGCAGGGTCTTTGATCTGTTCTGCAGTCTCATTCAAGCTCTGCGCAGCCACGGCAGATTTTTTCATTTTGTGAACCGGTGGTGCTTTTTTGACCAACGGCGGTTGTACCTTGCAGTGTATTTTAGTTAAGGTTGCGAATTCGTTGAAAGCCTGCAACTGGCGAACAAGCCGTTTTTGCTGATATCGCATCCGTGTAGCCCAATGGCTATCGGTGACAATCAGCTTGAGCACGCCCTCGCGCAGTGCCGCTATGTGGCAATGTTCACGGGCGGCCGGCTCGAGCAGCGTATCCAGCAGAATTTGCAGGCGCTCCACAGCATGAGCTTTGGCATACAACCCCTTGAGGGTTGCATGGGTGCGTATCAGGTCGCCGGGGCGACGGGCATCCAGTGGATGAAAAGACATGGCATATGCCGATTGACGTAATTGGACAGCGGTCATCCTATCAGAACCGCCAGTTTGGTTGCTTGGGGAATCGTGGTTTGGGGGTTTTTGCTTGAATATCATTATTTTGACGGACCGGCACGGCGCGGCCCGAGCCTTGACGCTCAGCCTGCCAGTGCTGCTCGCTGCAGGCGCTGCCTTGATTGCAGTGCCGGTGATGGTCGCGGTACTGACCTGGTCAGTGTTAAGCGATGCACCGCAGCCAGTCACCGCGTTGGACTCCGATGTCACCTGGGAAGAAACCCTGGCCGACATCGATACCGAAAGCTCGGCGGGCAGTGAATCACAGGCCCAGTTGGAGCACATGACTCAGCAGTTGGCCCGGCTGCAGACCCGCCTGATGCGTCTTGATGCCTTGGGTGAGCGTTTGACCGAGCTGGCGGACATGTCCGATGGCGAGTTTGATTTCGGCGCTGACCCTGGGATGGGTGGCCCGGAAATGCTGAACAGCAGCGAGCGGCATGAGGGCCCGGATGTGCAGACGGTCCTGGACAAACTGGCAGACCGTATCGACAGTCGCACCCAGCAGCTCAAATTGCTTGAGGAGATGATGGTCAGCCGCAGTGTCGACAGCAACGCGCTGCTCGATTTCAAACCGGTGCATCAGGGCCATATTTCGTCAGGCTTCGGCCGGCGTAGCGATCCCCTGACCGGCCGCATCGCGATGCACACTGGGCTGGATTTTGCTGCCCCGCGTGGTACGCCGATTTTTGCCGTTGGCGCGGGCGTTGTGACCTTCGCTGGGCGCAACGGCGCCTATGGCAATGTCGTCGAGATCGCCCATGGTGATGGTTACAAGACGCGCTATGCGCATGCACATACGCTGGATATCAAGAAGGGTGATCTGGTCAGCAAAGGCCAGCAGATTGCCACAGTAGGGTCCACTGGTCGCTCGACCGGCCCGCATTTGCACCTTGAGGTGCTTCGCAATGGTATGGCGGTTAACCCGGCCCGCTATATCGCTCTCAAGTAATTCGTCAGCGCAGCGCAGTCTGCGCCACTTCGGTGGCCCCTAGGTCACCTGCCTGCGCCCATTCTGCTGCGCCGCGCGGTTATGCCGCGGGCTCCCGGCATGATAAAAACCCGCACGGTTTATTGTCTCTGCTGATTCAGAGTAGAATGATCGTTTTGCGGTAATGGCCGAATGACCACAGCCAGACCTGTCAACCCTCAAACGGATATCAAAGTCGACTATGTTTGCGCCTTTATTGAAGAAACTGTTTGGTAGCAAGAACGAGCGTGAGTTGAAGCGCATGGGTCGGATCGTTGCGACGATCAGCTCCCACGAAGAAAAACTGAACGCTCTGAGCGACGAGCAGCTAAAGGCCAAGACTGCCGAATACAAAGAGCGTGTTGCCAAGGGGGAAAGCCTGGATGCCATTCTCCCTGAAGCTTTTGCGCTGGTACGTGAAGCGAGTAAGCGGGTGATGGGTATGCGCCACTTTGACTCGCAGATGATCGGCGGCATGACCCTGCACGAGGGGCACATTGCCGAGATGAAAACCGGTGAGGGCAAGACCCTTGTCGCGACTCTGGCGGCCTACCTGAATGCGTTGTCCGGCAAGGGTGTTCACGTCATTACCGTCAACGACTACCTTGCCCGCCGTGATGCCGGCTGGATGCGGCCACTGTACGAATTTCTGGGTTTGAGCGTTGGCGTCGTGGTGCCATTTCAGGATCCGCAGGACAAGCGTGACGCCTACCGCTGCGATATCACCTACGGTACCAACAACGAATTCGGCTTTGATTACCTGCGCGACAATATGGCGTTCAGCATCGAAGACAAATTCCAGCGCGAACTGAATTTCGCCATCATCGACGAAGTCGACTCGATTCTGATCGACGAAGCGCGTACCCCGTTGATTATCTCCGGCCCGTCGAATGACAGCTCGCAGCTGTATGAAGCCATCAACAAGCTTATTCCCCAGCTCACGCGCGGCTACCTTGCTGAAGAAGGCCAGGATGAAGTCGAAGGGCATTATTACATTGACGAGAAAACCCGTCAGGTCGAACTGAACGAATCAGGTCACCAGTTCGTTGAAGGTTTGCTGAGCAAGGAAGGTCTGCTGCCAGAAGGCGACAGCCTGTATGCAGCGCAGAACCTGAACCTGTTGCACCACGTGCATTCGGGGCTGCGTGCTCACGTACTTTTCCACCGTAACGTTGAATACATCGTGCAGAACAATCAGGTCATCCTGGTTGACGAACACACCGGCCGTACCATGCCCGGGCGCCGTCTGTCCGAGGGCCTGCACCAGGCCATCGAAGCGAAGGAGGGCCTGAAGATCCAGGCCGAGAGCCAGACATTGGCCTCCACCACCTTCCAGAATTATTTCCGTCTCTACACCAAGCTGGCCGGCATGACCGGGACCGCCGATACCGAAGCCTTCGAATTCCGCCAGATTTACGGCCTGGATGTGGTGGTTATCCCCACCAACAAGCCGATGGCACGCAAGGACTACAACGATCTGGTCTACCTGACGATCGATGAGAAGTTCGCCGCCATTACCGCTGATATCAAACACAGCATGGGTGAAGGTCGGCCGATTCTGGTAGGTACTGCGTCGATTGAATCCTCCGAGGCCGTTTCGCGTCTGCTGGATGCCGAGAAGATTCCGCACAAGGTGTTGAACGCCAAACACCACGAGAAAGAAGCCGAAATCATTTCCCAGGCTGGTCGTCCCGGTGCGGTGACTATTGCCACCAACATGGCCGGCCGTGGTACCGATATTATCCTCGGCGGTAGCTGGGAGGCCGAAGTGGCCAGCCTGGAAGGCGCCACCGAAGAGCAGATTGCCCAGATCAAGGCCGAATGGCAGCAGCGCCATCAGCAGGTGCTGGAGTCCGGCGGTCTGCACATTATCGCTTGTGAACGTCACGAGTCGCGTCGTATCGATAACCAGTTGCGCGGCCGTGCCGGTCGTCAGGGTGACCCGGGTTCAAGCCGGTTCTACCTGTCGCTGGAAGATAACCTCATGCGCATTTTCGCCTCTGACCGGGTGAAGAACTTCATGAAGGCGCTGGGCATGGAGAAAGGCGAGGCCATTGAGCACCGCATGGTCACCAATGCCATCGAGAAGGCGCAGCGCAAGGTAGAAGGCCGCAACTTCGATATCCGCAAGCAGTTGCTGGAATACGATGACGTTGCCAACGAACAGCGTAAGGTGATTTACGGTCAGCGCAACTCAGTGCTGGCGGCCAAGGATGTGTCTGAAACTATCCAGGCCATTCGCGAAGACGTGGTTGCCGATGCCATCAGTCAATACATACCACCGCAAAGCCTGCCCGAGCAGTGGGATGTGCCTGGCTTGGAGCAGCACCTGAATGCCGAGCTGGGCCTCAAGGCGCCCGTGCAGGAATGGCTGGATGCCGACGACACGCTGCATGAAGAAGGGCTGCGTACGCGCATTCTGGATGAGCTAATCAAGGCCTATGCCGAGAAGGAAGAACTGACCGGTGCTGAAGCACTGCGCACCTTTGAAAAGCAGATGCTGCTGCGCGTGCTGGACGACCTGTGGAAAGAGCACTTGGCGACCATGGATCACCTGCGCCAGGGCATTCACTTGCGTGGCTACGCGCAGAAGAACCCCAAGCAGGAATACAAGCGTGAAGCCTTCAACCTGTTCGAGGAAATGCTCGAATCGGTCAAGCGCGACACCATCCGCATTCTCAGTCACGTCAAAGTGCGCCGCGAAGATCCGGTTGAAGAGGAAGCCCGCGCCCGTCGCCAGGCCGAAGAAATGGCCCAGCGCATGCAGTTCAAGCATGAAGAAGTAGCGCCTGTCGGTGCTGATGATGGGCAAGAGTCTGCGGAACAAGCCTCCGCTGCCCCCACTGCACCCATTACCCGTGACGGCCCTAAGGTCGGCCGCAACGACCCTTGCCCCTGTGGGTCCGGCAAGAAGTACAAGCAGTGCCACGGTAAGATCGACTGAGCTGACGCCCACAAGCCTCCCACCCGCACCGGCCGAGTTCCATCTTGGCCAGCGGGCTCCGGCTGGCGCCGTGGTTACGACTGGTGGTTATCGAGCAGTCGACCCTCCCAGGGCGGCATCGATTTTGGTAGGAGCGCCGGCCTCGGCGCGATGGGGTTGGCCGTTCCGGGACGGCCGTGTTCCCTCTCGGGTGGCGGATTCCAGATTACCCTGCACTCCGAACAGAAAATCCCACGCTCCTGGCAGTCCCCATTCCACGCACCACCGCCCGCCAAACTGCTGCTACAATCACGCTCTATTAATCATCTAGCGGAGATCTACCATGCCCGTCGGCCTTGGCCCCTTGCCTGTATTGCACCCTGTTCCCGGTTTTCGTTTGGGTATTGCTTCAGCGGGTATCAAGCGAGCAGGCCGCAAGGACATCGTAGTGATGGAACTCGCTGAGGGTGCAAGCGTGGCTGGCGTCTTTACCTTGAATGCCTTCTGCGCCGCACCAGTGACCCTGTGCCGCGAGCATATCCAGCACGCGCCACGTTACCTGCTGGTCAACACTGGCAATGCCAACGCCGGTACCGGCAAGCCGGGCATGCAGACGGCGCTTAGCACCTGTGAGGCGCTGGCGTCATTGACTGGGGTGCAAACCAAGCAGGTGCTGCCGTTCAGCACCGGTGTTATCGGTGAGTTGTTGCCTTCCGCCAAAGTCATCGGCGCCTTGCCCGCAGCGCTTGAGAACCTGAGCGCCGACCATTGGGCACAGGCTGCTGAAGGCATCATGACCACCGACACCTTGCCCAAGGGCGCAAGTCGGCAGATTACGCTGGCCGGCCAGACAATCACGGTGACCGGGATCTCCAAGGGAGCGGGCATGATCAGGCCGAACATGGCCACGATGCTGGGTTATATCGCCACCGACGCCAAGATCGCGCAGCCGGTACTTCAGGCACTACTGCGCGAAGCCGCTGACCTGTCGTTTAACCGCATTACCATCGACGGCGACACCTCCACCAACGACTGCTGCATGCTGGTCGCGACCGGTCAGGCCTCTATGGATGAAATTACCGTCGCCAATGGCGCTGATTACCAGCAGCTCGCGGCTGCAGTCAAATCCATCATGCTTGAGTTGGCGCAAGCCATCGTGCGCGACGGGGAAGGGGCCACCAAGTTCGTCACCATTCAGGTCAATGGCGGTGGCAATCGCGATGAATGCCTGGACGTAGGTTATGCTGTAGCGCATTCACCCCTGATCAAAACCGCCCTGTTTGCCTCCGATCCCAATTGGGGGCGAATACTCGCCGCCGTAGGCCGCGCTGGCGTGCCGGAGCTGGACGTAGAACGAATTGACGTTTATCTCGACGACCTATGCATCACCCGCAGCGGCGGCCGTGCCGAGGACTATACCGAAGAGCAGGGCGCACGCATCATGGCCCAGGCAGAAATCACCATACGCATCGATCTAGCCCGCGGTGATTACCAGGAAACGCTCTGGACCACGGATTTGTCCCACGAGTACGTGCGCATCAACGCCGAATACCGTACCTGAAACCGCCGCAGTGACGCAGTCTAACTGCGTCACTCGCGCTCGCTTCCAGCGGTTAAGCTGCTCGGCACTCCCGCGAACGCGGGAGCCCATCCCAACCATCAAAACTCACAGTACTCAGCTTCAATAACACCCCGCTCAACCCGCCAACGCCCCACCTGATTGATCGTCACCCGCCGCCCTTCATCGCTAGCGGCGAGCGGACAGAAGCGAAAGGTTCCCGCCTGAAACCCCCCGTTAAGCAACTGGCTTTCACCGCGGCCATTGAAGCGTACATATCGCGCTACCGGCGTATTGGCGTGGATGCGGATTGCCGCGTCAGGCGCTATCTCACGCAGCAGCGGTTCGCCTGCGTCGTATTGGCCGTTGTGATTGGTATCCAGAAACATCAACCAGCCGTTGCCCCAGTCGCCCTCTATCGCAGCCAAGGTCACAGGCCGGTTGCGTCTTACTGCTTCCAGCCGGGCCATATTCAGGCTGCCGGTGAGGCTGCTCAGGCCAGAATCCATGCGCTGTTGATCGATGATCTTGCCGAAGGCCGGCATGCCGATACTGAGGAGTATGCCCAATACTACTAAGGCCACCAGCAACTCAATCAGAGTAAATCCGCGTGAGTTCATATTCGATCCTCCTTGACGTGTTGATAGAGGGGCTACTTCCTGTATGCCCTGAAAGGTAAAAGTACCTGTCGTCCTGAAGATAGTACCGGTTATCGCACATCGGAAGACGTGGACGGCGTCGTTTTTCAAAGTACAGGCACTGATAAAAGGGAGGTTTTGATGAAAAGTGTGAACGGTTTCACTCTGATTGAGTTGATGGAGTGATAGAGGCTGATTTCGGATTGAATCGCCTCGAGTATTCTTGGAGTCCGTCAGCCTATGAAGTTACCAGTGTTCGTGCCTCGCCTGTGACAGGCCGCTTCTGGTGCGTGCTTCTTATAGTCAGATTGAAGTGCTATCAAATATTTTCCCTGAATGGGCTTGGCTTTTAGAAGAAAATGGCAACCGGTCAGCGGGTTATGACCGTCTATCTGTCGGAGCGAGCATTTACGAACGGCGGGTTCTAGGATCCGGATATGAAAAAAGCGGAGATTTATAGTATGCAGCGCATTCGCGGCTTCACTTTGCTTGAGTTGATGATAACTCTGGTAATAGCAGCGGTTATCCTCAGCATAGCTGTGCCATCTTTTCAGCGTACATCGGCTAACAACGCAGTGAAGTCAACTTCGCGTGACCTGGTTGCCACCATCAATACCGCACGTATGCAAGCAATGAGCGTACGTGCAAACGTTATCGTTTCGCCGGCTGCAGGTGGATGGGGTAATGGTTGGCTCTTGGACTATCCCGCTGTAGCCAATGAAGAGGATCAGGCTTTTACTCCCCAATCATCAGTCTCGGTTAGCCGAACCGGGGGAGGCGGCCAGCTTACTTTCTTGGCGCGTGGTGGGCTCGATGGCGGCTCGGCGACTTTTGAAGTCTGTCACTCAGACACCAGTATTTCCGGTCGGGAAATCAGCGTGTCTTTTCTTGGCAAGGTAACGACCGAAATCAAGGAATGCAGCTGATGAAGACATTGGGTGTAAAGCTTTCAGCGACCAGCTTCAAGTCACCGTTATTTCAGCGCGGGGTAGGCATGCTTGAGGTGTTGATTGCGGTGTTGGTTATAGCGATCGGTGCGCTCGGCTTTGCTGGTATCCAATTGACAGCGTTAAAGAGTTCGGAAGATGCCAATTACCGAGCGCATGCCACCTTGATTGCCCAAGACGCTATTGAACGATTTTTAGCCAATCCAACCGAGCTTGATCTGTATACGAATCTAGGCAATTGGCAGTCAGGTGCGGTCGCTCCTGGAAATCAACCAGTAAATTGGAAGCAGTGCATTGACAATGCCTGTAGCTCGGCGGAAATGGCACGCTGGGATATTGAGCAGCTTCGTTGGGCAACAGCGAACTCCTTGCCTTCCGGTCAACTAGTGACACGTGCGTGCGGATTTAACGGATTAGACTGCGTAGTCGTTAGTTGGTCAGAGCAAATCCCGGCTGACTGCATAACAGCAGTTGGCATCAATGTTGCCCAAGACACGAGTTGTCTGGTTATGGAGGTCATCCGATGAACAAGACCTCAGCCGGTTTTACTTTGGTTGAGCTGATGGTTGCTCTGGCTTTGGGAGTGCTGCTATCACTCGCAGCGGTGCAGCTATTCGCCACTAATCAACGCACCTTCACTTTGCAGGAGGTAGTGTCTGGCCTGCAGGAAGATGGGCAGTCAGTCATCCGATATTTGTCTACTGACCTCAGGCAAGCAGGTAGAGGTGCAGCATTGCAAGGTGCTATAGACGGCATAGTTATCTCCGGGGCACCCGTTTCCGTTGAAGGAGCGTTAGGTGCAAATGATGAGCTGGTTATTACCTATTTTGGTGACAGGGATTGTCAAGGAACTGTACTGGCTGGTGAAGTGGAAATCATTAACCGTTACTTTGTTGATGGAACTGGCGACTTCAGTTGCTCCGGTAATCAAACCGCCGGTTCTGTCGTGCTGCTTCCCGGTGTTGAAAGCTTCCAGGTGCTTTATGGCATTGACGGTGACGCTGATGGGAATCTCGGCGTCACTCAATTTATAAAAGCAAATGCATTGGGTGGAGATCCTGTTGTAGCAATCAGATTTGCGATTTTGCTGGCCAGCCCGCAACCGATTTCCGTGCAGCCTAGTAGTCAAACTTATTACGTTTTGGACGAAGCTGTTGTTTCGCCTTCAGATCGCTTGGTACGTCGCGTATTTACCAAAACAGTGCAGCTGAGAAACTTTGATTGGGATGGTGTGTAATGACGAAAGGAAAAGCTTCTTCGGCAAATCAACAAGGTGTTGCGTTGATAGTTGCCCTGATCATCCTGTTGTTGGTCTCGGTGCTTGGTTTGAGTGCAATGCGTTCTAGCATCTTTTCTGCCAAGGTGGCGACCGGCGTACAGGCTGACGCGATGACCTTTGAAGTTGCCGAGTCTGGGTTGGCTATCGGTTATAGGCTGGTTGAGTCTTTAGATCGGGACGCATTTTATCTGGAAATAATAGAGAGTTCTGGCACCTTGGGCTGTTTGACGGCGACAGGTCAATTGCAAAATGGTTCTTGCACTGCCGGTCAATCGATTGACACTCGTGGGCTGCTACAGGCTGAAGTTTTGAGCTCTTTCGCGGGTAATGAACCACGGTCAGATGTAGCGCAACAGGTCAGCTATACCGGCGGTGGCGGAACACTTTTGCTGGTGAATCACCGTGTAGATATCCTGGCTGAGTCTACTATGCAAAGTTACAGCCTGGAAAGTTTGCATGTGCAAGAAGTTACAAAGCCTGGCGTGGCTCAGGCTGGTATAACTGATTGATTAATTGGAGAAAAAAATGAAACCCTTTACTCATGTTATACCGGCTGCAGCGTTGACATTTGCCGTTTGTATGTCTCCACTCAGTGTTGTGGCTGACGACACAGAGATCTATTTTGCACGTGCAACTGCAGATAATGATGAAAACCAGTTGGCAGCTAATGTTTTAATCTTGGTGGATACGTCGGGCAGTATGTGCGATCCGCCGAGTGGGTCTCGTAATTGTGCTAACGCAAGTACCCCGATGGCTGCTTTGCGCACTGCCTTTTCAGCAATGGTGGATGAACTGTCTGAAGAAGTAAAACTGGGTCTGTCAAAGTTTAATGGTGGTCATGATAGTTCTGGTTATGGCGGTTACGTCTTCTATGACGTTCAAGAGATGAATGATACCACCAAGCCAGAAGTTGTTGGTATTGTTAACCAGCTTTTGGGTACTTCAAATACGCCGACAATGGAGGCCTATTCCGAATCTGCGCGATATATGCTGGGATTGAGTCCCACAAATTATGCAAAAATTGGCGAAGCGACTCAGAATGTTCCATCGCCAGCAGTCAATATGAATTACGTATGCACGCGATATAGGAGTAACGGATCTTGCAGGGATTGGGGGTGGGTTAGTGACTCATTATACGATAGTCCGGTGACGCCTAATAACCAGTGTGAGACCAATCACATTATTGTTATGACGGATGGGGCACCTACGCAAGACGCCGACGTTACGTCAGTAAATAACATTACAGGTGGTTCCTGCAGTACTACGTCAGGCTTTGTTGGTGCCGACAGTGAGAAAAGAAGTTTTGCTTGTCAAAGAGACTTGGCCGCATATTTGTATGATGAGGAAAAAAACAGCAAGGCTTCAATCAAGACGTGGCAAATTGCCTTTGGCGTTGGGGAGGGTTCTAACGAAGTAAGTAATATGCGGCAGGTTGCTAAAGCGGGTGGTACTGAAGATGTTTTTTACGCTGACGACGCTGATGACCTTGCGAAAGCTTTTGTTGATATTCTTAACCTTATAGACCGCGATTCTAGGGCCATCACTGCTCCAGCTGTTGCGGTTAACACTCTCAGCCGAGCATTCCATCTTGACGAGCTTTACTATGCTGTTTTTCAACCCGTTGAATTAAGTACTTGGGAAGGCAATCTCAAGCGTTACAAACTGGTTGGTGCTGAAATTCATGGCCAAAACGGCAATGCGGTTGATGGGGCGACTGGATTTTTTCGTGAAGATGCACGTAGCTTCTGGAGCACCGAAAATGACGGTCGAGATGTAGTCAAAGGTGGTGCCCGTGGGGAGTTGAATAACCGCCGCCTGTTCTTTACTAATGCAGCTGGCGCAACCCAGTCTCTTAACTGGTCGGGGACTGTGCCTGGTAATACATTCTTTGGTTTGGACTCGGATGCTTCTTCTGAGGAGCGTGCAGCTTTCATGACCAAGCTTCAGTCCGTGTGGGGTGACCCGCTTCACAGTCAGCCGTTGATGGTTAACTATGGCGGTACGGAAGACAATAATGTCGTTTTTGTAGCAACTAACGCTGGAATGCTGCATGCGATCAATAGTGATGATGGTCGTGAGTTGTCAGCGTTTATGCCCTACGAAATGATTAGTCAAGCTAATCATCTGGTTAATGATGTTTTGCCTCTGAATGAAGATAACAGCCGTCAGATTTATGGTCTGGACGGCTCATGGATTGCCTGGCGGCAATCAGGTGCTACGACATTGGCTGAGCCAGAGTCAGTCTATCTTTATGGCGGTATGCGTCGGGGCGGTCGAACTTATTACTCTGTCGATGTGTCTGACCCCCGCAACCCGGAGCTAAGGTGGAAAATAAGTAATGAAACTCCTGGTTTTGAACGACTTGGTCAGACTTGGTCCACACCTACCTTGACCAGTATCCAATACAACGGCACACAACAGCCCGTGTTGATATTTGGAGGCGGTTACAGCCCCCTAGATCACGATGGTCACGCTGGGCGTCAAGATGCGGATGCCATGGGTAATGGTGTCTATATTGTCAATGCAGAATCAGGTGAGCTCATCTGGTCAGCAGGTAGTGGGGATGGCTTTACTCATGACGTTGGCACGATGAACTGGGCAGTGCCGAGCAGTGTCGCAGTGGTTGACATCAATTTTGATGGCAAGGCTGACTACCTATTTTTTGGTGACCTTGGCGGGCAGGTATTCCGGGTAAACGTCGACGTTTATGGTAATAACAATCACACGGTTACGCGGATTGCTGAGTTAGGCGGCACGGGCGCCGACCATCGCCGTTTCTATGAAGCTCCCGCAGTCGCTTATAGTCGCTCGGGTGCAAACCGGATTTTCAATGTTGTGATTGCCTCGGGTTACCGTGCTCACCCCTTGGATGAGTTAACCAATGAAGCTTTGTTTATGATCAAGGATGATTCAGCATTGCAACCAAAATCAACGGAGGTTGCTACCACTACGAATATGACTGATGTTACTGCCGGGGGGGCTCCTGCGAGTGGTTCCAGAGGTTGGTATTATCTGCTCGATCAGGCTGGTGAGAAAGCGTTAGCTTCTCCGATCATTTTCAATAATCGTATCTTGATGACGACTTACTCACCGGAAGCTTCAGATACGCAAGAAAACCCTTGTGCAGTAACCTATGGACGCACTTTTTTGCACACTGTCGATCTTGCGACTGCTGCTCCGAGAGGGTTGACTGATGATGTGGATCCGCCGTTAACACGGAGTCAGGCCCTCTCGCTGACCAGCCCTGCCCCAAGTCCTACAATTCTGGTTGACCGGGACGGTGATGTTATTATTGTTACTGGATCGGAAGTTGTCGGCGAGGGTGGTAGCGTTTGGGATAATAAATTGCCCAAGCGCCGATGGAAACAGTTAACGCGTGATGAGGCTAATGTAATACGGAATCGTGTTGTAGATTTTGAGGACAATGATGGTGACTAAACTACCAGTAAGTCTGCATAAGCGGAGTCAGCTTGGCTTTACTCTGATCGAGGTGATGATCGTGGTGGTGATCGTAGCTATATTGGCCGCGATCGCATACCCCTCATATACACGATTCGTACAAGATAGCCGCCAAGTTGAAGCCCAAGGTCAGCTCATGGACTATGCGAGCCAGCTAGAAGCTTTTCGGGCGAAGAACTTTCAGTACCCAGCCAATGACGCGGCGGCGCAGGTGTTGGCGCCCGAATTATATGCCAGTGACTTTTACAACACTGTTTACGTTAGGCCTAACGCGCAAGCGTACACAATTACATCAACCCCTAGGGGCATGATGATTGGCACTGATACCCTCAGTTACACTAGTGCTGGAGCCGCTTCTTGGGATTGATTTAGCAGGTGATGAGGGCCCGGGTGATGGGGTTCGGATCTTGCCTTTTGCCCCATTTAGTTGGGTCAATGTAAATATGCTAGGGCATTGTTTTTGCGTTCCGGCTCGAATGCTGATCAAACAATATTCCGCATTGGCGGTTACAGAATCACAGCAAGGGGCCCCGCAGATAGGCATCGCCGACGGGATAGCTGTCGATTTAGCTAGATGCATAGCTAGCTACGTTGTGTCGCAAGCTTATAGGGTTTCATAACGGCTAGAAGAACCTGCGGTGCGGCAGACACACGCCGCACCGCAGACTTTATCAACCCTGCGGCCGGCCCTGATCCGCCTGGCTGTAATCACAGACTCCCTGTGGAAAGATCGCCTGTAGTTCTTCGATCTGATCACTGGTCGGCATCCAGGTACCGTAAGTGCCGTCACTAACGGCCGTGTTCACTGGCTTTAGCGAACATTTGAAAATACTCCCTTCAATCGGTCCGCCCGCGACCATTCTTGAGGTTGTATAGGTGGGGAACAGTTGGGTGCAGGCACCTTGTACGTTGTTGTCAAGAATGCCGTCCCATACGTTGTCACCCGCGGCGATCAGCTCGCCATTGGTCTCGAAGCAGCTATCCACTGCGGCAGCAGGCTTGTTGTCTGCAATGCTCTGGTCAGGATTTTCTCGAATATTGGTAATCCAGTCGTGGAGCACGTCCAGTGCTTGCCAGGTTTGATCAAAGTTATCCTGGGGCCGGGGGCGGCTTGGGTCGCTGGTATCGGTGGGACGTGCGTCGGTGAACCAGATCACCTGATTGTCCGAGTGGCCCATCTGGTTGCGAATACGCTGCCTGCCGGAGAACGACTGATGGCTGTTGTGCATATCCAGTACTTCTTCCAGATAATGCCGCCAGTCGATGACCGGTATGTTCAGCTCGCCATCAAACACCATCCCTGAGCTGTAAGCGGCATTGATCGCTTGCAGGTCGCCCTCGGTGCGTGGGGCGGGGGCAGTGCCGTCCGGGCTCAGACGCATATTCCGCCGGCTCCAGGGATCGAATTTGCTGGGGTCAGCGAGAGCGTCTTCTGGTTCTCCAATAAAGGGCACGCCCTCTTGCACCATATCCTTGGGATGCTTCCAGCCACCGATCTGCGAGTTGAGTTTGAGGAATTCTGCAGGGGTGATGTTGCCATCGTTGAGCGCCTGCAGGCCGTATTGGACACCGACATTATCGTACAACGTACGCGGTTGACCGTTTTCATCCACACCATAGATATTGCGCAGGTCATCGTAGTGGGTCCACTGCACGCTATCCATGATGCCCGGTGGTTGCATCAATTGCTGATTGCGCGCCTCGCCGTAATGCGGGTTCATGACCAGCGGTGTCAGCCCTCGCCACGCTGGAATGCATTCGCTCATGCCTGGCGCTGTGTTGTAACCGAACAGGGGTTTGTATGGGGCGAAGGGGTCTGGGTAGTCGTCGGTTGAATTGAGCCCTACCAGCCAACTGCGATTGGCAGTCGTGGTCCACAGGTTGTTGTCACTGTCGGTGACATCCATATAGTGCTCAAGCAGCTCACAGTCACCCACGTGGATGGTCTGGGTGACCATGTCGGGGTAGGAGTATTGCGGTACGCCGCCGTCCAGCAGGCCGGGGTGATTCTGGGCGTAGACGTACTGTTGAATGCCGCCACCGGAGCCGCCGATGGCAACGGTGTATTCCGGTGTACCGAAGCGTTTGACGAAGTGCTCCTTGACCATGAGCGCGGTCTCGCCGCCCACCTGCAGATTGTAATGCGAGTTGGTACGGGTGCCTGTTGAAAAGAGCACGGCATAACCTTTGCCGAGCACCTCTGGCACCATGGAGCGATTGTCCATACGCCCCTGGGTGTGGCCGATGGCGACGCCGCCAAGGAAGTGGAACATGGCTCGGCCGTTCCAGAGATCGGTCGAGGCCGTGTCGGCAGCGTCGTTGAGGCTGGCCAGTGTGGCGAAGCTGTAGATGAAGCGGTTAATGGTGCCGACTTCGCGGCGCACGATAAAGTCGACCACGCGGCCGTCAGTCAGCGTGGTGGTGGCCATGTCCGCAGGGCGAACGCGGTTGTCCGGCAGGGGTTTGTAGGTGTCGTCGGTGGCGCGGTAGAAGAATTCCACATAAGACTCGATAGAGCAGTCCTTGCTGAGACCAATCTGGGTATTGTTGGCATCCAAGACCGGAAAACCCATGCCCTCGTCGGTATCTACTATCGGCTGCTTGTTCAGCTCGGTACTCACAGTGCAGACAAAGGGATACTGCTGAGGCCCGGAGAAAATAGGCCCGGTAATCGGGTGGTTGGTCAGCGTCATTTCATACAGCGGGCCGTGCGCGGCGTGGTGCAATTGCAAAGTATTTTCACCTTCTGCAAGCCCTTCTACCAGCACCTCCAGGCGACCATTGCGCCGTGTTATCCGGGTCGCTTCGATCTCCTGATCGTTCAGCCACAGCTCCAGTTGATCCAGCTCGCTGTCGACCAGATCCATGTCACCGTCCACCGACAGCAATACATCGCCGCCGCTGACCTGGTCGGGTGCGCTGGAGAGCACGCTAAGGGTGAGGTCGGGCTGTGGCCCGCCCGCATCTGAACCTGAGTTGGAGCTGGAACCACCAGAGCTAAGGCAACCGGTGAGCGCCAGCGTGAGCAGGCTGACTGCGAAAGGTGTTGCGTACCGCTGTAGGCTGGACATGGTGTATCCCTCGTATGGCCTTGTTGTTGTGATTGTCGGGCTTGCCCATGCTACGGCGGCGCGCGGCAGGTAAAACAGGTACAGATTCGACTAAAGCATTGGTACAGATTCAGGACCAGCCTCTGATTTGCCCCTGCTCAGCAGTGCTATCTGTGTCAGCCGTTTAGCTGAATCTGTACCTGTTTTGCCTGGCTGCCAGCGCTTAGGCTGGGGAGGCATACCAACAACAATAAGAGGAGATGGCCATGCAATCGAAGTTGACACTAGTAGCGCTGGCGTGTGGTTCCTTGCTGCTGCAGGGCTGCCTGAGTTCTGGTTCCAGTTCCCGCTCTAACGCGCCTGCGGCCCCTGAGACGGTTGATTTATCGCAATTTGATCAGGCCAGCGCCGGCTATTGTGATCACACGGTAAATACCCATTGCCTGTATCCGTTCCCGAGTAATTTTTTCACCCGCGAAGATGCCAGTACCGAAACCGGCTTTCGGGTGAGCTTCGATGTGGCGGGCATGCCGGTGGCGCAGCCAGTGTCCATCGCGCCGAGTCAATTGGCGCCTCAAGGTGTGACCACCACGGTTACCGCGCCTGTGGACCCGCAGGAATGGAATCGCAATGACGGTTTCTCACCCGGCTCGATGCTGCTTGCCCATTTGCCAGGCATTGATCTGACGCAGACAGGCGCTGTTGCGATTGGCGATATTGAAGATGCACTGGATGCGGATGCGCCCATTCTGGTGATTAACGCCGATACCGGTGAGCGGCATTTGATCTGGGCCGAGCTGGATGCCAATGCACCGGATGCCAACCGGCAAGCGCTGATTATCAGGCCTGCGGTGAACTTCAAGGAGGGTCAGCGTTATATCGCCGCCATTCGTAGCGCGCGCAACGCCGACGGCGAGTTGCTGGAGCCCAACGAGCTATTCCGGGCATACCGCGACGGAATCGATACCGGGGTAGCGGTCTACGAAGACCGTCGAGCCGCGATGGAGAATATATTTGATGATTTGCAGGCGGTGGGGGTAGCTCGCGACAACTTGAATCTGGCCTGGGATTTTACTATCGCCAGTCAGGAATCCATTACCGCGCGGATGTTGCGTATCAGGGATGATGCCTTCGCCCGGCTGGGTAACAGTGCGCCGGTATTTACCGTCGATCAGGTCGGCCCGCTTATCGACGGATCTGCGCGCGATGGCTTGAGTCGCGGGATCACCGGCACCTTTGAGGTGCCCAATTATCTGAACGTGCAGGGCGGGCCACCGGGTTCGAGCTTCAACTATGCCAGCGACGACCCCGACGCCTTGCCCTCTGTATTGAATGGCTCGGATGTCTTCACTGCGCGCTATCGTTGTCAGGTGCCAGTCACAGCCGTTGCGGATTTTGCCGATAGCAACAGCCCGGTCACCCCCGCGCGTGCAGCCTTGTATGGCCACGGGTTGTTTGGCGAGGGGCCAGGCGGGGAATTTCGTGCGGGTAACGTGCGTGCGATGCAAACCGAGCATAACGTCATGTTTTGCGCCACCGACTGGGTGGGCATGGCCACCGAAGATTTCATCGCGGGTGTTATTCACCGGATACTGGCCAATATCAGTCTGTTACCGCAGCAACTGGACCGTAGTCAGCAGGGCTTGCTGAATGCGATGTTCCTTGCCGAACTGTTGAAGCACCCCCAGGGGTTCCAGGCCGACCCGGCATTCCGACACGGGCCAGCAGATACGCTGGTATATGACCCCAGCGAGGTCTTCTACGACGGTAACAGCCAGGGCGGGATTCTTGGTGGCGCTCTGGTGGCGACTGCGCCAAATATTGATCGTGGCGTATTGGGCGTGCCGGGCAGCAATTACAGCCTGTTGCTGCGCCGCTATGGTCCGTTCAATCAGCGCTTCGGGTCGGTTCTGTATGAGGCCTATGAGGATAGCCTGGATCGCTCGCTGACCTTTGCCATGATGCAGATGCTCTGGGACAGGGCCGAGAATAACGGTTATCTCAGTCATCTGGCTGGGGATTATCTGCCCAATACCGGGACTGACAAGCGCGTGCTGTTGCATGTCGGCCTGGGTGATTATCAGGTCACGCAATGGAGCGCGGAGATCATGGCCAGGACTATTGGTGCGGCTATTCATGAGCCTACTGTACGATTGGGTGAGCATCCAGACAGCAATCCGTACCATGCTATTCGACTGATCGAGCAGTACCCCTATGACGGCCACGCGCTGATGATCTGGGATTCGGGGGCAGTGAGCGCGGACGGTACTCGCGGCAACCCATTCCCGCCGACCAACAATACGGGGCCCGATGGTTCGGTAGGTAACGACCCGCATGAATCGCCACGTAACACGGTGGCGGCAAGGTTGCAGAAGTCGGAGTTCATGAAGAGCGGCGGGGCGGTGGTAGACGTCTGTGGTGCTGGCCCCTGTTACAGCGATGATTACACCGGTATTGCTCGCGAGCCTTGAGCTGCGCTGGCGCGGGTGCTCAGATGCTCCGCGCCAGCTCCCCTAGCCGGCTTATTGCCTGCCGGAGCTTGGGGTTGGTAGGTGTGCCAGCATTCAGGCGCAGGTAATTGAAATGCCTTGGACCTGCGGAAAACACGGTGCCAGGGAAGATATGAATGCCCCCGGCCAGCGCCCGATCGAAGAGTGTTCTGGAGTCGATTCGATTTGGCAGCCCAACCCAGAGCACGCATCCACCGGTGGGGATATCAATGCGTGTCCCTGGCGGGAAGGCATCCAGCACGGCTGCGGCGGTCTCCTTTGTTTGCGCCTCAAGCTGCTGGCGCAGTTGCTGCACGTGCTGCGCGTAAAAGCCGCTTTCCATCAGGCGGCCCATCAGCAGTTGCGGGGCGGAGGCGGTGGTGATGCTGCTGATCTGTTTGAGCTCGCGCAGGCGATGGTGAAAACGCCCCGGCGCCACCCAACCCAACCGCATACCAGGCATCAGGGATTTGGAGAACGAATTGCAGTAGATCACCATCCCGGCTTCATCATAAGCCTTGGCGGGTGGGGAATCTCCGGCATACACGGTATCGCCCCATATATCGTTTTCAATCAGTGGCACAGCGTAGTGCGTCGCTAACGCCACCAGCTTCTGCTTGCGCTCTGCCGACATGGTAAAGCCCAACGGGTTCTGCGCATTGCAGGAGACCAGGCAGGCGCTGACCTGGCCCCGTTTGAATGCCTGCTCAAGGGAGTAAAGGCACATGCCATCGCGGTAATGCGTGGGGATTTCCAGTGCTTTGCGCTGCATGACTTCCAACGCCACCAGTGCGCCGTAGTAAGTGGGCGTTTCCACCGCCACTATGTCGCCGCGGCGGGTGACGGTTCTCAGCGCCAGCTCGATAGCTTCCATGCAGCCGTTGGTGATGATCAGATCTTCTGGGGTGAATGGCACAGGATAATTCAGGCTGCGCCGCGCCAGTTGGTGGGTGAATCGGGCGTGGCCATGCGGGTGCATGTAATCCCAGGTGTCCATCGGCTGTCTGCGGGTGACTTCACGCAAGGTACGTAAAATACGTTCGATGGGCATGATTTCGCGGGCGGGCAGGGCGATGCCCAGATGCACCAGGTGCTCCTCCACATGCGGTTCCATATAGTGGAGGATGTCTTCGCTCAGGGACACTTCGACTGGCAGCAGTGGAAAATGCGCCACGACGGGGCTGTCGGGATTGGCGGGTTGGTTGCTGGCGACGAACACGCCCGAGCGCGGACGAATGTCGATAAAACCATCCATTTCCAGTTGCCGGAAACACTGCACAACGGTGTTGATGCTCACACCGAAGATCTGGCTCAGACGCCGGACCGAGGGCAGCCGCTCGCCCGCCTGGTAACTGCCCCCGCGGATCTGGCTGCGCAACTGCTGACTGATGCTCTCGTAGAGAAAGCCTTCATGTGCCATGCGTTATTGCCTCGACTGCCAGCGCGGAATCCGGCTGGGTTATTGTTTTAAGGTCGATCGAGGCAGTATAGGGTAGAACAGGTGGTGCGCCAAAATGGTGCCGACGAGAGGCATGGGGTGAGTCAGCATGCCCTCAAGAACCCCTAAAAAAGTGGGTTTGCAGTTCTGTGATTCTGCACCGTATGGGACCTTCGCTAACAGTGCGATTGTTATGGGGTGATTCGATCATGCCAGTAGCCCGGCTTTCGGGAGTGATGTGCGAAAGCGAGGACCGTGATCATCCGGCTATTCGCTATGATTATCAGGGAGAAGGGAAATTTTTGAAGAATCAGTCTTTTTGCTCCCAGCTTGGCTGAATCGCCGATAACTGGGATAAGTGGTGGGTTTGGTTCGCTGAGCATTGCCGTTGCCTGCTCAAAGGTATTGATGAGTTGCTCCCCCAAGCCTGGCACCTCCAATTCGTACCAAGTAGCGGCCCTGATCAGTTCTTCGGTAGCTTCCGTGCTAACCTTTACCTTCAAAATCAGCCCCTTATCTGAGCCCTGGCGTGCGAAATTGCTTCATCTGCGTCCAAAAGTTCTGTTTTGCCTGACTCGATGTCATTGATTCTACGGCAAACTTCAGCGTCCCAGGCCTCGGCCACACTCATATCGGCAGGGCCATCTAAACTTGCTACCAAATCACGAGCAAGTTTGGCACGCTCCCGCTCAGGCAGGGTCATTGCCGCGCTCGTGATACTTTCAAGCTGGACTGTATTCATCACATCTACCAAATTGGAAGGTGGCATCGATTAAATGATGCAGCAAAGTACACTCCATAACAAGGCGCTACTGTCGCGCGCCAAAGCTTGTCGATTATGCGTCTGCACCTGGCTTCAGAGCTAATCACGCCGCTCCAGCAACACGCCGCTCTCCATATGATGCGTATAAGGAAACTGATCAAATAACGCGCAGCGTGTGACCTGGTGTGTACTGCTCAGGGCAGCGAGGTTGTCGGCCAGGGTTTGCGGGTTGCAGGAAATATACAGGATGCGCTGGTAGCCTCTCACCAGCTCCAGCGTTGCAGGGTCGAGCCCGGCGCGCGGGGGGTCGACAAATACTGTGCCGAAGTTGTATTCGCTCAGATTGATGCCCTGCAAGCGCCGGAATTCCCGCACCCCGGTCAGCGCCTCGGTGACTTCTTCACTGGCCAGGCGAATCAGAGTGACATTCTCGACCTGGTTCATTTCCAGATTGGCGATGGCTGATTTGACCGAGCTTTTCGACAATTCAGTAGCCATGACCTTGCGGAAGCGGGTGGACAGCGGCAGGGTAAAATTGCCGTTGCCGCAGTAGAGCTCCAGCAGGTCGTCGCTATTCTCGCCAGCGGCGTCCAGCGCCCAGCTGAGCATATGCTGGTTCACATGGCCGTTTGGCTGGGTAAAACCGCCTTCCACTTGCTGATAGCGCCAGGTACGCCCGGCGACTTGCAGCTCTTCAATCACATGGTCGCGCTGCAAGACCCGTTTGCGTCCGCGGCTACGGCCTATCAGCATGATGCCCAGCTGCTCGGCCATGGCGAGTGCCGGGGCATCCCAGGCCTCATCTATCGGCCTGTGGTAGCACAGGCTGACCAGTGCTTCGCCTGACAGGGTCGTCAGAAACTCGATCTGAAAGAGTTTGCGGCCCAACTGCGGGTCGGCTTTGCAGGCCTCCAGCAGCGGGCCCATCAGCTCATTGATGCGGCGGCTGGCAATTGGCAACTGATCAATCAAGACCGCCTTGTACTTCTCGCCGGGCTCAAACATGGCGTAGTGCGCTTGGCCGTCCTGGTACCACAGACGGAATTCGGCGCGCAGGCGAAAATGTTCTTTTGGTGATGAGAACACCTGCGGCTCTGGCGCCTGATACGGCGCGAGCAGGTCTATCAGGCGCTGGCGCTTGGCAGCCAGCTCCTGGTCGTAATCAGCGGGGTTGAAGGACAGGCCCATTAGTTGAACAACGCAAGTTTGATGACGAATAGGCCAGCCAGAATATACAGGCTGGGGTTAAGGTCCTGCCAACGGCCGGCGAAAACCTTTATCACCGTCCAGGCAATAAAGCCCAGGGCAATGCCGTTGGCGATGGAGAAGGTCAGCGGCATCATGATTGCGGTAATGACCACGGGCGCGGCTTCGGTCAGATCGTCCCAGTTGACCTGGATCAGCCCGCCGGTCATCAGCACGGCGACAAACATCAGTGCTGGTGCGGTGGCGAAGGCGGGCACAGCTCCGGCCAGTGGCGAGAAAAACAGTGCCAACAGAAACAGCAGTGCCACCACGCAGGCTGTCAGGCCGGTGCGGCCCCCAGCTGCGGTGCCAGCGGCAGATTCGATATAGCTGGTGGTTGTCGAGGTGCCTAGTGCTGCACCGGCCATGGTGGCGGTGCTGTCAGCCATCAGGGCGCGGCCCAGGCGCGGCATCTTGCCGTTTTCATCTACCAGGTTGGCCCTTTGCGCAACGCCGATCAGCGTGCCTGAGGTATCAAACAGATCCACGAACAGGAACGCGAAGATCACACTGAGCATGCCGATTTCCAGCGCACCGCGGATATCCAGTTGCAGATAGGTCGGTGCCAGGCTCGGTGGTGCAGAGACAATGCCATTGGCCTGGCTGAGACCAGCGATCAGGCTGATGCCGGTAATCACCAGAATGCCAATCATTACCGCGCCGGTTACCTGGCGGTAGGCGAGGGCGACGATGATTGCAAAGCCCAATGCGGCGAGTATGGGCGCGGGTTGGGTCAGGTCGCCCAGCGCGACCAGGGTCGCCGGGTGATCGACCACAAAGCCGGCGTTCTTAAGTGCAATCAGCGCCAGGAAAAGGCCAATGCCGGCAGCAATCGCCGAGCGCAGCGCCATGGGAATGCTGTTGATGATCCATTCGCGAATCTTGAAGATGCTCAGCAGGAAGAACATGAAACCGGAGATAAACACAGCGCCCAGCGCCACTTCCCAGCTATATCCCATGGAGCCAACGACTGTGTAGCTGAAAAAGGCGTTCAGACCCATGCCCGGGGCCAGTGCAATGGGGTAATTCGCCCACAGCCCCATGATCAACGAGCCTATGGCCGCTGCCAGGCAGGTGGCGACAAAGGCCGCGCCAGGATCAATACCCGCGTCCGCCATCATCATCGGGTTGACGAAGATGATATAGGCCATGGTCAGGAAGGTTGTCAGGCCGGCGATAATCTCGGTGCGCACGTTGGTACCGTGGGCCGAGAGTTGAAACAACTTTTCCAGCATGGTCGGATCTCTGCTTGATAGGCCTGAAAAGCCGGGCATTGTAACGGAGTCACTGGCGTTGGTGAATTCTTCCTGACTTTATGTCAGGCTTGACGGCCATTTTTTTAGCGGAGTACCGCCATGAGCAGCACCTTCGAGAACGACGAGCAGCGCGTAAGTTACGGTATTGGCCGGCAGATGGGCGACCAACTGGCGAGCAGCAATATTCCTGATCTGAGCATTGATCTGGTGGTCGCTGGTCTGCGCGATGCCTTTGGCCAGCAACCCAGCCAGGTTGAAGAAGCTGCCTTGCAGCAAGCCTTCGCCGGTTTGCAGGCAAAGATGCAGGCGGCCGCCGAGGCCTCTGCGCGTGAAGCGGGTCAGGCGGGTGTCGAGTTTCTGACCAAGAATGCTCAGCGCGATGGTGTCGTTACCCTGGCATCAGGTCTGCAGTACGAAGTCGTCAACGCAGGCACTGGTGCGACGCCGCAGGCCAGCTCCACGGTGCAGACTCATTACGAAGGCACCTTGATCACAGGTGAAGTTTTCGACAGTTCCTACAAACGCGGCCAGCCTGCTGAGTTCCCGGTCGGTGGCGTAATCGCGGGTTGGACTGAAGCACTGCAACTGATGAAGGAAGGCGCAAAATGGCGTTTGTATATTCCTTCCGAGCTGGCTTATGGCGCACGCGCGGCCGGCAGCATTCCGCCGCACAGCACGCTGGTGTTTGATATTGAGTTGTTGAAGGTGCTCTAAAACCTTTTCGCGGCGGG
>TARA_R110002072_G_scaffold300142_2_pt1 | contig 76783 bp, 70 predicted proteins | sample TARA_R110002072 | Tara Oceans TARA_R110002072 (sample SAMEA4397118) | marine metagenome | biome: Polar Biome; feature: [SRF] surface water layer (ENVO:00010504); material: water (ENVO:00002006), including particulate matter (ENVO:01000060) such as... | depth 5 m
GTGCCCGCTGCCAATAGGGTGTCAGTGTTGGAAGCGGATGAAACCGCCAGGCGCAGACTCCAGGGCGAACGAGGTATTGCTGACCTCGCTGTCGTCACGCGTGCGCCTGACCGCCTCACTGCGCTCAGCACGTTTGCTGCCACCGCTGCTGTGGATTTTGAAAAAGTCCATCAACTGCTGCAGCTGTTCGGCCTGGCCACTCATCTCTTCGGCGGTGGCGGCCAGTTCCTCGGACGCGGAGGCCGATTGCTGGGTGATCTCGCTGAGTTGGTTCATGGCCGTGTTGATCTGCCCGACACCGGCGCTCTGCTCCTCGGAAGCGGCGGAGATTTCCTGCACCAAATCGGAGGTTTTGGCGATCGACGGCACCATCTGATCGAGCAGGCTGCCGGCGCGCTCGGCCAGCGAGACGCTGTTCTTGGCCACTTCGCTGATTTCCTGAGCAGCTACCTGGCTGCGCTCAGCCAGCTTGCGCACTTCTGCCGCCACCACGGCGAAGCCTTTGCCGTGCTCGCCGGCGCGGGCCGCTTCGATGGCCGCATTGAGTGCCAGCAGGTTGGTCTGGTAGGCGATGTCGTCGACGATGCCGATCTTGTCGGCGATGGTCTTCATCGCCGCCACGGTGTCCTTCACCGCCTGACCGCCCTCGTCAGCCTCGCGCGCTGCCTTGCTGGCCATGCCATCAGTGACCTTGGCGTTTTCGGTGTTCTGTGCGATGGAAGCGGACATCTGCTCCATCGACGCACTGGTTTCTTCGACCGAAGCGGCTTGTTCCGATGCGCCCTGGCTCATGCTTTGGGCCGTAGAGGAAATTTGCTCGGAGGCGCTGGACAGTGAATCGGCGTTGCTGCGCACCTCACCGATGATCTGCGCGAGCTTGTCCACCATGCCTTTGATCGCCGCCAGCATGCTGGTGGTGTCACCGGCCTTGGTCTCCACATTGACGGTCAAGTCACCCGCGGCAATGCGGCTCACCATGTCGGCGGCATAGAGCGGTTCACCGCCGAGCTGGCTCAGCAGGTTGCGGGTGATCAGCGTGCCGATCAGGCTGATGACCAGTAGGGTGACCAGCGACACGGCGATGGAGATCAGCGTGGCTTGCTCAAGGGTGCTCTGCGCCGACTGACTGCCTTTGTTGGCGGCATCGATGTTGTAGTCCAGGTGTCTCTGAATGGCTTCATGCAGCGGATCGATGGCCCCCTGCTGCAAGGCGATGAGCGCGTTGCGAGCGGCCTCGTTCTCGTTCTTGCGTGAAAACTCCAGGACTGCGTCAGCACCTTGCAGGAAGGTGACGATGGCTGTGCGGTCGGCCTCGAGCAACTGCTTGTCCTGTTCGTCGGACAACACCTTGGTGTAATCCTCAATCGATTGCTGGATTTCGTTGCGGTTGCTGGTGATCCTCGGCTCGAGTTCCGCCATGGCGGCGGCATCGGTCGTCAGGATGTGCTGGTAGACCAGCTGAATCTGGACGTTCACCGCGCCGCCCATTTTCTCCAGGGCAACGAGGCTGGGGATTGAATTGATGTTGCCGTGGTTGGCGGCGTTGAACACCTGGTTGATCTGCTGATAGCCCACGCCAGACAGCACAAGGATGCCGAGCACGGCTGAGAGAACCAGAAGAATCATCTTTTTGCTGATGGTCATTTGCTTGCTCCTGCGCGCGCGCGCATCGGATGAAAAATGGGGGACTTCGCTGAGTTGGCCTGCCATGGCGGCGATCTGGGTGACAGACAGCACCTGCTCCATGCACAGCAGGGTGAGGAAGTGCTCGCCGATACGGGCCATGTCCTCGATAAACTCGCCGCGAATGCGGCTGCCGAACGCCGGCGCCTTGCGAATGGCGCTGGGTTCGATTTCCACGACGGCGTTGACGGCGTCGACCAGAGCGCCCATCAAGTGGGTTTCCTCGTCTTCGTGAATTTCCATGATGACGATGCAGGTGCGTACGCCGAGGCGTGTGTGGCCGTGGCCAAAACGTTCTGCCAGATCGATGATCGGTACGATCACACCGCGCAGGTTGATTACGCCGCGCACCACGCTGGGCATCATCGGTACCAGCGTGATCTGGTCGAGTTCGAGAATTTCACGCACCTGGCCGGTCGCGACGCCGTACAGATCCTGGTCGACCCGGAATGTCAGGTACTGGCGCTGCGGCTCTGTTTGGCCGTGCAGTTCAAGATGGCTCTGCATGGTTCAGCTCCCGACGCGGGTGAATCCGCGCCCACGGCCAGCAACGTTTGCCCGACTGATACACAGTTCACGGGGTTGAAGTGCCTCAGCGCATGGCCGACCCAGGCATCCGTAAATGCAATCGGCAATGACTGCCAGGCGGGACGCCAAGCCAAGCAGCGCGATGCTGCGAAGGGCGCGGTTCATTGCGCGGTACTCCTCAGTGCATTGGATTGGCCAGCGATGCGCGTATTGGCGTGCTGCGTGACCTGCGTCAGCAGGCCTGGGATATCGAGGATCAAGGCCACGGCGCCGCTGCCGAGAATGGTGAAGCCGCTCAGTGCAGGCACCTGGCAGAACACTTTGCCCAGGGGTTTGATCACGGTCTGGAACTCGCCGAGCAACTGGTCAACCACCAGCCCGGCACGGATGCCGGCATAGCGCACCACCACCACGTTTTCGCGGCGTGGCGGCTGGCTCTGGTCATCGAACAACTGGCGCAGGCGAATGAAGGGCAATACCTCGCCGCGCAGGTCGAGGTGCTGCTGCCCGGCGATCTCGGCACTGGGCAGTTCGATGCATTCCACGACCATGTCCAGCGGCACCACATAGCTGGACTGGCCGACGCCGATCAAGAAGCCGTCAATGATGGCCAGGGTCAGGGGCAGGCGGATGCGCACGCAGGTGCCCTGGCCCAGCACGCTGTCGAGTTCGACGGTGCCGCGCAGGGCGGTGATGTTGCGCTTGACCACGTCCATGCCGACGCCACGGCCAGAGAGGTTGCTGATCTGCTCGGCGGTGGAGAAGCCGGGCTCGAAGATCAGGTTGAGCAGGTCTTTGTCGCCGAACTGCTGGCCCTCGCTGACCAGGCCGCGCTGGGTCGCTTTGGCGAGAATCTTTTGCGGGTTGAGACCGCCGCCGTCATCAGACACTTCGATGACGATGCCACCCGCCTCGTGGTAAGCGTTCAGGCGCACGACGCCCTGCAATGGCTTGCCGGCGCTGAGCCGTACTTCGGCCGGTTCGATGCCGTGATCCATGGCGTTGCGCACCAGGTGGGTGAGCGGATCGCCAATTTTTTCCACCACGGTTTTGTCCAGCTCGGTATCGCCGCCGCTGATCTGCAGGACGATGTCTTTGCCTATCTCGCGGGAGACATCACGCACCACGCGCTGGAAGCGGTTGAAGGTGGCGCCGATCTGCACCATGCGCAGGGTCAGGGCGCTGTCGCGCACTTCTTCGACCAGGCGCGAGAGGGTCTCGGCGGACTCGCACATATCAGCCAGATTGCTGCGCTGGGCCAGCATGCGGGTGTTGGCGCCCGCGATGATCAGTTCGCCGACCAGGTTGATCAATTAGTCGAGCTTGTCGGCGTCGACGCGGATCAGGTTGGCGTCCTTGCTGGTGCGGCTGTTGTCCTTGGCGGCGCGTTCTGGGGTGTCGGCGGCGCGGGTGGTGGCGGTTTCGTGTGCGCTGTCGTTGTGCTGCGCCGCCTGCTCGAAGGCGTCAGCGGCCAGGCTGCCACAACGCACCAGGCGCTCGACCTGGGCGCTGCCTTCGGCGGCGCGTTCTGCGATCAGCTCGCGGAAGGCGGACAAGGGTGCCTGAGGCGGCAGTATGCGAATGCTGCCTTCCTCGCGGACGAATTCAAAGGCACCTTCTATGGCGCTCTGGTCGGCCTGGGATTCGAACGCCACTTCCAGGCCGAGGTAGCAGTTCTCCGGGTCGAGCGCTTCCAGGGGCGGCAGGTGGTCGAGTACCGGTTCCACATGCAGGATGCTGCCCAGGGTGCCGAGGTAGCGTAAAAATGCCAGGGGATCCATGCCATTGCGCAGGGTGTCGACACCGAAGCGCAGTGACAGGTGCCAGTGCCCAGCTCCGGCAACGTGTATGGGAGCATCGGGCGCGGCGGCAGCACGGGTCGTATTGGCCGGCTGTGGTTCGAGGTAGTGGCTCAGTTCACGGGTCAGCGCCGCTTCGGTTGCCCGTGTGGCCTCTGGCAGGTCGCTCAGGTCATGGCCGCTGGCGAGCTGGCTGATCAGCCCGGCGAGGTGTCGCCCACGTTGAGCATCAGCGCGATGAGGTCGCCATTGAAGCGTACATCGCCGGCGCGTACCCGGTCGAGCACGCTTTCGGCGACGTGGGTGAAGGCCACGATGGAGTCGAAGCCGAACAGACCTGCGGAGCCTTTGATGGTGTGCGCGGTGCGGAAGATCGCATTGATCCGCTCAGCGTCAGCGGGCGCATGCTCAATCTGCAGCAAGGCGTCTTCCATCTGCTGCAGCAACTCTTGGCTTTCGGCGATGAAGGTGCCGATCACGCTGTCGAGGTTCATGCGCAGGCCTCCTCTATGGACAGTTGCCCGGCCAGGCCGCTCAGGTGCAGCAGCTCGACAATGGGTGCGCTGGCGCCGATAAAGCGCAGGCTGATGTCCATCCGCTGCGCGTGCGCCTGGGTCGCCAGCAGCAGCTGCAGGCCGGCGCAGTCAAATTCTTCAACCTGGCTCAGGTCGATCTGCAGGGCAATTGCACCCTGCAGGGCAGTGTTCAGCTGCGGCTTGGTGTCGGCGGCGGTGTAGATGCTCAGGGCGCCGTCGAGTGCCAGGTGACGGGTGTCGTCGGCGAGCGAAGTAGCAGACATGGCGTCGCTCCTGGCCTAAGGCAGAATCAGTTTGGAGACGGCCGTCAGCATTTGTGCCGGCTGGAAGGGTTTGACGACCCAGGCCTTGGCCCCAGCGGCTTGGCCTTCGCCTTTTTTGCCGTCGCCCGCTTCAGTGGTCAGCATGATCACGGGGGTGAATTTGTAGTTGGGCAGTTGCTTGACGTTTTTCAGGAAGGTGATGCCGTCCATGTTCGGCATGTTCACGTCGCTGATGATCAGGTGAACCTTGCGCCCGTCGAGCTTGGTCAGCGCGTCTTTGCCGTCGACACCTTCAATGACGTCGTACCCGGCACCTTTTAGGGTCATGCCGACGACCTGGCGGATGGAGGCGGAGTCGTCGACGATGAGAATGGTCTTGGCCATGGTTTGTCCTCAGAAAAAAGTGATGTCGGCAGCGCTGCTGGCGGCGGGGGTGCTACGGCCATGGTGGATGGCGTGCTGTTCGGGGGTGGTGTAGGTGTGGGACAGGTCATCCAGCCAGTCGCGTGCGTCGATGTGCTGGGTGGTTTCGCCCAAGCGCAGGCCCAGCTTCTCGATGTCATCACGCATGTGGCCAAGCATCTGGCTGACCCGGTCCTGGAACTGCAGCGCCACCAGGACTTCAGAAATCTCGTCACCCACCGCCTGGTTCTGGGTGTGCAGCGCGTTGCCATGCGCGACCAGCCGGGAGACCCCGTTACGGAAGTCTTCAATGACCTGGCGGATCACCTCGCTGGCGTTGCCCAGGGTGTTGGCATCGCGGCTGGCATGCTCGTTGGAGACGTGCAGGGTGCGTTCAATGGCGGAGCTGACGGTTTCTATGGTCTCGCCGATGCGTCGGCCGGTTTCTTCCGACAGCGTGGAAAGCTTGCGCACTTCGTCGGCGACCACGGCAAAACCGCGTCCAGCTTCGCCGGCCCGCGCGGCTTCGATGGCGGCGTTCAGTGCGAGCAGGTTGGTTTGCTTGGCGACGTCGCCGACGTCCTTGGCCATGGCCCTGAGCTGAGCGGTGTGGCTGTTGAGGCTGATTACCTCGGCGAGCAGGGTTTCTTTGCTGGTGAGCGCCTGGCGCAGCTGGCTGACGATGTCCTCCAGCTCGCGCTCACTGCTGGCCAGCAGGTTGAGCAGGGTGTCGTTGTCGTGTTGCGCGCCGGTGCCCACTGCCGCGCTGATGCGCTGCGCCAGGTGGGTGAAACGCTCGCTGAGGGCGTCGATGGCGGTCTGGGTGTGCTGACGGGCGGCGTCGATCTGCTGCGACCAGATCGGGGTAATGGTGCGGCAGAGTTCGGGGAGGCCTGCGACGTGGCGTGCGGCCTCTTCGGCCTGACCGTGCTCGACGCCCTGCTGCTGCGCCTGCAGCAGCGCGGTGGCCTGGATGTCGGCGGCGTGGCGCTGACACAGGTAAACCAGTACGCCCGGCAGCAGTGCGCTGGCCAGCCAATACGTGGAGGTCATTTGTGCGGCGAGCCCGAGCAACACGAAGCAGCTGAGGCTCGAGAGGGCCGTTGGAAGCCAAAGGGCTGAAGAGGTCGGATTGGTCACGTGCGCGCTCCATTGGACACCAGGGCCGCGCATGCCGGGCTGCGGGGCTGGTGTCAGAATGGAGTCAGGCGGCGGGCTGAACTATCGGAGGATTCCGATGATGGCGTCGGGACATCCTGCTTTTTTGTAGGGTTTTCCCTACTCGGTCAGGCCCTGGGCCATGGCGTACTTGATGATTTCGGCGTTGCAGCTGAAGCCCATTTTTTCCATCAGGCGGGCCTTGTGGGTGCTGACGGTCTTGTTGCTGATCACCAGGTGTTCGGCGATCTGGTTGACGCTCAGGCCTTGGGCGAGCATACGCAGGATCTGGTATTCGCGGTCCGAGAGGTCCTTGAGGGTGCTCTCGCCGGTTGCAGTGCTGGCAAAGGCGAGTTGTTCGGCGATGCGTGGGTCCAGGTAGCGTCCGCCGGCCGCCGTGCGGTGGATCACCGCGAGCAGGGTTTCCGGGTTGTGATCCTTGGTCAGGTAGCCAGCCGCGCCGGCCTTGAGTGCACGCTGGGCGATCTGCGGTTCGTTGTGCATGCTCAGCACCAGAATAGGCAGCTTGGCGTGATGGGTGCGTATGCGGGCGATCAGGTCTTCGCCGCTCAGGCCAGGCATGCTCATGTCCAGCAGCAGCAGGTCGACCGCTGTGTCGCGCAGCCGCTCGAGCACCTGGCTGCCGTTCTCCGCCTCCGCCACGACTTGCAGGTGTCGGTCGAATTCGATCAGTTGTTTGAGCCCGCCCCGCATGATGGCGTGGTCGTCAGCGATGAGAATACGGATCACGGTGCCTCCTCGGGCGGCGTAGCGGGAAAGGTGGCTTGCACGGTGGTTCCCTGTCCCGGGTGGCTGAAAATCACGACTTCGCCGCCCAGGCTGATCCCCCGTTCGCGCATGCCCGCCAGGCCTAACGAGCGTTTATTGACCAGGTCGGTATCGAATCCGCGCCCGTTATCGGTGATATCCAGCCGATAGACGTCATCGAGTTGCTCAAGGCTGACCTGGGCGCGGCTGGCGCCGGAATGCCGGGCAATGTTGTTGAGGGCTTCCTGGACCACGCGGAAGGCTTTCGTCGCCTGTTCATCGCTAAGCCGTGGCTCGCCGGTATGGGTGGTGAAATCGCAGTGGATTTGGCTGTGCTGGCGGAACTCGCCAATCAGCCACTCCAGCGCCGGGTACAACCCCATATTAAGCGCGGCGGGGCGCAGGCTGGTGGCGATGGAGCGGACCACCTGAATGGTGCGATCACACAGGCCCATCAGGTGCAGCACTTTATCGTTCAGGCCAGGAGCCTGCTCGCCGAACTGCAAGCGCAGCATTGAGATGCCCATGCGCAGGGCGGTGAGGTGCTGGCCCAGCTCGTCATGGATTTCCTGGGCGATCAGCTTGCGCTCTTCCTCGCGGGCTGATTCGCGGCGGCTGGTCAGCTCACGCAATTGCTGGTTACTTTCCGAGAGGCGCCGCTCGGTCTTGCGGATGCCGGTGATGTCGCGGGCCATCGACAGCACGCTATTCACCTCGCCGTCGGGGTTGAGTTCCGGGACCAGTTGTACGAGGTAATGGTGTTGCTGGTCGGGCGGGCCGTCGATGCCGTGGATCAGTTCCTGCTCGATCGAGGTGGCGCTGGTGGCCACCTCGCGCACCATGTCAGCGAGGATGTCGACCTGCGAATTGTCGCCGAAGGCCTCCCGTGCCGGACGGCCCCGGGCCTCGACCAGTGGTAGCTGGCAGAGCGCTTCCAGCGCTGGGTTGGCATAGATCAAGCGAAAGTCTGGGGTGAGCCGGCCAATTGCATCGTGGGTGTTTTCAATCAGCACACGGAACTGGCGCTCGCTCTGACGCAAGGTTGCTGCCATGCGTTGCTGGTCAGTGACATCGTGAATAAGCGCTAGGCTGTAGTCTCGTCGGTCATAGAGAAACCGGTTGAACTGGACCGAGACGTGGTGATGGCTGTTGTCCACCGGATGGACCAGGTCCAGAGAGAGCGCGTGCCGCCTGTCGATGACATCGTGCAGCTCCTCGTCACTGTGCCGGGCGAGCGGGGCCAATGCCTGGCCAATGGCCTGGCCCAGCAAGTACTGCCTGGCTTGACCGAGCAGGCGGCTGGCGGCCTCGTTGATGTAACGGATGCAGAGCTGATCATCCAGTAACAGCACGCCGTCCGTGATGTAGTCCAGGGCAAAGCTGAGCAGGTAGATCTGTTCGGCGCGTTCCTGGTTGGTGCGGGGTAGCTCCACGCGAATCAGGTAATGGCTGGTAGGTCTGTCGCCGGTCGACACGGGGCAGAGGCTGAGCCGGGACCACAGATAATCGTCCTCGCCGCGCTGGAGGCGTACTTCTCCGCAGGGTGTATCCGTTTGCTTACGCCTCGCCTGCTCGCGGGCATAGCGGCAGACGCCGCGGTCCTGCGGGTGCAGCAGGTCTTCCAGGGTCATCCCCAGCAGCGCCTGCGACGAACACTGAAGCAGCTGCGCCAGTGCCGTATTGATGTGCTGTAGTCGTCCGTTCGAGTCGATCAGCGCCATGCCCAGTGGCGCTGATTCGAAGACCTTGCTGAACAGTGCCTCGTCCTGTGTGCAATCGCTCACGCTCACCCCCTTGGCCCAAGCGTGTCCAGTATGGGTCAAGTTGTGTGAGGCTGCTGGATCAGCTGTTGGGCAGCAGACGCACCGTCAGACTCTTGATGTAACGGGTCTCGGCGATGGCCGGGTGCACCGGGTGATCCGGGCCCTGGGCGCCGCGTTCGAGTAGCTGGATATTGCGGTCCAGATGGCGTGCGCTGGTCAGCAGGATGTTCTGCAGGTTGTCTTCTTCCAGGTGCATGGAGCAGCTGGCGCTGATCAGAATGCCGTCCTTGTTGAGCAGGCGCATGGCTTGCTCGTTGAGGCGACGGTAGGCGCCTTCGCCGTTCTTCTGGTCTTTCTTGCGTTTGATAAAGGCGGGTGGGTCGGCGACGATCACGTCGAAGCGCTCTTCCGAGGCCTTGAGCTGTTTCAGCGCCTCGAACACATCGCCTTCGACGCAGGCGACCTGGTCGGTCAAGCCATTCAGTGCAGCGTTGCGCTCCACCCCGTCGAGGGCGAAACCGGAGGCGTCCACGCACATCACGTCGCTAGCACCGAAGGCCGCAGCCTGCACGCCCCAGCCGCCGATATAGCTGAACAGGTCGAGTACGCGCTTGCCTTTGACGTAAGGCGCCAGACGCGCGCGGTTCATGCGGTGGTCGTAGAACCAGCCGGTCTTCTGCCCGTCGATCACCGGTGCTTCAAACTTCACGCCGTTCTCTTCCAGGGCGACCCACTCGGGCACCACGCCAAACGCGGTTTCCACATAACGGTTCAGGCCTTCGGCGTCGCGCGCGGCCGAGTCGTTCTTGAGCAGAATGCCGCGCGGCTTGAGCACCTGAACCAGGGCAGCGAGCACGTCGTCCTTATGCTGCTCCATGGTCGCGGAGGCGATCTGTACGACCAGAATGTCGAAGAAACGGTCGACTACCAGGCCGGGCAGCAGGTCGGAGTCACCGTAGACCAGGCGGTAGCAGGGCTGGTCGAACAGGCGCTCGCGCAGCGACAGGGCGACGTTGAGGCGGTGCACCAGCAACGACTTGTCCAGTACGTGCGAGGTGTCGCGCGACAGCAAGCGGGCGCAGATCAGGTTGTTCGGGCTCATGGCCACGACGCCCAGCGGCTTGCCACCGGCGGCTTCGAGGATCGCCTGGGCGCCCGGGGCAAATGCGCCCAGAGGCGTGGCGGCGACGTCGATCTCGTTGCTGTAGACCCACAGATGACCGGCGCGCAGGCGTCGATCGGCGTTGGCTTTCAGGCGCAGGCTGGGCATGGACATGCTGGGAACTCCGAAAAAAGAGCGGAATTATAGCGGGTTGCGCCGCCTTAGGTCGGTTACAAAAGTCGTCTGTGGAAGTGTTGTGGGTTTAGCTAGACTGTCTACTACCTCTCATACCGGTTGTGCCCGTCATGTCTCAAGAGCTCTCCGCCGAATATATCCAGCAGGTGCTGCAGGGCATCAGCGTGCCACCGCAGCCGCAGATCATGGTGGACTTGCAGATGGAACAGGTGATGCCGAGCCCGGACCTGCGCGCCATCGCCAAGCTGATTAGCCAGGACCCTGGCCTGTCCGGCGCGTTGCTGAAGCTGGTGAATTCGCCGTTCTTCGGCCTGACCAATCGCATTGCCTCGATTCAGCAGGCGGTCAATCTGTTGGGCTGCAACACGGTGATTAACCTAATCAATGCGCAATCGATCCGCGGCGAGCTGACCGATGAGGCCATCGTCACCCTTAACCGTTTCTGGGACACCGCCCAGGATGTGGCCATGACCTGCCTGACCCTGGCCAAGCGCATCGGCTATCACTCGCCGGACGAGGCCTACACCCTCGGCTTGTTCCACAACTGCGGCATCCCGCTGATGATCAAGCGCTTCCCCAATTACATGACTGTATTGGAAGAGGCCTACGCCAGCGCCACCAGCGAGCGCCGTGTGGTGGATACCGAGAACCGCCTGCTCAACACCAACCATGCTGTGGTCGGCTACTTCACCGCCAAGTCTTGGAACCTGCCGCTGCACCTATGCGAGGCGATTGCCAGTCACCATAACGCGTTGGCGATTTTCACCGAGGACGCCAGTCGTGATGCTCAGCTGAAAACGCTGCTGGCGATTTTGAAGATGGCTGAGCACATCTGTGAAAGCCACCTGGTGCTGGGTAACCAGTCGGATGACCATGAGTGGCAGAGTATTGAGCAGCTGGTGCTGGAATATGTTGGGTTGTCGGAGTATGACTTCGAGAACCTGCGCGAGAGCATCCGTGACATGGGCGCAAGCTAGCCCGGGCTGCCTGACTCGTCGCTTTTACCCATTCCTGCTAAGGTGATCGCCCGTTTTTCGGCTCACCTGACGACCTGCCATGCCCGAACTTCCAGAAGTAGAAACCACCCGCCGTGGCATCGCCCCCTACCTTGAGGGGCAGCGCGTCAGTCGTGTCATCGTGCGCGAGCGGCGCTTGCGCTGGCCGATTCCCGAAGATTTGGATATCCAGCTGTCCGGGCAACGCATCGAGTTTGTCGAGCGGCGTGCTAAGTACCTGCTGATCAAGGCTGAAACCGGGAGTTTGATCAGCCACCTGGGCATGTCCGGCAGCCTGCGTCTGGTCGAGGTGGGCCTGCCGGCGGCCAAGCATGAGCATGTGGATATCGAACTGGAGTCCGGTTTGGCCTTGCGCTACACCGATCCGCGGCGCTTTGGTGCGTTGCTATGGAGCGCAGAGCCGCTAAACCATGTGCTGCTCAGCAAGCTCGGACCGGAACCGTTGACCGATCTGTTTGACGGTGAGCGGTTGTTTCAACTGTCTCGCGGCCGGGCCATGGCGATCAAGCCCTTTATCATGGACAACGCCGTGGTGGTGGGCGTTGGCAATATCTACGCGAGCGAGGCGCTGTTTGCTGCCGGTATCGACCCGCGCCGCGAGGCCGGCTCAGTGTCGCGGGCGCGTTATCTGAAACTGGCGGATGAGATCAAACGCATCCTCGCTTATGCCATCGAGCGCGGTGGTACCACGCTACGCGATTTTGTCGGTGGTGATGGGCAGCCCGGTTATTTTCAGCAGGAGCTGTTTGTGTACGGGCGTGGCGGTGAGTTTTGCAAGACCTGTGGTAGCACGTTACGTGAAGTCAAGCTGGGCCAGCGCGCCAGCGTGTATTGTCCGCGCTGCCAACGCTAAGACTTTTTTTCCGGGCTAACTTTGGCCGCTGGCACCTGTGTTTGAGCTGAACAACACAACAATAAGAATGACCGAGGTAATGATGTCCGGTAACTATTTACCCCGTAACCCACTGGCCGAGTGGGTCGGGCGTCTGGCGCTGAAACTGATGGGGTGGCGCATCGAAGGTGAACTGCCGAAGCTCGATAAATTTGTGGTGATCGGCGCGCACCATACGTCCAACTGGGACTTTGTGATCTTTATCGCGGTGAAGTTCGTGCTGCGTCTGAATGCTCGTTGGTTCGGCAAGCACACGATTTTCCGCTGGCCCTTTGGCGCATTGATGCGATTTTGGGGCGGCATTGCCATTCGCCGTGAGCGTCAGGGCAATACGGTCGAGCAGGCGGTGCGGGCCTTTAGCGAACATCAGCAATTTATGCTGATCCTTTCACCCGAAGGTACGCGCAAAAAGGTTGAGCGCTGGAAGATGGGCTTCTACCACATCGCCCTCGGCGCTGGCGTACCGATTGTGCTCGGGGCGTTGGACTATCAAAATCGCCGCGTCTTTATTGGTCCGACTTTTGTGCCGAGCGGGGATGAAGCAGCCGATCTCGAGAAGATACTGGCGTTTTATCGGCCCTTTATTCCGAAAAAACCTGAATATGCCTTTTATGGCGATTGACGGCCGTCACGCTGACAATTATCAATGCGCTGTTATAGTTAGTCTCACCGCCTCCTAATAGCTTAAGGATCGCCCCATGAAACTGTTCCGCTCAACCGCTGCTGCTCTGGCGCTGACCACTGGCCTGCTGACGCTGCCGGCTTATGCTGACGTAGCGCAGCAGAACTCTAGCGGCGACCCTCTATACACGGCTGATGCTCCTAAAGCTTTTTCGATGATTGGCGATCTGCTGATTGCACGGCCATTGCTGATCGGTGCAACTGCCATCGGTGCCTTGGCATTCGTGGTGAGCCTGCCGTTCACGGCCGCTGGCGGCAATATTGGTGAAGCGGGCCATGCACTGGTCGTTGAGCCAGGCAAGGAAGCTTTTGTACGTTGCCTGGGCTGCACGACTAGCGGCTATAAGCAGAACTGATAGTTTTCGCTGCTTCTGGGCTGTCGCGGTGTTTGGTTTGGCAGCCCTGAGAAGCGCTCATCTGGCGCATCAGTGATCCGCATTATTGCGGTACTACTGGTGTGACTACCGCAGTACCGAGCCCGCGTGGATCGCTTGCCGCTTCAACCTTCCCGCCCTGCTTGTTCCACAGCAGCACCTGCTGATTGCCGTATTGCCTGCCTGTGGATTTCAACTGATGCCCGAGCGCTTCTAGCGCCGAGATTTCTGCTGGGCTGAATGTATCGGGCTCGTGCTCGATCAGATCTGGGCGGAACTGGTGGTGGAAGCGCACAGCTGCCGGCCACTGTTCAATCGGTTGATGATCCAGGTACTCCAGCATGGCTAACAAAACCATGCTGGGAATTCGGCTGCCGCCTGGCGTGCCGAAGCTGGCGAAATCCTCGGTGCTTTCGATAAAGCTTGGGCTCATGCTCGACAACGGCCGTTTGCCGGCTGAGATGCTGTTTGCCTGGCTACCACGCAGGCCGTAGGCATTGCTGCCTTGGACGTCGGCGGCAAAGTCATCCATCTCGTTGTTCAACAATACGCCGGTTCCAGGCGCAGTGAAGGCTGCGCCAAAAGGCAGGTTGACCGATAGGGTGGCAGACACGGCATTGCCTTCGGTGTCGAGCACCGAGAAGTGGGTGGTGTGGTCGCCTTCATGCCAGGTGCTGCTGGGCGGTAGGTTGTCACTTGGGGTAGCGCGTTGCGGGTTGATGCTGCTGACCAGCTGCTTTAGGTAAGCAGGTGCCAGCAGGTGCTGCGTCGGGTTATGAACAAAGTCCGGGTCACCCAGCAGGCTGCGGTCCCGATAGGCGCGGCGCAGTACTTCGACGATCAGGTGTGTGCGTTGCACGCGGTCGGTTGTCTGCCAGGGCAGCTGCTGCAGCATCAGCAGGCTTTGTCCTAGGGCGATGCCACCGGCAGACGGCGGAGGTGCGCTGATCAGTTCGCGGCCCTGACTCAATGAGACACGCAGGGGTTGGCGTTCAACGATGCGATAGTCGGCCAGGTCCTTGAGCGTCCAGATGCCACCCGCATCCCTTACGGCCTTGACCAGCTGCTCCGCGACCGTGCCGGCGTAGAAGCCTGGACGGCCCTGGCTGCCGAGCTGTTCGAGTGTACGTGCCAGCTCCGGTTGGCGCTGCAGGTCGAATTCGTCAGGTATTTCGCCTTTGTCGAGGAAGATCCGCGCTGTTTCCCTGTCCTGGCGCATGGCCTCGATGCGCCAGCCCGCGCGCTCACGGTAGACCCGGTCGATGCTGACGCCGCTGCTGGCCAGTCGGATTGCCGGGGCCAGTGAATCGCGCAATGGCAGGCGGCCGAAGCGCTCGGCCAGTTCGACCAGTGCCGCCGGCAGGCCGGGGATAGCAGCAGCCAGTGCGCCATTCAGCGAAAGGTCTTTGCGGATTTCGCCGTCGACCCGGTACAGATCGGCGTGGGCCGCTTGCGGGGCGCGTTCGCGGGCATCGAGAAAGCGGTAGGTCGGCGATTCCCCGGCTTCGCGCAGCAGAAAGAAACCGCCTCCACCCAGGCCCGAGCCGTAAGGTTCAACTACCGCCAAGGCGGCGCTGATGGCCACCGCTGCGTCAAAAGCATTGCCACCCAGGGCCAAGGTTTCTTGCCCGGCCACGGTGGCGGCAGGGTGTGCGCTGGCAATGGCGATATGTTGAGGCTGAGCGGCGGCCTGCAGCTCAAAGGCACACAGTAAGGCAAGCGCACCGAGCAGAGGGCGCCAGAGGAGCAGGCCGCGGATCAGGCGGCCGGTTTTCATGCTTTACCGGTAATGATCAGGTACTTCTGCATCAACTCATCCTTACTCTCGACGTTGTTCTCATCGAGCGGGATGCAATCGACTGGGCAGACCTGCTGGCATTGGGGTTCGTCGTAGTGGCCGACGCATTCGGTGCACAGGTTGGGGTCGATCTCGTAGATTTCCTCACCCTGGGAGATCGCCGCATTCGGGCATTCGGGTTCGCAGACGTCGCAGTTGATGCAGTCGTCGGTGATGATCAAGGACATGACAGAACAACTCCTGCTGCAGCCCGCAGGCGCAGCCTAGATGTGTGCAGGAAGACTATGAGAGGAATTGTGCCGCATCAGGGCCGCGCATGCACGCGCCTTGCCCACGATCTGGAGTGCGCCACCCTAGTTGGATAACAACAGCGTTTCAGTCGTGAACAGAGGCTTCAGTGGTCAGCGCTTGAAGCGTTCAGTCAGCGCGGCAGCCACGGCTGGGTGCACGAAGTTGGTGATATCACCGCCCAGCGCGGCTATTTCGCGCACCAGGGTCGAGGAGATAAATGAGTACTTCTCCGACGGCGTGAGGAACAGGCTTTCCACATTGGGGGCCAGTTGGCGGTTCATGTTGGCCAGCTGGAACTCGTATTCGAAGTCGGAGACCGCGCGCAGGCCACGCAGGAATACATTCGCGCCCTGTTCCTTGGCGAAGTGTGCCAGAAGAGTAGAAAACCCCACGACCTCAACGTTCGGCAGGTGCTTGGTGACTTCGCGTGCCAGCTCAACGCGTTGCTCCAAGCTGAACAGTGGGTTCTTCTTCGGGCTGGCCGCGACCGCAATGATCACGCTGTCGAACAGCCGTGCGGCACGCTCGACCAGGTCGCCGTGCCCCTTGGTGATGGGGTCGAAGGTGCCTGGGTATAACACTCGATTCATCGTGACGTCCTGGCGGGTCCGTTGGGGAGTCGGATGGTAGCGCAGCGTTTCCCCGTGGCCAAGTCAGGTGCCACCGATCCAGGCGATTCACGGGCCGACAAGGGCCCGTGAATACCTCGCTATCAGGCGGACTTGAGGCGTTCGGCGAGTTTGCTCGCAAGCTTGGCGGTCAGCCCATAGACCGACAGTTGCGGGTTGGCGCCGATACTGGTGGGGAACAGCGAGCCGTCATGGATCGACAGGTTGCTCAGCTGGTGGTGGCGGCCCAGGCTGTCGGTGACGGCCAGCTGCGGGTTCTCACCCATGGCGCAGCCGCCCATCACGTGTGCGCTGCCCAGGCGGGTGCGGTACAGCTCCAGGCTGAGGTTATCGATCAGGCTCTTGGCTTCGGCCAGGGTTTTCACGTAACCGGCGTCGGCATGCAGCGGCAGCACCGCCTTGGCACCTGCGGCGAACTGGATTTCGGCCATGGTATGGAAGGCGCGGCGTACACCATCCCAGGTGTAGTCGGTCATTTGGTAGTCGAGCACCGGGCTGCCGTCACCGCGCAGTTCCACGCGGCCTTCAGCGCTCTCCGGGTGGAAGCCGTCGCGCAGCAGGGCGAGCATCACGTTGGTGTTGGGCAGCTGTTCCATGCGCATGGCATTGTCGATGCCGAAGCGCCCGAGCAGGGTCGCTGTCAGCGCCGGTTGCAGCGGCGGCACTTCGAGCTTGTAGGAGAGGCGCCCAGCGGTGCCGTCATCCCATTGGAAGTGGTCGGAGTAGATCGACTGCGGTGCGCCGTAGAACGGGTTGATCACCTGCTCAAACAAGGCTGCAGAGAAGTTCACCAGGTGCAGGTAAGTGCGTTTACCGGTGCGCTGATGCGGGTCTGGCGCATTCGAGCGCAGCAGCAAACCGGGGGTGTTGATGCCGCCGCCCGACAATACATAGTGCTTGGCTTTGACCGTGATTTTGCGGCCATTGGGCGCGACGCTGCGCTCATCCATGCCGAGGCATTCGATTCCGGTAACGTGATCGCCGTCGATCAGCAATTTATCGGCGCGGGCGAGATAGAGCAGCTCGCCGCCCTTTTCCAGGGTGGCGGGGATGGTGGTGACCAGCATCGATTGCTTGGCATTGGTCGGGCAGCCCATGCCGCAGTAGCCGAGGTTCCAGCAGCCGCGCACGTTGCGCGGTATGACTTTCCACTCATAGCCCAACTTTTCACAGCCACTGCTGATCACCGCGTTATTGGCATTTGGCGGTACAGCCCAGGGCGCTACACCGAGGCGCTGTTCCATTTGTTCGAACCAGGGCGCCATTTCTTCAGGGCTATGGCCTTTGACGCCATGTTCCGTGGCCCAATGTTCCAGCGTTTGGGCAGGGGTGCGGAAGCTCGAGGTCCAGTTGATCAGCGTGGTGCCGCCCACCGCGCGGCCTTGCATGATGGTGATGGCGCCGTCCTTGCTCATGCGGCCGATGCCTTCCTGATAGAGGCTGGCGTAGGCTTTGTCTTCGAGCATCTTGAAGTCGTCGCTGGTCTTCAGCGGGCCTTCTTCAATCAACAGCACTTTGAATCCGGCAGCGCTGAGAATCTCCGCTGTGGTGCCGCCACCGGCTCCGCTACCAACGATGGCCACGTCGGCTTCCAGGGTCAGGTCGTTGTCCAGGCGTGAGCCGTTGTAGGTTTTCCAACCACGGGCCAAGCCTTCTTTGAAACTGTCGGGTACAGGCATTTAGGGTGCTCTCAGGCGAATTCTTATTAGAGATGCCGCAAGTTCAAACTGTCGGTGGGCCGGGGTAGCCGCAATGCGCCCATGATTCTGGGCGGCTGTACCAGCTCATCATCACCAGTTGTAGCAGCGACGCGTGGCCCATTTTCAGCAGGCTGATTGAGCTGTTCTGCCAGCGGTCGAGGAAGGCCTGTACATCGGCGCTTGAGGCGTTCTCCCAGCTACCCCAAATCCCGGTAAGCGGGCCGCGGGTGATCGGCAGTGCCAGTACATCGAACAGCTGCACGGTCAGTTTGAGCAGTTCCGGTGATAGGTGGTTAAGGCTGTAATCAAGGTTCGCGAGGGTGTTTGATACCGCTTGCGGCAGCTGTTCCGTGGTTACGGCGCCGGCCAGCATCACCGGGATCAGGGCGTTCAGGAAGGCCAGGTCAGACTCGCGGATCACCGCAAAACCGGCTTTTGGCATGCTGGCCGAACAGCCGCTCAGGCTGGCAGTCAGCCCCGCTGTGGCAAGCAGTGCTGAGCCCATCAAGCCAACCTTAAGCAGGCTGCGTCGGCTCAGGTTGGGCGTTTCAAGGGTGGTGTCAGGCATTATTGTTTTCACCGAGCAGGCCATGGCCCTGAGTAACCAGGGCGCGATGGAGTTAGCGAACGAAGAATTTGTACACCAGCTTCTGGATCGACTTGCCGTAAGGCGGGTAGATCATCTTGGCGGCGTTGAAGCGCTGTTTGATAAACACGCCCTTGGCCTTGCTGAAGGTGAGAAAGCCTTCATGGCCGTGGTAGTGACCCATTCCAGATGGGCCGACGCCGCCGAAGGGCATGTCATCCTGCGCCACGTGCAACAAGGTGTCGTTGATGCATACGCCGCCCGAGTGGGTCTCATGCAGTACGCGCTGTTGCTCGCCCTTGTCGTAGCCGAAGTAGTAGAGCGCCAGCGGTCGGTCGCGCTCGTTGATAAAGCTGAACGCGTCGTCCAGCTTGTCGTAGGGGATGATCGGCAGCAGCGGGCCGAAGATCTCGTCCTGCATGACCTGCATGTCATCCGTTACGTTCAGCAATACGGCATAGGGCATGCGTCGGCCCTGAGCTACGGGATAAAGCGGAACAATGGTTGCGCCCTTGCCTTCGGCGTCCTGCAGGTAGCTATTCAGGCGTTGCTGCTGGCGCTCGTTAATAATCGCGGTGTAGTCGGGGTTGTCGGCAAGTGTTGGGTAGAAGCTCTGCACGGCATTGCGATAGGCCTCGACAAAGCCCTCCACGCGGTCTTTCGGTACCAACACATAATCCGGGGCCACGCAGGTCTGGCCGGCATTCATGGTTTTGCCGAAGGCGATGCGCTCGGCTGCGTCACTCAGCGGCACATCAGCACTGACGATGGCAGGCGATTTACCGCCCAGTTCCAGCGTCACAGGGGTCAGGTTGTCAGCGGCGGCGCGCATTACGTGCTTGCCGATGCTGGTAGCGCCGGTGAACAGCAGGTGGTCAAAGGGCAGCTTGGAGAAGGCCATGCCGACTTCCGCTTCGCCCAGCACCACGGTGACCAGGTCTTCGGGGAACACCTTGGCCAAAAGGTCTTTGACCAGTTGCGAGGTGGCGGGTGTCGACTCGCTCATCTTGATCATCACCCGGTTACCGGCCGACAGCGCGCCAACCAGCGGCCCGATAGCGAGGAACAGCGGGTAGTTCCACGGCACGATCACACCAACTACGCCCAGTGGCTGGTAGATGACCTTGGCGGCAGCCGGCATAAACTGCATGCCGACGCTGCGGCGTGAAGGCTTCATCCATTTCTTGATGCGTTTAGTCGCGTAGTGAATGCCATGCAAACTAGGCATCAGCTCGGCGAGCAGGGTTTCGTCAGCGCTGCGGTTGCTGAAATCCTCGGAGATAGCGCGGATTAGCGCATCACGTTCGTTGCTGAGCAGATCGCGCAGCACGTTGAGCCACTGGATGCGCTGCTCAGCCGAAGGCATCGGGTTTGCCTTGAACGCCTCACGCTGCCGGGCAAAGCTGTTCTCCAGCTGACTGAGCTGTTGTTGGCTGTTGTGCAGGCTTTGTTCAAGGTAAGCGACGTCGGCGACCATGGTATTGCTCCTCGGCATTCCAGCAGTGCAGTGCGTCAGAGGGTCTGAGCCGCTGCAGAAAAGGTGTGCTGGATTTTTAGAGCAATTGCTCTAATCTGTCAAATAGGATGCCGGGGTCAGTCGACGGACGCAGCCCATCGAACAGTTGGTGCCGTATGCCAGTTGGTGTACGGGTAACACTTTGGCTGTCTCAGCGTGTACCTTTGCCGGGCTTTTGAGTCGAGATTGAGCCGCTATGTCCGTCCCACTGAAAACCCGCGAACGCATCATTCAGGAAAGTCTTGCGCTGTTTAATGCGCAGGGTGAGCGTAGTGTCACCACCAACCATATCGCGGCGCACCTGGGGATTTCGCCGGGTAACCTGTACTACCACTTCCGTAACAAGCAGGCGATCATCGCCGAGTTGTTTGCCCTTTATGAAAGTCAGGTGGACACCTTCCTGCGCCGTCCTGAAGGCCGTGCGCTGACGGTGCAGGACAAGACTTTTTACCTCGAAGCGCTGTTGGCGGCGATGTGGCATTACCGCTTTCTGCACCGCGACCTGGAGCACCTGCTCGACTGTGACCCTGAGCTGGCCGAACGTTACAAGCTGTTCTCGCAGCGCTGCCTACAGCGCGCGCAGGGTATTTATCAGGGCTTTGTCGAGGCCGGCATCCTGCTCATGGATGCGGCGCAAATCGAGGCGCTGACCCTCAACAGTTGGATCATCATGACCTCCTGGGTGCGTTTTCTCTGCACCACCCGCGGCAATCTTGGCGATCTGAGTCAAGAGATGCTGCGTCGAGGTATCTATCAGGTATTGGCGCTGGAAGGTGGCTATATAGCGCCGCAGGCGCGTGATGCCGTAGAAGCTCTTTACTCCAAGTTATATGTGCCGTTGCAGCGAGTAGTGAGTTGATTTATTGATGCGGGGCTGGTGGTTTGCGCGTTTTATTAGAAATGAGGGTCTTTACTGGCGATGCGTCGTCGGGGTCGCTGCTGCACAGCTAGCTTGAGTGTAAATTTAAAGTTACTTGAGTGTTTTAAGCTTTAGTGAATTAAAAATAATATTAACTTTATATCTTATGAGTGGCTTGTCTTTGCTATAAGTTTGGCGTCATTTGTATGGCGCCGTGTGTTAACTTGCGCTGCTTGTACCTGTTGTGAATAATGGCCTTGTATTTTATTTCGCTCTATTATATCCGGATGTTTTTAAGGTTAACCAAGGTCGGTTTTAGTTAATTCGTATGGCTATTAGATTTAACCGTTTTTGGAGTCGCCAGCTGCTTAATGTTTTGGGCGCTTGGGTGGCCTGTACAGGCTGTCTTTCTTCCGCTTATGCATCCACTGATGTGCCGCAAAGTGTCGCGTTCTGGTACGCCGCCAATCCGCCATTTAGCGAGCTTGCTCAGTTCGATTGGAGCATGCTCGAGCCCGAGCACGTCCAGAAAAAAGATGTGGAGTTGCTGAGGGCTCAGGGCAGTCAGCCGTTTGCCTACTTATCCGTTGGTGAGTTTCACGGCGACTTGGCCGTGGTCGGTGAGGGTGCGCAGGCGTCGACTGAGAAGAATGTGCGCAACCAAGCCTGGAATAGCCAGGTGATGCGTTTGACATCCCCTGTGTGGCGGGCGCATTTGCTAAAGCGCGCAGCTGAGCTTCGTGCCGCAGGGTATTCAGGCCTGTTCCTCGACACCCTCGATAGCTTTCAGTTGCTGCCTGAAGATGAACGAGAGGCTCAGCGCCTTGCCCTGCGAGATTTTCTTGCTGAGTTGCACCGTCGCGAACCCAGTTTGAAGCTTTTTTTCAATCGCGGCTTTGAGGTGTTGCCCGAGTTGCCGGGTGTTGCTGCTGCCGTGGCGGTTGAGTCAATTCATGCCGGCTGGGATGCTTCAAGGCGCTCATACCGCGTCGTGCCTCAGGACGATCGTGATTGGCTTGAGTTACACCTGCAGCCATTGCGCGCTCAGGGTATTCCGCTCGTTGCGATTGATTATTTGCCGCCAGAGCGTCGCGATGAGGCTCGCGAGCTGGCGCGGAAGCTGCAGTCAGAGGGCTTTATTCCTTATGTCACCCTGCCTGACCTGAATTACCTGGGGGTTAGCTCGATCGAGGTGCAGCCGCGTCGAATTGCGTTGATCTATGATCCCCGCGAAGGACCTATGCAGCAGAATACGGGACATATTTCTCTGGCTGGGCTGCTCGAGTACTTGGGTTATCGAGTGGATTACCTGCCCGCAGATGCATTGCCTGTCGGGCCGATGAGTGGGTTGTATGCAGGCGTTATTACCTGGATGACCAGTGGTTCACCCGCCAATGCCCAGGCGTTTAATCAGTGGCTCATAGCACGCTTGGACGAGCATATCCCCCTGGCGATTTTTGCGGGGTTGCCGACAGAAAACGATGGCGTACTAAAACGCCTGGGGTTGCGCTTTACACCCACGCCCTTGAGCGGATTAGCTGAAGTGGTCGAGCATGATGCTACGTTGTTGGGTAGCTTCGAAGCGCCGCTGGTCGCGCGCACCCGCGATTTGCCTGCGTTGACTGTGCTTGATGGGGATACTCAGCCAGTGCTGGCGCTGAAGGGGCGTGAGCCAGGTGTATACACGCCCGTTGCTATCGGGGCGTGGGGCGGGATTGCACTGTCACCTTATGTGTTCGAAGAGGCGCAGGGGCAACGCCGTTGGATTCTCGACCCATTTGCCTTCTTGCAGCGTGCATTGCAATTGCAGGTCATGCCCAGGCCCGATGCCACCACTGAGAATGGTCGCCGCATCGCCACTGTGCACATTGATGGTGATGGGTTCGTATCTCGCGCCGAGATCCCCGGTACGCCTTATTCCGGCGTTGCCGTCCTCAAGGAGTTCATCAGGCCCAATCCCTTTTTGACTTCTGTCTCGGTGATTGAGGGCGAGGTCGGGCCGCGGGGGAAGTACCCTCACCTTGCTCGTGAACTTGAGCCGGTCGCCCGCGAAATCCTGGCTGACGACAAAGTAGAAGTGGCTACACACACCTTCAGCCATCCTTTTTTCTGGCAATCTGAGTTGGCCGCAAAGCGTGAGGGCTTCAACCCGGAATATGGCTACATGATGGCGATTCCGGGGTATGACAAGCTGGATTTCACACGTGAAATTGTTGGGTCTCGGGACTACATCAATCAGCGCCTCACCACGACTAAAAAACCAGTGAAAATGGTGTTCTGGTCGGGTGATGCCATGCCGGATGCTGCCACCATCAAGCTGGCTTACGACAGCGGCTTGGCCAACGTCAATGGCGGCAATACGGCATTGACCAATGCCTACCCATCGCTCACCGGTCTCTATCCGCTGATTCGACCGACTGCGGGGGGGCTTCACTACTACGCGCCGGTGATTAACGAGAACGTCTACACCAACTTGTGGACAGGTCCGTATTACGGTTTCCGCGGGGTGATGGAGACCTTCGCGCTGACCGATAAACCGCGCAGACTGCGCGGGCTTCACCTGTACTACCACTTCTACTCAGGCACTAAACAAGCCTCCATCAAGGTGATGCACGATATCTACCGTGACATGCAGGATCAGCAGCCCATCTCGCTGTGGATGAGCGATTACATTCCACGCATGCATGGTCTCTATCAAGCCAGCTTGGCTAAGCGCAGTGATGGGAGTTGGCAAATCCGCGCTATGGACGGGTTACGTACCGTGCGACTGGATCCAGCAATGGGTTGGCCTGATCTGCGTCGTTCTGAGGGCATTGCTGGTGTGCGTGATCTGCCTCAAGGCCGCTATATTCATTTAAGCCGTGACCACGCTGTGCTGGTCTTGCGTGATCAGCGCGATCCGCGTCCATCGCTTGAACAAGCCAGCCTGCCATTGCTGGCGTGGGATTATTTAGATGATCAACGCGTGCGCGTGTCGTTCGCGGGCAACCTGCCGTTGAGCTTCAGTGTTCGCGCAACTGGCAGTTGCAGCCTGGTCGTGGCGGGGAAAACATACGCTGGACTTCAGCGGCAGGGGTTATGGCATTTTGATGTGCCACTGAAGCAGGTGCTTGATGCCCAACTCACCTGCCGTTAAAACCAGGCGTTTGCTGAGCCCTTGGACCCTGTTGCTGGTTGCTCTACTCGTCGGTGGGCTGCTGGTGCTGGTCTACAAAGGCGAGGATGCATTTCTGCCAGACGGCAAGCAGCCAGATGCCGTATCGATCAACTATTCAGAGCTCCTGCTTGAGGCGCACCCTCAAGACCAGGCGCTGCGCCTCAGCCTGATTGAGCAATTGATTGCCTTGGGTGATTACCCACGCGCACGGAGCCATATGCTCAAACTCAGCCCCGCGGGAGTAGACAGCCTCCCTTTTTACCAAGCTGAGCTTGATGCTTTGCAGGCATTGGCCGACCCGCAAGGTATTGAACCTTCCCTCAAGAAACAGCTGATTGAGAGCTTTGCTGCGCTCGATCGTTCGGTGTTGTCCGATGCTCAACGATTGCGTATGGCGAAATATGCCTTAGCGTTGGGTGCGCCAGCGCTGGCGGCACCAGTTTATGCTGAATTGGCAGCACGTGACCCCGCGCGTCAAGTGGAATGGCTCGGCGAGGCCGCAAAATGGTACCTCGCCAGTGGTAACGCTCAGCTAGCCGCTGATTTGTACTTGGAGTTGATGGCGTCCGCAGCCACCCCAGACGCGCGTATGGCCTTTCTTGAGCAGGCTTTCTATAGCTTGTTGTCCGCAGAGCGCGGCGAGCGTGCGGTGGAGTTGCTCAGCCAGCACATGCCTGAGTTGGACGGAGCAGACACTGTTCTGTTGGAGGCAGCGGTGAGGGCCTCTGTCGGCAGTCATCGTTATGATTTGGCCGAATTGTTCGTGGAGCGCTGGCGTTCCCAGCGTCCTGAAGATCCTGAGGCGTTAGCCGTGGAAATGCGGCTGCACCTGGCCGCCGGTGACCTTGAACGTGCGTGGGCGACCGGGCAGGTGTTGCTCCACGATAGACCTGATGACCTTGAACTGTTGTCGCAAATGGCCAAGCTGGCGGAGTGGACCGCACGGCCCCAGGACGCACTGCGTTATTGGGTGATGGCCTTGCAGCTCACAGAGGATGCCGCCATGCGCGAGCATGCCTGGCGCCTGGCTGCCCAGCTGTTTGACTTTGATCAAGCAATTCCCTTGTTGGCACAGTTGGCGCAACAGCGCCGGCTAACCGATGAAGAGCTGGATGCATTGGTTTACAGCCATCAATCGCGGGGTACACCTGAGCAGGGTGAAGCCTGGCTGCGCAGCTATGTGCGGCAGTACCCCGAGCAAAAGATCGCCTGGGTGCGTCTGCAGCAAATTCTCGAACATACCCTGCAATATGAGCAGGAATCCGACGTATGGGCCGAGGTAGATAGACGCTTCGGCTTGACCATCGAGCAGCGGGTACGGTGGGCGGAAGTGGATTGGGCGCGGTTTGATGCACTTGCAGCCTGGGCTGTTATGGATGCTATCGACAACACTCATGTGGAAGACAGCGGATACTGGCTCTTGCGCGGTGATCTCGCCTGGGAGCTGGAGCGCGACGATGATGCGCGCGCTGCATACGAGCGGCTCTTGGCGCTGGATGGAACGCTGGGCAGTACTGCCGAAGAGCGGCTGATCCATATTTATACCCAGCAGGCCCCCGAAAAGGCCTTGGCTCTGCTGATCCAGAGTTGGCAGCGTGATGCAGATCCAAGGCGATTAAATGCAGCGTTAGGACTGGCCGAACAACTGGGGGAGTGGCAGCAGCTGCGTGCGCTGGTCGAGCAAGCCAGTAGCACTTCCGCTGGTGCGCGGCTGCCCTCGGTATTGAGTGCACGCGGCGTGCTCGCCAGTCGGAGCGGGCGAGTGGATGAGGCCGAACGTATTTATCGCATGGGACTGAGCTTATACCCGGATCAGGGCGTGTTTCGTCAGCGCTTGCTTTGGCTGTTTATTGATCAGGGTCGCCGAGGTGAACTGCCGGTTTTGCTGCAACAGTGGCGCGCTTTAGCTTCCGGTGACGGTGAGTTATGGCTGCCATTCGCCAGTGCCAATATGCTGTTAAACCGTACGGGGCCGGCACTGGGCTGGTTCAGAATGTACCTAAAGTTGCGCCCTGGTGACTGGCTGGTTCAGTCCGCCTATGCCGACGCCCTTGAAGGTGCGGGCTATGCGGACAAGGCCTTGCGCCTACGCACGTTTCTATTGTCGCGCATTAAGCCTGGGCAATTGGCAGGCAATCCTGAACGTTACAGCATGTACTTGCGCCTGTTGAGCGGTACGCAGTCTATGCGCAGTGCCGAGCGCCAGGCGCTGATGTGGCAGGACGGCTCGTTGCCAATGTTGCAAGTCTGGTTCACTCAGTTTCTCACTCAACTTGATGCCAGCAATCAGGCAGCGTTGAAAGATCAATGGCTGGCCTGGGCGCGCAGTCAAGGGTTAAGCATCAGTCGCTATGAGCAGCTACAAGAAGCGCTGCGTGCGCAGAACCGCCAACAGCTTGAGCATCTGCTTGCGGAGGGTGGGCTTGACCCCTCTCAGCGTGTCGAGGTGCTTACTCGCTTGGGTCGCAGTGGTGCGGCACTAGGTGAAGGCTTGGCCAGTCTGTCGGATGAACAGGTCTCCGGTGTGCGCCAGCAGTTGCTGCGTCAGACTGTGGAACTGCACGAGCGCATGCCGCAGGGCATGCAGCTTGGCTGGATGCAGCGTGACTTTGGCGGTATTGACCTGTACGGCCCGTCTCTGCAAATAGCCCGGCACGTAGGCAACGACTGGTATGCCGACGTGAGGCTCAGCCAGGCGCAATATGACGGTGAGACGCTCGACAGTGATGTGCTGGGTCGCGAGAGAAATGCCAAGTTGATGTTGCAGCGTGAACTGAGCGATGGCGCTTTTGCCCTGACTTTTGACGGCAGTTTACGCACTGATGAGGATCGCCTGGGGTTTGGTGTTTTGCGTTCGTGGCAGGTGTCCTCGCGTGATGAACTGCAGCTAGGGCTGGACTGGCATCGGGAAACTGATCAGGGTGGACTGCTGCGGGCATTGGGCATGCGTGATGGCCTGAATGTCAGTGGACGGCACAGCTTCTCAGCGCGTGATCAACTCAACTGGTCGCTGGGGCATCAGCGGTTTGCGACGCGTCAGGGCGATGCGATTGGCAATGGTGAAGAGTTCAACCTCGAACTCACGCATGCAGTATTTTTTGAGGGACCCGCCTGGTTACTGCGCAGCGGTGTGAACTACCAGAACAACCGTTTAGAAAGTGGTATTGATCCCGATCTTCTGAGTACACGGCAGGAGATTGACGAGCAAGGTGACACCATCAGTGTGCCCAATGGCGGGCCATTGAATATTGAAGGTGCCGTGGCGAGTGACCTGCTGCAGGAGCGATTCGGCCAGTTGTATGTCGGCAGCACTTGGCGGCGTGGTTTTCCCGGTGCGCTGAACCGTGGGCGCGCTCAGTACACCTGGCTGGTCGACGTACTCGCAGGTTGGCAGTGGACCGAGCAAGAGTTCAATTACGCAATCAATACCGGCTTGGGTGTGGAAGTGTTGGGTGATGACGAGCTAGCCGTGACCTTCGGTTACCAATCGGCACCGCGCAGTGGTGGTGGCGAAGCGGGTGGGACTTTTGGTTTGACCTATAGCGCCCGTTTTGGGCGTTGATCAGAGATTTAACAGGAGAAATACACGATGTTATCCATTCGCTGCCTGGCCCTGATGGCCGTTGCACTTTTGGTCACGGGCTGTTCAAGCTTCACCCGCGAAGCGAGTGAATCGCTACCGCGTGACGCACAGTGGGGGCTTTTGCCGCTGATCAATTATTCCCAAGCACCGCAAGCGGGTGAGCGCAGCGAGCACATTTTGCTCAGTGTGATGGCCGAGGAGGGATTGCGCCCACGGCTGTACCCCGTCGTTACGCAAGATGAAATGCCTCTGCTGGATGATCGTGAACGCTTTAATCAGGCATTGGCGTGGGCGCGTCAGGAAAACCTTGATTACGTTGTCAGCGGCAGTGTTGATGAATGGCAATACAAAAGCGGTCTCGATGGCGAGCCAGCCGTGGGTATCAGCCTGCAGATCATCGAACCGAACAGTGGCCGTGTAGTGTGGAGCAGCAGTGGCGCTCGCGCCGGCTGGTCACGCGAAAGCTTGGCAGGGACTGCGCAAAAAGTGTTGCGTGAGATTATTGGCGATTTGTCGCTCGAGTAATTGTTATGGACTCGGCGCACAAGGATTTCACGCTAGCCCCACGTGCCAGTTCGCACGTTTCGTGGCTGGAAACACTGATACTGACTGGGCTAGGACTGGGCCTAGGGTATTGGCTGTCACCTCATGATCCAATGCTTGTACACAACACTTTCCCGTGGTTGGTGTTGGCGCCCCTGTTGCTGGGTATGCGCTATGGCTTTATGCATGGCCTGATCAGTGCGGTGCTGCTGGTGTTGGTTTTGTTTGCCTACCGCGCGAGCGGTTATGTGGTGTATCAGGACATACCGGAGTCGTTCATCGTTGGCGTGCTGATTACCGGCATGCTGGTGGGGGAGTTTCGCGACATCTGGGAGCGTCGCCTGGAACGCCTGGACATGGCCAACGACTATCGGCAGCTGCGCTTGGATGCGTTTACGCGCACGCACTACATGCTACGGATCTCTCACGACCGCCTTGAGCAGCGTGTGGCGGGTAATGACCGCAGCTTGCGCAGCTCGCTGTTAGGCTTGCGCAGCCAATTGCGTGCGTTACCCCGTGGTGACGATGCGTTGGCCGCGCTCGCTGAGTCGATCATGAACTTGCTGGCACAATATGGCTCGTTCCATGTGGCGGGGTTGTACCGTGTAGCTCCCAGTGGTCAGCTTGAATTGCAACCACTGAACAGCTTGGGTGCGGGCAAACCCATGCGGGCAGATGATTTGCTCGTCAAGCTTTGCCTGGAACGCGGTGAGTTGCTAAGTGTGCGGGAAGATCTGTTAGAGCGCGGTGAGAGTCGCGAGCATTCCCAGTACCAAGCCTGCATTCCCTTGGTCGACACCGAAGGTCGGATCCTGGCGCTGCTGGCTGTTGAGCAGATGCCGTTTTTCTCCTTCAACGACAGAACCTTGAGCCTTTTGGCGATTCTGGCAGGACACATTGCCGACTTGTTGCTGAGTGATCCGCAGGCGCTTCAGCTCGAGGACAGTGATGCCCAGGTGTTCAGTCAGAACCTCAAACGTTGTTTGCACGATGCCCAGCAGCATGGCCTTGATGCCTATTTGTTGGGTTTCACCGTGGGCCCGTCAGCGCACCGTGAGGAATTGTTGAACCTGCTCGAAAGCAGTCAGCGCGGACTGGACCTGCAGCTCAAGTCTGTTGATCAGTCGAATCCCTGCGTGTTGGTGTTGCTGCCACTGACATCGGCTGAAGGCTCCAAGGGTTACCTGCAGCGTCTGCACAGCATGCTCACTGAGCGTTTTGGACTGGGGCAGACGCTGGAAAGTCTCGGTGTACGCACCCACCACTATGACATCGGCGTCGGGCGTGAGCGCGAAGCATTGCGTCACTTCCTATTCAATGAGTGTGGGTTCGATGATAAGCAAGTGGCTGTTTAGCGGCGCCTTTGTATTTGAGTTAGGCAGTTGGGGGGCGTTGTTCCAAGAGATGCCTATCGGCGCGGCCGCGCTGCTGTTCGTTTCTGCCCATGGCATCAGCAGCGCGCTGCTGGCGGGCGGTGTCTGGTTGTTACTGCCAAATCGCTACAAATTTCCATTGCCGTGGAGCCCGCTGTTTATCTTCAGCCTGTCTTTCTTTGTCCCGGTACTGGGCGCTATTGGGGTGGCCATCGCGGTCTTTCCGGCGCTGTACATGCCGCGCACGCAAAAAGAACAGGCCTGGGATGCGATTGGCGTCCCTGATCTGCCGTTTCGTCCGCAAGAACGCAGCCGTGACTTGATGTTCCAGGACGGTGGTTTACAGGACGTATTGCGCCATGCGCCCAGTGCGCAAAAGCGCGTGAGTGCCTTGTTTGCCACCCGGCGGATGCCCAGCAAGGACTCGATCCCCATTCTCAAGCTGGCGCTGCGCGACCCTGCGGATGATGTGCGATTACTGGCCTACTCGATGCTTGATCGGCAAGAAAGCGAGATCAATCACCGCATCCAAGTGTCACTGCAGCAACTGGCCGATGCGACCGGTACTCACAAAGCCGCTGTGCATGCCACGCTGGCGCGCTGGTATTGGGAGCTTGCTTACCTGGGGCTGGCTCAGGGCAGTGTGTTGGAGCATGTGCTCAAGCAGGCGCGTGAGCATGTCAACAGTGCCCTCGCGCAGGGTGCGGGCGACGACAGTCATCTTTTGGCTGCACGGATCTCCATGGAAATGGGCGATCTTGAAGGGGCGGAGCAGCATTTTCTGGACGCACAAGCAGCAGGCATTGACTTAGAAAAGCTGCTGCCGTTTATGGCTGAAATTGCGTTCTCCCGCGGCGATTACACCGCGATTGCGCAGCTGCTACGACAGCTCCCCGACGACATGCTGACGCGGCCACCCTTTGCGGCCCTGGCGAGATATTGGTTATGAAAAATCCTGCAGTTGAGGCACCTATTGCAGATATCTGCCTATTGCTGGAAGGGACTTGGCCGTATGTCCGTGGCGGGGTATCTAGCTGGGTCAACCAACTGATTCTCGGCCTGCCTGAGCTGACCTTTTCGGTGTTTTTTATCGGCGGTCAAAGCGGTGCGTATGGCAAACGCCAATACGCTATACCAGCGAATGTCGTGCATATCGAGGAACACTTCCTCGAAAATGCCTGGAAGCCCGGAGATGCGGTCGTTGCCGCCAAGCGTGAGGGGCCGCGTCAGCTGATGCGCGACATGCACGTCTTTCTCCACCATCCAGACGAGCCCAGCCTGGAGCAAGGTCAGGCCATGCTGGAAAACCTCGCCAATGGCGCAATGAGTCTGGACGATGTGCTGCACAGCCGCGCTAATTGGGAGGCCATCACCGAAGGCTATGTGCGCCACTGCAGCGACCCTTCCTTTGTGAATTACTTCTGGACACTGCGAACCATGCAGGCGCCGCTGGTGATGCTGGCTGAGGCTGCGCGCAAGCTGCCGCGTGCGCGCATGTTGCACTCGATCTCAACGGGCTATGCGGGTCTGCTGGGCAGCATCCTGCAGCATCGCTGGAAGTGTTCCTACGTGATCAGTGAGCACGGCATTTACACCAAGGAACGTAAAATCGACCTGGCTCAGGCGAATTGGATTTCCGAAAGCCCGGATGAAATGCTGCGCACCGGCCTGGATGCCGAGGTCAACTATATCCGTCGGTTGTGGATCCGTTTTTTCGAGCGAATTGGTTTGCTGGCCTATCGGTCAGCCGACCCCATCATCGCGTTGTATGGCGGTAATCGCACTCAGCAGATTAATGATGGCGCTGACCCCGCTCGCACGCGGGTCATTCCTAATGGCATCTCGATGGAAGCCTGGAAAGACGCCATGCAACAGCGTCCTGAAGGCATTCCCAAGGTGGTTGGGCTGATTGGTCGGGTCGTGCCGATCAAGGACGTTAAAACCTTTATCCGTGCCATGCGGGGCGTGATCAGTGCCATTCCAGAGGCCGAGGCGTGGGTTGTCGGGCCTGAAGAGGAGGACCCGGAATACGCGCAGGAATGCCACAACTTGGTCCTGAGCCTGGGGTTGGAGGGTAAGGTCAAGTTCCTCGGCTTCCGCCGAATACACGAATTGCTGCCTTCTCTGGGCATGATGGTGTTGACGTCCATCAGCGAAGCGCAGCCATTGGTTATCCTCGAAGCATGGGCCGCAGGTACACCGGTTGTGAGCAGCGACGTGGGCTCGTGCCGTGAACTGATCGAAGGTGCGCCGGGTGAGGATCGCGAGCTTGGTATCGCCGGTGAGGTGGTGGCCATCGCAGATCCGCAGGCAACCGCGCGTGCGATTGTCGAACTGCTCAATAACCCGCAGCGCTGGCATGCCGCCCAGGCGGTCGGGCTGGAACGCGTCAATCGGTTCTACACCGAAACCCTTATGCTAGAGCGCTATCGCACCCTGTACCGCGAAGCCATGGAGGCTGTTTGATATGGCGGGTATTGGTTTTGAGCTGCGCAAGATACTGTCGCGTGATTCTTATTCGGCAACGCTGCGGGCATACCTCTATGCGGGTTTGATCAGTTCCGGACCCTGGGTGCTGTCGATCATCAGTGTGATGTTGATCGGGGTGATCAGCCTTGGGGTGGTTGTGCCGGACAATACCGTGCGGCAGTTCTTGGTCACGGTTACCTACCTGATGGCCAGTTCGCTGATTTATACCGGCGGTGCGCAGCTGTTTTTTACCCGCTTCATTTCTGACAGGCTGTTTGAGAAGAAGAACGACCGTATCCTGCCCAATCTGCTGGGCATCATGCTGATCGTCACGCTGTCCTCGGGTGTGCTGGCCAGCTTGGTCATGGGGTTTATGTTCGACGAGCCCTTCGCGTATCGCCTCTTGGTATTGGCCAACTTCGTAACGCTCTGCAACCTGTGGTTGGTGATCATTTTTCTATCGGGCATGAAAGCCTATAACCGCATTCTGCTGGTTATGCTTGTGGGCTATTCATTGATGGTGTTGTGTGCGTTCTTTCTGCGCTTTTTGCACATGAATGGTCTGCTGCTGGCCTTGCTGATCGGTCATGGCAGCCTGCTGTTTATGTTTCTGTTCGATATCTTGCGTGAGTACCCAGCCAAGCAACTCGTTGCGTTCGACTTTCTCCAGCGTCGTCAGGTTTTTATCAGCCTGCTGGTTACGGGCTTTTGTTACAACCTGGGCATCTGGATCGATAAGTTCATCTTCTGGTTCAACCCGCAGACGTCCAGCGAGGTTATCGGCCCGCTGCGCGCCTCGATGCTCTACGACTTGCCAATCTTCCTAGCGTACCTGGCCATTATTCCGGGAATGGCGGTGTTTCTGGTGCGCATCGAAACCGATTTTGCCGAATGGTATGAGCGGGTCTACTCGGCGATTCGCGGCGGGCAGACGCTGCAGCATATTGGCGTACTCAAAGAACAGATGATTCTGGCCATCCGCCAAGGCTTGCTAGAAATCTGCAAGGTGCAAGGCTTGACCGTGGTCCTGCTGTTCCTCCTGGCGCCGGCAATGTTGGAGTGGCTGGGTATTTCAGCGTATTACCTGCAGCTGTTCTACGTTGACCTGATTGGGGTGAGTATTCAGGTGGTGTTTATGGCGTTGCTGAACGTGTTTTTCTACCTCGATAAGCGCGCCATTGTGCTGGAGCTTTGCGTGCTGTTTGTGGTGCTAAACGCTGCTCTCACACTGCTGAGCCAGTATATGGGCCCGACGTTCTATGGATACGGCTTCACCCTGTCGTTGCTGGTGTGCGTATTGCTCGGTCTGATGCGTCTCTCCAGTTCGCTTGAAGACCTGGAATACGAGACGTTTATGCTAAGCCGCTAAGCCACTGCGGAATGCGCCGTTCCAGGTAGTAACCTGGTTTGCTCAGGCTGCCTTCGACAAAACCGACATGACCGCCATTAGCGTGCAGTTCGAATTCGATGCTGGGTGATAGCTCGCTGGCTTCGGGCAGGCTGTGGGGGAAGACGAAGGGATCGTCCGCGGCCTGGATAATCAGTGTCGGTGTCTCGATCAGGCTGAGGAAGTAGCGGCTGGAGGCGCGCCGGTAGTAATCCTCAGCATCGGCGTAACCGTGCAGCGGCGCGGTGATACGCCCGTCGAAATCCCAGAAGGTGCGCATGTTATCCAGCGGGCCGAGTTTCTCCAGGGTGGACAGGCGGTCGCTCATCCCCTGGTGAGCGAACAGGCGTTGCTTGTCTTTCACGTAGGCCACCATCTCGCGCATAAAGTGGCTCTGGTAAACCCTGGAAAAGCCCATGCCGATGCGGTCGGCGCACTGATCCAGACGAAACGGCACCGACACTGCCGCTGCGCCCTGCAGTTGGCTGTCGGCCCCGGTTTCACCCAGGTACTTGAGCAGCACATTACCGCCCAGGGAATAACCCACGGCATAGATAGGCGCCATCGGCCGCTGGGCGCGCAGGTGGCGTACGGTTTCCGCCAGGTCCTCACTGGCGCCTGAGTGATAACCCCTGGCCAGCAGGTTCGGCTCGCCGGAGCAGCCGCGCCAGTTCAGCGCCACGCTGGCCCAGCCCTGAGCTGCCAGTTGCTGCTGCAGCCCCAGTACGTACAGTGAGTCGGATGAGCCGGTCAGACCATGTAGCACCAACACCAGCGGTGCGTCGGCCTGGTGTGGGCCGTGCCAGTCCATATCGAGAAAGTCGCCATCCTCCAGCCACAACCGTTCGCGCGTGCGCTCAAGTTTCGCCGGTTGGCGACACATCGGGTTCCACAGGGTTTGCAGATGCGGGCCGGGCAGCCACCAGGCGGGTTTGAAGGGCATGGTCATGGACTGGTATCGCTAGGGAAAGCGCCCAGGCTAGGGCCTTGGGCGGTGAAACGGAAGCGCTATGACTGGGGCGAATAACAGAACCTGACTTAGGGTGGGCTTGTTCTGCTTCCTGGTGGGTTGTGCCACATCCCGCTGGGGATTAAACCCTGCTGATCTGCTCCGGCCCACCCACCCTGCAAAAGCCCTACGCGGCTGTACGCTGCCACAGCGCGTAAAACACCTGTCCCGCCTTCTGTTCGCGGTGCAGGCGCCAATTACCGGGCATGCCCAGGCTGGAGGGCGGGTTCTCGCTTTCGGTGTAGACCCAGGCGTCGGCCGCCAGCCAGCCGTGCTGCTCGAGCAGGGTGCAGGCGGGCAGCAGCAGGTTCTGGTTGAACGGCGGGTCGAGAAACACCAGATCGAACGGCGTGGCTGCCGGGTTTTGCAGGTAGAGCAGGGCGTCAGTCTGCTGCAGCTGGCCGTTGTCGCAGTTCAGCGTTTGCAGGTGGCCGCGCAGGCTGGCGATGGCCGCTGGATTGAGGTCCAAGGCCAGGGCGCTGCCCGCGCCGCGCGACAGTGCTTCAAGAAATAGCGCGCCGCTACCAGCGAACAGATCGAGCACCTTCGCGCCCTCGACATAGGGCGCCAGCCAGTTGAATAGCGTCTCACGCACGCGGTTCGGTGTCGGTCGCAAGCCAGCCGCCATGGGGAAGTTGAACTGGCGCGAGCGCCATTGCCCGCCGATGATCCGCAGTTGGCCATCGCCGCTGTGGGCGGGGTTGGCTTTTGGCGGTTTGGGTCGCTTGCTCATCAGTGCTCCGGGACGCCAGTGGGTTGCTCGGCAGGGTTGTCGGTGGGCGGTGGCAGTTCTTTCTGCGCCACGCTCGGGCCGGCGGTGACGATCACCAGAGCCTCGGGATTGAGGTGCTTGGCCATGGCAGCTTTAACCTGCTCGACACTCAGCGCGTCGACGTCGCGCATAAAGTCTTCCAGGTAGCTCAGCGGCAGGTCATAGAAACCCATGGAGCCGAGCTGGCCGACTATCGCCGCGTTGCTCGCGGTGGACAGCGGGAAGCTGCCGGCCAGTTCGCGTTTGGCGTTGTTCAGCTCTTCTGCAGTCGGGCCGTTGTTGATGAAGTCGGCCAGCATGCTTTTGACCAGTTGCAGGGTGCCATCGCTGAGTTCGGCGCGGGTCTGCAGGTTGATCATAAAGGGGCCGCGCGCCTGCATGGCGCTGAAACCGGAGTAGACGCCATAGGTCAGGCCGCGCTTCTCGCGTACTTCAGTCATCAAACGGGTGCCGAAGCCACCGCCGCCGAATACCTGATTGCCCAGGTAGAGCGCGGCGTAGTCCGGGTCACGGCGGTCGATGCCGAGCTGGGCAATCATCAGGTGGGTCTGGTTCGAAGGGAACTCTATATGTTGCAGGCCCGGCTTGGGCTCTTCCGGCTGGGCGATACGCGGCAGCGCCGGGCCTTTCGGCAGGGCGGCGGATACCTGGCTGGCCAGGGCTTCGGCATCACTGCGCGAGAGGTCGCCGACCAGCGCAATAATCGCGTTATTGGCGGTGTAGGCCTTGGCGTGGAAGGCCTGCAGCTGTTCACGGCTGATGGCCGGGATCGACTCGGCATTGCCGTCGCTGGAGTGCGCGTAAGGATGCGTGCCGTACAGGCGCTCGAACAACGCCAGGCTGGCCAGCTTGCCGGGGTTCTGCTTCTGATACTCGAAGCCGGCCAGCAGCTGATTCTTGATCCGCGCCAGGGCGTCTTCCGGGAAGGTCGGCTGGCCGAGCACCTGATTGAACAGCTGCATGGCCGGCTCGCGCTTGTCCGCAGCACTGAGGCTGCGCAGGCTGGCGATGGCCATGTCGCGGAACGCGCCGTTGCCGAAGTTGGCGCCGAGGTTTTCGAAGCCTGCGGCGATGGCGCCGACATCCTTGCCCGGGACGCCTTCGTTGAGCATGGCGTTGGTCAGCATGGCCAGGCCCGGTAAGCCATCATCATGGCTGCTGCCGGCGGCAAAGGTCAGTTGCAGGTCGAACATCGGCAGCTCGCGGGCTTCGACGAACAGCACCTTGGCGCCTTCGGCGGTTTGCCAGGTCTGGATGTTCAGGTCGCGGCGGCTGGGCGGCTGATCGCCAAGGGCAGCCAGGGATTCGATGTGGGTCAATTCGGCGGCCGGTGCCGCGGTTGGGCTGCTATCCGGGCGGTTGATTACCAGGGCCAGCAGCGCCAGCAATATCAGTAGCGCCAGGCCGAGCAGGCCGTAGCGCAGGCCATTGCGCTCACTCATTGCGCTTCTCCTCAGGCAGAACATGGGCGACGCTCAGGCGGTCGCGGGTAAAGAAGGTGCTGGCGGCTTGCTGGATATCGGCCGGGGTCACGGCCTCCAGTTCGGCCAGTTCCTGGTCGATCAGCTTCCATGACAGGCCGACGGTTTCCAGCTGGCCGATGGCGGTGGCCTGGCTGGTGATCGAATCACGCTCGTAGACCAGGCCGGCGATCACTTGCGCACGCACGCGGGCCAGTTCCTCGGCGCTTGGCGGGGTGTTTTTCAAGTCCTCCAGCTCACGCCACAGACCGGCTTCGACCTGCTGCAGAGTCTTGCCGGTCTGCACGTTGGGCGTAGCGGAAAGAATGAACAGGCTGTCGCCACGGGAGAAACCGTCGTACCAGGCCGATGCGCCGGATACCAGTTCCTCACCACGTTCCAGGCGGGTTGGCAGGCGGGCGCTGTAGCCGCCATCGAGCAGCGCGGCGGCTAGACGCAGGGCATGCACCTGGCGCGGCTGTTCGGCGGTGGCCAGGCCAGGCACGTTAAAGCCCATCATCAGGCTCGGCAGCTGGGTTTTCAGGTGCAGGGTGATGCGTCGCTCGCCCGGAGCGGCCAGCTCACGCGGTGCCTTCGCGGTGGGTACTGTGCGCTTGGGGATGGCGCCGAAATAGCGCTCGGCGAGAATCTTCACCTCGGCGACGCTGACATCACCGACCACCACCAGGGTGGCGTTGTTCGGCGCGTACCAGGCTTCGTACCAGGCGCGCAGCTCCTCGACGGTCATGCGCTCAAGGTCGGCCATCCAGCCGATGGTTGGCGTGTGGTAACCACTGGCGGGGTAGGCCATGGCCTTGAATCGCTCGTAGGCCAGGCTCGACGGTTTATCGTCGGTGCGCAGGCGGCGCTCTTCCTTGATGACTTCGATTTCCTTGGCGAACTCATCGGCCGGCAGCTTGAGGCTGGCCAGACGGTCGGCTTCCAGTTCCAGGGCGATGGCCAGACGGTCGCGGGCCAGCACCTGGTAGTAGGCGGTGTAATCGTCACTGGTGAAGGCGTTTTCCTCGGCGCCCAGTTCACGCAGGATGCGCGAGGCTTCGCCGGGGCCGAGCTTGCGGCTGCCCTTGAACATCATGTGTTCGAGGGCGTGGGACAGACCTGTCTGGCCGGGCGTCTCGTAGCTTGAGCCAACCTTGTACCAGAGCTGGCTGACCACCACCGGCGCACGATGGTCTTCGCGCACGATGACCTTGAGGCCGTTGTCCAGGCTGAATTCGTGGGTCGGCTGGGTTTCTGCGGCGAAGGCCAGCAGGGGTGTGCAGAGCACGCCGAGCAGCAGGGCTGCAGTGCGTTGGGCAATCATATGCATGGGTTATCGACCTGTCGGACGGGCCCGCTTGGTCTTAGCGTCGGCGGGCGCGGAGGTGCTAGGATACGCATCCGTTTTACTGGCGACCACGCCTGCTAAGGCTTCTGATTGTTTCCGCGTGCACTCTTCAGCTTTTAATGCCGCGTGAGCAGTGCTTTCAGAGGCCATGGTCTGCGCGTCGCACCTTTGAGATAGCCGTCCTCCATGTTTGGTTCCAACGACGACAAGAACACGCCCGCGCCCTCTACGCCGCCCTCTGCCGAGAAACTTGCAGAGAAGAAAGACCTGTTCGGCTGGCTGCGCAAAAAGCCGCAAGCGCCGGTGACGCCCGAGCCGCCATCAGCTTCGGTGAACGAGCAGCCTGCTACTCCGGCTGTCGTTGCGGCTGAGGTCACTGAAACTGCTCCTGTGCCTGCTGCGCCGATCAGCGAAGTGGCTGCGCCAGTTGAGTCGCCGGTTAGTGCGTCCGAGCCTCAGCCGGCTCCAGCTGCTTCCGTTGAGCAGGCGGCTGCCGCCGTTCCTGCGCTAGCTGACACCAGTGGCTTAAACCCGGCGCCACGTCCCTCGCGTTTTCGGATCAACGCGGGCAGCGAAGTCCTGCATGCGCACATTGATGTACCGGTGGTTGAACCGGTCGTCGAGCCACCGGTGGCCGCACCTGCTGTCGTAGAACCTGTCGCCGCGCCGGCTAAAAGCGCTGAGGAGAGCCGTATTGGTTTCCTTGAGCGCCTCAAGCAGGGCCTGTCGAAAACCAGCGCCAGTCTTGGCGAGGGCATGGCCAGCCTGTTTCTGGGCAAGAAAGTCATCGACGATGACCTGCTCGAAGACCTGGAAACCCGCCTGCTGACGGCGGATGTGGGCGTTGAAGCCACCACGGCGATCATCGGTAACCTGACCAAACGCGTCGCGCGCAAGGAACTGGCTGACAGCGGTGCGCTGTACAAGGCGCTGCAGGATGAATTGGTGGCGTTGCTCAAGCCGGTTGAGCAACCGCTGAAAATCGACAGCAGCAAACAGCCCTATGTGATTCTGGTGGTCGGCGTAAACGGCGCTGGCAAGACCACCACCATCGGTAAGCTGGCGAAGAAGCTCCAGCAGGATGGCAAGAAAGTCATGCTCGCCGCCGGCGACACCTTCCGCGCCGCTGCCGTTGAGCAGCTGCAGGTGTGGGGCGAGCGCAACCAGATTGCGGTAATCGCCCAGCACACCGGTGCCGACTCTGCTTCGGTGATTTTCGATGCAGTGCAGGCCGCCAAGTCGCGCGGCATGGACGTGCTGATCGCTGACACCGCCGGGCGTCTGCACACCAAAGACAACCTGATGGAAGAGCTGAAGAAGGTCCGCCGGGTAATCGGCAAGCTGGATGACACCGCGCCGCACGAAGTGCTGCTGGTGCTGGATGCTGGTACCGGGCAGAACGCGATCAATCAGGCCAAGCAGTTCAATCAAACGGTCAACCTGACTGGCCTGGCGCTGACCAAGCTGGACGGTACGGCGAAAGGCGGGGTGATCTTTGCCCTGGCCAAGCAGTTTGTATTGCCGATTCGCTATATCGGGGTGGGTGAGGGCATTGATGACCTGCGCACCTTCGAGGCCGAAGCCTTTGTTCAGGCGCTGTTCGCGGAGAAATAGGATGATCAAGTTCGAACAGGTCGGTAAACGCTATGCCAACGGCCACATCGGGCTGCATGAGCTGAGCTTCCATGTGCGCCGTGGCGAGTTCCTGTTCGTCACCGGTCACTCCGGTGCCGGCAAGAGCACTTTGCTGCGCTTGCTGCTGGCGATGGAGCGGCCGAGCAGCGGCAAATTGCTGCTGGCCGGGCAGGATTTGTCGCATATCACCAATGCACAAATTCCGTTCCTGCGTCGGCAGATCGGTGTGGTGTTCCAGAACCATCAGCTGCTGTTCGATCGCAGTGTGTTCGACAACGTGGCGCTGCCGCTGCAGATTCTTGGCCTGTCCAAGGATGAGATCGGCACCCGCGTGCGTACTGCGTTGGAGCGGGTTTCCCTGGCCGACAAGGCCGAGCAATCGCCTGGCGACCTGTCCACCGGTCAACAGCAGCGCGTCGGCATTGCCCGCGCCATCGTGCATCGGCCGGCCCTGCTGCTGGCGGATGAGCCCACTGGTAACCTCGATCCGCGCTTGGCCGCCGAGATCATGGGCGTGTTCGAGGACATTAACCGCTTGGGCACTACTGTGCTGATCGCCAGTCACGACCTGGCCCTGATCGCGCGCATGCGCCACCGCATGTTAACCCTGCAGCGCGGCCGCCTGATCGGCGACGGGGAGGCCGCATGAGCGCCACTCGCATGCCGCCTCCTCAGCCCGCGCAGCGCGTCGGTGCTGCACCGAAGAAATCCGAATCGCCAACGCCGGGCGACGATGGCCCAAGCTTTACCCACCAGCTGCACGCCTGGCTGGAAAACCACCGCGCCAGCCTGGTCGACAGCCTGCGCCGTCTGGCTAAACAGCCGATTGGCAGCTTCTTTACCTGCCTGGTGATGGCCGTGGCCCTCAGTCTGCCGATGGGCTTGGCCTTGCTGCTGGATAACGTTGAGCGCCTGGGAGTGTCCTGGCAGCGCGCGGCGCAGATTTCCCTGTTTATGCAGATCGATGCCACAGATGCCCAGGGTCAGGCGCTGCGTGAGCAGATCGCCGCGATGGACGATGTGGAAGAGGCCGAGTGGATCAGCCGCGAGCAGGCTTTGAGTGAGTTCCAGCAACAGTCTGGCCTTGGCGAAGCGCTGAAGGAACTGCCGGATAACCCGTTGCCTGGGGTGATTGTGGTGACGCCGCAGCAGGTCGATAAGGTTGCACTGGAGGCCTTAAGGCTGAGGTTGGGCGAACTACCACGGGTGCAGCAGGCGCAACTGGACCTGCTTTGGGTCGAACGCCTGAGCGCCATGCTCAAGCTGGGTGAGCGCTTCGTCTTTGGCCTGACTTTACTGTTGGTGATGGCGCTGCTGCTGGTGATCGGTAACACCATTCGTCTTCATATCGAGAACCGCCGCACCGAAATCGAGGTGATCAAGCTGGTTGGTGGTACCGACAGCTATGTGCGTCGCCCTTTCCTCTATATGGGCACGCTGTATGGTTTGGGTGCTGGGCTGCTGGCCTGGCTGCTGCTGGCCTATGGCCTTGGCTGGCTGAACGACGCTGTGGTGCGCTTGGCCGGTTTGTACGGCAGCGACTTCGCCCTGGCGGGCGTGCCGATAGCCGATGGTCTATCCCTGCTGCTCGGCGCGGTCCTGTTGGGCTATATTGGCGCCTGGCTGGCGGTCGCAAGGCACTTGAGCGAGCTTGCCCCTAGATAGTAAGTTATTGTTTTGCTTGATATTGACTATGTGTAAGGGAACTTGTACCTCGGTATAAAGTCCCAAGGAGCAGTGCTAGACTGCTCCACGATTCGTAAGTCGGAGGATTCAAATGTCCACTTCTTTGCAACCTGTTCATGCTCTGGTTCCGGGTGCCAACCTAGAAGCATACGTGCATGCGGTAAACGGCATCCCGCTGTTGACCCCTGAGCAGGAGCGTGAACTGGCGGAAAGTCTCTTCTACAAACAAGACCTCGAAGCCGCCCGGCAAATGGTGCTGGCTCACCTGCGTTTTGTTGTGCATATCGCCCGTAGCTACTCCGGTTATGGCCTGGCCCAGGCCGACCTGATTCAGGAAGGCAACGTCGGCCTGATGAAGGCAGTTAAGCGTTTCAACCCGGAAATGGGTGTGCGCCTGGTGTCGTTCGCCGTGCACTGGATTCGCGCCGAGATCCACGAGTTCATCCTTAAAAACTGGCGCATCGTCAAAGTCGCCACCACCAAGGCGCAGCGCAAGCTGTTCTTCAACCTGCGCAGCCAGAAGAAGCGTCTGGCCTGGCTGAATAACGACGAAGTGCATGCAGTCGCCGCAAGCCTCGGTGTTGAACCGCGTGAAGTGCGTGAGATGGAAAGCCGCCTGACCGGCCATGACATGGCCTTCGACCCTGCGGCCGAAGCGGACGACGAAAGCGCCTTCCAGTCGCCGGCGCATTATCTGGAAGACCACCGCTACGACCCGGCGCGTCAGTTGGAAGATTCCGACTGGAGCGACAGCTCCACCGCCAATCTGCACGAAGCGCTGGAAGGTCTGGATGAGCGCAGCCGTGACATCCTCTACCAGCGCTGGTTGGCTGAAGAGAAAGCCACGCTGCATGACCTGGCTGCCAAGTACAACGTATCGGCCGAGCGCATCCGTCAGCTGGAAAAGAACGCGATGAACAAGCTCAAAGGTTCGATTGCCGCGTAACAACTCGGCAGATCACCAGAGAAAAGCCGCACTCAGGTGCGGCTTTTTCATGTCTGTAGCCATTACAGCATCCAGCCTGGCCACCACTCGGGGCGGTTGGGTTGCAGGCGGTTGAGGTAGTGGCTGCCGCCCAGTTGCCACATCTGCTGGCGAATCCAGTTGGCCCGGCGGCTGATGTGTGCACTCGGGCGGCTGGCGCTCCACTCGCGAGGGTTGGGTAGCACGGCGGCCAGCAGGCTGCTCTGCTGGCGTGACAGGTAGGGCGCGCCGACCTTGAAATGATGCCGCGCGGCTGCTTCGGCACCGAATACGCCATCGCCCCACTCGACGCTGTTGAGGTACACCTCAAGAATCCGCTGCTTGGGCCAGAGCAGTTCGATCAGGCCGGTAAACCATACTTCCATACCTTTGCGCAGCCAACTGCGCCCAGACCAGAGGAACAGGTTCTTCGCCACTTGCTGGCTGAGGGTACTGGCGCCGCGCAGAGAACCGCCTTGCTGGTTGTGTTCCAAAGCGGCCTGGATAGCCGCGACATCGAAGCCCCAGTGTTCGGCGAACTTTTGATCCTCGCCGGCGATCACCGCCATCTTCAGGTCATCCGGCAGTTCGCTCCAGGGGCGCCAGCTGCGCTGCAGATCGATGGGTTGATCATCGATCCAGGACTCAATCTTGCGCTCGATCATCAGCGCGGTGCCGGGTGGCGGCACCCAGCGGAATAACAACACCAGTAGAACCGAGGCGAGCATCAGCCAAAGCAGGAGTTTGAGCAGTCGACGGAAGAGGGATCGAAACATGCGTGCTTGGCCGGGATGAATTTGCCGGCCATTATAGCCAGCCCTGTCTTTATAGCTGGAGTGATGCATGGCTCGTCTGTGGTTATTGCTGTCCGCCTGCGCCGGTTTTACCGGTGTCGCTTTGGGCGCCTTTGCTGCGCATGGCTTGAAGCATCAGCTGACGCCGGCCTATCTCGCGGTATTCCAGACCGGTGCTCACTACCAACTGATTCACGCGCTGGCGCTGTTCGGCGTTGGCCTGCTGGCCATCCTGCGACCGGCGCCGTTGGTCAATTGTGCGGGCGCGCTGTTTGCCCTGGGCATCGTGCTGTTCTCCGGTAGCCTGTATGCACTGACCTTGAGCGGTATCAGTGCGTTGGGCATGGTCACGCCTTTCGGTGGTCTGGCGTTTCTCACGGGCTGGTTGTGCCTGGGCATGGCGGCCTGGAAGCTGGGCGCCCGCGGTATCGTCTGACCCGTAAGTCAGAAAGTAGGGCGAGTGGCAGCCTTCAGCCTTGGTCAACGCCCATGATCAGGCTAGAATGCCGGCCCTTTTCTCAGTTGTGACCGAGCCGTCATGCGTATTCAGTTAAACGGTGAAGCATTCGAATTGCCCGACGGGGAAACCGTCTCCGGGTTGATCGAGCGTCTGGACCTGGCCGGACGGCGCGTGGCGGTCGAACTCAATCTGGATATCGTGCCGCGCAGCCAGCATGCCACCACCGTCTTGCGCGAGGGTGACCAGGTTGAGGTGGTCCACGCCATTGGCGGTGGTTGATCCCCGCTCATCGGTTTATCGCGTTCAGACAGCCGCCCACTTTCACGAGGATTACCCATGAGCCATGCGCCCAGCGACAAGCCCTTTACCCTGGCCGGTTGTACCTACCAGTCGCGTCTGCTGGTCGGTACCGGCAAGTACAAGGACCTCGAAGAAACCCGCCTGGCCATTGAAGCTTCGGGTGCCGAGATCGTTACCGTGGCGGTGCGCCGGACCAATATCGGGCAGAACCCGGGTGAGCCGAACTTGCTGGATGTGATCTCGCCGGACAAGTACACCATCCTGCCGAACACCGCCGGCTGCTATGACGCCGTCGAGGCGGTGCGTACCTGCCGCCTGGCCCGTGAGCTGCTCGACGGCCACAAGCTGGTCAAGCTGGAAGTGCTGGCGGACCAGAAGACCCTGTTCCCCAACGTCATCGAAACCCTCAAAGCCGCCGAAGTGCTGGTTAAAGACGGTTTCGACGTGATGGTGTACACCAGCGATGACCCGATCATCGCCCGCGAGCTGGCGGCCATGGGCTGTATCGCGGTGATGCCGCTGGCCGGCTTGATTGGCACCGGGCTGGGCATCTGCAACCCTTACAACCTGCGCATCATCCTGGAAGAGGCTACCGTTCCGGTATTGGTCGATGCCGGCGTGGGCACCGCGTCCGATGCCACCATCGCCATGGAGCTGGGTTGCGAGGCGGTGCTGATGAACAGCGCGATTGCCCATGCGCAGAACCCGATTCTGATGGGCGAGGCGATGAAGCACGCGATCATCGCCGGGCGCATGGCCTACCTGGCTGGGCGCATGCCGAAAAAACTCTATGCCAGCGCCTCGTCGCCGCTGGATGGCCTGATTAAGTAACGAGCACAGCATGACTGAATTGCAGCAACAGCCTGAGCCGGCTGAAGACACCTCCAAGCACCGCGCAATCAAAAGTTTTGTGATGCGTGCCGGGCGCATGACCGAAGGCCAGCAACGTGGCCTCGATCAGGGCTGGCCGAAGTTCGGCCTGCAACTGGAGGACGGCCTGCGTGACTTCGATCAGGTATTCGGCCGCACGGCGCCGCGCACCTTCGAGATCGGCTTCGGTATGGGCCATTCCACCCTGGAAATGGCCGCGGCCTCGCCCGAGCAGGACTTTATCGGGGTGGAAGTACACCGTCCGGGTATTGGCGCACTGCTCAACGGTCTGATGACGCAGAACCTCAGCAATATTCGCGTCTACAGCTGCGATGCGATGGACGTACTGCGCAACTGTGTGGCCGACGCCAGCCTGGATCGGGTGCTGCTATTCTTCCCGGACCCCTGGCATAAGGCCAAGCACAACAAGCGGCGTATCGTGCAGCCGGCGTTTGCCGAGCTGGTGCGACAGAAACTTAAGGTCGGCGGCGTGTTGCACATGGCCACCGATTGGCAACCTTACGCCGAGTACATGCTGGAAGTGATGAATGTCGCGCCCGGTTACCAGAATCAGGCCGAAGACGGCCAGTATGTGCCGCGGCCAACGGAGCGTCCGACCACTAAGTTCGAGCGTCGCGGCGAGCGTCTGGGACATGGCGTATGGGATCTGAAGTTCCAACGCATCGATTGATTGATTCACGCGCTGAGGTATCGGCGCAGCAAAACCATAAGCACAAGGACGATTGCACAAGATCGGAATAATCCGACGCCCGCCAGGACGGCTCCTCACCAAGACGGCACATAAACCCGGGCAGCACTGCCCCGGTCATAAAAACAGCAGCCCTGCCTCAGGCCAGGCTGCGAGGAGATCGCTGTGTTGAGAACGCTTTCAATTCTGCTGCTGGCTACGTGCGCGCTACAGGCACAGGCCAAAGTCGACAGTGCCCAGGCTGCGCGCCTGGGCCAGGACCTGACGCCACTGGGCGGTGAGCGCGCGGGCAATGCCGCCGGCACCATTCCAGCCTGGGACGGTGGCCTGGCGCAACCGCCAGCCAACTACCAGCCCGGCATGCATCACCCTGACCCTTACAGTGCAGATGCGCCCTTGTACCAGGTCAACAGCCAAAACCTGGCGCAGTATCAGGCGCAGCTGCCGGCGGGCCTGAAGGCGTTGCTGGAGAAAAATCCGGATTACTTTCTGCGGGTATTCCCGACCCGTCGCAGCGCCGCAGCGCCGCAGCGCATCTATGACGCGACGCGCTTCAACGCGCAGACCGCTGAGCTGATTTCCGGCGGTAACGGTGTCGACGGTGCTGCTGCTGGTATCCCCTTCCCGCTGCCGAAAACCGGCCAGGAAGTTATCTGGAACCACATCATGCGTTACCGTGGCGATCAGATCAGCTTTGTCACCAACCAGGCGGCGGTACTGAGCAATGGTGCCTATAACCTGCTCAAACTGGAACGTGACATCTATTTCCTCTACGGCCGTGAAGGTGTCAGCCCGCAGGACCTGGACAACACCCTGTTCTACTACAAGTACAAGGTGGTCGCGCCGGCCAAGCTGGCCGGTTCGGCGCTGGTGGTACAGGAGACCCTCGATCAAGTGTTGGCGATCCGCAAGGCCTGGCGCTTCAACCGTGGCGAGCGCCGCGTGCGCCGTCTGCCGATGCTGGCCTACGACACCCTGCAGCCGGACACCAACGGCATGGCCACCGCCGACGTGGTCGACTCCTACAACGGTGCGCCTGACCGCTATGAGTGGAACCTGGTCGGCAAGCAGGAAATGCTGGTGCCTTACAACAGCTACGCCGTGCACCAGAAAGGCATCCCATACGACAACATTCTGCGTAGCAATACCGTGAATCCGGAACTGCTGCGGTATGAGCTGCACCGCGTCTGGGTTGTCGATGCTGAGCTGCGCAAGGGCTTCAGCCACCCTTATGCCAAGCGTCGCTTCTATATCGATGAAGACAGCTGGCAGATCCTTGCAGCCGACCTCTATGACAAGAGCGGCGAGCTGAGCGGTGTGCAGGAAAGCCATCCGATCAGCTACTACGACGTGCCGATGTTCGGCAGTACCCTGGAGACCATCTACGACTTCAAGGGCAAGCGTTACTTTGTCGACGGCCTGGATAACAACGAGCCGATGTACAACTTCAACGCCAAGCTGACGCCGCGCGATTTCACCCCGCAGGCGCTGCGCCGCGAAGGTAACTGAGCCTCATCGCACTGAAAAAGCCGCCTCTTGCAGGCGGTTTTTTTATGCCCGGCGATGGAGGCTGTGTGGCCTTTGAGCATTACGCGAACTGCGCCGGCCGTTGATGCAGGACAAGTAGCCGAGCTGTCATCCGGCTACAGTCAGGGCTCTGTGCTAGCGCATACAAGGAGCCTGACCATGAGCATGATGAAAGCAGCGGTGTTTATCGAGCCTGGACGCATCGAGCTGGTGGACAAGCCCATCCCGCCCGTTGGGCCCAATGATGCGCTGGTACGGATTACCACCACGACCATCTGCGGCACCGATGTGCACATCCTCAAGGGTGAATACCCAGTGGCCAAGGGACTGACCATCGGCCACGAACCGGTTGGCATCATCGAGAAGCTGGGGAGCAACGTACAGGGTTACCACGAGGGGCAGCGGGTGATTGCCGGGGCTATCTGCCCAAGCTTCAGCTCTTATGCCAGCCAGGACGGCTATCCCTCTCAGGATGGCGGCTGTAGCTGCCATGGTTACAAGCCCATGGGCGGCTGGCGCTTCGGCAACAGCATCGACGGCACCCAGGCCGAATACGTGCTGGTACCCGATGCTCAGGGCAACCTGGCCCCGGTGCCGGATGGCCTGACTGACGAGCAGGTGCTGATGTGTCCGGACATCATGTCCACCGGGTTTGCCGGTGCAGAAGCCGCGAATATCAAGATCGGTGATGTGGTCGCCGTCTTCGCCCAGGGGCCGATTGGCTTGTGCGCCACGGCCGGGGCCAAGCTGCGCGGGGCGAGCACTATCATCGTGGTCGATGGTGTCGAGCAGCGCTTGCAGATTGCCCGGCAGATGGGCGCGGACATCACCCTTAACTTCAATCAGGTCGATGTGGTCGAGGAAATTTTGCGCCTGACCGGTGGTCGTGGTGTGGATGCGGCCATCGAGGCATTGGGCCTGCAATCCACTTTCGAAAGTGCGCTGCGGGTGCTCAAACCGGGTGGCACGTTGTCCAGCCTGGGGGTGTATTCAACGGATCTGGTGATTCCCCTAGCGGCGTTTCATGCCGGTTTGGGTGACCACAAGATCGTTACCTCACTGTGCCCGGGCGGTAAGGAACGCATGCGCCGGCTGATCAATGTGGTGGCCTCCGGGCGCGTCGATTTCGGCGCGCTGGTGACGCACCAGTATGCGCTGGATGACATCGTTGCGGCCTACGATCTCTTTGCTCACCAGCGCGATGGCGTGCTCAAGGTGGCGATCAAGCCGTTTGCGTAAGTGCTGAGTCAGCTGCGGTCGGCGAGGATGCCGATGATAAAGAACACCAGAATCAGCACCGGGGCCAGGGTGAAGTTGTTGAAGAAGCCCAGGCCTTTGGCCAGATACGGTGTGGCGAAGACGATCAGCAGGCCGTAGCCCACTGCGCAGAGCAGCACGAAGATCAGCGTGCGGAAGATGAAGTTCATGCTGCTGGTGTTGCGTTGCACCCAGGCATTGATTCCGGGGCCGAAGAGCACCAGCAGGGTGGCCATGATCGCCAGGGAAATATCGTAGAGGTGGCTGCGGCTCCAGCGCGACAGGGTGACGATCAGGTCGAGTAGCAGGTCCATCCGGTGTCCTTAGCCGTAGCGGCGTGTGCGTCAGGGTAGAAAATACTGCAGCAGGTCGTTGAGAAACAGCTGGCCTTCGCGGGTGGCGCACAGGCGAGTCGGATCGCTGTGCAGCAGGCCGCGCTTTTGCGCTTCGCTGCGCGCTGCGGCGAGCTGGCTGAGCGGCAGGCCGGTGTGCTGAGTGAACAGTTCGCTGGCGACGCCGTCCGTGAGGCGCAGCACATTCATCAGAAATTCGAAGGGCAGCTCATCAGCACCCAGGACGCGTTCGCCGGCGCTGAAGCGTTTGCTGCGGTCTAGGTAGTCTTTGGGTAGGCGGGTTTTCCAGCTGCGGCTGATGCGCCCGTCCGGCTGGCTGAGTTTGGCGTGAGCGCCGGCGCCGATGCCGAGAAAATCGCCGAAGGTCCAGTAGTTCAGGTTGTGCCGCGCGGCCTTGCCGGCCTGAGCGTAGGCCGACACTTCGTACTGCGCATAACCTTCAGCGGCCAGCAGGGCCTGTCCGGCTTCCTGAATGTCCCAGAGAATATCGTCCTCGGGCATCACTGGCGGCTGGTTCCAGAACACCGTGTTCGGCTCCACCGTCAGTTGATACCAGGACAGGTGCGTCGGCCCTTGAGCAATGGCGGTGCGCAGATCGCTGAGGGCATCCTCGATGGACTGATTTGGCAGGCCGTGCATCAGGTCGAGGTTGAAATTGTCGAAGCCGGCGGCGCGTGCCATATCGGCTGCATGCACCGCTTCGTCGCCGTCGTGGATTCGGCCCAGGGCGATCAGTTTGGGTGCCTGGAAACTCTGCACGCCAATCGACAGGCGATTGATGCCCAGGCGGCGATAGTCCTTGAACTTGGCCTGTTCGAAGGTACCGGGGTTGGCTTCCAGGGTGATTTCGATATCGGCGGCAAACGGCACGCGCCGCTCCACGCCTTCAAGCAGACGGCCGAGGGCTTTGGCCGAGAACAAGCTGGGTGTGCCGCCGCCAAAGAAAATCGAATTCAACGCACGGTCATGTACCTGCGCCAGATCAGCATCCAGATCGGCCAGCAGGGCATCGACGTACTCTTCTTCCGGCAGGTTGGGCCCGGCGGTGTGGGAGTTGAAGTCGCAATACGGGCACTTCTTCACGCACCAAGGAATGTGCACATAGAGTGCGAGTGGCGGCAGCGCGAAGCTGCCGCCGGACGCCGTGGTCATGCCAGGCCCAGCCGCTGTTTCAGCAAGGCCATGGCGCGTGCACGGTGGCTGATCTGGTTTTTCTCGGCCGCCGGCAGTTCGGCGCTGGAGCAGTCGCGCTCGGGCACCCAGAACAGCGGGTCATAGCCGAAACCTTCCACGCCTTGCGCGGCGTGCAGGATGCGCCCGTGCCAGAGGCCTTCGCAGATGATCGGCAGCGGGTCGTCGGCATGCCGTACCAGCGCCAGGCAACAGACGAACTGCGCGCCGCGCTTGGCATCCGGCACCTCTTTCAGGGCATCGAGCAGCTTGGCATTATTCGCTGCATCACCCTGGCCATCGGCGTAGCGCGCCGAGTAGATGCCCGGTGCGCCACCGAGAAAATCCACCGCCAGGCCGGAGTCATCGGCCAGCGCCGGCATGCCGGACAGGCGGGCAGCATTGCGTGCTTTGAGAATGGCGTTTTCGATAAACGATAAGCCGGTTTCTTCCGGCTCGACCATGGAGAACTCGCCGACTGAGCGCACGCGTACGCTGCTGCCGAGCATGGCCTGCAGCTCTTTGAGTTTGCCGGCGTTATGGCTGGCGAGTACAAGCTCGTTGAAAGGCATCATGTATTCAGGGCCATCATTCGTCTGGGAAGACTTCCTGGTTGAAATTAAAACTGTGCGCCGCGCCATCGGCCGCGCGCACGTTGATGGTGAAACGCAGCATTTCACGCTGGCCGAAGGTGAATTGCGCCAGGTAATAAATGGCTTCACCTTCGTTGACCTGCTTGAAGGTCAGCGGCTGGCTGCGACCGACCAGGTCCTTCACTTCGCCACTGACGCTGGCGCTGCTGGCCTTGCCGGCTTTGAGTACGGAAATGTTCACCACGCCCTGGGTTTTGCTGCGGACCAGGCCGTTGGCCGCGGCTATGTCCGGCTGCAGAAAGCTGGAGTTGAAGGTGATGTAGTGCACGTCGAGGTCGCCGAACGTCTGCTTGCGTTCGGCCAGCGCAGGCAGGCTCAGGCACAGGGCGATAAATAAAAGTGCGATGCGACGCATAAGGGTTCTCCAGATGGACAGCGGCCTGGGATAAGGCCGCTCAATTGGCGATTTGAACATCCTGGGCAGTAGGCCCGCTGATCCGGTAAATGCCGATTTCACCTAACAGATTAGGCCAGATCCGGCTGGCCCAGCCGTGCCGGTGGTCGCGGTCCACGGCCAGACGATCCATGACTTTTGCGCCCTGGTTGTGGCACAGGTTTTCGAAGTCTTCGAAGGTGCAGAAATGGATGTTCGGCGTGTTGAACCAGGTGTACGGGAGAAAATCCGACACCGGCATGCGGCCCTTGGTGGTGAGGTACCAGCGGCAGTGCCAGTGGCCGAAGTTAGGGAAGGTGATGATGCAGGTCTTGCCGACGCGCAGCATTTCCGCCAGCACCTTGTCCGGGTAATGCAGGGCTTGCAGCGACTGGGTCATGACCACCACATCGAAGCTGTTGCTGGCGAAGTTGCCCAGGCCCTTGTCGAGGTTCTGCTCAATTACGTTGACGCCCTTGCTCACGCATTGAGCGATGTTGTCCGCATCGATTTCCAGGCCGTAGCCGCTGACCTGCTTGTGTTCGGCCAGCCAGGCGAGCAGCTCGCCATTGCCGCAACCCAGGTCAAGCACCCGGCTACCGGCGGGAATCCACTCTTGGATGATGTCGAGATCCGCGCGCATGGCTACACCTTAATCCGTTTCATATAGCTGTCGAACGCCTGCAGGTAGCGCGGGATCGGCATGAGGAAGGCGTCGTGGCCCTGGGGCGCATCGATTTCCAAGTAGCAGACGTTTTTCCGCGCGGCGGTCAGTGCATCGACGATTTCCCGCGAGCGTGCCGGCGAGAAGCGCCAGTCGGTGGTGAAGGACATCACGCAGAAATCGGCGCTGACGTGGGCCAGGGTCTTGGCCAGGTCGCCATCGAAGGACGCGGCCGGGTCGAAGTAGTCCAGCGCCTTGGTCATCAGCAGGTAGGTGTTGGCGTCAAAGCGCCCGGAGAACTCTTCGCCCTGGTAGCGCAGGTAGCTTTCCACCTGAAATTCGACGCTGTGGAAGTCGTAGTTGAGCTTTTCGCTCTTCAGACCACGGCCGAACTTCTCGCCCATGGCGTCATCCGACAGGTAGGTGATGTGACCGACCATGCGCGCCAGCATCAGCCCGCGCTTGGGGATCACGCCCTGTTCCTGAAAGTGTCCGCCATGGAATTGCGGGTCGGTGAGTATCGCCTGACGCGCCACTTCGTTGAAGGCGATGTTCTGCGCCGATAGCTTGGGCGCCGAGGCGATGGCTAGGCAGTGACGCACGCGCTCGGGGTAGCTGATAGTCCATTGCATGGCCTGCATGCCGCCTAGGCTACCGCCGATCACCGCTGCCCACTGCTGGATGCCGAGGTTGTCGGCCAGCCGCGCCTGGCTGTGTACCCAGTCTTCCACGGTCATTACCGGGAAGTCGGCGCCGAAGGGTTTGCCTGTGGCCGGGTTGATGCTGCTGGGGCCGGTGGAACCGTTGCAGCCGCCGAGGTTGTTCAGGCTGACGACAAAGAACTTATTGGTGTCGATGGGCTTGCCGGGGCCGATGCAGCTGTCCCACCAGCCCGGTTTACGGTCTTCCGCGCTGTGATAACCGGCGGCATGGTGGTGGCCGGACAGGGCGTGGCAGATCAGCACGGCGTTGCTTGCCGTGGCATTCAGCTCGCCATAGGTTTCAAAGATCAGTTGGTAGTCGGCCAGGCTGCGCCCGCAGGCCAGCGCCAGAGGTTCTGCAAAGTGCAGCACCAGCGGGGTTACCAGGCCAACAGAGTCTTGGGGAAAGGCAGTCGACATCAACCCTGCTCGCAATAAAGGAAGAGCCGCAGTCTAAAGAGCGCCGCCCCAGGCGGCAAGCGCATGGGGCGGCTGGGGTACGGCGGATATGGCAGAGCTGAGTCGGGGCTATTCGCCGATGCTGTGCGGGCGCGCAGCTCCTGGCAGGTTGACCACCTTGCCCTGGCGCTGCACTGGGGCAGGGCGCCGCAGGATGCGCAGCATGTCGTTGGCTTGCGCCAGTTGCTGCTCCAGCTCGCCGCTGTAACGCGCCAGCTGCTGGCCGCGCTGGCGCGCCTGCTGGGTTTCCTGAGCCAGGGCCTTGAGCCGCAGCATGTGGGTTTCCAGCAGCTGCTTGTGTTCCAGGGTGTGCTGCATCAGCGGCATCAGCGCATCGCTGGCCCACTGCTCGGCTTCCTGGCGCATGCGCTGATGCAGGCCGATCACTTCCTGTACCAGGGTGGCAAAAAAGCGCTTGGTCAGGCTGCGCTGTTCGGTCAGCAGGGTTTTCAGCTGCAGGCGGAACTGGTCGGCCTTGGTCTGCTGCTGCTTGAGTTCACGCAGGTAGCGGTTGACGTTGAACTGCGGTGCGTCGACGCCATGCAGCGGGTTCTCTTCGTTGTGCCGACGGTAGATGGCCGCGACCATCTTGTTGGCCATGTCGGCTTCCTGGGCCAGATTGTGCAGGTCCTGCTCCACGCTGCGGAAGAAATGCAGGATGGCCTGGTTGATACCCAGGGTGGTCCAGCTGCCAGTGAGGTTCTTGCGTACCTTGTTCAGGTGTTCGTCCAGGCGCTCGCTGCGCGAGGCATGGCGCAGCAGGTCGCCCTGACGTTTGAGCAAGCGCTGGTTGGTTTTCAGGCCAAGCAGGCGTTTATGGTGCTGGCTGTGGTCTTCCTTGGTCTTGGCGGTCAGCTCGAACAGCATCTGGCCGTTGTCGTGCTGGTGATTGCTCAGCAGGCCCTGTTGCTCGTTGACCTTTTCCAGACGCAGGTTGAGCACGTGTTGGCTGTTCTGCAGCAGCCTCAGCACCTGATTGACTACGCGGTCTTCGAGCAGGCGTTCCTTCTGCGCGATGATGCGTTCGCAGAGCAGGTTTTCCAGGTTGCTCATCTGGCTGCGGGCCAGCAGTTCCGGATCCTTGCGCACCTTGGCCAGCATGGCCTGCTTGGCCGACAGCGGCAGCACGTCCTCGACGCGGATGCCGAGCTGGCGCGCGGTGCTGGTCTGAATCTGGCGGATGGCGTTCTGCACAAAGGCTTCGCCGGCCAGGTCATCCCAGAGCACGTCAATCTTGTTCAATACGGCGAACAGACTGGTTTGGGTGTCTTCGTCGAGTTGGCGGATATGCTGTTGCCACACGGCCATGTCGCTGGCGGTCACGCCGGTATCGGCGGACAGCAGGAAGATGATCGCCTGGGCGCTGGGCAGCATCGATAAGGTCAGCTCCGGCTCGCTGCCGAGGGCGTTCAAACCAGGTGTGTCGAGGATGCGCAAACCCTGACGCAACAACGGGTGGTCGAAATTGACCATGGCATGGCGCCAGGCCGGTACCAGCACTTCGCCGGGTTTATTGGTGCTTTCCAGCATGTCCGGGTGAAAGCCCAGGGCAATCGCCTGTTCGACCGGCATGGGTTTGGTGCGGGCGACCTGGATAAAGGCCTGAACCATGTTATCCGGGTCGCTGAGGTCCAGCGGGATATTCACCCAGTGCCGCGGAATCCGTTTGAACTGCGCCACGCTGGCCTCGGACACGCGGGTCTCGATGGGCAGCAGGCGGATATAGGAGCGCTCCGAACGTGGGTCGAAGAACAGCTCGGTCGGGCACATGGTGGTGCGCCCAGCCTGGGACGGCAGCATGCGCTGGCCGTAGGAGGAGAAGAACAGGCTGTTGATCAGCTCGGTCTTGCCGCGTGAGAACTCGCCGACAAAGGCCAGGGTGATGTGGTCAGTGCGCAACAGTTTAAGCGCACGCTCAAGCTTGGCTTCCACGGCCTCCGAGTTGAGCCGATTGGTCAGCAGCCAGCTGCGATAGCGGGTGATTTCGCGCATCAGCTCGCGCTTCCAGGCGACGTAAGCATCGACTTGCTGACTGAGACGTTCCATGCTCATCCTGGGCTTTCCTCCGGTTGGCGCATCCATTGTGGGGCGACTGGGCTATACGGCACCCAGGTTGAGTCGGGCACACATTGAACGGTACCGCGTGGGTAACTGACGCGGCAGATAATGCTTTAAAGCCTGTGGAATTGCGCCAGATCCACGACGTTCGTGGATTGACCTGCCTGGCATTATGCGGGTCGCAGCTATGGCGTCAATCGCATGTCGTCGCCCGCCTTATGGTCGGTCAGGATGACCGAGCGGTCAGTGCGAGTTCGGTGGGTAAACGCTGTGGTTGTTTGATGCGCACGCGCTTTTGCCGGCTTTGCTGACCGCTTTCCAGGATGACCTGGCTTTTGCTGACCGCAAATACGCTGGCGAGGAACGCAAGCAGCTGGGCATTGGCTTTGCCATCTACAGGCGGTGCGGTAAGACGGATTTTCACCCGCTCACCGTGCAGCCCCGCAAACTCATCCTTGCTCGCCTTAGGCTGCAGGTGGCACTCGAGAATCAGGTCGGCGCCGTCCCAGCGAAAGTGGCTCATCCGGCGCTCGCGGTCAGATTGCCAAGCTGAGGCCTTTGTACATGCCAGTCATGACCGCCAAGTTGCGGATCACCAGCATGTCGATCAGGTTGAGGAGCAGGAACGCGACGATCGGCGACAGATCCAGCCCGCCCATGCTCGGCAGAATGCGGCGAATTGGCGACAGCAGCGGCTCGCAGATCTGATTGATCAGCATGGCGGTGGGGTTATGGCTGCCTTGGGCGACCCAGGACAGAATCACGCTGATGATCAGGGCGAAGAAGAACACCTTGAGGAACAGTGCAGTGACGCCAATGATTGACCACACCAGCAGCTGCAGCGGGTTCTCCAGGCCATAACCAAGGAGCATCAGGGTGAGTGCCATCAACACGAGCTGCACCACAATGGCCAGCACCAGCGAGGCCAGATCAAGCCCGGCGACGCTTGGAATCACCTTGCGCAGCGGTTTCAGCAGCGGATGGGTGGCGCGCACGATGAACTGGCTGAGCGGGTTGTAGAAGTCTGCACGTACCAGTTGCAGGATAAAACGCAGCAATACGATCAGCAGGTAGAGGCTGCCAATGGTCTGCAGGATGTAAACGGCGGCGGTGTTGAGTCCGATCATTTTCGTTCCTTATTGACCGAGTTGTTCGGCGAGCTCGGCAGAGCGGTGGGCGGCGGCATTCAGGGCTTTCTCGACCAAGGCCTCGAAGCCGTCAGCCTGGAAGGTCTTGATCGCAGCCTCGGTGGTGCCAGCCGGTGAAGTGACCCGGCGGCGAAGTTCGCTGGCATCGACATCACTGGACACGGCCATACGGGCAGCGCCGAGGGCGGTGTGCAGTGTTAGCTGGGCAGCGGTTTCGCGCGGCAGGCCGAGTTTCTCGCCCGCTGCGGTCATGGCCTCGATCAGCAGGAAGAAATACGCCGGGCCGCTGCCGGACACGGCGGTCACAGCATCGATCTGTGCTTCCTGATCCAGCCACAGCGCCAGGCCGACGGCGCTGAGCAGCTGTTCGGCTTGTTGGCGCTGGGCCGGCGAAACCTGAGCATTGCTATACAGGCCGCTGACGCCCTGGCGCATCAGCGCCGGCGTGTTGGGCATGCAGCGCACAATCGCACGTGGGCCGAGCCAGCTTTCCAGGCTGGCGCAGCTGATGCCGGCGGCAATCGACACCACCAGCTGCTGTTCGCCGATATGTGCGGCGAGATCCAGACAGACTTCTTTCATCACCTGCGGCTTGATCGACAGCACGATCACATCCGCGCCCTGAATCGCCTCGGCGTTGCTGGCAAAGGTTTCGATGCCATGTTCGGCGCTGATCTTGTTGCGCTGTTCGGCGCCGCGGTCACTGGCGCGAATGGCGCTGGCATCAGTGCCCTGAGCGCGCAGTCCGCCGATCAGGCTGGCTGCCATATTGCCGGCGCCGATGAAGGCAATGCGAGGCGTGGTCATAACGGGCTTCCTTTTATAGCTGAAGGCAAACTCAATCAGGTTGTGCTGTAGTCACGAGCGCCGAAGAGGGCGGTGCCAATCCTGACCCAGGTTGCGCCTTCGGCGATGGCGGCTTCTAGGTCATGGCTCATGCCCATGGACAAGGTGTCGAGGTCCAGGTTCAGGCCTTGCATCAGCTCGCGCAGGCGGGCGAAGGCGGCACGTTGCTCGCTGGGGTCATCGGTGGGCTCGGGGATTGTCATCAATCCGCGTAGGCGCAGGTTGGGCAGTTGTGTAACCGCTTGTGCCAGGGCCTGCAGCTCATCTGGGTTGCAGCCAGATTTGCTGGCCTCACCGCTGACATTCACCTGCAGGCAGATATTCAACGGCGGTAGATGCGCTGGACGTTGATCAGACAGTCGCTGGGCGATTTTCAGGCGGTCCACCGAGTGCACCCAGGCAAAGTGCTCGGCGATGGGCTTGGTCTTGTTCGATTGGATCGGACCAATGAAGTGCCAGGTCAGCGGCAGATCGATGAGTTCGGCCTGCTTTTCCAAGGCTTCCTGCAGGTAGTTCTCGCCGAAATCAAGGGCGCCGGCGGCAAACGCCTGGCGAATCGCTGTGGCGGGTTTGGTTTTGCTCACCGCGAGCAGGCCAACAGTCGCACAATCTCGCTGCGAGGCTTGCGCCGCCTCACGGATGCGCACTCCGACCTTTGCAATATTCTCTGCTATCGTGGACATTACTTGCGCCCGCCGCCTGGGTTTCGCGGCATTCTACCTGCTTGTCTGTCATTAGGGAGTCCCATGGATATCACTGAATTGCTGGCCTTCAGCGCCAAGCAAGGTGCATCGGACCTGCATCTCTCCGCTGGCCTGCCTCCGATGATTCGGGTCGACGGTGATGTTCGCCGGATCAATTTGCCTGCGCTGGACCATAAACAGGTGCACGCACTGATCTACGACATCATGAACGACAAGCAGCGCAAGGATTTCGAGGAATTCCTCGAGACCGACTTCTCCTTCGAAGTGCCCGGCGTGGCGCGTTTTCGGGTTAACGCCTTCAATCAGAACCGTGGTTCTGGCGCGGTATTCCGGACCATTCCGTCGAAAGTGCTGAGCATGGAAGACCTTGGCATGGGCGAGATATTCCGCAAGATTTCCGATGTGCCGCGCGGCCTGGTGCTGGTAACCGGGCCAACCGGTTCGGGCAAGTCGACCACCCTGGCGGCGATGCTCGACTATATAAACAGCAACAAGTATCACCATATTCTTACGGTCGAAGACCCAATCGAATTCGTTCACGAATCGAAGAAGTGCCTGATCAACCAGCGTGAGGTGCACCGCGACACCCTCGGCTTCTCCGAAGCCCTGCGCTCGGCGCTGCGGGAAGACCCGGACATTATCCTTGTCGGCGAGATGCGCGATCTGGAAACCATCCGCCTGGCCCTGACCGCTGCGGAAACCGGCCACTTGGTGTTTGGCACCCTGCACACCACCTCGGCGGCCAAGACCATAGACCGCGTGGTCGACGTATTCCCGGCCGAAGAGAAATCCATGGTTCGTTCCATGCTCTCCGAATCGTTGCAATCGGTTATCTCGCAGACCCTGCTGAAGAAGATCGGCGGCGGTCGTGTGGCGGCCCACGAAATCATGATTGGCACCCCGGCCATCCGTAACCTGATCCGTGAGGACAAGGTGGCGCAGATGTACTCGGCCATTCAGACCGGTGGCTCGCTGGGTATGCAGACCCTGGATTCCTGCCTGAAAACGCTGGTGACCAAGGGCATCGTCAGCCGCGAAGCCGCGCGCGAAAAAGCCAAAACGCCAGAAAACTTCTAAATCGACAGTACCTGGCCGGCATTCGCCTGTCGGGTTCAGCCCAGCGGCCATTCACGCGCCTGCCGCTGGTCTTGCATAACCGCGTGATGCACATGGGCGAACAACGATGGAATTCGAAAAACTGCTGCGCCTGATGGTGGAAAAGGGCGGCTCTGACCTGTTTATTACCGCTGGCGTACCGCCGTCGATGAAGGTCAACGGCAAGATTATGCCGATCACCAAGACGCCCATGTCGCCAGAGCAGACGCGTGAAACCGTGCATGCGGTGATGAATGAGCAGCAGCGCCGCGATTTTACCGAGAACCACGAGTGCAACTTTGCCATCAGCGCACGCGGCGTCGGCCGCTTCCGCGTCAGTGCGTTTTATCAACGTAACCTGGCGGGGATGGTACTGCGTCGTATCGAGACCAATATCCCGACGCTGGACGAGTTGAAACTGCCGGAAATCCTCAAGAAATTGGCCCTGACCAAACGCGGTCTGGTGTTGTTTGTCGGTGCGACCGGTACCGGTAAATCGACCTCGCTGGCGGCAATGATCGGCTACCGCAACAAGAACAGCAGCGGCCACATCATTTCCATCGAAGACCCAATTGAATACATCCACCAGCACCAGAGCTGCATCGTCACTCAGCGTGAGGTGGGCATCGACACCGAATCCTTTGAAGTGGCGTTGAAGAACACCCTGCGCCAGGCGCCGGATGTGATTCTCATCGGTGAGGTGCGTACCCGCGAAACCATGGACCACGCCGTGGCCTTCGCCGAGACAGGGCACTTGTGTCTGGCCACGCTGCACGCCAACAACGCCAACCAGGCGCTTGATCGCATCATCAACTTCTTCCCCTCAGATCGGCAGAACCAGGTGTGGATGGACCTGTCGCTCAACCTCAAGGCCATCGTCGCCCAGCAACTGATCCCAACCCCGGACGGCAAAGGCCGCCGCGCAGTGATTGAGGTATTGATCAACACCCCCCTGGCGGCCGACCTGATCCGCAAGGGTGAGGTGCACGAGCTCAAGGCGCTGATGAAACGCTCCACCGAGCAGGGCATGCAGACCTTCGACCAGGCGCTGTATAACCTCTACAGCCAGGGCGAAATCACCTACGAAGATGCGCTGCTGTATGCGGATTCGGCCAACGACCTGCGCTTGATGATCAAGCTCGGTTCGGAAACGGATGGCGATCACCTGAGCAGCATGGCGCAGGGTTTGTCACTGGAAGTCAGTCAGGACGATCCAGGTCGTCGTTTTCGTTGATTGGCGGCGGTTTCGCGTTGGGGTGATGAATGCGTTTTCCACCCTGTCGCGCGACGGTTTCGGCTTGGCCATCACGCTGTGCGCCGGCGCGGGCCTGGCTCATCAGTTGCGGAATCAGCGGGCCTTCCGGGAGGTTTCTCCAGAAACGCACCGGCATGCTGGTTTCCAGTGCGCTGCGGTTGAGCCGCGCAGGGTTGAACGTGCTGCCGAAATACGCCAGCCACAGGGCTTCCCCCGTATCCTCGGGCGTTTGCGCCATGCGTTGCCACTCACTCGGGCAGGGTCGCTGGTAATGTAGGCGCTGGCCATCCCAATACACACCGTCATCCGGTGTGGCAATCAACCAGCGGGTGCGCCCGAGGCGCTCGGCAAAGTGCCCACTGGCACTGGCCAGGATGTCATGGGCCGGTTCATGCCAGGCCACTAGCTGTGGGCCTTCGGCGTCTTCGGGGCGCGGATGAAAACGCAGAAAGGCATGCAGGTGGTGGGCTTCGCGGCGCACCGCTTTTAGCCGTTTATGCAGCTGGCTGCCATCGATGTCCCCCGGCAGCATGGCTGCGCGATCCCCCATAGCGACCCGCCAGAGAATCCGGTAGAGAAGGCTCCAGCGGTCCTCGACACGAAAGTGTGCGGCGCTTTGCAGCAGCTCCAGCAGCTGCTTGGGGATCCGCGGTGCAGGGTTTGTCACCGTAGACGTGAGGCTTATCGGTGCTTGGTCAAACAACCCACCGCTGTCGTTGTTGCCCAACCACGTGATCTGATGCGGCGGTATACCGTGCTGCACCAGGTTTCTGGCAACCTCGCGCCAACCGGCAAAGCTGCCGTCGAATGAGGCGTGATGCATTACCACAGCGCCATCTGTGCCGGGGTTTCGCTGAGCTGCTGGCGCAGCAGCAGGGATTCGCGGCTGGCCTGCAGGGGGCGATAATCCTGGGTGACGATAAAGGGCTTGGCCTTTTCCAGGGCGCAGCGCAGGCGCGTCAGGTCTTCAAAGCGGATGCGCTTCTGCCGGCGCAGGGCGACCAAGCGTTTCGCACTGAGCACGCCGATTCCCGGCACGCGAGCGATCATTGCCGGTTCGGCGCGATTGAGGTCGACGGGGAAGTGCTCACGGTTGTTCAGCGCCCAGGCCAGTTTAGGGTCGATATCCAGCGCCAGGTTGCCAGGGCCGCTGAGCAACTCACCCACCTCGAATCCGTAGCCGCGCAGCAGGAAGTCGGCTTGATACAGGCGGTGCTCGCGTAACAAGGGCGGCGCTTCGAAGGGCACGGTGTTGGGGCTCTGCGGGATCGGGCTGAATGCCGAGTAATACACCCGGCGCAGGCGGTAGTTGCCGTAAAGCGACGCCGCAGTGTGCAGAATGGTGCTGTCGTCGGTGGCATCGGCACCAATGATCATCTGTGTGCTCTGCCCGGCCGGGGCGAAACGCGGTGCGCGCTTTTCCGCGCGCGCTTCGCTCTCGCCCTGGTGGATCGAGTGCATGGCCTGCTTGATGGTGCGCACCTGCTTTTCCGGGGCCAGGCGAATCAGGCTGCTTTCGGTGGGCAGTTCGATATTCACGCTAAGGCGGTCGGCATAACGCCCTGCTTCGGCAATCAATAGCGGGTCGGCGTCGGGAATGGTCTTGAGGTGGATATATCCGCGAAATTCGTGCTCTTCACGCAGCAGTCTGGCCACACGGACCAGTTGCTCCATGGTGTAGTCGGCCGAGCGGATAATCCCCGAGCTGAGAAACAGCCCGCTGATGCAATTGCGTTTGTAGAAGTCGAGGGTCAGGGTCACCACTTCTTCTGGGGTAAATCGCGCGCGCGGTACGTCGCTGGAGCGGCGGTTTACGCAGTACTGGCAGTCATACAGGCAGAAATTGGTCAGCAGGATCTTCAACAGCGCCACGCAGCGTCCATCTGGGGTGAAGCTGTGGCAGATGCCCATGCCATTGGTCGAGCCGATGCCGCTTTTGCCTTTTGAACTGCGGTTGGGTGCGCCGCTGCTGGCGCAAGACGCGTCGTATTTGGCGGCGTCGGCAAGTACCGTGAGTTTTTCGATCAGCTGCATGGTGATGCCTGCTTAACTGTTTATGCATACAGTATTTAGCAATCTTTAGCAGGCATCAAGCGTTGGGATGACTGAGCGTGCCGTGGATTTCCCAGGGCAGCGAACCTTGCGTAGAGTGTGGCGTCAAAGTGAGACCAGCCATCAGGAGGCACACCTATGCAGCGACAGGACACGCACAGCAAACTTATCGGCTATCTGCTGTGGATTTTCGGTTTTCTCGGCGCGCACCGTTTCTATTACGGCAAGCCAGTAACCGGAACCATCTGGTTCTTCACCTTCGGCCTGCTGTTTATTGGCTGGATAATCGATCTATTTCTGATTCCGGCTATGGATCGCGAAGCCGATCTGCGTTTTACCGCCGGCGATACTGATTACAACGTCGCCTGGATCTTGCTGACTTTCCTCGGCATCTTCGGTGTGCACCGCATGTACCAAGGCAAGTGGATCACCGGGATCATCTACCTGTTTACGGGTGGTCTGTTCCTGCTCGGTGTGCTGTATGACTTCTGGACGCTGAACTCCCAGGTGTCGATCAAGAACGCTGAGCGCAGTTAAGGTTCAGGCTAGAAAAAGCCCGCCAATTGGCGGGCTTTTTTGTGGCATGAGGCATCACGCCTGGTAGCTGATATGCCCGTCTAGCAAGGTGTAGCGCACGGCGCTGGGCAGGCAGTGACCGATAAACGGGCAGTTGGCCCCTTTCGAGTACCAGCTCTCCCCAGCCAGCGTCGAGGCCTGCGGGTCGAACAGCAGCAGGTCGGCGGGAGCGCCCACGCTCAGTTTGCCAGCCGGCAGACGCAGTGCTTGCGCCGGGCCACTGCTGAGGCGGGCGAGCAGGGTGGGCAGGTCGAGCAGGCCATCCTGCACCAGGCTCATCGCCAGCGGCAGCAACAGTTGCACGCTGCTGATGCCGGGCTCGGTGGCACCGAAGGGTGCCAGCTTGGCGTCGCGCTCATGCGGCTGATGGTGGCTGGATATGGCCGAGATCACTCCGCTTTTCACCGCAGCGCGCAGACCGTCGCGGTCGGCAGCGGTGCGCAGCGGCGGCTGGATGTGGTACAGGCTGGAGAAGTCGCTCAGCGCTTCATCGGTGAGGATCAGCTGGTACAAGGCTACATCGGCCGTAACCGGCAGACCACGGGACTGAGCGTCAGCGATCAGCTGGGCGCCCCGGGCGCTGGTCAGTTGGCTGAAGTGCGCACGCACGCCGGTTTGTTCGACCAGCAGCAGGTCGCGGGCCAGTGCCACGGTTTCCGCAGTTTCCGGAATGCCCGGCAGGCCGAGGAAGCTCGCGGTGGCGCCTTCATGGGCGAGGCCGCCTTCAGCCAGGTCGTGATCCTGAGAATGGAAGATCACCGTCAGGTCGAAGGTGGCGGCGTATTCCAGGGCGCGGCGCAGGGTGCGGTTATTGCGGAAACTGTCCAGGCCGTTGCCGAAGGCCACACAGCCGGCGTCGCGCAGGGCTACCAGCTCGGCCAGCTGCTCGCCTTCGAGGCCTTTGCTCAGGGCGCCAATCGGGAATACCTTGGTGTGCCCGGCCTCACGAGCGCGGTCGAGGATCAGCTCGGCCACGGCCGGGGTGTCCAGCACTGGCTTGGTAAATGGCGGGCAGCACAGGCTGGTGACGCCGCCAGCGGCCGCCGCCAGGGTTTCCGTGGCGATGCTGCCTTTGCGGCTGTAGCCGGGCTCGCGCAGCGCGACGTTAAGGTCGACCAGGCCAGGTGCGGCGATCAGGCCCTGGGCGTCGATGCTCTGCTCGGCAACGAAGCCGGCAGGAATCTGGCCGATGGCGACAATCTTGCCGCTTTCGATATAGATATCAGCTTGCTGATCGAGGCCGCTGCTGGGGTCGATTACCCGGGCTCCGAGGATACGGATACGCATCAGTTCTGTTCCTCGGCATCTTGATTAAGTTGGCGCTGGGCGTTTTGCCCGCTCATGGTCATGGACAGCACGGCCATGCGGATGGCGATGCCGTAGGTGACCTGGTTGAGAATCACCGACTGCGGGCCGTCGGCCACCGCCGACTCGATTTCCACACCGCGGTTGATCGGCCCTGGGTGCATGACCAAAGCATCCGGCTTGGCCAGCTTGAGGCGCTCTTCGGTCAGGCCGAACAGGCGGTAGAACTCGCCTTCGCTGGGCAGCAGGCCGCCTGTCATGCGTTCACGCTGCAGGCGCAGCATGATAACCACGTCGACGTCCTTGAGGCCGGCGGCGAGGTCGCTGTAAACGGTCACGCCGTATTGCTCGATGCCAACCGGCAGCAGGGTTTTCGGCGCGATCACGCGGATATCCGGGCAACCCAGGGTTTTCAGCGCGAGCATATTCGAGCGCGCCACTCGCGAATGCAGGATATCGCCTACGATCGCCACCGAGAGGTTCTCGAAGCTACCTTTATGCCGGCGAATCGTCAGCATATCGAGCATACCTTGAGTCGGGTGGGCATGGCGGCCATCGCCACCGTTGATAATTGCCAGGTTCGGGCACACATGCTCGGCGATAAAGTGCGCTGCACCGGAGTCGGCATGACGCACGACGAAGATGTCGGCAGCCATGGCTTCCAGGTTGCGCAGGGTGTCGAACAGCGTTTCGCCCTTACTGGTCGAGCTGGTCGACACGTTGAGGCTGATCACGTCGGCCGATAGGCGCTGGGCCGCCAGCTCGAAGGTGGTGCGGGTGCGCGTGGAATTCTCGAAGAACACATTGCACACGGTTTTGCCGCGCAGCAACGGGACTTTCTTCACCGCGCGCGCGCCGACTTCGAGGAATGAGTCGGCGGTGTCGAGAATTTCCGTCAGCAGCTCGCGGGGCAGGCCGTCGAGGGACAGGAAGTGGCGCAGTTGGCCTTGGTCATTCAGTTGCAGCGGGCGCTTGGCGGCTATGGTCGTCATCTGGCGAGTCTCAGTGGGCAAGCGTCTGGAGTTCGAGGGTCAGCGGCGTGGGGCCGGACAATTTTACCCGCTGGTCGCCTTCCAGCGACAGGGTGGCGCCGACCACGTCCGGACGTATCGGCAGCTCGCGGGCATTCAGGTCAAGCAGGCTGACCAGGGTTACGCTGGCCGGACGGCCGTAATCGAACAGTTCGTTGAGCGCGGCGCGGATGGTACGGCCGCTCATCAGTACGTCGTCGATCAGCACCAGGTGCTGGCCTTCGATTTCGAACGGCAGCTCGGACGGCTGCACTTGCGGGTGCAGGCCGTTCTGGGTGAAGTCGTCACGGTAGAAGGACACATCGAGAATGCCCAGCGCATCGTCGCGGCCCAAGGCTTCGAGCAGTGCCTGAGCAACCCAAACGCCGCCGGTACGGATGCCAATAAAGCGCGGTTCACTGATCCGCCGCTGATTCAGGTGGCTGGTCAGGGCTGCGGCCATTTGCGGTAGCAGTTCGGCCGGGTTGGGTAAGCTCATGGCAACACTCCAGATGCAATCTTAGTGGGCGTCAGCCCAGGCAATTTTCTTCAAGCCAACCTTGCAGGAGTAAGGCGGCGGCAAGGGCGTCGACCGGGCGCTCGCGGTAGCCGCTGTTTTGTCCCTGCTGCAGGCGCTGGCCCTTGGCCTCGTAGGTGGTCAGGCGTTCGTCGTGCGTGTGCACGGGCAGATTGAAGCGGCCGTTCAGGCGGCGAGCGAATTTCTCGGCACGGTCGCTCATCTCGCTTTTCGTGCCATCCATGTTCAGTGGCAGGCCAACGACGATGGCGTCCGGCTGCCATTCCTTGATCAGCGCTTCAACTTTCTGCCAGTCCGGCACGCCGTTCTGCGCCTTGAGGATGCACAGCTCGCGAGCCTGGCCGGTGATCACCTGGCCGACCGCAACGCCGATCTGTTTGCTGCCGTAGTCGAAGCCCAGCAGCAGGCGCAGTGGCTTTGTATTCGCCTCGGCCATCAGGCGTGCCCGGCTTGTGAGGTGAGCAAACTGAGGTTGACGCCCAGGCGCGCAGCTGCGGCGTTCAAGCGTTGGTCAAAGGGCAGTTCGAACAGAATGCTGTTGTCAGCCGGGCAGGTCAGCCAGGCGTTGTCGGCCAGCTCGGCTTCCAGCTGTCCTGCTTCCCAGCCGGCATAACCGAGGGTGATCAGGTATTTCTCTGGGCCAGTACCGTCGGCAATGGCGAACAGCACGTCCTGCGAGGTCGACAGGCCCAGCTCGCCCAACTCCAAGGTTGCCTGAAACTGCGGGCCGCTGGGGTGTAGGACAAAGCCGCGGTCAGTCTGCACCGGACCGCCGGTAAAGATCGGCAGGCTCTGGCACAGCACCGGCGGCTCGTCATCCGGGCGCAACTGTTCGAGTACGTCAGCCAGGTTGAGGCCGTTGGGCTTGTTGATCACCAGGCCCATGGCGCCGAACTCGTTGTGGTCGATCAGGTAGGTGACGGTCTGCGCGAAATGCGGATCGGCCATGTGCGGCATGGCGATCAGGAAGTGGTGCTTGAGGTAGCTGGGGCTGGCGTCTTTCATGGGCGTTAGTTTCAGGCTTCAGGCCATTGGCTTCAAGCGCGACGCGGCATCGCTGGGTAAAAGTCTGCCTGATCAGTTGCTCGACAGGCGGTCGCCGCGCTCGAAGCGCCAGGTGCGGATGATTTCCAGGCGGTCGACATCGGCCAGGTCGCCGGTAAACGGTGCAAACGGCGCGGCCAGGCGGACGATGCGTAGGGCGGCCTGGTCGAGCGTGCGTTGCCCAGAGGATTCCAGTACCTGCACTTCGTACAGGGTGCCGTCACGGTTGATCGACACCAGCAGGCGCAGGCTGCCATAGATGCCCTGGCGGCGCGCTTCATCCGGGTAGTTGAGGTTGCCGACCCGCTCGACTTTCTTGCGCCACTCATCTTTGTACCAGGCACCTTTATCGCGCATGGTCGAGGCAGCATTCAGGCGGTGGATCTTCGGGCGCTTGGCGTATTGCTGAACTTCCTGGGCTAATTCGGCTTCCAGGCTGGCGATTTCCGAAGACAGTTGCGCGCTGTCGAAAACCGGTGCTGGCCGGGCTTGCGGAGTGGGCTTGGCTTCTTCGCGTTTGACCGGGGTTTTCTGTTGTTGCGGGGTGCGGGTGGCGACGGCGGCCTTGGGTGCTTCCTGGCGCACTGCTGGTTGCTGCGGTGCAGCGGGCGGGGTGATGCGTTTGACTTCGCTGTCCTGAAACAGCGCTTGCTCGGTGGTTTTCGGTGCGGCCTTGTGTTCCAGGGTGCCGCTGCCTTGCTGGTTGTCCTGGGCGAGGAAGTCGGCCTCTTTGGGCTTTTCTTCGCTTTTGAAGGTGGACAGGGTGATTTCCAGGGTTTTGCTGATTTGGCTCGGCTCGGCCAGGGTAAAACCCAGGCCGAGGATCAGTGCGGCATGCAGCACGGCAGCGAGGAACAGGGTAAAGCCCAGGCGGTCCGCCGGCTGTACGCCGGCGCTGGAAAGTTCAGGGAGTTGGGCTGCTGCGTTCATCGCGTTTCGGGTCTGCTCAGGTTGCCGCGCAGTCTGCCGAGGGTGCATGGAAAAGTCTATGAAGCACTGCGCGCATTGAGCTTCTCGGCAATCTTGTCCATCAGCTGCTCGCCGATGCGGGTATCGAAGGCGGCGTCGATCTCGCGGATGCAGGTCGGACTGGTTACGTTGATCTCGGTTAGGTGCTCGCCGATTACGTCCAGGCCGACAAACAGTAGGCCTTTCTCGCGCAGAGTAGGGCCGACGACAGCGGCGATTTCACGGTCGCGTTCGGTCAGCGGTCTGGCTTCACCGCGTCCGCCGGCGGCGAGGTTGCCACGCGTCTCTCCAGCGGCAGGAATACGCGCCAGGCAATATGGAACAGGCTCGCCATCAATCATCAGGATGCGCTTGTCGCCATCCTTAATTGCCGGCAGGTAACCCTGGGCCATGATCTGCTGCTGGCCGTGGTTGGTCAGCGTCTCGAGAATCACGGACAGGTTGGGATCACCTTCGCGATGACGAAATATCATCGATCCGCCCATACCATCGAGGGGTTTGAGAATGATGTCACGCTGCTCTTTGGCAAACTCGCGCAGAATGTCGGCCCTGCGGCTGACCACGGTCGGCGGCGTGTATTGGCTGAACTGGGTGGCAAAGTACTTTTCATTGCAGTCGCGCAGGCTTTGCGGACGGTTGACGACTAGAACCCCTGCGTCCTCGGCTTGCTCCAGGAGGTAGGTGGAGTAGACGAACTCATTGTCGAAGGGCGGATCCTTACGCATCAGGATCACGTCCAAGTCACTCAGGGCGATGTCCTGCTCGGCGCCGAGTTCGAACCAGCGCTGGGGGTCGTTGAATACGCTAAGCTCTGACAGGCGAGCGCGTGCTTGGCCTTTGGCTTGGTAGAGGTCTTTCTGTTCCATATAAAAAAGGGTCCAGCCGCGCGCTTGGGCGGCCAGCAACATGGCCAGCGAGCTGTCCTTCTTGAAGGCGATCTGGGCGATGGGGTCCATGACAATGCCGAGGCGGACGCTCATGGCGGTGTTCTCCGTAAAATGGCAGCGATTAAAGTGTGCTAAGACGTGATATGGCGTCAGGGTGGCGCTGACAAGTCGGGTGGTCAAGGAAAAAGCTTGGCCCCGCGCGGCTTATAGATTGCATCAGGAGAGTGTGCTAAAAAGGCCCGACGATTGGGTTGTAGCCCGTCGGTGACAGGGCCTCAGGCGCACTGATATAACGCAAAAATAACGACTCACCGAGGCGATGGTAGGGCAAACATGGAACAGCATTCCGAGGGTTTGAGGGTAATGGTGATCGACGATTCGAAAACGATTCGTCGTACCGCGGAAACCCTGCTGAAAAAGGTGGGCTGCGATGTAATTACCGCAGTTGACGGCTTCGATGCTTTGGCAAAGATCGCCGATACCCATCCGAACATCATTTTTGTCGACATTATGATGCCGCGGCTCGATGGCTATCAGACCTGTGCCTTGATCAAGAACAACAGCGCTTTCAAATCCACCCCGGTGATCATGCTGTCTTCCAAAGACGGTTTGTTCGATAAAGCCAAGGGGCGCATTGTCGGCTCTGATCAGTACCTGACCAAACCTTTCAGCAAAGAAGAGTTGCTCGGTGCGATCAAAGCTCATGTGCCGGACTTTGTACCGGTGGAGCAAGCCTCCTGACGTCCGGCTAAACAGTCGCACGCCTTTTTAAAGTATTGGGAAACACCATGGCTCGAATTCTGATTGTTGATGACTCGCCGACTGAGATGTACAAACTGACCGCCATGCTGGAAAAGCACGGCCATCAGGTACTGAAAGCGGAAAATGGTGCGGACGGCGTTGCCTTGGCGCGTCAGGAAAAGCCTGACGCTGTGCTGATGGACATCGTCATGCCTGGCCTGAATGGCTTTCAGGCGACCCGCCAGCTGACCAAGGATGCGGACACTAGTCACATCCCAGTGATCATCGTGACCACCAAGGATCAGGAAACTGACAAGGTCTGGGGTAAGCGCCAGGGTGCGAAGGATTACCTGACCAAGCCGGTTGATGAAGACACTCTGGTTAAAACCTTGAATGCGGTATTGGCCGGCTAAATCCGATCAGTCCGCAATTAAAAAAGAATAAGGCCGCAGCTGGCATGTCGGACGCGCAAACTCCGTTTCAAACTCTTCAGGATATCGACAGGCTCTGTCGTTCGCTCGCTGCTGGCTTGCCTTCGCAGCAAGCGGTCGTGCAGACCTGGAGCGGTATTGGCTTCCGTATGGGCGAGCGTTTTTTTGTCGCGCCCATGGGCGAAGTGGGTGAGGTTTTGCATGAGCCGCGGCACACCTTGCTGCCTGGCGTAAAAAGCTGGGTCAAGGGCGTGGCCAACGTGCGTGGTCGCTTGCTGCCAGTGATGGATCTGTGTGGTTTCTTCGGCAATGAGTTGTCACCACTGCGTAAGAAGCGTCGCGTGCTGGTGGTTGATCACCAGGAAGTCTTTGCTGGCCTGACGGTCGATGAAGTGTTTGGCATGCAGCATTTTCCTGTGGATACCTTCTCTGAGCAGCTGCCGCCGCTCGAGGCGTCCATAGCACCCTTTATCCACGGAGTCTTTCAACGTGAACAGCCCTGGTTGGTGTTCAGCCCACACGCGCTGGCCCAAAATCCGGGTTTTCTCGACGTGGCGTATTAATAGTTTATCGGTGGGGTCGGCGTTGCCGGCCTTTTGGCGTTACATGGGAACCGTAGTGCGGTCGGTCCAGGCGGGGGCCAGTAAATGAAAAAACTAAATGCAGGTAATTTGTTAGCAGGTGCGCGCAGTAGCACATTGATTGCAGGGCTGTTTATTGTCCTGATCGTTTCGATCGTGCTGTTGTTCGCCAACTTCGCCTACATCAACACTCAATCCAACTACGACACGGAGTACATCGGTCACGCCGGTGAGCTACGCGTACTGTCCCAGCGTATCGCAAAAAACTCCACGGAAGCGGCGGCTGGTAAGGCCGAAGCGTTTGCCTTGTTGCGTGATGCGCGTAACGACTTCCAGACTCGCTGGGGTTATCTGACCGACGGTAACGAGGAAACCGGCCTGCCTGCAGCGCCAGAATCCCTGCAGCCTCAGATTGCTGTTGTGCAGCAGGACTGGGATACGCTGCGGCAGAACACCGACGCCATTCTGGCCAACGAACAGACCGTACTGTCGCTTCACCAGGTAGCTGCCACCCTGGCGGAAACCATTCCGCAGCTGCAGGTCGAGTACGAAGAAGTCGTCGATATCCTGCTGGAAAGCGGTGCGCCAGCCGCTCAGGTTTCGGTTGCTCAGCGCCAATCTTTGCTGGCAGAACGTATCTTGGGTTCGGTAAACAAGGTACTCGCCGGTGACCAGGACTCGGTTCAGGCGGCTGACATGTTTGGTCGTGATGCCAGCCTGTTCGGTCGTGTGTTGGCGGCCATGCTTGAAGGCAACGCCGCCATGGAAATTACCCAGGTAAGCGACGAGGAGGCCCTTGAGCGTCTGGCGGAAATTTCCGAGCTGTTCGAGTTTGTATCGGGTTCTGTAGACGAGATTCTCGAAACCTCGCCTGAACTGTTCCAGGTGCGCGAGTCGGCGAACGTGATCTTCACTGTCTCGCAGACTTTGTTGGACAAAGCTTCCGACCTGGCGGTCGGTTTTGATGACCTGGCTACAGGTCGTGCCATCAACACCCTGATTGGTTACGTGCTGGGTGCTTTGGCGCTCGGTTCGATTATCCTGATTGGCTTGGTGATGGTGCGGGAAACCAACCGTCGTCTGGCGTCTACCGCTGAGAAGAACGAACGGAACCAAGCGGCGATTCTGCGACTGCTCGACGAAATCGCTGACCTCGCAGACGGTGACTTGACAGTAGCCGCGACGGTAACCGAAGACTTCACCGGTGCCATCGCTGACTCCATTAACTACTCCATCGACCAGCTGCGCGACCTGGTAGCCACGATCAACCTGACCGCCGTTCAGGTAGCCGGTGCAGCCCAGGAAACCCAGGCCACGGCTATGCACCTGGCCGAGGCTTCCGAGCACCAAGCACAGGAAATTGCTGGTGCCTCTGCGGCGATCAACGAAATGGCCGTGTCGATTGACCAGGTATCGGCGAACGCCTCGGAGTCCTCTGCGGTAGCAGAGCGTTCCGTAGCCATCGCCAACAAGGGCAACGAAGTGGTGCACAACACCATCACCGGCATGGATAACATCCGTGAGCAGATCCAGGACACCTCCAAGCGTATTAAACGCCTCGGTGAATCGTCCCAGGAGATCGGTGACATCGTTAGCCTGATTAACGACATTGCTGACCAGACCAACATCCTCGCACTGAACGCCGCGATCCAGGCTTCCATGGCGGGTGACGCGGGTCGAGGCTTCGCCGTGGTAGCGGACGAAGTACAACGCCTCGCAGAACGTTCCTCTGCGGCAACCAAGCAGATCGAAGCGCTGGTAAAGACGATTCAGACCGACACCAACGAAGCCGTTATCTCGATGGAGCAAACGACTTCTGAAGTGGTGCGCGGTGCTCGTCTGGCACAGGACGCCGGGGTTGCACTGGAAGAGATCGAGAAGGTTTCCAAGACCCTCGCGGCCTTGATTCAGAACATCTCCAACGCTGCTCGCCAGCAGGCATCGTCTGCTGGCCACATTTCCAACACGATGAACGTGATTCAGGAAATCACCTCGCAAACCTCCTCCGGTACCACTGCCACCGCCAAGAGCATTGGTAACCTGGCCAAGATGGCCAGTGAGATGCGTAAGTCGGTATCCGGCTTTACCTTGCCGGGTGGGGAACAGGCGTAATCAGGTGCTGCGCGGCAGGCTGAAAGGCCTGTCGCACAAGGACTATGGCCGTGAGCGAGGGGCACGACATGCAGTCAGGCGTCTGGGCCTTGCAGCCTCTGGTAGACATGACAGCCACGGAGTTTCGTGACTGGCAGACGCTGCTTGAGGAGCGTACCGGGGTCGTTCTCAATGAACGGCGGCGGGCGTTTTTGCAGACCAATCTGAGTGCGCGTATGCGCGAGCTGGGCGTTATGGACTACGCCACGTATTACCGGCAAGTCACTGATGGTCCTCGCGGTGCGGTGGAATGGTCGACCCTACTGGATCGGCTGACTGTGCAGGAAACCCGTTTCTTTCGTCATCGTCCTTCCTTTGAAGTGCTCGAAAGCTATTTGCATGAGCGTTTGCAGCAGGGCGTGACGCAGCCATGGGAGCTTTGGAGTGTTGGCTGTGCCAGCGGCGAAGAGCCTTACTCGCTGGCCATCAGCGCGGCTGAAGTGTTGCGTGAAAGTGAACATCCGGATCATTTTGGGGTAACAGGCACTGACATCAGCCTGAATGCCCTGAGCAAGGCGCGCGATGGTCAATATGGTGCGCGCCGTTTGGAGCAATTGGATGCCGATCTGTGCCAGCGCTATTTTCTGGCCCAGGACGATGGACGTTTCAAAGTAGTGCCGAATTTGGCCGCGCGCGTGTGTTGCGCCCGGCTCAATGTGCTGGAGCTGGGCAAGGCACCGATGTCCGGAATGGACGTTATTTTTTGTCAGAACTTGTTGATCTATTTTCGTCGCTGGCGCCGCCGCGAGATCCTCAACCGCCTGGCCGAGCGCCTGGTGCCCGGGGGGTTGCTGGTGGTGGGAGTGGGCGAAGTAGCAGGTTGGCAGCATCCGGAGTTGATCCCGGTAGCCGACGAGCGAGTGCTGGCGTTTACCCGCAAGGGATAAGGCAGAAGAGCCAAGTTTATGAGTGGAGTGGCTATGGGTGATCGGCACGATTATGTCGCCCTGGAATGGGTTAAGGGCGAGATCGCGGAAACCCTGAAGCAGGCGCGTCAGGCGCTGGAGGCGTTCGTCGAGAACCCCCAGGACGCTACGCGCATGCGTTTCTGCCAGACCTATGTGCATCAGGTGCTCGGCACCTTGCAGATGGTCGAGTTTTTCGGCGCGGCGCTACTGGCTGAGGAAATGGAGCAGCTGGCCGGCGCTTTGATCGATGGCCGGGTGACCAACCAGGGTGAAGCCCTGGAAGTGCTGATGCAGTCGATTCTGCAGCTGCCGGTGTACCTTGATCGTATCCAGACTGCCCGCCGCGACCTGCCGATGGTCGTGTTGCCACTTCTCAACGACCTGCGCGCTGCGCGTGGGGAAAAACTACTCTCGGAAACCAGCCTGTTTGCCCCGGATATGTCCGGCCGCACACCAGCGCTGCCCCATGAAACCATCGACCAGCTGCGTACCGCCGAACTGCCGGTGTTGCTGCGCAAGCTGCGGCAAATGCTGCAAATGGCTCTGGTTGGGGTAATCCGCAACCAAGACCTGACGACCAATCTGGGCTATATGGCACGGGTGTTCGCGCGCCTGGAAAACCTCTGCAAGGACTCGCCGCTCGGCCCGCTATGGCAGATCGCCTCGGGCGTGGTCGAAGGTCTGGCCAACGGCAGCGTGGCCAATGGCACCTCGATTCGCACCTTGTTGCGTCAGGTTGATAAGGAACTCAAACGTCTGCTCGAGCAGGGCGCCGATGGTCTTAACCAGGCCGCTCCCGACGAACTGAGCAAGAACCTGCTGTTCTATGTGGCCAAGTCGTCGGCGCAGTCGCCGCGCGTTCGCACCCTCAAAGAGCAATACCGCCTCGACGATGCGCTGCCGGACAACGATGTTGTCGACGAAGAGCGTGCCCGCCTTGCCGGTCCGGATCGCGATGCGATGCGTTCGGTGGTGGCTGCATTGTGTGAAGAGCTGGTGCGGGTCAAGGATAGTCTCGATCTATTTGTGCGCAGCGACCGCACTCAGGTCACCGACCTGGATGCCCTTGCAGCACCACTCAAGCAAATTGCCGACACCCTCGCGGTGTTGGGCTTTGGGCAGCCGCGCAAAGTCATTGCCGATCAGCTTGATGTTGTCAGTGGCCTGGCCAATGGGCAAGGCGAGCCGAGCGATGCCGTATTGATGGACGTGGCTGGGGCGCTGCTGTACGTCGAAGCCACCTTGGCCGGTATGGTCGGTCCATCACAGGATAGCGGCCGCGAAGAAAGCCATCTGCCAACCACCGACGTGGCGCAGATTCACCAGCTGGTGATCAAGGAAGCGCGCAATGGCCTGGAGCAGGCCAAAGACGCGATCATCGAATTTATTGCCTCGCAGTGGAACCACGAACACCTGGCCCGCGTGCCTGAGTTGCTGACTCAGGTGCGTGGTGGCCTGGCGATGATTCCGCTGCAGCGTGCTGCCGACCTGCTGAATGCCTGCAACCGCTATATCCAGGAACAGCTGTTGGCGCGCAAGGCCGTACCCAACTGGCAGAACCTCGACACCCTGGCGGACGCCATTACCAGCGTTGAGTACTACCTTGAGCGTTTGGCAGAAGACCATGCGACCCAAGGCGATCTGATTCTCGATGTGGCCGAGGAAAGCCTGGAAAGCTTGGGTTATCCGCTGAAAGAAAAACCGTCGATTCTCGATCGAGTCGAGCCGCCGATAGAGTCCTTCGCACCATTGGCTGATCCGTTGGACGATATGGAGGTGCTTAGCGCTGAGCCTGAGGTGCCTGTAGAAGTTGAGCTCACCTTAGAGCCGGTTGCAGAAGAACCGTTGAGCTTGGAGCTGACCGACGATTTCAGTGCGGAGTTTGCTGGCCTGGATTCGACGGCGATTGACGCGTCATCCAGTGATGCCAAATGGTCGTCTGAGGCGCCGAGTGCCGAGCTTGAACTGATTGATTTCAGTATCGACCTACCCGATGCCGTCCCCCTGCCGCAGGCTGAGTCTCAGCCGGAGCAGCCCTTCGCGGGTGAAGAGCTGCAACTCGGCAGTTTTGAGCTGGACGAAAGCGACAGCCCGGCCAACTGGAATGAAGCTGAACTGGCCGCACTCGAGTTGCCCGAGGTTGAGCTGCCCATCGCTCTGGTGAGCGAAGAACCAGAACCTATTGTGGCTGAAAAAGCGCTGTCGATGGCCGATGTGATGGCTGCTCCAGTGCAGGCGATTAATCCGCCGGCTCATGATGTGCCGCCCAGCCTGCTGCCGCCACCGGCTGATGAAGAGCCGATTGATGAAGAATTGCTGGAAGTCTTTATCGAAGAAGTCGGAGAAGTGCTGGAGACCATTGGCGAATTCTTCCCGCAGTGGTGTGCTGACACAGAAAACAAGGATGCACTGACCGAGATCCGTCGCGCGTTCCACACCCTCAAAGGCAGTGGCCGTATGGTTCGCGCCCTGGTTATTGGTGAGTTGGGTTGGGCGATTGAGAACCTGCTCAACCGCGTGCTTGATCGCAGCATTCAGCCGGGTGCCGACGTGCAGCAGGTCATCGCCGATGTGGTCGCGCTGATGCCGTCCCTGGTCGATGAATTTGCCAATAAAGCGCAACGTCAGCGTGACGATGTTGACCACCTGGCTGCAACGGCACATGCCCTGGCCAAAGGCCGAAGCCTCCCAAAACCTCAAGCCCCGGTTGAGCTGGTAGCGGAGCCCGAGGGCGGCCCAGTAGCTACCAGCGAAATTATTGAGGATGAAGACGGGCTCGATCCGCAGTTGCTGGAGATTTTCCGTAACGAAGCGGAAATGCACCTCGATACACTGGTCGGCTTCTTGGCTGACTGTGCTCAGGAACTGCCGCAGCCGGTCACTGATGACTTGCAGCGTGCTCTGCACACCCTCAAGGGCAGCGCCTCGATGGCCGGTATTCAACCGGTGGCCGAGATTGCTTCGCCGCTGGAAAAACTGGTCAAAGAATTCAAAGCCAACTTGATCCCGATGGACCTGGCCGAAGCGGAGCTGCTGAGCAGCGCCGAGAAACTCTTCCGCCTGGGTCTTGAGCAGCTGGAAAGCCAGCCTCTGGCCGTTTTGCCGGGTGCGGCCGAGTTCCTTGAGCGCGTACAAAAGTTGCACAGTGACCGTCTCGAGCACGCCGAAAATAGCCGGCAGACCGATCAAGGCGTGAAACGCGACCCGCAGATGATCAGCATCTTCCTCGCCGAAGGCATGGACATCCTGCTGGATGCTGAAGACTTGCTGCGCAAATGGCGCGAGCACCCGTCCGAGCGTCAGGAGTTGACCTCCCTGCTGGACGAACTGACCACCCTGGGACGCGGCGCCGAGATGGCCGAGTTGCCGCAGATTGATGAGCTCTGCGAAGCCCTGCTCGACCTCTATGGTGCGGTCGAGGAAGGTCGTCTGGCGGTTAGCGAGCGCTTCTTTAGCGAAGCCGAACAAGCCCACGAAGCGCTGATTGGCATGATGGATCAGGTGGCCGCCGGACTGCAGGTCAGCGGTGCTCCCGAGCGCGTAATGGCCCTGCGCAACCTGCTGTTAGAGGCGCTGGACCCTAATACCCTGGCACTGCTGTCCAACAATGGTGACGCCGGTATCGAGATCGTCGAGCTTGCCGACGCCACGGCTACGCTTGAAGCACTCAGTCAGGACGACGAGCCGGATGAATTGGCCGAGCCGCTTGAGCTTGATCTGTCGGATGTTGAACAACTGGCGGCACCTGTTACCGAGGACGCCAGTGAGCCGTTAGCCGACGCACCAGTCGCTTCGCTGTACGAGTCGCTCGACGAGGAAATGGTGTCGATCTTCCTCGAAGAGGCAGTCGATATCCTCGAGAGCGCCGGCCAGGCGCTGGAGCGCTGGTTGGCCGATACGGACAACAAGGCGGCGTTGTCCTCGCTGCAACGTGACTTGCACACCCTCAAGGGTGGTGCACGTATGGCCGAGATTCGCCCGATTGGCGATCTCGCCCATGAACTCGAATCCTTGTACGAAGGTCTGGTTGATCGCCGCTACAGCTTCTCGCAACCACTGGCGAACCTGCTGCAGCAGAGCCATGACTCCCTGGCACAGCTGCTGGAGCAGCTGCAGGCGCGCGTCGCCATGCCGTCGCCGCTGGAGCTGATCGAAGCCATTCGCAGCTTCCGCCAGAGTGGCGGGCAAAGCTTGCCAGTGCCTCCTGTTACCTCTGAGCCTGTTGCCGAAGCCGAAGCCGAAGCCGAAGCCGAAGCCGAAGCCGAAGCC